>Ga0316207_10000022_pt1 | contig 352131 bp, 364 predicted proteins | sample 6weekpyrite_MG_FD_204943 | JGI IMG/M metagenome (GOLD analysis project Ga0316207, IMG submission 204943) | Microbial mat bacterial communities from mineral coupon in-situ incubated in ocean water Damariscotta River, Maine, United States -... | ecosystem: Environmental > Aquatic > Marine >... | reverse complement strand
TTCTCCTTGTGGTTATAGAGAGCAGGCCCCGCCCAGCCCCCATTTCGAACCTGGAAGCTAAGCTGCTCATCGCTGATGATACTTACCGCTCCGCGGTTGGAAAACTAGGTCGCCGCAAGGGGTTTCTTTTCTTTAAAATCAATCAAAATCACAAAGTTGTTAATTAGATATCCGATTAGATAATTTACTTATAGTAAATTTGAAGAATAGTGTGGTTAAGCTTAACCGACTTTTCTATTCTCCATTAGTACTGAATATGCCTCTTGAAGCATTTGAAAACGTTGTGTATATCTCGATATAGTGTGCGCATCGTGAGTGAATACTCTATCAGGGTGATATTTTTTTGCAAGTTTTTTGTAATTTCTTTTTATCGCATCTGTTGAAGCGTTATTGGAGAGTTCAAGTACTCGGTAGTATTTACCGATACCTTCACTAATGGTATTTTGTGTGTTATTATAATATTTATATCTTGAACTACTTCTACCCTCTATTGTGTCCATAAACTCTTCATCATATACGTATCGTAAACGATAATAGAGCACCCATTTTCTCTCTAAAAGTTTTTTTAACTGATCTTTGCTCTCTTTATCATGAAGGTTCAATATTATTCCAGATTGATGCCATGCAGATACGTATGGTTCAAGTTCGGTACGTAAAAAAGCAATTAAAAGTTTATTTGCCCTTGTAAGCGTTATACCTACCCTTCCTGTAGCCGTGGTTTCCATACGTATTCTAGACATTGTACTTGAGCTATGAATTTTTACAAGCTCTATTTTTATCGGTACGGCACCTTGTCTTAATATAGAACGGAGATAAAATGTATAAGGTATATCGTGGTTTCTTGCAAAATGTTTACAGGATCTTTCTAAAAATTTACGCCTCAATTCATTTTTTTTACCGTCATGAAATATTAGGATCGATTTTGGTAGATAGAGTAAATCACCACTATAGTCTAGAATAAAACTACTGACCCATGAGAAATAGTCTGCTCTATGGTCAACTTGAAGAACAATCATTTTTGACTGCAGTACAATTTTCATCTAGATCCTTTCATGCAAATTTTTCACTATCAAGCAAAAATAGTTCCATCGCTTATTTCTAATTTTTTAGGTAGTTACTGTGATATTAAACTTTTGAGCTATAATACATACTATGAAAAATTTATTAATTATTTTTTTACTTATTAGTACCCTTTTTGCAGACGCTAGACAGAATCTTAGCCCTGAACAGACAAAGCAACTTGTCGAGGCTGCAGAGGGTGATGCAATTGTCTTAGGAACCGGTGAGAAGAAAATTTATGCCTTTGTAGATCCATACTGCAGAGTTTCACATGCCTACGTACAATCGCTATTTAAAAGTAAAGAGAGGATGTTTTCAAAATATAGCACCTATCTTTTTTTCTTTGAGCTACCGCGAAAACACTCAGCTAAAATGGTCTCTACTATTTATATGGCTAAAGATCCTGTCAGAATGATTGAAGAGATAATGGTTCACGAGAAAAAACTACCGGAAAATCCAAGTCCGGAAACAGAAGAGAAAGTAAAAAGAATATATAAATTGGCAAAAACTATAGGTGTACATAAACGACCATATATTATCATTAACGGAAAGGCATATTAATGCTATATTCAAAAACAATTATGCGTAAATATTTAGATCTGCTTATTCGGTTACGTATTTTCATAGTACTTGGTATAACTTTCTTAACTGTTATACTCTTTTTTACTATGAATAAACCACTTATTCATGATGATGTCAAATTATGGCTTGAGGGAAGTGAAGAGTATAACCGTGTCCTCAATGAAAGATACCCTCAGGCAAGCGTCATTCAGCTAAAAATGCCTTACAAGAATAGTGATCAAGATGTAGCAAAATTACAAAAATTACAGATTTCAATACAAGATAACTCTCAAGTTTTACAAGTTGTATCACCTTTTTCACACCTAAATATGAAACTTTTAAGTGATGATGTTGATTCCCAAATGCTAAAAATATCAACATTGCTTGAGGCTAATCCAGCTGTTGTAAGAGAGTACATTAACAATAATGAAAAGCTATTTCAATTTTTTATTGATAATGGATATATGAGTTTCTTTATTATTTCAGAAGAAGAATTGACCCTTCTTTTGCCAAATGAGGCGCAAATTATACGTTCTGATTCAAGTACAAGCTTTTTTGATGATCTATTACTAGTATCGATACTATTAGCCATAATATTTCTACTCTTTGCTATAGCATTTAAAAATTTTCTATCTTCACTTATGGCACTACTATTTATTATACCTACAACCGTTATAACGGTAAGTCTATTTGCCTATATAAGTCCGCAAGCTCATGCGCATGTGTCAATCCTTCTTATAGCACTAACCGTATCTTTAATGGATTTTATCTATATCTATTATAAGTGGCATATATTTCAAAAAGTTGATTCACCACGAAATGCGTTGTATAGAGCATTTAGTACGACGCTTCGCCCTATTTTTTGGACAAGTGTGATATCGGTATTTGGACTGGGTATATTGGTATTTGCAGATTCTCTTCTTTTAAATTCAATCGGTTTGAATATTATACTATCATCCATTTCCGGTTTTGTACTGAGTTTCACATGGCTTTTAGCCTTGCTTTCGTTTACTAGAACAAAAAATCCTTTTAGCGTAACGGAGAAGAGTTCTCACTATTTTGCATCCAAAGAGGCACATTTTCATAGAACTCTTCTTAACGGGTTTTTACTGGCAACGGTTATAGCTTTTGTGTACAGTGTTTTTCTTTTTTATACGGATCCGATTACAGTGATAACAAATGATAATAGCAGAGTAGTTAAACTTGCCTATAAGAGCGATGAGCTTACAAACAAGGATTTAAAGTATTTAGAAGCGATGCATAGCGGTATAAAGAAAGAGTTTAGATGTGTAGAAGATGTAAAATCTATCTATACAGAGATGAAAAAGATCGCTAGGGCACAAAACTTATCATTTAATGCGGAAAAAGTTGATATCGACCACTTTATGTTTATGTTAGATCTTTATGCGAAGAGTGATACGTTATATTCAAAAGGTTTTGTCAATATCGAGCTTTTCTTAGATAAAGAGAACCAGAAAAAAGCGGAGATAATACAGTGGCTTCGTGATTTTGATACTGAGAATAAAATTCTAATTGCAGATACTGCTAGTCTGCTCGATGCAGCTAAATTTGATTCCATCGAGGTTATGTTTTATGTTGTGGCATTTGTAATTTTATTCATTACACTTGTTGTATGGTTTATGACCCGTGATATTAATTTTTCAATAATAGCATTGATTGTAAATGTTACTCCATTAACGTGGTTCTTTACATTTGTACAGTTGTTAAATATCCCAATCTCTACCGAAATTTTAGTTGCGATGATTATTGCCGTGGCGCTTGCAAGTGATGCGACAATACATTTTATTCATCACTACCATTTTCAAAAAGAGCCGCATTCAACGGTTCAAATGGCACTTGAACGCTCATTTTTACATGTTGGGACACCTCTAGGTTTAGGTAACTCTATATTGGGACTAGTATTTTTACTTATGATACTTGTCGCTATTAAAACTATCGCAATGATCGGTTTATATAGCGGGATACTGGTTGTTCTCTCACTGCTCACGGATCTTTTTGTTCTGCCGGTACTCTTTATTAAAATGGTTTTACACGAGAAAGGGCATGCTTGAATCTAGGGCGTGTAGCGATCTTTGGGGCAACCGGTTATATCGGTATGCTTCTAACAAATGAGTTATTAACAAGTGAAACCGAGGTTAAGCTTTATGTTCGCAATAAAAAAAGATTGCTCTACCTTGAAAAACGTGAAAAACTAGAGATTTACGATTATGCTCTGACAAAAGAGAATATTGATCTTATAGCCAAATCACTTGAGGGGACAAATGTACTCTACTATCTGATACACTCAACTACATCATCAGATAAAAATTTTGCCCAAAAAGATAATGAGTTAGCCACTATCGTTACCAAGGCAGCCAGTTTAGCCAATGTAGGACAAATAATATATTTAGGTGCGCTTGGAGAGAGGTCTCAGTCGCTTTCAGTTCATTTAAGTAGTAGGCACAGTACAGCTAATGCACTGCGTTTAACAGGTTTAAATGTGACCGAACTTAGAACGGCTATAATTATTGGAGCAGGGTCACTCTCTTTTGAAATAATTCGTGTTTTAGCAAAGAGACTTCCGTTTATTCCAAATCTTAAAATCACTTCGGGTCTGACACAACCAATCGATGTAGATGATGTTTTACTGTTTCTAATTCGCGCGGCAAATAACTCAAGGTACTATAACCAAATTGTAGAACTCGGCGGTGAGCAGATCAGCTACAATAACCTAATAAGCCTCTTTTCTAGAACAATTTTTAAATCTGACCTGCCTGTTGTTAATATTGGCTTTTTAGCATATTTTTTGAGTGCAAAAGTCGTAAGTCATATCGTAGTTTTTTTAAGCTCAGCACCCTTTAGTATAATAAAGCCGCTCATTGAGGGTGCATCGGCGGATGCGTTGTCATATGATTGGCATTATAGAAAGATTGATCCAAACGCACCTAAGCTTAACGATATACCGCATATGATGAGAAAAGCCTATACGAAAGAGAAACGTGGTGAAGTTGAGAGTTTTTGGGGTATTCCTACTGAAAATCAGGTTTTAAGCAGTGCGAGTGAAGAGGCAATACTAAAATCGAATGATGTAAAAAAAGAGATTTATAGCCAGAAAATAGATGTAGATAATTTTGAAGATATCTTTAATGAAATATTAAATATTGGTGGAAAACACGGCTATTGGTCACCAAGTTGGATGTGGAAGATTAGAGGTTTTGTTGATAAACTTCAAGGAGGTCCCGGGCTTTACGGAGGTAGACGTACTTATAGAAGAGAGATAAGAGTAGGTGAACGCATAGATTTTTGGATTGTTTCAAAAGTGGTTAATACGGAAATCATGAAGCAGCTGAGATTAAAGGCTAGAATGCATAGTCCAGGAGATTCATGGCTAGAATTTACACTGCTTAACAATAATGAAGAGAAAAGTTTTACGATAACGGCATATTTTAAGCCTATCGGTATACGAGGTATAATTTATTGGTACTCACTCTATTTTATTCATAAGTATATATTTAAAGCTATGCTTTTAAAAATTATAAGTAATGCAAAAGTTAAAAGCTGATAGAGTATATTTATGAAAAAGATACTGTCGCTATATTTTTTGATTTTCAGCTCTTTATTAGCAGGTGAGATAAATATTGCAGCATCTGCAAATGTCAGTTTTGTTTTAGAAGAGTTAACAAAAAAGTTTGAACAAACTCATGAGAGTATAAAGGTTCGTGTTACGATAGGAAGTAGTGGAAAACTTACCGCGCAGATTAAAAACGGTGCTCCATTTGGCATCTTTTTGAGTGCAGATTTGCGTTATCCTACGCAACTCTACAATGATGGAATCGCTTTGAGAAAACCTGTTGTGTATGCTGAGGGAATGATAGCTCTATTTAGCGCTCATAAGAGAGATTTTAGCAAGAGGTTAAAGCTTTTAGAATTAGCAGAGATTAAAAAAATTGCCGTTGCAAATCCAAAAACTGCACCTTATGGAAAAGCAGCTATGGAGGCTATGAAAAGTATTGGTATATACAAAAGTGTAAAAAGTAAGCTTATATATGCTGAATCAGTTTCTCAAACTCTCTCTTATGCAACTAAGGCGACAGATTTAGGAATTGTCGCTTTGTCAATGCTAAAAAGTCCTAGAATGAAATCATTTAAAGAGGGTGTGAATTGGCAGGCAATAGATAGCTCTTTATATGCTCCGATTAAGCAAGGTGTTGTTTTATTGAAAGGCTCAACAGATGAGTATAAGTTTTTTTATGACTATTTATTGAGTAAAGAGGCACAAAATATTTTTAAAAAGTATGGTTACAAATAGTTGAATGAATTAGATTTTACCCCATTTTTACTCTCATTTAAGTTAGCGGCAATTACCACGTTCATACTTTTTTTCATAGCCCTTCCACTTTCTTGGTGGTTAAGTCAGACAAGAAGCAAGGTGAAGCCATTTTTGGAGGCTATAGTATCACTGCCGATAGTGTTACCACCCTCCGTATTAGGATTTTATATTCTTGTTGTTTTATCGCATAATTCACCCATCGGTGCCTTTTTTGAGGATATTTTTGGTATTAAACTTGTTTTTAATTTTACCTCTTTGGTCATTGCAAGCTGTTTTTACTCCTTTCCTTTTATGGTACAGCCCCTGCAAAGTGGATTTGAAACACTAAACAGAAATATGCTCGAAGCCTCATATATAGCGGGAAAAAGCAGAGTCGAAACACTTTTTCGAGTTGCCATTCCAAATAGCAAACCGGCACTTGTCAGTGCCTCTATCATAACTTTTGCACATACTGTCGGTGAGTTTGGTGTAGTTTTAATGCTTGGAGGCTCAATTCCTGGCGAGACAAAGGTCGCATCTGTAGCTATTTATGAGTATGTTGAAATCTTAGATTACACTTCAGCTCATATCTATAGTGCAATAATGCTACTGATAAGCTTTATCGTTCTTCTAGGGGTCTACACATTTAATATGCGCCATAATAGAAAAGTAGGTATTATATAGTGCTTGAAGTTGAAGTATTTAAAGAGATTTCAGAAGTCTCTTTAGAGGTGAAATTCAGTGTCAGTGAACACGATTTTGTTGCAATCAGCGGTAAAAGCGGTAGCGGTAAAACAACTCTGCTTAGAATAATTGCCGGTTTGGAAGATGCAAAAGGAGTTATTCGAGCCTTTGGAAAAGATTGGTTGAATAAAGATGTTTTTGTAAAACCTCAAAAAAGGGGTATAGGCTTTGTTTTTCAAGATTATGCTCTTTTTGAGAATATGAGTGTTGAGCAGAATCTGCTTTATGTAGATAATGATAAAAAGTTAGCTAATCATCTTTTAGAGATTACGCAGATGATTGATTATAAATCTAGACATCCAAGAAGTCTAAGTGGTGGACAAAAACAGCGTGTAGCACTTTGCCGTGCACTTATGAGTCGCCCGAAACTTTTGCTTTTAGATGAGCCGTTTTCTGCACTTGATCTTGCAATGCGTAAAAAATTGCATCAAGATATTGAAAATTTTCGCTCTGAGTTTGGGACTACCACAATTATGGTAAGCCACGATATCAATGAGATATATCGTTTGGCTTCAAGAGTAATTATTCTTGATAACGGGAAGATAACACAGGAGGGAAATCCAAAAGAGCTGCTCTTTAAGGATTTAGAGCAGATGCGAAAAGAGCTAGCCGATACGCTCTAGTAGCTCTTCGTGGATATGCCCGTTTGTGGCAATGACGATATTATCTTTATCTAAATCATAAGAGCTATTAGTATCCGTCGTTACTATCCCACCAGCTTCCTGCACTATTAAGATGCCTGCCGATACATCCCATGGAAGTAAAAAGGCTTCGTAATAGCCCTCAAATGATCCTTTTGCGACATAACAAAGATCAAGTGCTGCGGAACCTAAGCGTCTAATACCCTGACTATTAGTTAAAATTTTCTCAATCTTTGGAATTACCCAATCTACCGCGTTTTGTGATTTCTCTTTTTCACTACTTGATATTGCATAAGGAAAACCTGTTGCTATTAAAGAATCAAGTAGTGTATGGTTTGTTGCATTCACTGAAATCTTTTTAGCGTTTAAATAGGCACCATTACCTTTTATGGCACTAAAACACTCATCGAGGATAGGATTGTAAACCACCGCCATATAGAGTGAATTATCTTTTACGACACCGATAGAAATTGCTACAAAGGGGATGGAGTGGACAAAGTTCGTTGTGCCGTCAATAGGATCAATATAGATACGATTTTTTGTAACACTCTCATTTTTGTAACTCTCTTCACCGATTAGCATGTAATCAGGAAAGAGAACTGCCAATTTTTCAAGTAAGAATTTTTCAACTTTAAGATCATATTGCGTTACTAAATCGATACTTCCCTTTTTTGTTATATCTTTTGGGGCATGAAAGCCCTCTTTAATTATCTCTCCGGCCTCTTTTACTATATCGATTAGCGCATTTAACATTTTACTTTCACTACCACTTTATGAATTATATCTTTTGAAATAAGAGGCATATGAGCATCGTCTGTAAAAAAGATTGTAAAAGAGCCACTTTGTGTCGTAGCCCATGATGTTGGAGCATCACTAAAAAACTGTACATCATTTTTTTGATTATACTCATCAATAGGTTTTGTACAAGTTCTTTTGGCTCTGTATCCCATCGTATCCGTACCGCTGATAACATACTGTATGTCTATATATCTCTCATGCGTTTCAAGGTTTGCCTCTTCTACTTCTCTTCCTTGATCTTTTGAGACCATAGCATAGATGAGGTTTGAATCTATCTCATAGGTGCCGACTGGAAGCTCTTTTAAATCTGAGCGTTTTAAAAACTCAAAAGCTTTTTCAAAACCTTTGTGTAGTGCATTATAACGAGCTGAATTTTCTAAAATATCTAGTATCATAATATCTCCTTTTAAATGTAATGCTGTTTTGCTTTAGTAACTTTTTGAATGTAGCGTCTTGTTTCCGCATAAGGAAGACGATTTTTTAACTTCTCATAGACCTCTTGCGGTCTTAATCTGTTAATCTGCCTTATTGCTAGACCTTTTTTTGAATTAAAGGCACGAAAAACATTTGAGGCTCCCGTATTGTAAGCAGCAATCACGCAATATTCACGAGAAAGCGGATGCTTAACATCTTTGAGATAACGACTACCTAACATATGAAGGTAGGTACTTCCCATTTTTATATTATTAGTTGTGTTGAATAGGTAGTTTTTACCTGGAATTTTATCTTTATTGTAAAGATAGCGCCATACGTCTCTTCCTGCTGTTTTTGGAACAATTTGCATAAGTCCGTATGCAGGAATAGAGCTAACGGCATAGGGGTTAAAGTTGCTCTCTGTTTCGATTACTGCCATGATAAGAGCGGGGTGCAGGTTATATTTTTTTGCTTGAGCGTTAACAAGATGAGAGTATTTATTATGGTATTTTGCCATCGCTTTTTGTTTTGGTATCATAGAAAACGTTACATACTGAATCTTTTTCTTATTGGCAAATTTTGTTTTCCTCTTATGTTTGATCAGATATTTTGCATACTCATTTGCTCTCCAAGACCAGCGTATAGGTTTGTTTTGATGGTCAAGTACATCTTCAAATAGAAAAGGTACACCGCCGAGTTTTGGTTCATTCGCACTATATAACTCAGAGAGTGTAGGATTATAGGGTGCCAAGAGTGTCGTAATGATCGCTTTTTGAAGCTCTTGTTTGCTTTGTAAGTTTGTCTCTACCGTGATCAATCTTTGTGAATAGTTGATACTGGCTCGGCTTTTGTAGCTGTTTGTATATTTGACATACTCGTATGCAGTTGACTGTTTAGGGTTTTTCCCCCACTGTTTTATCGCTTCATGCGCTAAATGCAGTACCGCCTTTTGTATTAATCGGTTTACGTGAGAATTGGAGGTAGGCTGAATGGCACTAAGAAGATTATTGCCTTGGACAATATTTAGCGTGCTATGCAGCAGTGCTTTTTGGGATGGTTGACATCCCGAAAAAACAGTAACTACGAGTAATAAAAAGAGTAATCTGTGCAAAACAAAACTATCTGTATAGGCGTAAGATGAATCCGCGTTTATGATTTGTAGTGATATGGTAGTTTACAGGTTGTATCTCACTTTTGGTTAGTGTCGAGATGTACCAGCCCGCTTCGTTTGAACGTAGTTTCCCTAGACCGGTATTGGCTATAAATGAGAGACGATCAAGCTCTGATTTACTTAGATGCAAACTATCTAACCAGTTAGCAGCACAATCATTTATATTTAGCCCCATAGAGTTTACCATAGTACACAACATATCGGCACCTTGTTGGCTTTTCATATAGGCTGAATTTCCCATATCTGCCAGTGCTTCTAAAATTGCAAAATCACTCTTATCAACGAGAGGAATGACTTCAACCGTTGTTCCCTCCTCAATTTTTGAGATGAACTCTTTGACTCTGCTTTTACACTCTTTTGTTAGTCTGTAGCTGCCGACCTCAAAGTCTTCACACTGCATACGTTGCTCTAACATTGTTTTAGAGCTTGTATCTTTGACCGGTAATTCAGGTTTATCACTACTGCTTTGCGGAATACTAACTGCAACTTTCTGCTCTACAGTAGTTTGGGAACTTTCATTCATGCTCTGAGACATATCACTCTTTTCTTCTTGAATGGGCTCCTCTTCAACCTTTGGCTCAGCTACTTCAAGACTTTTTTTATACTCTTTAATAATTTCCTCTTCGGGTTTCACCGTAGCGGCTAAAACATATTTTTGCTGTTCGCTATATGTTAAATCACTGAAGGTTATGTAGTTCTTTTTAATATAATTTGCGCGAAGTGTTTGTGAATCAACTCCGTCAAAATGAGCATATTTATATATGGCTGCAGCACCGACAATAAGTACTAAAAATAGAAAGACACTTATCCATAACCAGCCTGAAGTGGTACTCTCTTGTGAAGATTGAAACTCTTGATTTTCATCCATGGTAGCAGCCTTAAAATATTTGTTTCAGTATTATACCAGTTAATGAACTTTACTATTATAATCTTTAGATTTTGTAATAAAAAGCGCAAGTTCTAAATAGGTGATTTTATGATCTTCCATTATTTTAGCAAGCTCTGCTTGCTCTAACGAATTAGGGTTAAGATCATCTAGCATCCTGTAGAAACGTTTACTAATCTCTGAATCCATCAGTTTTTTGTGCTCTATGAGATACTCGTCAATATTTTTGCTAATTTTTTTCATGGTAGTGTCCGTTAAAGAACTATCGGCGTTTTTAATCTTGTACTCCTCTATCAGTTTGATATTGGAAAGATGTTCGGTAAATGTCGTAAATATTACCCTATTTGTTATTAGTGTGGTCACCGTGAGAATGATAGCCAAACTTGTAAAAATGATCATCCTTGTAAATTCAAAATGTCTACCTACGCCAGCAATAAACGGGGCGATAAATGTGGCAACAAAAGTTATAAAGGTTGTTAAAAGAATAGGCACTAAAGAGTTGGGCAGTTGACCCACGGCATTAAAAAATACCAGATTAATTGAAGCAGCGACAACGGCTACTAAGCTATAACCGGTAATAGAGAGTACTCTTTTGTTATTTGTAATTTTTAATCCTTCGTCTGACTAACTACTTTTACGCTTCGAAATTATATCAAATGAGTTCTTGTACTTTTCATTTTTTCTTTGAGTGTTAATGAAATCCTCTGATTATAAAAACGCTTGCACTGTTAACATATTTGTAATCTAGCGTAAGCTCATGTTTTTTTAAAATTTCACTGGTAATATAAAGACCTAGACCAAAGCCGTTTGCTCTGTGCTCTCCTCTGATAAATGGTTCTATATAGTGCTCGAGCGGACCGGTGAGTTTATCACCGCTGTTGGAAATAAAAAGTTGCTTGTTCTCAAAAGAGAGGTGTACATGTCCGTCACTTGAATATTTAATAGCATTGTCTAATAGGTTTTTTAGAGCAATAGAAAAAAAGTTAAAGTCAACTTTTACGTCAACATCACAAAGGTCGCAACATATCTGTGTGCGATTTAAAAAAAGCAGGTTCATCGCATTGATAATGACGTCATTTAGGGGTGTGTTTTGTATATCAAGTGCCAAATCTTGTGTGCTAAGGTGCTCTAAGTCTGCCATCTCATTCACTAGAGTCTCTTGTCTATCAAAGAGCTTATCGAGTATCTTTTTGTTTGCATTCTCTTCAAGCAGTGCAGTAACTAAACGTCCTTTTGTAATGGGCGTTTTGAGCTCATGCATAATATTTCTCATAAAAAGTGTACGTGTCTCTTGAAGCAGTTTAATACGCCTTACTGCTCTATGAAACTCATTTGCAACGGTAGCGATCTCATCATCTCGATCACTTTTTGTATTAATGTCAAGAGATCCACTACCAAATTTTTTGATCTCTTTTTCAAGACGTTTTAGAGGGGTTAATCCCTTTAATAGTAGGAAATATAGAAAACTAAGTATCGTAAGCAGTGCAATGAGTGCGGTTGTTACATACTGCCTGTAGGGTTTTTCTATACTGTTATCGCGTACCAAAAGACGATAATACTTTGTCTTTATGAAGTAGTAGCGCAGTCCTTGAAAAGTGAGGTGTTTTACATATTTGTAGATTTTATTGTGGCTGTCATACACATCTTGAGGCTCAGAGTTTTCAACGATCTCTTTTGCTCTATTTCCCTCAATCATTTTTAGATTTTGGTTTCTCAAAATTGTGTGGAGTCTATTAAACTCTTGCTGTTGTGCAAAAAAGAGTACCGTTTTAAAAACACCGATACTTTTAGCATAGAGTGCGCGCTCTTTTTGTTCCGTATCAAAACGTAAAAAGAGATAGTAAACACCTACAATAGCCCCCACGGTAATAATGAAGACTAAATGCATTGTTACAAAGATGGAATGGCGTCTCACGCTGTTAGTTTATATCCAACTCCACGAACCGATTTAATAAATTCCGGTTTACGCGTATCAGTCTCTATTTTTTGTCGCAGTCTGCTTACTATGACATCAATACTTCTATCAGAACTATCATAACTAATAGCATCGGCACTATTAATAATCATTTCACGAGAGACCACTTTATTTGCATTTTGCAGTAAAAGTAGCAGTATCGAATATTCTGCAGGTGTTAACTGCAGGGCTTCATCTTTAAAACTAATCTGCATCTGCTCTTCATCTATTTTAAAAAAACCTACTGCTTTTGCCTCATCAGTATCTCTTCTTCTAAGAACCGTTTTAATTCGAGCAACCAGCTCTCTTGGATCATAAGGTTTTGGAAGATAATCATCGGCACCAAGCTCTAGCGCATTGACTTTATCATTTAGGTCACTTCTAGCTGATGAGATAATAACAGGAATATCAGATATTTCTCGCACCTTTTTAAAAACTTCCATACCGTCCATTTGCGGGAGTGAAAGGTCAAGTATTAAAAGGTCATATCTGTGGTTCTTTAAATGTTGTAGTGCCTCAAGAGGTGTTTCATAACCTGTTACTTTCATATCATAGCGTTCTAAGTTTTGGGTTAAAAGGTTTGTGATGTCCTCATCATCTTCTATCATAATAATCTGTATGGGTTCTTTGCTCATGTGGAGCCTTGAATGTAGTAGGTAGATGTGTTAACGGGAAGACCCGTTAACAATTAAAGTTGGTAAATTATTTACCTAGACCAGCCATATAGTCTGCAAGAGCTTCAACTTTTGCATCATCTAAAGCAGCAACTTGACCTTTCATTAGACCTTTCATTGGTCCGCCGTATGAACCGTCTTTGTAACCTTTCATAGCTGTTACTAGTTCAGCTTTAGACATAGAAGCTACAACTTTACTTTTCCCTAAAGCTTTCTTTTCACCTTTAGCACCGTGGCATCCAGCACATTTTTTGTATAATGCAGCACCATCAGACGCCATTAAAGAAGATACACCTGCAAAAAGTAAAGCGATTGCAATTTTTTTCATTTACTCATTCCTTATGATATTTTAAAACATAATTGTACCTTTTGAATCTGATATTTAGTTTATAAATGGTGATTAATTATCTATATTTTTACAAAATCTTTTCAATTGAGTGTACAAAGTAGATACTTTTAAAATTTTTACTTTTTGTTGTATAATGCATCCCAATTCTACAGACGGGTAATAAATTGAAAAAATTTCTTCTCTTTTTGTTTGGACTCTCCGCTTTATTAAAGGCATGGGATGGTTATGATTCAATGAACCATTCCTACATAACACTTAAGTCTACTTTTACAAGTGATGGCAACTCATATATTCGAATTTATGATCACTCTGATTACCGTATGAAAGATTTATTAGTAACTAGTATAAAACGCGGCGGTTCATTTTATGTCATTAATGTTTATGATTCATTAGCAGATGAAAAGAGAGTTTTTGAGATGCAGATGCCGGAGGGAAAAGGAGATATGATGCCAAACTCGGAAGACATTATTAAAGAGGGCAAAATAACCTTCGGCGAACTTTTGGACAGTATAAATGTATTTAAACATTTTAATTTATTTTAAATAGAATGGAAAATTTTGATAAATGTTATGTTGTTGATACAAACATAATTTTAGAAAACGCCGCAAATATTCTTACTCTGAGTCAAGAGGGACAAAATTTAGTTGTCATTCCTGAAACGGTATTAGATGAGGTAGATGCAAAAAAGAGCGGTTTTGAAGAGATTAACTTTCAGGCTCGTGAATTTGCACGTATTTTAGAAGAGTTTAGTGTCGTTAGTTCTCGAACCGTTGATAATCATCAAATAATGAGACTAAGCATAAAAAACAGCGTCGTTATTGATTTTGTCTCAAAAGAGCGCTATGAGGTGAGTAGCCAGTCTCAATCTTTAAATATCGTAAATGACCGTAAAATATTAGAGATTGCGAAATTTGCGCAAAGTAACTATGAAAACGTTATGTTTCTCTCAATGGATATGATGGCAAGAATGCGCTCTGTGAGTCTTGGTATACCGACGCAAAGTCTTAAAGGTGGTACGAAAGAGCAAAATCAAGATTTTGTTTTTGAGACTGTTATAGAAATTCCATTTAAAAAACTTGAGAGTTTAAAGCATGCAGATATATACTCTTTTAATCCTGAGCATAGTGTAGAGAACTACTGCTATCTTTTTAAAGTGCATCACAGTGATCAAGTCGTTTTAGCAACTGTCGAAAACGGAAAAATTATTCCTTTAAATGAAGAGGAGTTACGCAAGCAGACGATTACCCCAATGAATAAAGAGCAGCTTTTCTTTGCGCACGCGATTGCAGAACACTTTTATAAAATAGTTATCGTTGAGGCAAAAGCGGGAAGCGGAAAGACGCTTTTAGCACTAAGCGGTGCAATGAAACTCATCGCGCAGAAAGATTTTCGTAAAATTCTTTATATTCGTAACTCAATCGAGAGTTTGGATAAGGGTGAAGATGTCGGATATCTGCCTGGTTTTGAGGAGAAATTTCGTATCTATAACCATCCTTTAATGGATTCACTTGACTATATTGTAAGGTTGGAGTTAAAAAGAAAGAACAATAAAAGCAGTTATCCAGGACAGGGCGAGCCTGATGAAGAGCAGATTGCACAGCGTGTTCAAATAGCTAAACAAAAATATGCGATAGAGACGATGTGGGTCGGTGAGATGAGAGGACGTACGATCTCAGATGCCGTAGTTATTATTGATGAAGCGCAAAATATGTCAAATAAGACGATGCAGATGGTTCTTTCAAGACTAGATGACAGTTGTAAAGTTATCATTATAGGAAGTAACAAACAGATAGATAACTTTTATATCAATAAATATACAAATGCTCTTACTACACTACTTAAATCTGCATATAATGAGTATGAAGGGGTCAATGTATTTGCACTGCGTCTTAAAAAGGTACTACGTGGACCGATCACTGAGTGGGCGGAGAAGATTTTTTCAAAATAGAGGCTTAGAAGTTGTAGCTAAAGCGCAGTTTAAAAAGGTCATACTCCTGCGTGTTTTCTAACGTATCCTTTGTGTAAAGATGCGCATACTCCAAGCCCGCAAGTGTGTTGGCTAAAGGGTTCCATATAAAATTAATATGTGCAGAGGTTGCTTTTCTCGTTGCAAAAATATCTCTGTTTGTATAATCCCCTTCTATTCCAGTAAGGCTGTAGGCAATTGTAGAGCGTAGATTTTCATTCCACCAGTGCCGAAAAGAGATATGTGCACCGTAGGTTTTATGAAGCCTAATATTTCCAATTTTATCTATTTCACCCGCACTAAAAGCATTTTCGGCGATATATCTTCCTAGCCCTTTTCCATATTGAACGGAGAAACGTAAATCGTCATGATCTTGAAAAAAGAGTTTAGCAGAGCTGTTAATCCCCCACCCGAAAACTTCATCACTTCCTATATAGGCACTATCTTGTATGAGATGGCGTAATATCAGAGCATTAGAAAATTCAACTTGATCACTAAAGTATCTATTTCTTAGAACAATATCAGGAACTGTATCATTTGAAATTGTAACAGTTCTACTAGAACTATTTATAAGAGTAGTTTCCGGTTGCTCTAACGAGAGGTCATAGCTTAGTTTTTGAGATGGTTTATAAAACCAGCTAATGAGTGGTTGTCTCGCATATGTTTCATTGACTGGATCAACTAAAAGCTCAGGAGTGTAGAGTGTAGTAAAGAGTGAGTTGGTTTGTCCTATATGAAGATTATTCATAGAGACATAGGCATGTCTCAATCGTAATGCATAGCTATTTGAGTTTGTTTCACTTGGATGACCGCTGTAAAAATCAGATTCTACAAGACTTTTAAAAAGGCCATATTTTGTATTGGTAACTGTTTTAAGCCACAATCTACTAGATTTTGCATGTGTGCTCAGTTGATTGCTACGACTTGATTTTTCTGTTTTATATTTTGCATTGAAGGTAGCATCTGGATTATCATCACTACCTATATAGGTATCTAGCTGAATGCGGCCTCCTAATATTATATTTGTCTCTTTTGATGAAGGTTGTACTCTCCCGCTAGGCAATGGATCTTGAAGTTTTGCGTTAGTAGTTTTGAGTGAAGGTGCAGCTTTTTTTTTCTCTAGTGCATCGATGCGTTCTAATATCTCTAATGATAGCCATCTTAATGCTTCTAGCTCTTTTTCTATCGCATCTTGTGCCGATAATGGATTTATAAGCAATAAAAGTGCGCTTAGCGTATAATATTTATTCATAACTAGAGGATATCTGCAGCTATTTTGAGTCTCTGGTGACATCTACTGCATGTATCTCTTATATCAACAATAGCGTTATCAACTCTTTTTATTTGAAACGTGTTGGCAAGTTGTTTTATATTGGTTGCTTTTTCTCTTAACTGCTCTACTAGAAGATAAAACTCTTTATCTTTATTGGGATAAGATTGAAGCTCTTTGGTCGCCTCAATAGCTCTATTGGCAAAGCGTAACGCATATCTTTGTCTCTCTTCATCTCTTTCAAGTTCACTTTTATGGCGCTCATAGAGAACACTTTTAAGATCTTTTAGCAGAAGCTTCATTGTGTTACTGATATTTGGGTGTGAAGAGGATATTCGTAAAGGCTCTATCTTTTTTGAACAGCCCAAAAAGAGAAAAGTCAGACTTATGAGAACTAAAGAGAGTTTCATGGGTACCCCTTACCAAATTAAAAAGGCAATTGTAGTTGTCATTATAATAGCTACAATATTAAAGATAATCCCAAAGCTGGCCATATCTTTTACGCTCACGGCTCTACTACTCATTGCGATGGCATTTGGAGCAGTTGCAATAGGCAACATAAAAGCGTAACTTGCACATATCGTTGCTACCATAAGCAGAGTGTTTGTATCAATATTTGAAGCGATACCTAGTGAATATATGATTGGAAGAGCGATGGAGATAAGTGCCATATTGCTTGTAAGCTCTGTCGCAAAAGTAACAAGTGATGCAACAATGAGAAATAAAAATATAGGAGAGAGTTGCGTTAGTGATAAAAGCATCTGTGAAATCTCTTTTGCAAGACCGCTGTGACTAAATGCGGCCGCGATAGAAAAACCCGCTCCAAAAAGAAAAATGATCTCATAAGGGATCTTTTTTGTATCTTCCCACTCTAAAAAGCCAATTTTTGGCAAAAACATCGCCAAGCCAAATGAGAGAAGTATAATCGTATCGCTGATTTTAAAAAATGAATTTACAAAGAGTAACGTTATCAATAAGAAGAGTATATTCTTTAAACGATTTTGTTCTGTGTTGAGAGTATGACTGGTATCAGCAACATCTGCAATAACAATTTTTCCCATACCTAAAGAGAGTATGTAGGGTATCAATAGGAGCATCAGAGCAGCTAAGGGGACGGTCTTTAACATCCATGCAAAAAATGAGAGTGTCTCAATGGAATGCTCTTCTAAAAATCCCATTAGTATCAAATTTGGAGGTGTTCCAACCGGAGTCATTATACCGCCGATACTCGCACCGTAGGCAATTGCAAGTGCAAGCCGCATTTTGAGTTTTTTTATATCGGTTAAAAAGAGTGCTATTGGCATAAGCAAAAGAGCGGTGGTTGTATTTGATAGTAATGAACTTAGCAGTGCTGAGGTAATGCTCAGGGCATAAATCATACCGCGTGCACTATCTGGAAAGATTGATAGCAGTTTGTGTGCAATTTTTTTATGTAGTTGTGTCTTTTCAATCGCAATGGCTATCATAAAGCCGCCCAAAAAGAGAAAAATGATCGTTTTTGAGTAGTTTGCGCTAGTCATGGGCATGGTTAAAATATCAAGTGTAGGAAAAAGAATGATTGGAAAAAGTGAGACGATACCAAAAGGAAGAGCTTCGTTTGACCATAAGGCAACGAGTAAAATTACTACACCTATCAGTCTTGATTGTGTTGCATCAAAAACAAAACCGGCTGCAAAGTAGCCCAAAAGGGCTACTATAATAGAGATTAAGATGTTTCGGTATCGCTTATCCAAAATTGACCTAATAGAGTGTCGTTGTTATTATGATATCACCTCGAACGAGTTTGATAAGAGCACTACCGTCACCGCTCTCAAGCAGTTTTTTGAATTGTTCTATAGATGTTAACGTAACAAACTTTCTGCTTTTTACAGTTTTTGCGGAGATTATAATATCCCCCTTTCTAAATCCGTGTGCAGATGCATTGCTTCTACTCTCTACTTCAGTTACTACAAGTCCTTCACTTATGCTTAGTCTTAGTTTCTCTTTTAATGTATTGTTATTTAAAGAGAGTTTTAACCCTTTTAAAGATTCAACCTCTTCGAGTGCAACATTCTCCTCAGCTCTTTGTGAAAGTTTTGTGGTGAGTTCAATATAGTCACCGTCACGATAGGTCAGGATCGTTATTTTGTCACCGTCAGCTTTTAAAGAGATATAGTTTCTTAAGTCTGCACTGTTGCGTATCTCTTTTGAATCAATCTTTACAATAATATCTCCCGATTTGAGTCCGGCATGTGAAGCAGCAGAATTTTTATTTACCTCTACAACAAATGCCCCGCTATCTACTCCGTAAAGACCGCTATGTTTTGTATCTATATCACGGATAGAGACACCTAAATAACCTCGAACTACTCTACCGTTTGCAATAAGTGAGTTCATTATATATTTTGCCATATTAGCAGGAATTGCAAAACCGATACCGTTATTGCCGCCGCTTCTTGAAAGAATTGCAGAATTGATGCCGATTAAATATCCTCTACTATCTATAAGAGCACCACCGGAATTTCCCGGGTTAATTGCAGCATCTGTTTGGATAAAGTCTTCATAATCATTTATACCTACATGATTTCTACCTAGTGCAGAGATAATACCTTGCGTTACGGTTGTTCCAATACCAAAAGGATTACCGATAGCTAAGACTATATCACCCACTTCAACCTTATCACTATTGGCAAAAGTGACGGCCGGAAAATTTTTACCCTCTATCTTTATAACTGCAATATCTGTTTTTTCATCTGTACCTATAATCTTAGCTTGAAAACTTTTTCCCGTCGTTGTGTGAACCAATACTTTGTCGGCACCTTGTACAACATGGTTATTAGTTAAAATATAACCGTCTTTAGAGATGATAACACCGCTACCTAGAGATTTAGATTTACGCTCCTTGGGGATACTTTTATATTGACGCATTCCAAAGAGTTCATTAAAGAAAGGATCATTAAATAGTTGACCAAAAGGGTTGCCTTGTGTACGAACAATTTTCTCTGTAGATATATTGACTACAGAAGGGGTGGCTTTTTGTGCAATAGTTGAAAAAGAGAAAAGCTGCTGCATACTATTTGGAACAACTCTTTTTAAGTTGTTATCGGTCTCAACTTTTATATCAGGAAGAGAGTTTGCATGAACTGCAACAATGAAAAAGAGAAAGAGAAATAGAAATCTATACATGAAGGCTCCTTGTTTTTAAAAAAATTTTACATGAGCAATGCAAATGTTATGTAAATGGTATTCTTAAAAAAAAATTGTTACAATAACGTAATAAAAGAGATTGGAGTACTTGTAATTATGATTAAGTTATTGACTGTAGATGATAGCTCGACAATAAGAAGAGTCTATGGTAATGTTTTACCCAGAATTTTTGTAGATAAAATAGAGTTGTTAGAAGCTGAGAATGGAATTGAGGGTTTGAAGGTATTAAAAAACAATCCTGATATTCAGTTAATCTTCTTAGATATCAACATGCCGGAGATGAATGGTAAAGAGATGTTGGCAACTTTAAGGAAAAACAAAGAGTATGACAAAATCAGAGTTGTTATGGTAACGACAGAGGCTGAAAAAAAGACCGTTATACAAATGATGAAACTGGGTGCAAACGGCTATATTGTCAAACCTTTTAACATTGATGCAGTAAGCAAATCATTAACTCCAATACTTGCTCGTATGAATATTGCAACAAAATAGAAATTTCTTCAATTTTCTATTGACATGAAAAAAATTTTTATGTATACTTCCAGTTCATTTTCGAAAGCACCTAAATAGGCTGGTTTAGCTCAGATGGTAGAGCAGCTGATTTGTAATCAGCAGGTCGTAGGTTCGATCCCTATAACCAGCTCCATTCAACAATTATTTAGATTATCGAAAATGAAAAATTATCAGTGTTAGACCAGAATGTGGTGAGATACTCAAGCGGCCAACGAGGGCAGACTGTAAATCTGCTGGTTTTTACCTTCGAAGGTTCGAATCCTTCTCTCACCACCATCAAAACAGGCGGGAATAGCTCAGTTGGCTAGAGCGTCAGCCTTCCAAGCTGAGGGTCGCGAGTTCGAGTCTCGTTTCCCGCTCCAAAATTAAAATAATTAAGATGGAACGTTGTCTGGGAGCTGAATATAAAATTTGTAAATATATGATTTTACAACTATATTCTTTGCATTGTTGAGTTTTTCAATAATAGCTTCCTAAACACATGAAGTATTACTACTATAATATATAAGTAATTTAGTACACTATATGCCCATATAGCTCAGAGGCAGAGCACTTCCTTGGTAAGGAAGAGGTCAGCGGTTCAATTCCGCTTATGGGCTCCATAAAATGGAGCTCATCAAACAATTGAGCTAATTGTCTATTACTTAAAAATATGGTAATAATTAAACTTAAAATCAAAACGAAGGAACACAAATGGCAAAAGAAAAATTTGAACGTAATAAACCACATGTTAACATTGGTACAATCGGTCACGTTGACCACGGTAAAACTACACTAACAGCTGCAATTACTGCGGTACTTGCTGTTAAAGGTGATGCGGAACTTATGGATTATGACCAAATCGATAACGCACCGGAAGAGCGTGAGCGTGGTATTACAATTGCAACATCACACGTAGAGTATGAGACAGAAGGTCGTCACTATGCACACGTTGACTGTCCAGGTCACGCCGATTATGTTAAAAACATGATTACAGGTGCTGCACAAATGGACGGTGCTATTCTAGTTGTATCTGCAGCGGATGGTCCAATGCCACAAACTCGTGAGCACATTCTTCTTTCTCGCCAAGTTGGTGTTCCATATATCGTAGTTTTCATGAACAAAGAGGATATGGTTGATGATGAAGAGCTTTTAGAATTAGTTGAAATGGAAATTCGTGAACTTCTTGATCAGTACGAGTTCCCTGGTGATGATACTCCAATCGTTGCTGGTTCAGCTCTTAAAGCTCTTGAAGAGGCTAAAGCTGGAAACTCAGGTGAGTGGTCAGAAAAAATTCTAAAACTAATGGCTGAAGTTGATGCTTATATCCCTGAGCCGGTTCGTGAAACTGATAAAGATTTCCTAATGCCAGTTGAGGATGTTTTCTCAATTTCTGGTCGTGGTACGGTTGTAACTGGACGTATCGAGCGTGGAACAGTTAAGGTTGGTGAAGAGATTGAAATCGTTGGTATCAGCGATACGCAAAAATCAACAGTAACCGGCGTTGAAATGTTCCGTAAAGAGATGGAGCAAGGTGAAGCAGGTGATAACTGTGGTATTTTACTACGTGGTATTGCTAAAGAAGAAGTTGAACGTGGTCAAGTTCTTTGTAAGCCAGGTTCAATCACTCCACATACAACTTTTGAAGCTGAAGTTTATATCCTTTCAAAAGAGGAAGGTGGTCGTCATACTCCATTCTTCAATGGTTACCGTCCACAATTCTATGTACGTACAACAGACGTAACTGGATCAATCACTCTACCAGAAGGTACAGAGATGGTTATGCCAGGTGATAACGTAAAAATTACGGCTGAACTAATTGCTCCGATCGCTATGGAAGAGGGAACTCGTTTCGCTATCCGTGAAGGTGGTCGTACAGTTGGTGCCGGTGTTGTATCTAAAATTACAAAGTAATACGTAATGAGAGATATTATACACCTTGCGTGTGAAAAGTGTTCAAGAAGAAACTATCACACGACGAAAAATAAAAAAGTTCACGCAGAGAAGTTTGCAGTGAAAAAGTTTTGTAAATTCTGTAGAGAACATACAGAACACAAAGAGGCAAAACTATAAATTAATACGCTTTTAGGGCAAAGCCCCAAAAGCTACGCTAACGCTGAGTTCTGCTCAGCGCAGAGCTCACGCGCAGTAAACCGCGCTTTTGTTTTACTTGAATGAGTAAATAATTTGGATATAGGGTAGTAGCTCCAATTGGTAGAGCAGCGGTCTCCAAAACCGCTTGTTGTGGGTTCGAGTCCCTCCTGCCCTGCCACTTTTTTAAGGACAGTGATGAATAAATTAGCAACTTACTTCAAAAATTCAAAAATTGAATTGGCAAAGGTAATTTTTCCAACAAAGCCACAAGTGAAAAACGCATTTTTTTCAGTTTTTTTAGTTGTGACATTTGTTTCGCTTTTTTTAGCGCTAATTGATTTAATCATGTCTAGTGCGCTTTCAACAATTATATAAGGAATAACTTTGGCACATAAATGGTATTCAATACAGACATATGCTGGAAGTGAAAGAAGCGTAAAAGCTGCGATCCTTCAGATGATTGAAGATTTTTCCTTACAAGATAAGATAAAAGAGGTTGTCGTACCAACGGAAGACGTTATAGAAGTCAAAGGCGGTAAGAAAAAAATTAGTGAAAGATCACTCTATTCAGGCTATGTGTTTATTAATATAGATCTTGATACTGAACTATGGCATAAAATCCAGTCACTCTCAAGAGTTTCCGGTTTTATCGGTGAATCGAAAAATCCGACACCTTTGAGTGAAAAAGATATTAATGTTATTTTAGAACGTGTACAAAACAGAGCACCAGCGCGTCCTCGCGTCGGATTTGATCCAGGTGAGACAGTTAGAATTACTGAGGGTCCATTTGCAAACTTTAACGGAGTTGTTGAAGAGTTTGATTTGGAACACGGTATGTTGAAACTTAATGTTTCAATTTTTGGTAGAAGTACTCCTGTAGATATTTCTTATATGCAAGTTGAAAAAATAGTTTAAATTTTAGAAAGGTAAAAAAATGGCAAAAAAAATTGACGGATATTTAAAACTTCAAATTGAAGCCGGTAAAGCAAATCCATCTCCTCCAGTTGGTCCAGCACTTGGGCAGCGTGGAATTAACATTATGGAATTTTGTAAGGCTTTTAACGAAAAAACAAAAGATAAAATGGGATTTAAAGTTCCAGTAGTAATTACGGTATATAGTGACAAGAGTTTTACTTTTGTAACGAAACAACCACCTGCGAGTGCTCTTATAAAAAAAGCAGCAGGATTAAAAAGCGGTTCAGATAATCCATTGAAAAATAAAGTTGGCAAGTTAACACGTGCACAACTTATGGAGATTGTTGATCAAAAGATCGCGGATTTAAATACAGATGATAGAGATATGGCTGCAAATATTATTGCAGGTTCTGCTCGTTCAATGGGTGTAGATATTGTAGATTAATCTATATTGATATTTCATCTTCGACCGCTAAGATGTAAAGTGAAGCGGCAGCAAAAAATTATGCGGAGATAATAAATAATGGCAAAGCAAAGTAAAAGATTTAAACAGCTTTCAGAAAAAATTGACCAAGATAAAGAGTACACTGTCAGTGAAGCTAGTGCACTTTTAAAAGATTTAAAATCGGCAAAATTTGATGAGACTGTAGAACTAGCGTTTAACTTAGGTGTTGACCCTCGTCATGCAGACCAAATGATTAGAGGCGCCCTTGTACTTCCTCACGGTACTGGAAAAAGTGTACGTGTTGCAGTAATTGCACGTGGTGCAAAAGCTGATGAAGCAAAAGCTGCAGGTGCAGATTTAGTCGGTGCAGAGGATCTAGTTGCTGAGATTAAAGAGGGTGTATTTAATTTTGATGTACTTGTTGCAACACCGGATATGATGGGTGTTATAGGACAGATTGGACGTATTCTAGGGCCTAAAGGTCTTATGCCTAACCCAAAAACTGGAACAGTTACTATGGATGTAACTAAAGCTATCAACAACCTTAAAGCTGGGCAAGTAAATTTTCGTGTTGATAAAAAAGGAAATGTTCACGCAGGTATTGGAAAAGTAAGTTTTGATACATCAAAAATTGAAGAGAATATAATCTCTTTTGTGACTGAGATCAATAAACAAAAACCTTCATCTGCTAAGGGACGTTATATTAAGAGTGCTACGGTGTCACTTACTATGAGCCCATCTGTGTCAATTGACCCAATGTCACTAATTGATTATAAATAAAATAAAAATTTTATCTTAGACTGAAGATAGCTTGGGGTTAAGGCTTAATTGAAGAGATTCTCTTCACCCGGCTTGAAGTAATGTCGGAAAGGAGGAACTATGACGAAAGAAAAAAAGAACGAAGTAGTTGAATACTTATCGAATGAATTTAAGAACTCTAGCACTATTGTTGTTTGTGATTACAAAGGTTTGAGTGTTTCAGCACTTGAGGGTTTACGTAAAAGTGCACGTGAGAATGATTCGAATGTACAAGTAGCAAAAAACACTCTTGCTTCAATTGCACTGAAAAATGCTGATTTAGAAGGTATTGAGCTTAAAGATATGAACGTTTTTGTTTGGGGTAGTGATGCTATCAATACTTCAAAATCTGTATCAAAGTTTGCTGAACAAAACAAAACTTTTTCAATAAAATCTGCTTTTATTGACGGTGAGATAAGTGATGCAGCAAAAGTTGAAGCGTTTGCTAAACTACCAAATCGCGAAGAGCTTCTTGGTATGTTACTTTCAGTTTGGCAAGCACCAGTTCGCAACTTTACTGTCGGCTTGGGCGCATTGCGTGATAAAAAACAAGAAGAGTCTGAATAGGACAATATTAATAATTTAAGGAAAATATAATGGCTGTAACTAAAGAAGATGTATTAGAGTATATTTCAGGTCTATCAGTTCTAGAGCTTTCTGAGCTTGTAAAAGAATTTGAAGAAAAATTCGGTGTTTCTGCTACTCCAGTTGCTGTAGCTGCTGGTGGTGGTGCTGCTGCAGGCGGTGCTGCTGAAGAGAAAACTGAATTTGATGTTATCTTAACTGATGCTGGTGCTAAGAAAATTAATGCAATTAAAGCAGTACGTGCGATCACAGGTCTAGGTCTTAAAGAGGCTAAAGCTGCTGTTGAAGGAACACCTTTTACAATTAAAGAGGGTATATCTAAAGATGATGCAGAAGAGGCGAAAAAAGCTCTTGAAGAGGCTGGAGCTTCTGTCGAAATTAAATAATTTTGTGCAAGAGATTTCTCTTGCGCATACCGCACGTGCTCATCTCAGGGCTCATTAGTAAATGCGTCTTGCGATGAGTACGATTCACTTAATCACTAAAACTTATTACACGAGGTAGCCAATGCTAAATACACTAAAATCAGGTAACCGATTGCGTGTTGACTTTTCAAAAACCCCTCAGGAAATTGAAGTTCCTAACCTTTTACAATTGCAACAAAATAGTTATGATAACTTTTTGATGTTAAATAAAAAAGATCGTTCAGAGAGCGGTATTGAAAAAGTTTTTCAATCTATTTTCCCAATTCATGATGCACAGAACCGTCTAACACTTGAATATGTTGATTCCGAAGTAGGCAAACCAAAATATACGGTTCGTGAGTGTATGGAGCGTGCGCTTACCTATTCGGTATCACTTAAAATGAAAATCCGTCTAGTACTTTGGGATAGAGATGAGAATACTAGAGAAAAAACAGGTGTTAAAGATATCAAAGAGCAGACTGTTTTTATCCGTGATATCCCTTTAATGACAGAACGTACATCTTTTATTATCAACGGTGTTGAAAGAGTTGTAGTAAATCAGCTCCATAGAAGTCCGGGTGTAATCTTTAAAGAAGAGGCTTCAACTACTGCTGGAAATTCTTTAATTCATACTGCGCAAATTATTCCAGATCGTGGTTCATGGCTCTATTTTGAGTATGATCCAAAAGATATACTTTATATGAGAATAAATAAGCGTCGTAAAGTTCCGGTAACAATTATATTCCGTGCTATGGGTTATAGTAAACTTGATGTCTTAAGACTATTTTATCCGTTACTTAATATAACAGTAAAAGATAATAAATTTTTAGTACCTTTTACTGCAGAAGACTTTACAGGAAGATTAGAGTTTGATTTAAAAGATAGTAGCGGTAATGTCCTAATGGTCGCGGGTAAACGTTTAACGTTAACTAAAGCACAAAAATTTATTGATTCAGGCGTTCAATTTGTTGAGTACCCGTCTGAAGTTTTAATGGATAGACATATTGCTACTCCGATCATTGATCAAGAGAGTGGTGAGGTGCTTTATGATACGATGACTTCGCTTGATGAGAATAAACTTAAAAAGATTATTGAGTCAGGGCTTGAGAATTTTGAAATTGCCAATGATTTAGCTGACGGTGTTGATAGCTCTGTTATTAAATCATTTATTGCTGATGAAGATAGTCTGAAACTTTTAAAACAGACAGAAGATATCGAAGACGAAAATGATCTTGCTGCAATTCGTATCTATAAAGTTATGCGCCCAGGTGAGCCTGTGACAAAAGATGCTGCATACAATTTCTTATATCAACTCTTCTTTGACCCTGAGCGTTACGATTTAACAAAAGTGGGTCGTATGAAGATGAATCATAAATTGGGTATAGATGTACCTGAATATGTAACTGTTTTAACACACGAAGATATTATTAATACCGTGAAGTATGTAATTAAGGTTAAAAACGGTCAAGGGCATATTGATGATAGAGACCACTTAGGAAACCGTCGTATTCGTTCTATCGGTGAGCTTTTAGGAAATGAGGTTCATAAAGGTCTTGTCAAGATGCAAAAAGCGATCAAAGACAAGCTAAGTACGATGAGCGGTCAGTTAAGTGAGCTTATGCCGCACGATTTAGTGAATTCAAAAATGATTACAACTACAATTTTAGAGTTCTTCTCTAGCGGTCAGTTGTCACAATTTATGGATCAGACAAACCCGCTTTCAGAAGTTACGCATAAGCGTCGTCTTTCTGCTCTTGGAGAAGGTGGTCTTGTAAAAGAGCGTGCAGGATTTGAGGTACGTGACGTTCACCCTACACACTATGGAAGAATTTGTCCTATTGAGACACCTGAGGGTCAAAATATCGGTCTTATTAACACACTTTCAACATATTCAAAAGTGAATGAACTTGGATTTATTGAAGCACCGTATAAAGTTGTAAAAGATGGTGTAGTAACTGATGAGATTGTTTATCTTACGGCAACACAGGAGGAAGGTAAAACAATTGCAGCTTCATCAAATAAACTTGATGATAATGGTCAAATGGTTGAGGATATTGTTCAAGTTAGAGTTGATGGTGAAATTTTATTAGGTGAAAAATCTAAAGTTGATTATATCGATCTTTCTCCGCATATGGTTGTAGGTGTTGCTGCGAGCCTTATTCCGTTTTTGGAGCATGATGATGCGAACCGTGCACTTATGGGTTCAAACATGCAGCGTCAAGGTGTACCATTACTTAAATCAGAAGCTCCGATGGTTGGAACAGGAGTTGAAAAACTTGTTGCTCGTGATTCATGGGAAGCGATTAAAGCTAATCGTTCAGGTGTAGTAGAAAAGGTGGATGCAGGTCACGTTTATGTAATGGGTGAAGATGAGAATGGCCCATTTATCGATTACTATACACTACAAAAGAACCTTCGTACAAACCAAAATACAACATTTAGTCAACGTCCTGTTGTAAAAGTAGGGCAAAAAGTAGAAAAGGGTGATGTATTGGTTGATGGTCCAAACATGGATAACGGAGAACTCGCAATCGGTAAGAATGCACTTGTAGCCTTTATGCCTTGGAACGGATACAACTACGAAGATGCGATCATTATTAGTGAACGTTTAATCCGTGAAGATGCTTTTACTTCTGTACACGTTTATGAAAAAGAGGTTGAAGCACGTGAACTAAAACACGGTGTTGAAGAGGTAACAAGGGATATTCCAAATGTTCGTGAAGATGATCTGCTGCATCTTGATGAGAGCGGGATTGTACAGATCGGTACATATGTAAAAGGTGGAATGATTCTTGTCGGTAAGGTCTCGCCTAAAGGTGAGGTAAAACCTACGCCGGAAGAGAGACTGCTACGTGCAATTTTTGGTGAAAAAGCCGGACATGTTGTTAATAAATCACTTTACTGCCCTCCATCAATGGAAGGTGTTGTAATAGATGTAAAAATCTTTACAAAAAAGGGATATGAAAAAGATCCTCGTGCATTGCAAGCTGAGCAGGCTCAAAAAGATATTATTGAGCGTGAGCACTATGATAGACTACTTATGATTGACAAAGAGGAGATGATGCGTATCAATGCGCTTCTGACAAAAGAGCCTCTAAAGAGTGATTGTACAGTTGGCGGCACAGAGTATAGTGCTGGTGAAATGGTAAATCCTGATGATTTAAAAGGTGTGAACCGTTTTGCACTCGGTCCGATAGTTGATGCATTTAGCCCTGCAATCGGTGCTGAATATGAGAAGATGAAAAAATATTTTCAAAATCAGAAAAAGAAACTTCGTGATGAGCATGAAGAGAAGTTAGAGATTTTAGAAAAAGATGACATTTTACCAAACGGTGTCGTTAAAAAAGTTATGGTTTATATCGCGACAAAACGTAAGTTAAAAGTCGGTGATAAGATGGCTGGACGTCACGGGAACAAGGGTATTGTCTCAATCATCGTACCTGAGACGGATATGCCGTATCAAGAGGACGGTACACCGGTTGATGTTATCTTAAATCCGCTAGGGGTACCGAGTCGTATGAATATCGGTCAGGTTCTTGAGATGCACCTTGGAATGGTCGGTAAAAAACTCGGTTACCAAATCCAAGAGATGTTTGATAATAAGAGTGCCGATTTTGCTAACGAGTTACGAGCTAAAATGGCTGAGATAGCAGATGTCGCAAAACTTATGAACGGTAAAAAGTTCATGGAAAATCTAAGCGACAACGATCTTCTTGGTTATGCTCGTGACTGGGCAAACGGTGTGAAGTTTGCAACGACTATTTTTGAAGGAACAAATGAGGCAGAGTTTGAAAAACTCTTTGAACTTTCAAAAATGGATAGAGACGGTAAGACTGTACTCTATGACGGCAAAACTGGTGAGCGTATAAGCGAGCGTGTAAATGTTGGTTATATGTATATTCTTAAACTGCACCACTTAGTTGATGAGAAGGTACACGCAAGAAGCACGGGGCCATACTCACTTGTAACACAACAACCTGTCGGCGGTAAAGCACTATTTGGTGGACAGCGTTTTGGTGAGATGGAAGTTTGGGCTCTTGAAGCTTATGGAGCGAGTGCTGTGCTAAAAGAGATGTTAACAATCAAATCAGATGATGTTGACGGTCGTGTTGCAGCATATAAAGCGCTTACAAAAGGGGAACCAATCCCTCGTTCAGGTATCCCTGAAACGCTCTTTGTTCTTACAAAAGAGTTACAAGCACTAGCGCTTGATGTAGATATATTAGAAGAGAGCAAGGAGGATGATAATGAAATTAACGCCGATTAATGTGAATGATATGCAACGTCCAAAGGACATTGAACAGTTACGTTTCAGTCTGGCAAGTCCTGAAAAGATTCTTTCTTGGAGTTATGGAGAAGTAAAAAAACCAGAAACCATAAATTATCGTACGCTCAAACCTGAACGTGACGGTCTTTTTTGTGCAAAGATATTTGGTCCTGTACGAGATTATGAGTGTCTATGCGGTAAATATAAAAAGATGCGTTATAAAGGTGTCGTGTGTGAGAAGTGTGGTGTTGAAGTAACTGCATCAAAAGTACGCCGTAACAGAATGGGGCATATTGATTTGGTAACTCCTGTTGCACACATCTGGTATGTATCATCACTACCAAGTAGAATTGGTACTTTAATGGGCGTGAAGATGAAAGATCTTGAACGTGTACTTTATTATGAAGCGTATATCGTATATGAAGCGGGTGAAGCATATTATGATAATGAGGGCAAAAACAAGGTTGCCAAGTTTGATGTACTCAACGAAGAGCAGTATCAAACGTTAATGCAACGCTTCTCAGAGAGTGGCTTTGATGCTCGAATGGGTGGTGAAGTAGTTCGTGATATGCTTGCTGAAATTGATCTTGTAGAGCTATTTAATAAACTTAAAGATGATATGGCTGCAACTGGTTCTGAAGCAAAACGTAAAGTCTTAGTAAAACGTTTAAAAGTTATTGAATCGTTTTTAAATTCAGGAAACAGACCTGAGTGGATGATGCTTTCTCAGCTTCCTGTTCTTCCACCAGATTTAAGACCACTTGTTGCGCTTGACGGCGGTAAATTTGCGGTTTCGGACGTAAATGATCTCTATCGTCGTGTTATTAACAGAAATCAGCGTCTAAAGCGTCTTGTTGAACTTGATGCTCCTGAAATTATTGTTAGAAACGAAAAGCGTATGCTTCAAGAATCAGTAGATGCGCTATTTGATAACGGACGTCGTGCAAATGCGGTTAAGGGTGCAAATAAGCGTCCATTGAAATCACTTAGCGAGGTTATCAAAGGGAAGCAAGGGCGTTTCCGTCAGAACCTTTTAGGAAAACGTGTTGACTTCTCAGGACGTTCGGTAATCGTTGTTGGTCCAAACTTGAAAATGGATCAGTGTGGTCTTCCGAAGAAGATGGCACTTGAGCTCTTTAAACCACATCTTATTGCTGCGCTTGAAGAGAAAGGGTATGCAACTACGGTTAAGTCTGCTAAAAAATTGATTGAGCGTCAAACAAATGAGGTTTGGGAATGTCTGCAAGAGATAGTTGACGGGCATCCGGTTTTACTAAACCGTGCACCGACACTTCACAAACTCTCTATTCAGGCATTTCACCCTGTATTGATCGATGGAAAAGCTATTCAGCTGCACCCACTTGTTTGTGCCGCATTTAATGCCGACTTTGACGGTGACCAGATGGCTGTTCACGTTCCGCTTGGAAGTGAAGCGATTGCAGAAGCAAAAGTATTGATGTTAAGCTCTATGAACGTTTTACTTCCAGCTTCTGGTAAAGCGATTGCTGTTCCTTCACAGGATATGGTTCTTGGTCTTTATTACCTAAGTTTAGAGAAGAATGATGTTGTAGGTTCAAATAAATTATTTGCAAGTATTGACGAAGTTTTGATTGCACGTGAGCATCATAAACTAGATATTAATGCAAAAATTAGAACAAGAATAGATAGACGTATCGTACACACGACAGTTGGTAGATTGATGATTTTCAACATATTACCGATTGAAGTTCCGATGGATCTATGGAATACGATAATGAAGAAGAAAAAGATTTCTGCTCTTGTTGACTATATCTATAAGTTTGGTGGTTTAGAAGTTACGGCAGAGTTCTTAGATAACTTAAAAGATTTAGGTTTCAGCACGGCAACGGCTGCAGGTGTTTCTATTTCAGTTGATGATATTATTATCCCGCCTGAAAAATATGCACTTATTGAAACCTCTAAAAATAAAGTAAAAGAGATTCAAAAGCAGTATGATGCGGGTCTTTTAACTGAGCAAGAGCGTTACAATAAAATTATCGACGTCTGGACAGATACGAACAATACCGTTGCAGGTATGATGATGAAGTTAACCGAAGAGGATAAAGGCGGTTTTAACTCAATCTATATGATGGCAGATTCCGGTGCTCGTGGTAGTGCTGCGCAAATTAGACAACTTGCAGGTATGCGTGGATTGATGGCAAAACCAAATGGAGATATTATTGAAACACCGATTATCTCTAACTTTAAAGAGGGTCTAAACGTACTTGAATACTTTAACTCGACTCACGGTGCTCGTAAAGGTCTTGCCGATACCGCTTTAAAAACAGCGAATGCAGGATACTTAACACGTAAATTGATCGATGTTGCACAAAACGTAAAAATTGTTAGTGAAGATTGTGGTACCCATGAGGGTATAGAGATCACTGATATCGCAATCGGTAATGAGATGATTGAACCGTTAGAGGATAGAGTATACGGACGTGTTCTTATTGAAGATGTAATTGACCCAATTTCAAGTGAAGTACTCTTTAGTGAAGGAACACTTATTGATGAGGAAAAAGCAAAAAGCATTGCTGAAGCGAGCGTTAAATCTGTTGTAATTAGAACTCCGACTACATGTAAAGCTGAAGAGGGTGTTTGTTCAAAATGTTATGGATTGAACCTCGGACAAGGCGGTCTAGTGAAAAAAGGTGAGGCAATCGGTATTGTTGCGGCACAATCAATCGGTGAACCGGGAACTCAGCTTACTCTAAGAACATTCCACGTCGGTGGTACAGCGTCACGTACACAAGAGGAGCGTCAAATTACTGCCGATAAAGAGGGGTTTATTCGCTACTATAACCTTAAGACATATCGTTCTAAAGAGGGTAAAAATATTGTTGCTAACCGTCGTAACGCTGCTGTTCTTTTAGTTGAGCCAAAAATTAAAGCACCGTTTGCAGGTACATTAGATATTCAGACTATTCATGATGAGGTAATTATTACACTCAAAGGTGAAAAAGATCAGTGCCGTTACGCACTGCGCAGAAATGATGTTGCCCGTGCAAATGAGCTTGCAGGTGTTGGAGGTAAAATTGACGGTAAACTCTACTTCCCATATGAGAGTGGACAGAGTGTAGAGATAGAAGAGAGTATAGTTGAAGTTATAAAAGATGGTTGGAATATACCAAATCGTATACCGTATGCAGCGGAAATTTCTGTTGATGACGGAGCGCCTGTAACTCAAAAGATAAAAGCTTTAGAATCTGGAACCGTGAAGTTTTTCTTGCTTAAGGGTGATTATTTAGAACGCCACAAAGAGATTAACAAGGGCTATAAAGTTGAAGAGAAAGGACTTTTTGCAGTAGTAGCCGATAAAGAGGGACGTGAAGCAATTCGTCACTATATATCTCGTGGTTCTATTATTGATATAGATGATAATAGTGAAGTAACTGCTGATACTCTTCTATCACAACCTTCACACGGTGAAACGATAGTAATAGCTGAGTGGGATCCTTATGCAAACCCAATTATTGCTGAAGCTAGCGGTAAAATTGTATTTGAAGATGTTATTGCAGGAGTTACTGCAACTGAACAGGTAGATGATTTGACCGGACAGAGACGTTTGATGATTAATGAACACGTTTCATCGGAGTATAAACCGACAATTGTAGTAGCATATGAGAATGGTGAAGGTGCGAGATATGCACTTGAACCAAAGACTGCAATCTATGTGCAAAACGGTGCCGAGGTTGCACAGGCAGAAATTTTGGCAAAAACTCCAAAAGCTGTTGCAAAATCTCGTGATATTACCGGGGGTCTACCACGTGTAAGTGAACTTTTTGAAGCGCGTCGTCCAAAAGAGCAGGCACTCATTAGTGAGATAAACGGAACAATTAGCTTTGGTAAACCTTTACGTGGAAAACCTCGTATTACAATTACTGATGATAACGGTTCGGCAAAAGATTATTTTGCGGATAAAACGGCGCAAATACTTGTACATCCGGGTGAGTATGTACATGCGGGTGAAGCGTTGACTGACGGTCTCGTATCGAGTCATGAGATACTTAGAATATTAGGTGTACGAGCACTTCATGAATATCTAATCAGTGAAGTACAGCAGGTTTATCGTCGCCAAGGGGTAACGATTAGTGATAAACATATCGAAGTGGTTTATACACAAATGTTACGTCAGGTTCGTATTATTGATAGCGGTGATACGAAATTTATTGCAGGGGATCTTGCAAGTAGAAAGCAATTTGATGCTGAAAATCAAAAGATAATGGCATTAGGTGGAGAAGCTGCGGTAGCTGAACCGATACTTGTAGGTATTACACGTGCAGCAGTAGGTGCTGATAGTATTATCTCAGCTGCATCATTCCAAGATACTACAAAAGTATTGACTGAAGCTGCTGTCAGTGCAAAAGTTGATGATTTAGATGATCTTAAAGAGAATGTTATCATCGGTCGTACTATTCCAGTTGGTACGGGTATCTATAAAGATTTTAACGTCATATTAGGTTAGGAACATTTAGTGCAAAAAATTAGAAATATAGCGGTTATCGCTCACGTTGACCACGGTAAAACGACATTAGTGGACGGACTGCTTGCGCAATCTGGAACATTTGCTTCTCATGAGAGTCATGATGAGAGAGTTATGGATAGTAACGATCTAGAAAAAGAGCGTGGGATTACTATTCTTTCAAAAAATACGGCCATTCGTTATAAAGATCACCGTATTAATATTATCGATACTCCGGGCCACGCCGATTTTGGTGGTGAAGTTGAACGCGTTTTGAGTATGGTAGATGGTGCACTTCTTCTTGTAGATGCGTATGAAGGAGTAATGCCGCAAACTAAGTTTGTTGTAAAAAAGATGCTTGAACGCGGTATTAAACCTATACTTGTTGTTAACAAAATTGATAAACCTTCTGCTGAACCTGATCGTGTTGTAGATGAGATATTTGACCTTTTTGTTCAGATGGATGCAACGGATGAGCAGCAAGATTTTCCTGTAGTTTATGCAGCTGCACGTGATGGGTATGCAAAAATTGATTTAGATGATGAAAACAAGGATCTTGAACCACTTTTTGAGACGATACTTGCTGAGGTACCTGAGCCAAAAGGAAGTAAAGATAATCCGCTTCAGTTACAGGTTTTTACTTTAGACTATGATAATTATGTGGGTAAAATTGGAATTGCTCGTATCTTTAACGGAACGATAAAAAAAGGCGAAAACGTACTTTTAGCAAAAGCTGACGGTGAAAAGGTTAAAGGGCGGATATCTAAACTAATCGGATTTTTGGGTCTCGCAAGAACTGAAATTGAGAGTGCAGAAGCAGGTGATATCGTTGCAGTTGCAGGTTTAGAGACGGTTGATGTGGGTGATAGTGTTGTTGATCCAAACAATCCTATGCCTTTAGATCCGATGCATATTGAAGAGCCTACACTTGCAGTATACTTTTCAGTTAATGATTCACCCCTTGCAGGGACTGAAGGAAAACATGTAACTTCAAATAAAATTCAAGCTAGACTTGATAAAGAGATGCAGACAAATGTTGCTATGAAATATGAGCAAGTTGGTGAAGGTAAGTTTAAAGTGAGCGGTCGTGGTGAGCTTCAAATAACGGTACTTGCCGAGAATATGCGTAGAGAGGATTTTGAGTTTTCAATCTCTCGCCCTGAAGTAATTGTTAAAGTTGAAGACGGTGTACGTTTAGAGCCGTTTGAACACTTAGTAATTGACTGTCCTGAAGACTTTACAGGTACGGTAATAGAGAGACTTGGACGTCGTAAGGGTGAGATGAGTGCAATGGTGCCGATGGGTGAAGGATACTCAAGAATTGAGTTTGAAATACCGGCTCGCGGGCTTATCGGTTTTCGCGGACAATTCTTAACTGATACAAAAGGCGAGGGTGTGATGAACCACTCGTTCTTAGAGTATCGTCCATTTAATGCAGAGATCGAGAGCCGCCAATATGGAGCACTAATCTCTATGGAAAACGGTGTTGCGCTTGGTTATTCGCTATTTAATTTACAAGATCGCGGTGCACTTTTTATTGAACCTCAAAGTAAAGTGTATGAGGGTATGATTATCGGTGAACACAGTAGAACAAACGATTTAGATGTCAACCCGATTAAAGGAAAACAGCTTTCAAATGTTCGCTCTAGCGGTGCTGATGATGCGATTAAACTTGTACCGCCACGTGACATGAACCTGGAAAAATCTTTAGAGTGGATCGAAGATGATGAGCTTTTAGAAATCACCCCAAAGTCGATTCGTATCCGTAAAAAAATACTCAATCAAACACAACGTAAACGGGCAAAATAATAGCCCGTAACGTCTGCAATCCAGATTCATATAAAATTATATAAAAACTTTTCAGATTAATACATTTTTGGAATGCTTCTTGCTTTTTAAATTCTAGCGAAGAGGCGTTATAAATTACGCCTTTTATTGAGTAATAGAAGGAACCGTTATGTTAAAATCACTTTATTCAGGTATTTCAGGACTGCAAGCCCATCAAACGGCAATGGATGTTGAGGGTAACAATATTGCCAATGTTAATACCGTTGGTTTTAAATACTCTAGAGCTAATTTTTCTGATCTACTAGCACAAACTACACAGATTGCTACAGCACCTGAGGGTAGTCTCGGTGGTAAAAATGCCATTCAGATCGGGTTAGGGACGTCAGTTAGTTCAACCACTAGAATTTTTTCACAAGGGTCAATCCAAGCAACGGATAAACAGACCGATGTTGCTATACAGGGTGACGGTTTTTTTATCGTCAGTCAAGATGCAGGTCAAACAAGTAAATATACACGTTCGGGAGATTTTAAATTTGATGCGGTAGGTAACTTTGTAGATAATAACGGTTTTATCGTTCAAGGTTGGCTGCGAAATGATAAATCAGGCAATGTTGATACAACGCAGCCGGTAACTGGCATCAATATCGCACCTGGACTCACCACTCCGGCTCAGGCAACAGAGGGTGTTACACTAAAAGCTAATCTAAATTCAAGTAGTAATATTATCAATAAATCACTGACATATTCTACGGCCGAAGCTGCAGCGGCACTTGCGGCTAATCCAAACAATCCACTTATAGATGATTTTGGAGTTCTTTTTAACTCAAAAGGACAAGCATTTTCATTACAATCAGCTACTGCAGCGGGAGTTGGAGGTCAAGGTGTTACAATTTCATTTGATGGGGGAGCAACGAACACGGAGTTTCGCTATACGACAGGTGTAGCACCGGCACCTGCAGTTACGGCTGCGGCAGCTCCGGTAATGTATTTTAAAACTTCGGCAGATTTAGCAACTGCTATCCAACAGGCAGCAAATGCATCACTTGGTGGTGGTGCGGCAGCTGTGACCATTAATGAACAGGGTAAGATAGCAATAGATAACAGCGCATCTGCCGCTGGGCAGGATCTTAATATCGTTGTTAGCACTGTTACAGATAATGATACGGTTGCAAATACACGTTTTACAGATACAATGGCTGCACTTAACGGGATACTCGAAGGTGGTGCTACGGCAACTAAAATTACGGCTGAATTTAATGCTGCGACACACTCATCAAGTATTGATGTATTTGATTCACTTGGAAGTAAACATACAGTTCGAATGGATTTTAGAAAGGCCTCTACAACAGCAGGAGGGGGTGCGATATGGAAAACGACCGTAACGGTACCAAGCCCTGCTACTATTAATACGGTAAGTCCGTTTAATCAAGTTGTCGGTGCAGTTACGTTTAACAATGACGGTTCACTTCTTAGTGCACAACCGCCGTCACTGACATTTACCGGAAATAACGGTTCTAAGCCAAATCAGACAATTTTACTTGATTTAGGAAACTCATTTGAGTTTAACGGTTTGACAAGTTTTGATGCGCAATCTGCAACAAGCGGTATTTCACAAGATGGTTTTCCAGGAGGTGATCTTATCGGTATTAGAGTTGATCAAAGCGGTACGTTAATCGGTAGTTTTTCAAACGGAAGATCTTTCGGACTAGCGCAACTTGCGATGGCAAAGTTTAACAATAACGAAGGTCTTGTAACCGAGGGTAATAATATCTACGCACAATCAGCAAACTCGGGAGATCCCGTTATCGGTTCAGCTGCAACGGGTGGACGTGGATTTATCGCCTCATCATCACTTGAATCAAGTAACGTCGATTTGAGTAGAAGTTTAACGCAGCTTATCATCGTTCAGCGTGGTTTCCAGGCTAACTCTAAGACAATTACAACCTCAGATCAACTTTTAAACACACTCATTCAGCTTAAACAGTAATCTGTTTAAGCTTTTACTCTTTAGTAAAACACATCTGTCTATTTATTCTCATCTTTATTGGCTATACTGCTAAGTAAATTATTGTATTAAAATGTTATGGAAAGTTAAAATAGAGAACTATGTTTGAAAAATATGTCGGATATGAAGCAAGTGCCGGAAGCGGAAAAACTTTTAATCTTGTAGTACGCTATCTCTCACTGCTTTTTACAGGGGTTTCAGGCGATAAGATTTTAGCATTGACCTTTACAAATAAGGCGGCTAATGAGATGCAAGAGCGTATAATCGAGACATTGAAAAATTTAGAACATCGAGGTGAATTAAGTGTTATAGCCTCAGTTCTTGAGATAGATGAAGAGCAAATTTTACAAAAACGACCCATTGTTCTAAAAGAGTTTTTAAATGCGCAAATACGCATTATGACGATAGATAAATTTTTTACACAGATTTTGCGTAATTTTAGTCTCTATGCTTCCCTTATGCCCGATTTTACTATGGGCGAAAAAATTGATGAAGAGCTCCTTATTGAGGAGTTTATTGTAAAGGTTCGAGCACTTGGTCACTATGAAGCATTAAAGAGTTTAACTTTAATAAGTCAAAAACGTTTGAGTGATCTTTTTGGATTGCTAAATCACCTTTATGTTAAGGAAATTGGTTTTGAAATTGCGCAAAACATTGATAAACCCTTAGAGATATTTAGAGATGAAGTGTTTGCAGTATTAAATGAACTATCAAATGAAATAGTCAAATGTGAAAATGCATCAACAACTGCTAAACGCGCATTTGAAGCAGATAGTATTGAAGAGCTTGTATCAAAAACATGGCTTCAAAGAGATACTCTAAACTATCGAACGTTTAGTAAATGTTTCACGCTCACTTTAGATGAGAAGTTTTTCTCTTTGAAAAGAGCTTTAAAAGAGTATATGCAATTAAAAGAGAGACACATTCTTAATCATCTTTTGACGCTTGCAAAAATTTACAAACAGGTCAGATTTAAGTATTGTCAAGAGCACTCAGCACTCAACTTTGATGACATGAGTGTTATGACAAACTATCTTTTAGGGGAACGTATAGATAGAGATTTTCTCTACTTTAGACTTGATGAGAAGATAGAACATATTCTCCTTGATGAGTTTCAAGATACAAGTGTATTGCAGTTTGAGGTTTTACGTCCTTTAATTGAAGAAATTGTTGCCGGCGTAGGGGTAAAAAACGGAAGCGGTACATTTTTTTATGTCGGTGATACGAAACAATCGATTTATCGTTTTAGAGGCGGTATAAAAGAGCTATTTTCCGAGGTTGCAAGACGTTATCCTATAAAGATGCACTCTTTAAAATTTAATTACCGTAGTCGTTCAAATATTGTCTCATTTGTCAACGGTCTGTTTGAGAATTTAATCGGCGGTTATATAAATCAGCATAGTGCGGCAACCAATCAAGGCGGTTATGTAAGGGTGTCTGATGTTGAAGAGCCTTTAAATGCCGTATTAAAAGAGGTTCAAGAGTTAAAAAGTTTGCAGTGTAACTTAAATGATATCGCAGTTTTATGTTTTACAAATAGTGAAGCAATGCAGATAGAGCAGGCTTTAATGAGTGAAGGTATCAAAGCGTATACGGATGCAACTGCAAGATTAACGCATCATGAAAGTGTAAAGGCGGTAATAGAGTATCTGAAATATCTCTACTTTGGTGAGTCTATTTATCTTAAAAACTTTTATGCGATTTCTAATGCTCAGAGTCAGCCTTTGCTCAATATAGATATACAAAAGATTTCACTCTCATCTGCTATTGAGCAGATTATCAGATATTATAAGTTATATAGCGAGAATGACGTAAACCTTTTACGATTTTTACAGCAGGTACGCTCTATAAAAGATATAGATGAGTTTATCTATTCATTAGAGAGTTTTGAAGCAAAAACGGTGCAGTCAAATATTGAGGGTGTACGGATACTTACGGTTCATAAATCTAAGGGATTAGAATTTAAGCACGTTATCGTTGTTGATAGATTTACAAAACGACCGCCAAAAAGTGATATGTTGATTTTTTCATACGAAAATATTGCACTGAAAAATATATTTTTACGTCAAAAAGCTCGTGAGTACAGCGATAATGAATACGCAGCTGCATTAGAGAGTGAAAAGAGACTGCATTATGAAGATGATCTAAATGCTCTATATGTTGCTTTTACAAGAGCAGAACGTAGTTTGATCATCTTGAAAAAAGAGAAAAACTCTACATTTGAAATGCTTAAATTAGAGAGTATCTCTATAGGTGATCTACAGATAGATAAAGAGGTGAGTGTAAAAGAGAAGAGTTTCAAGGAGGAGTTTTCTTATCAAGAACTCTCCTTGGGTAGACAGGTTGAATTTTTACGATCTGATGAACAAGAGAGTGATATTGAAGCGATGGAGTTTGGTAGTGCTTTACATTTTGTTCTTGAGATGATGAGCGATTTTAGTAACAAGAGTATACCGAATGCACTATCTCATATGCAAAGTAGATTTACCTTAACGAAAGAGCAACAAAATGATATAGACAAAAGAGTTAAAAATATGCTGCAAGAAGATAGTTTTATGAGACTTCTAGGCGGTGTTATTAAAAAAGAGCAGCCATTAAGTTATGACTCTAACATCTACTATATAGATCTGCTGATAGAGTATGACGAGAGATTTGTCATCGTAGATTACAAGAGCTCAAAATCACACTCGCAGAAATATGTACTGCAGGTCAAAAACTATATGGAAGCGATTAAAAATATAACAGGCAAACAGGTGAATGGATATTTATGTTATCTTCTAAATGAGAGCTGTGACGTAGTTGAGGTATAGATAATGATGGAACTAACAGTACAATTTTTAGATGCTCTTTATGATTTGAGCAATGCAATGGCGCCATATATAATTTTTGGTCTTTTTTTTGCGGGGATTCTTCATGAAATTGTTCCTGAAACATTGGTTTCTAAACATTTGGGTAAAGAGAGTATCGGCTCAGTCATCAAAGCTACAATTTTCGGTGTACCGCTTCCTGTATGTTCATGCGGTGTGATCCCCTTAGCAACTTCTATCAAAAAAAGCGGTTCAAGTAACGGTGCGACGCTTTCGTTTCTAATATCTACTCCAATAACGGGGGTAGATTCAATCCTAGCAACATATGGGATGTTCGGTTGGGCTTTTACAATTTACAGAGTACTCTCTTCTATCGTTATTTCAATTGTTGCAGGTATTTTTACCAATATTTTTACAAAGGAGGAGCCAAAACCGGTTGTTCCTGCTTTTAGTATTGCACAACCGGTGAGCGTGGTAAAAATGCCAAAACAGAAGAGTGTAAAAAAGAGTTTTTCATTTAAAAGAGCTTTGAAATATGCCTTTATTACACTCCTGGGCGATATAGCAACACCTTTGTTGTGGGGTTTGCTCATTGGCGCGGTGATTAGTATAGCCGTACCGCAAAACTTAAGTGAAATATTGATTGAATATAGTTGGCTCTCCTATCTGATCGTTATCCTTATAGCCGTACCAATGTATGTATGTGCAACGGCATCACTTCCAATTGCGGCAGGATTAATTTTAGCCGGCGTTACTCCGGGCGCAGCATTTGTCTTTCTTACGGCGGGACCCGCGACTAATACTGTTACTATAGGTGTTGTCAAAAAGATGTTGGGCAATACAGCACTCTATATCTACCTTTCAACGATAGTTATCGGGAGTTTTCTTTTTGGATTTGTTATGGATGCTTTTTTTGATGATTTGGATATTGTAAAGATGCTGCATCTTCATGAAGAGGCTTCTATAGCAGAAATCATTAGTTCAGGTGCTCTTTGGATAATGGTAGTTTATCTAATTGTTAAACCAAAATTATATAAAGTTTAGTTAAACTCCAAAAATTATTAATATTTTTTTAGAAGGGAATCATTTTGCGTAACAAGGATAGGGCACTATTTAAAAGAGTAACGCTTGTATTAGTCTTAATACTGATAGTCTCCTCTTTTATCGTCTATACGCTCCTGTCTTATAAACTGGATGAAGATATATCTTTTTACAACAATGAATTGATGCGCTCCATTTTAAATGAAACGGAACTGATACATAATAAAAATAGAGAAATTTCTAATCTTATATTTCAAACACATATCGATACACCAAACGTTAGGAAGCTCTTTAAAGAGAGAAAAAGAGATGAACTCTATGCACATCTTGAAAAAAAATATAGAACATTGGTGGATAATTTCAATATTAGGCAAATTCACTTTCATCTTAAAGACTCCAGATCATTTTTAAGAATGCATAAACCTGAAAAGTATGGTGATAGCTTAAAAGGTGTTAGATTAGGAATAGATTGGGTCAATAAAAATTTAGAAAAATTTGTTGGTTTTGAAGAGGGGCGAATATATAATGGATTTCGCTACATCTATCCTATGTTTGATGAAGAGGGAACGCATACGGGAAGTGTAGAAGTAAGTTTTAGCGCGAGTGCATTTGTGGACAGCTACATAAGAAGTTTTGACAGGAAAATGAACTTTCTTATCAGTAAAGAGATTGTGGATGAGAAGGTTTTCCAAAGTGAAAAGTCAAATTATGTCATTAGCCCTTTAAAAGATTTCTACTTTGATAAAGAGGTTTTAGAGAGGTTAAATAGAGAATCTAAAAGTATAGATAGGTACGGAAAAAGTCAAGAGGAGATTTCAAAAGTTTCAAAAAGGATATTTGAGGGTAAACCGTTTGTCGCACATTTTTATGATGCGCATGAGCTAATAATGGTTATCCCATTGAAAAATAGGCTTAATAATAAGATAGTTGGAAGCATAAGCTTAGCAAACAGGGATGATCGGGTTCGTCAACTAAAAAAAGAGTTCTATGTATTCTATTTTAGTATTACTTTAGCATTAGCCTTTTTTCTCTTTTTTGTACACAGGGAGATAAAAGCTGCAGAAAAGGCAAATATTCAGACAAAAAAGATCAAACAAAGAGCGAAACAGTTAGCAGATGCGAAGAAAAAGGCGGAAGATGCAACTAAAATCAAGTCTGAATTTCTAGCAAATATGAGCCATGAGATAAGAACTCCGATGAATGGAATAATCGGGATGAGTTATCTGGTATTACAGACGAATTTAACAAAGAGACAGAGAAAACTGATTGAAAAGATAGATATATCTGCAAGATCTCTGCTTAGAATTATCAATGAGATTTTGGATTTTTCTAAAATAGAGGCAAAAAAGCTAAATATAGAAAATACCGTTTTTGATCTCGTGCAAGTGATTCAAAATGTGATAACTCCTATAGAATTTACGATAAAAGATAAAAATTTAGACTTGATAGTTGATTATAATCTGTCAATTGGTCAATATTTCTACGGTGATAGTTTGCGCATAAGTCAAGTTTTAACAAATCTTTTATCTAATGCCGTCAAGTTTACATCCGAGGGAAGCGTAACTATACATATAGAAAATGTTGAGGAAAACAGATATAGGTTTGAGGTCAAAGATACCGGTATAGGATTATCCAAGGCAAATAAAGAGAACCTTTTTAAGGCTTTCTCTCAAGCTGATGGAAGTACTACAAGAAGGTATGGGGGTACTGGACTGGGACTAAGTATCTCTAAACAACTTATTGAGCTAATGGGCGGAAAGATTTGGGTTGAGAGTGAAGAGGGGGTGGGGAGTAGTTTCATCTTTGAACTTAAATTAGAACCATCAGAAAAAAGCTCTTTTGAAGAGAAAAAGGTTAGATACACATTTGAAGATATAAAAACACTTGAAGGCAGTCAGGTGCTATTGGTAGAAGATAATGAGATTAACCAAGATATTGTGATTGGACTTTTGGAAGGAAGCGGTATAAAGCTTGATATTGCTAATAATGGAAAAGAGGGCGTCGAGAAATTTAAAAGTGCAGAATATGAACTTGTATTGATGGATATTCAGATGCCTATAATGGACGGTTATCAAGCTACGAAAAAGATAAGAACTATCGATACAAAAACTCCTATTATAGCCCTTTCGGCAAGTGCTATGGCAAAAGATATTCAGCTTTCACAAGAGGCGGGGATGTCTGAACATCTGAATAAACCCATAGAAATTGAGAACTTTTATGGGGTACTACTGAAGTATATTGAACAAAAAAAAGAGAGAGTAGATAGTGAACAAGCCGATGAAAAAGCGATACAAAGCGAGAGTACTTTAAAGTTTGTTGACATGCAAATGGGTATGTCGCTTTTACGAAATAACAGACAATTCTATCTGAAAGTGATGCGCGATTTTATAAACGAGTATGATAGATATAATATTGATCATCTTAAAGATAGAGAATTTAAAAGAGCGATACATTCGCTAAAGGGTTTTAGCGGTTATATTGGAGGAGAACTTTTGAAGATCTGCCAAGAGATTGACGATAGCGAAGATAAGACTCAGTTACCGAGGTTGTACTCTATTTTGCAAAATGTCGTCAATGAGATAAAAGAGAAAATATTAAGCGATGAGAACCAATAAGTATCCTAAAAAACTTTAAACTGATAATTTACTTAAATTAAGTTTATTTAAAGTATTGCTGCGTATAATTCGGACAAGATTTTAGAAAGGTGCTTAGCATGAAATTTACAAGAATAGCTAATGACGCAGACATTAAACGTGACTGGGTTGTACTTGATGCAAAAGGTCAAACTTTTGGTCGTTTAATGACACAGATTGCGACACATTTACGCGGTAAAAATAAACCATATTTTACTCCTCATATAGATTGTGGAGATTATGTTGTAGTGATCAACGCTTCAGACGTTGTATTTAAGGGAAATAGCAAAATGGACCAAAAAGAGTATCATACTCACAGTGGTTATTTTGGTAGTGTTAAGAGTATAAAAGCGGATGAACTACGCTCTAAAAATCCGGAAAAATTGTTTAAATTAGCAGCTCGTGGGATGCTTCCAAAAACAAAACTCGGTAAAGAGATGCTTAAAAAGCTAAAAGTATATGCGGGTAGCGAACACCCTCATACAGCACAAGTCGGCAAATAAGGATAGATGATGGCAAAAGTATATGCAACAGGTAAAAGAAAAACTTCAATCGCTAAAGTTTGGTTAAAAAGCGGAAGCGGAAAAATTACGGTTAACGGGCTATCTTTAGATGCATGGCTAGGTGGTCTAGAAGCTAAGAAAAAACGTGTAATGCAGCCGTTAGTTATCTCAAAACAAGAGCAAAGCGTTGATATCGAAGCTTCTACTCTTGGTGGCGGTTTCTCAGGTCAAGCAGATGCGCTAAGACACGGTATCTCTAAAGCTTTAGTATCATTCGATGAGAGCTTTAAAGCGATCCTTAAACCACATGGTTTGATGACTCGTGATTCACGTGTTGTTGAGCGTAAGAAATTCGGTAAGCGTAAAGCTCGTCGTTCTCGCCAGTTCTCAAAAAGATAATCTTTTCCCAGCCCTCCGGCTGGAGAACTATGCGCTATTTATTTTCACTCCTTTTTTTCACACATTTTCTTTTTTCACAAACGCTTCATTTAAGTCTGTCGAGTCTACCTTCACGTATTAATCCAATTTTAGCAACCGATTCATCCAGTTCAGCGATAGCTGAATGGGTTTTTTCTTCACTTCTTAATTATGATATGAATGGAAATATCGTCGGTGATATGGCAAGCAAGTTCTATTTTGAAGATGATACAACACTCATTATTGAGATCAAAGAGGGGATTACTTGGCATGACGGTAAGCCCTTTAGTGCTAAAGATGTGAAATTTACCTATGATCTTATTAATTCAAAAAGAGTTGTTACTCCATATAAGGATGAATTTCGTGCAGTGGAGAGTGTGGAGATACTAGATCCTTTAAAGCTACGCATAAAGTATAAACACCCCTATTATAAAGCGCTTCATGTATGGATGATGGGGGTACTCCCTTATCATTTGTTAAAAGATGAAAAAGATTTGATGACAAGCAACTTTAACCGCCATCCGATAGGTACGGGAGCCTATCGGTTAGAATCGTTTGAGATAGGAAAAGACATTATACTAAAGGCGTATAAGGATTACTATTTAGGAGCACCAAAGATTGAGACAGTTTTGTATAAAATTGTATCTGATCCCAATGCACAGTTTTTAATGCTTCGCTCGAACCGGCTTGATATTGCAGGTCTCTCAGCACTACAGTTAGAACGCCAACTTGACAACCAATTTAACAAAAATTATAGTACTGAAGAGCTTGTATCTCATGCATACGCATATGTGGGATTTAATCTAAAAAGAGAGATTTTTAAAGATAAGCGTGTTAGGCGGGCAATTACCTTAGCTGTCAATAGAAAAGAGCTTAGTGATATACTCTTTTTTGGTCATGCAGAGGTTTGTGAAGGCCCTTTTTTACCCGGAACATTTGCATATAATAAGGATGTAAAGACACCTTATGATCAAGTGTTAGCTAAGAAACTGCTTCTTGAAGCCGGATATAGCAAGGAAAAGCCATTTGAATTTGAGTTAGTTACTAGTTCTAACAATCCAGTACGTGGATATGCCGCGCAGATAATCCAACACCAGCTTGAAAAAGTTGGTATTAAAATGCAGATACGCGTTATGGAGTGGCAAGCATTTTTAAATACTGTAATTTTTCCCGGAAAGTTTGATGCAATGCTTCTAGGATGGGGGCTCTCTTTGATGCCCGACCCTTACTCGATTTGGCACAGTGATAATGATAAACCCGGTGGATTTAATCTTGTAGGTTATAAAAATGAGGAGGTAGATACCTTGATAAAAAAGTCTCAAAGCGAGGTTGATCACGTGAAACTTGCTAAGATGTATAAACGTATCTATGAACTTATTGTAAAAGATTACCCCTATATGTTTCTTTTTATCCCACAAGATATTTATGCGATCAGTAAAAAAATTCAAGGTATAAAACCGTCGATTATAGGTATAAAACATAATAAACATGAATGGATTAAAAGTGAATAGAGTAATACTGTTTGATCTTGACGGTACCGTTATAGATTCTACTGAGGCAATACTGGAAAGTTTTACCGTAAGTTATAAAGAGTTTGAAAAAGAGAAACCTTCCGATGAGGATATAAAAGCATTAATCGGTCATCCACTAGATGATATGTACCGTTCACTTGGCATTATTGAAGCAGAGGTTGATGCATATGTGAATGCATATAAAAAACATTATCGAAAAATTTCTAAAGAGAAAACTTTTTTGATAGCGGGTGCAAAAGAGGCGATAGAATATGCTGCAAGTCATGCAAGGTTAGGTGTCGTAACAACAAAAACGGCAAAGTACTCTAAGGAGCTGCTTGAACATTTTGAAATCCTACACCATTTTGAGGTTCTCATAGGAAGAGAAGATGTACAAAATCCTAAACCTCATGAAGAGCCTATTTTAAAGGCACTCTTTTTAATGAATACGCAAAGAGAGAACAGTTTTATGATCGGAGATACAAGATTAGATGTTTTCTCGGCACAAAATGCCGGTATTGAGTGTGTAACCGTTAGTACGGGTTATGATACAAAAGAGAAGCTAAGTCTATATAATGAAAATGTAAAAGATACTCTAATGTGTGCTGTTGAACATATAGTAGGAACTTTTAAATAAAATGTCTATTAGGAAAGTTTTTTCTAAGTTGACCTTATATAGAATATTCGACAAACTAATTTTATGTGAGAAAGCACTTAATAATGTTTTTTAGAATGAAAAAGAGTAAAAAAAATAGTAAATTTATACCACACGTAAGAATCAGTGCAAAATCTAAAGTTCTTGTAATTTCTGATTTGCATATAGGATTGACTGCAAATAAAAAGTTTTATAGAAGATTATTGGAAAAGATATATGCTCTCAGTTTTGAGTATGAACACATTATTTTAAACGGTGACGTATTTGAGACATGGAAATATGGATTTGTTAGATGGTCAATTAAGTCGCGTGCAAATAAGATCAATAAAATTTTAAAGAAGTATCCTGATTTAGATAATTTGTTACGAAAAGAGAATGTTCACTATATTGCCGGAAATCATGATTTTCCCGTTAGATGGGCTACGGATCTGCCTTTTAATACCTATGAGACTATCTATATACCCGAATATGACACGCATATAGAGCACGGAAATAACGGTGATCCAAGATTTTCAAATCAGCGTTTGATGAAAAGCGGAGGCTTTAGGAACCATCTCATTGACTGGGTATGGGATAACTTTAGTAGTATGCTCTCTACCGGTATGATTATAAGCAAGGTAAAATTTGAGCTTTTCTTAGCAAAAATCGTCTTTGCGGCAACGGGAATGAATCAGCGGTATGTCAATTACGGATTTGAACTTCTTGATTCTCTTGATGTCTCGCGTGTCATATTAGGACATACGCATATCCATCAAATTATAGAAAGGTCTGATGGTAAGATCTATGCAAATAGCGGACATTCACTTGATGGAATACAGGCTATAGAGATTACGAAAGAGGGACTAAAAAGAGTTCGATATAAGCTTGAAAGATAAGTTATAGCACAGAAGATGTGCTATAACTTTTTCACGAAACACGTTAGCTAATTAAAAGTGCCTCTAAATCTGTTTTTGCTTCACCGGTTAGGTGCAGGTTAAAGTTTTCAACCAAGAAGTTTAAGATATCTTCATTTACAAATTGTGGCGGTTTAGGCCCTATATAGATATCTTTTACACCAAGACTAAATAGAGCAAGTAAAATGATAACCGCTTTTTGCTCCATCCAGCTAAGAACAATTGCAATCGGAAGGTCATTAATCGGAGTGTTGAGCGCTTCACTTACAGCTTTTGCAATCTCGACTGCACCGTTACTGTCATTACATTGACCAAGGTCAAGATAGCGTGGAATCTCAGTGCCTGGAACATTTCCAAAATCGATATCGTTAAATCTAAATTTTCCACAGCTTGAAGTGATAATTACCGTATTGCTTGGTAGAGACTCTGTAAGTTCACGGTAGTACTCACCGCCTTTACCTGGAGCGTCACATCCTGCCACAACAAAGAATTGTTTGATTTTTCCGCTTCCTACCGCATCTAAAATTTGAGGTGCAAGATCAAGGATAGTTTTATAGTGATGTCCCGTTGTTAGTGTAGTATCGCTATCAAATCCTGTAACATCAGGAAGTGCCAATGTTTGAGCGATAATTTCATCAAAATTATTGTCTTCAATTTTTTTAGCTCCCTCAATTCCAACGATTTTGTAAGTATATAGACGATCTAGATAGCCTGTTTTGCTTGTCGGTGGTACGATACAGTTAGTATTAACAATGATAGTACCTTTGAATTCTTCAAAAAGTTTGCTTTGGTCATACCAAGCTTTTCCGACATTTCCTTTAAGATGAGGATATTTTTTTAGTGCCGGATATGCGTGAGCGGGAAGCATTTCAGAGTGAGTGTATATATTTATGCCCTTATCTTTTGTCGCTTCAAGAAGTGCAGCAAACATATCAAGGTTATGACCGCTTACTAAGATCGCTTTACCTTCTACTTTGTTTTGAGGAACGACGACAGGTTTAGGAATACCAAACTGTTTTGTATGAGCATTACTAAGCTCATCCATTACTTTCACACCCGCTTGACCGATTTTCATAAGCTGATTGATGTGATCGTCAAAATTAAAGTTTACATTTGTAAGGGTAAAATAGAGTGATTCACTCATTACGTCATCTACACTTTTTGTAGCATATGGATTAAGCTCATTAAGGTGTTCTCTATAGGCTGAGAGACCTTTAAGACCAAAAACCATTAAATCTTGTAAACGTGCAAGATTTTCATCTTTTCCACAAGTTCCAACCGTAGCTCCTGAAACACCACATCCGTTTGGCGCGCTCATTTCACATTGATAACAAAACATACTCATCGTTATACCTTTTTAAAAAATTAATAGCCAAAAGTATAAAAAGTTTCATGGATAAAAAAGTTGATATCGGTCAACTTTTGATACAATTTCTAATGAAAAATTTATCGACTCTATTTACCCAGACGCAAATAAAACAACTTGAAGCAATCAGTAGTGTAAAAAAATTCAAAAAGGGAAATATTCTATTTTATCAAGGAGAAAATCCAAAAAAGGAGCTTTATCTACTCACAAAAGGTCATTTAAGCCTCTATAAGGTCAGTGGTGAGAAAACGACGATACTACACTATTTTAGACCTGTAGAATTTGTCGGTGTAGTTGCAAATTTTCGTCAAATTGCCTATCCTGCAACGGCAGAGTTTGATAGTGACGGTGAAGTTCTCTCTATTGATCAAGAGGGATTTGAAAAACTTTTTTTATCAGATAAAGCGAGTTGCTTTCTCTTTTTTAACTCTCTATTTCAAAAGATCAATATTCTTGAAGAACAGTTAGAGAGTAAAATGAAGGTATCGGTTAAAAGTAAGGTTGTAGCATTTATTCAAGAGAAAGCACATCTATTTGAAACCATGAAACAAAAAGAGATAGCTTCACTTATAGAGGTTCGACATGAGACCTTGAGTAGAATTTTAAAACAGTTACGAGATATGAAAGTCATTGAAAAAGATGGGAAAAAGTTTGTGGTACTTGATGAAGATGGGTTAATTCGTTTTGCAAACGGCTCATAATAAAGAGCCCTTGCAAGAAGTCTATTTTAGAAGCTGTGGCTGTATCTCTTTTTTAAAGTGTCCGGCTATGTGCCCTAAGTTTGCAATCTCATCGGTGAAATCATGGATCACTTTTTCGATCTTAGTCATCGATTCTCGTGCTACATCCGACACGCTAAGTTGAGATTGAACGGAGGTTTCCATACTTTCAAAACTCTCATGTACATTTGAAATATCTTCAGTAATAGTGTTGAAAATTTCAGATCCTTGTTGAATTTGAGAAAAACTTTTTTCTATATTTTCACTTGCTTTAATCGTAATTTCAACACTATCTGAAGAGTTTTGCTCTAAAACACCCAGTTTCATATACATCTCTTTTAGTGTCGTTTGTGTTTGAGATGCTAGTTTACTTACTTCTGCAGCTACAACGGCAAATCCTCTGCCGTGCTCTCCGGCTCTTGATGCTTCTATCGCTGCATTTAATGAAAGTAAATTGGTCTGCTCAGCAATGTCCTCTATCGTTAGGATTGAAGTCCCAATCTCTTTTACGCTACTAGCAAGCTCCTCGATATTTCCTCTAAACACCTGCATCAGTTCACTTATACTGTTCATCCTATCTACGACTTCACTCATAGTCTTTGCACCAACACTTGAGATATTATAAACCTCATTCACCGATTGGGTTGTTTTGGAAACAGTTTGGAAAATAGTCTGTGCACCGCTTATTAATTGATTATTGGTCGTACTCATATTGCCGTTACTTTCAGAAAGCGTTGAGACGGAACCCTCTAAAATTGATGTACTTTTTTGTAAATCGTATATAAAGGTGTTTAGTTTATCTACCATTGATTGTATTGCATATCCGAGTCTGTCAGCTTCTGTTTTTGGCTGAATCTTATGATCAAGATTGCCGTTTCCCACATCATGTGCAATGGATGATATATGTTCAAGCTCTTCAATCATCAAATTAAACATTCGAGCAATATCACCCGCTTCAGTACCCGACTCAACGTCAACTTTATTTGTAAAATCACCTGTTTTAATGACATGATGAATAGCATCATAGGTTGCCATTAAGGGTTGGGCAGTCCCATGTTCACTCTCGTTTAGGCCACGTGTCTCAAACTCTTCTGGGACACGTAAAAAATTCATCTTCTTAAATAGACCAAACATCAAAAGTGCCATAAAAACCGACCAGGCAAAAACAGCACCTACACCGATTGCCTGTACAATAAACTGATCAAAAATTGATCCATTAACTAGATCCCCTTTTGTGGCAAAAAAGACTAAACCGATTGTCCCCCATACACCGTTAACACCATGAACCGTTATAGCACCGACAGGATCATCAACTTTTAAAGTGTGCAGTATAAATATATCGGCAGGGTATATGAGTAATCCTGCAATAAATCCTAACATGAGAGCACCATTTGGATCTACCGTAGCACATCCTGCCGTGATTGCAACAAGTCCACCTAGTGCACCGTTTAATACTTTATCAACTTTTGCAACTCCTGTTATCAGGCGAGTAACTAGAAAACTACCCACAGCACCAGCTGCAGCTGCAAGAGAGGTGTTGAGGATAATTTTTGCAACTGATCCATCAGCCGTTAATGTACTTCCTCCGTTAAATCCAAACCATCCAAACCAAAGGATAAATACCCCGATTGTTGCCATTTGAATGCTTGAAGGTGGGATATCAACCGGCTTTCCATTCTCATCAAAACGTCCGATTCTAGCTCCTAGCAGCCATGCTACTACAAGTCCCATCCATGCACCTGCCGAGTGTACGACTGTAGAGCCTGCAAAATCGATAAATCCCATCTGAGCAAGCCAGCCCCCATCACCCCAGACCCAATGACCTGAAACCGGGTATATGAGCGCAGAGATGAGAAAAGATGCAATGAGATAGCCGTTAAAATTCATTCTCTCTGCAGCTGCTCCTGAAACTATCGTAGCGGCTGTACCTGCAAAAACGGCTTGAAAAATAAAAAAAGCATAGTCGTAGGGTCTCTCATAACCGTTCATAAAAAAACCATCAGTTCCTATCCAACCCATTGAATCAACACCGAACATAAAAGCATAACCTGAAACAAAATAGCCAAGTATTGCAAAGGTAATGTCACTAAAATTTTTTATAGCAACGTTTATGGAGTTTTTTGCACGTACAAAGCCCGCTTCAAGTGCCGTAAATCCAGCCTGCATCAAAAAAACCAACGCTGCAGCAACAATAATCCACATAATATCCATATTCTCTTGTGCAGTGATATTCTTATCTGATGCAAAAAGAATCATTTTAGTATATGTTAATAGTATCAATATTCTGATCATAAATATTCCAATTTTGTGATTACGGAATATTATCATATATTTTAAAAAATTTATGTAATAATTAACAATAAATTTAATGTTATATTTTTCTCAATTTGAAGTTAAAAAGGATAGATCGTAGTGCAAAGTTTTTTTAAAGTTTTTTGGTTAAATAAGTTTGTGTTGAATATTTTTGTAATTAGTTCTCTTTTTTTTCTTTCAGGTTGTGCATCGGGAGAAAAGGTGCAATATCTTGAGGATAGAATTGCTTTGATGGAGACAAACAACAGATTAGAGTGGGAGAGTTTCTCAAAAAAGTATACTCCACAACTAAGAAATGAACTTGAAAAAAATCTTCAAAGGGTTTTAAGTGATACAAATATCATAAAAAATCAAAAAGAGCAGGCTTTGAAAAATTCAAAGACCATATCTCTACTTTTAGAAGAGACAAGTAGTAATCTTAATATCGTAAAGAGTAGAATAAGTGATTTAGAGTACCAAAATGTTGTTCGAGAGTTTCGTGAACTTAGAAGAGGCTGGGAGATCACCTTAAGAAGACTTGATGAATTGATAACAAGAAGTGCAGAGGATGCACGTAGTGCGGCTCGAAGTGCAAGGGTGGCAGAGGATGAGATCAATTCAATTTCAAGAAAAATAGCTCGTTTTAGAAGGTTCTCTCGCCATTTAGATGGTATGGAAAATCATCTTGAAGGATTAGAACAGAAGTATCAGGCGATAGCTCAGAAATTACAAACTATGCAAAAAAGGTTGAAAAAAATAGAGAAGAGCCAGCATACCCACCCAAAGGCGGTGCGTTAGGAGGAGTTAGTTAGGCTATATTTGTATAAACTGCCTGAACGTCCTCATCATCTTCAAGGCGGTCAATCAGTTTTTCGATATCTTCCATCTGCTCTTCACTAAAACTTTGTGGACTTGTCGGAATTCTTTGAAGGGTTCCTCTTTTAATTTCAATATTTAAATCCTCAAGAGCCTTTGATAGTGAGTTGTAGCTTGTATAATCGCCTGTCACATAAACAGTACCCTCGTTCTCTTCAAGCTCCTCTAATCCCGCATCGATAAGTTCAAGTTCCAGCTCTTCAAGATCCATCTCTTCTGTTTTATCAAATTCAAAAACAGTCTTACGAGAAAACATAAATTCAAGTGAGCCGTTTTTAAGCATTTCGCCCTTTGATTTACTAAAATAGCTTCGTACGTTTGCAACAGAACGGGTATTATTATCTGTAGCACACTCAACAAAAATTAGTGCGCCATGCGGTGCTTTGCCCTCAAAGGTAACTTCAACAATATCAGCGGCATCTTTTCCTGATGCTCTTTTAATAGCTGCTTCAATATTGTCTTTTGGCATATTTTGAAGTTTTGCCTGCTGAATTGCCAAGCGTAACTTTGGATTCATATCTACATCACTACCGCCGTCTCTTGCGGCAACCGTGATGGCTTTACCGAGTTTAGGAAACAGTTTTGACATGTTCCCCCAGCGTTTCTCTTTTGCGGCGCGACGATACTCAAATGCTCTACCCATTACAAATAACCCTTAGAAGCTAATTTCGATTTTTTTACATAACTAGCTAGAAATAAATTTTGCAATTATACCAATCTTGGTTTAAGTTTTCAAAATATCAGGGTTCTAGATCGAAAATGATCTCAAATATTGCACCTTTATTTCCATTTATAACATTTAATGTACCGTTCATACTATCCTCTACAATCATTTTTGACATATAGAGTCCTATTCCTGTCCCTTTATCGTCACTTTTTGTAGAGAAGTAGGGTTCAAATACCTTTTCAATCGGTGTTGCGGAGATTCCACCTGCATTGTCGCCGATCTTAATAGTTATCTTTTTATCTTCCGTCTCGACCCAAATTTCAATTTCAGGGTATTTGATTTCTCTCTCTACAAGTATATCTTTAGCATTATTGATGATATTTAAGATAACTTGAGAAAATTCGTTTTGATAACCGTTAATGCTTGCGTTGCAATTATCATGCATATGAAATTTGATTTGATTGTTTTCTAAAAAGGGTTCAACGACTGAGTAGGCTTTTGTTATAGCATTACATATCGGAAAAATCTCCTTTTCTTTGTTTGGATTAAAAAAGTATCTAAAATCATCAATAGTATGTGACATAGTATTGATAAGTCCCATACTTTTATTGATGATAGCGTTAATCTTCTCTTCATTTAACATATTGTTTTTGTTATAGAACTCTATCTTTTGGATAATTAATCCTAAAGCGTTAAGCGGTTGATGCCATTGGTGTGCAATGTTACCTATCATCTCTCCCATAGAGGCAAGTTTTGATTGATTAAACACAAGGGCATCTTTTTTTTTGTTTTTTTCAATTTCCACTCTTACCGTCTCTTCGAGTGAATTGTTCAATCTTTTTAACTCTTTGGTCTTTTCTTCCACTTTTAAAGAGAGTTGATCATTATGTTTATGAATGATATCAAGTAATTCTACCCTGCTTGTAATATCATTGATTATGATTATATAATTTGTAATTTCATCAGACTTATCTCTTAATTCAATAATTGAAACGTGAGCATGAAAAATTTCAGCATTTTTTTTCCTTTGTGAAATCTCTCCTTTCCATTGTCCACTAATTGCAATTGATTCATTTAGCTGTTTGTAGGTATCTTCTTTATGCCATTGCTCTTTGAAGCAATGGGGAATCTTTGCGTACAGTTCATCATAGTTAAAGCCTGTTATTTTTGTATAGGCATCATTTATTTTTATGATCTTTTTATTTTGATCGGTTATCATAACTCCATCAGACATTTTGGCAAATACTTCATATACAAGTGCCAGCTCATCTTCAGCCTCTTTCTTATGTGTAATATCATGTACGGTTCCGATTGAACGAAGTGCATTACCTTTGTCGTCAAATTCATGTTCACATCGCTCTTCAACGTAACCTATGGAACCGTTTTCTCTAATAATTCTATGGATAACATGGTACCCGCGACCTTCATTGAGTGAATTAAGATAGCTGCTATTGACAAGTTCAATATCATCAGGATGTATGTGACTTAAAAAGGCTTCATAGGTGGCACCGAAAGATTGAGGCTCTGATCCAAATATCCGAAACACTTCATCAGACCAATAGAGTTTGTTTGTTTTGAGATTGAGCTCCCAATGCCCGATATTTGAGAGTGCCTGTGCTTGCAAAAGCCCATGCTGAAGTTCTTTGTATCGTGTCTCATCCTCTTTCTCTTTGGTAATATCCCAAAAAATTCCAAGCACCCCTATAACTTCTCCATTTTCAAAAAGGGGTTTTTTGATTGTTTTTATGATTCTTTTTTCATTTTTTACAAAGATAGTCTCTTCTACTTCTATTATCTCTTTGCTTGTGATTACTTTTTTATCGTCATCTTGATATTTTTTTGCGATTTGTGGAGGAAAAAAATCGTTATCATCTTTACCGATGATAGAGGATGTTGTTTGTGAAATTAATTGAGCATAGTGCTCATTTGCGAAGATATATTTTGAGTTTAAATCTTTAGCAAAAATATTTTGTTCTAGTGCATCGACTATTTTTTGGGGATTGAACTTTGTTTCTATCATTATATGCACTAACCTTTTAGGCGATTGTATCATTAGCAATATAAGTTGTAACTAATGAATTAAGTTCAGTATTAATTTTCAAATAAAATTAATTATTTGACATTTATTGAACAAATGTTCTATAATTGAACATTTGTTCTAAAGGTGCCTTATGACAAAACAGGAGACGAAAGAGAAGATTGTGGATACTGCAATTGATCTATTCAACGCAAAAGGAAGCACTAAAACTAGTACTAGGCATATTGCTGATGCGATGGGGATAAGTGTCGGAAATCTCTACTACTATTTTAAAAACAAAGAGGAGATTATCCGAAGAATTTTTGAAAGAATGATAGTCGATTATGACGGTGCAATGAAGGTTGAGGTCATTGAAGGAAAGTTGATCGATTATGAGAAACTTTTTACGATGGTTTTTTCGTATCATTGGAAATACCGCTTTTTTAAAAAAGAGTTCATTTCACTCTTTCATAAAGATAAAGTTCTTGGCGGTATGTACAGAGCCGTTCAAGGACAAAAGATTAGAGAGATTGAGATGCTCATACGTTCTCAAATAGAATTAGGGATGACACAAGAGCTGGATGAAAAAACCTTAAAAGCACTTGTACATAACTCATGGATTTTATCAAGTTATTGGGTCACATTTTTAGAGATAGCGGGAGATATGAATGAACAGAGACTACAAGAGGGGATTGAAGCGATGATGTATCTGATTAAACCTTATCTAACCGATAGGGCAGTGGAAATTTTAGTTGAACGAAAAACAAGGGGGTTTGTATGAAAAGTGCCACAAGTTTACGTGATTTTATATTTAGGTATCGTTGGTTCATAGCACTACTGAGTCCGATTTTAGCTTTTGTGCTTATATTTTCCTCGGCAAAACATTTTGGTTTTGAAGCGGATGTAAGTATCTGGTTTGGTAAAGATTCAAAAGAGTTAAAAGATTATGCGGAGTTTAAAAACAATTTTGGAAATGATGATCAGGTTATGGTTGTTTTTCGAGATGAAAAGGGGATATTTAACCAAAAAGCCCTGGGCTCTATAGAACGTATAACTGAAGCACTTTGGCAGACGAAACATATCATTAGAGTCGATAGCCTAAGAAATTTCCAACATATACATGCAAATGAGGATGATGTAATCGTTGAAGATTTTTATGAGGATGCCTCCACGTTAGATCAAGAGGCGTTAGATAGAATGAGAGCAATTGCACTTGATGATATACAAGTAAAAGATTTTATGATCTCAAAAGATGCAACGACTACGACAATCTATGCTCGTATGGCTCCTCAAGAGAAAGTAAAAAGTGAAGTCTATATTGAACTAAGAGGTTTGATTGAGAAGATTCTTGAAAAAGAGAAGGAGCTAACAGGATATAAATATTATCTCAACGGTGTGCCGATTGTAAGTACCGAGTTTGCTCTCATAGCTGGGAAAGATGCTATTTTCACACCTATAATTACTATAGCCACGATAATTTTGCTCTTTTTTGTCTTCAGACGTGCAAGCGGTGCATTTTTACCGCCGCTGATCGTTATATTGACCGCTATGAGTGTCATGGCCATGCAAGCGCTGTTTGGATTTAAATTTAATAACTTTACAGCTAATGTTCCTGTTTTTATTATTGCTATCGGTATTGCCGATTCGGTGCATATCTACTGGGTATGGCTTCTTTCACGACAAAAAGGTATGGATAACCTCGATGCGATAGCTCAAACACTGCATAAAAATTTTAAACCGGCACTGTTCACTTCAATTACAACGTTTGTCGGTTTTATGTCGCTGGCTCCGAGTTCTATTGTCCCGATAAAGACCTTAGGAATTGCTACCGCAAGTGCTTCTATAATAGCATTTGTACTCTCGATCATGTTTATGCCCGCTGTTTTAGCAATTTTAAATCCAAAGGTGAAGATCAAACATGAAGAGCATACGGTGCTTCCGTTTGCCTCAAGTTATGCAAACTATATTATGCGTAACGATAAGACAATACTGGGTGTAACGATTGTACTTTTGGCAGTATTTGCCGTTGGTCTTTTTAGGGTGCAAATCGACAGTGAGGCGATTAAATATTTTAAAGAGGGAACATATATCAGAAATTCCAGCTCTTTTGTTGAAAAATATATGACCGGACCCGCTACCTACGAGGTTATTGTTGATTCAATGAGTGCTAGCGGGATAAAAGAGCCGAAATTTTTACAAGAGATAGAGCGCTTTACAAATGAGTATCAGCAGAGATTTCATGATGTGCGTCACGTTAGTTCACTACTTGATGTCATCAAACGTTTCCATAAGGTAATGAACGGTGATAAGGAAGAGTATTATAAAGTTCCAGAAAATAAGGAGTTGATTGCACAGTATCTGCTGCTCTATTCTCTTTCATTACCGCAGGGAATGGATATAAATGATAGAATGGATGTCAATGAGAGACTGCTTCGTGTCTCAGCAGCTGGAAATATGACAAGTTCTAATGAGGGATTGGAAAAACTAGACTGGATCAAAGCGTGGTGGGCTAAAACAGACTACGGTGTAACAATACAGGGTCAAAATGCCATGTATACCTATATGCAAGGAGACGTCATACGCACGCTCATACAATCTGTAGTTTTGGCTTTAATACTTGTAACGATTGTGATGTTGATAGCTTTTAAAAGTGTAAAAGCGATGCTTATGTCAATATTTCCAAATATATTTCCCGTCATACTCTCTGTAGGTTTTATGGGTTGGATGGGACTGAACCTTGATATCGGTGTTGCCATATCTGGAGCTATCATTATAGGTGTCGCGATTGATGACACTATCCACTTTTTAGTGAAATATCGAGACGCTCGTCAGCGCGGGCTTGATGTGAAAGCTGCGCTAGAGTATATGATCACATATGCGGGAAGTGCTATCGTATTTACTACAATCATATTAGCGCTTGCATTTTCAATATTTATGTTTAGCTCTTTTGTTCCAAATCACAATTTCGGTATGATTACCGCCATTGCGCTTATTATTGCGCTTGCAACCGATCTTTTGATGCTACCGGCGTTGTTTAGTCTATTTGATAGGAGAAAAAAATAGTGAAAAGTTTATTTGTTTTATTACTGAGTTTTGTAACTCTAATGGCAATGAGCGGTGATGAACTCGCTTTGAAAGTTGATACGGTCACAGAAGGTTACGTTGATTCAAAGTCCATAAGTACGATGGAGCTTTTTAATGCCAATAATGTACGTTCTGAGAGAAAGATGAAAATGCAAAGACTTGAGGGCAAAGAGGGTGATCGTTCTATGATTGTTTTTGAGACACCCTCAGATATAAAATCAACCGCACTTTTAACATATGAGCATTTTGATAAAGATGATGACCAGTGGATATATCTTCCTGCGCTAAAACGTGTAAAGAGAATTGCTAGTAAAAATAAATCCGGCTCTTTTATGGGCAGTGAGTTTTCTTATGAAGATCTCTCTTCACAAAAACGATTTAAATATGAGTATGATCAAAAAGTAACTGAAGAGGGTGATTATTATGTTGTAGGAAGAGTTCCAAAGGATAAATATTCCGGTTATAGCAAACAGATTGTATTTGTTGATAAAAAAGAGTTTCTTGTTCATGTCATAGAGTTCTATGATAGAAAAAAAGAGCTTTTAAAACGGGCAGATTTTAAAAACTATAAAAAAATCAAAGGAATATGGCGTTTTGGAAGTATAGAGATGCAAAACCTTCAAACCAGTAAGAAAACTATAATAGTAGTTAGTAATGAGACACTGAAAAATGGACTCAAGCAAAAAGACTTTACAAAACGGTACCTAAAGCAGCAATGATAAGACAAATTTTATATTTTTTACCTTCACTACTTTTTAGTTTTGATTTTCAAGGTTATGTTGGTGTTGAATATAGGGCTTTTGAAAATGACAACACCTTAAAAAGAGAGAGTAGCAGGGCATTAGAGGCAAAGCTAGAGTTGAAAAAAAGTGAAAGTGAATACTCATTTTATATGAACTCAGAATTTTTAAAAGATAAAGATGAGAACTCTAGAAGTTATGCAAGAGTTAATGAGCTTTATTTGACGAAACATTTTGAAAATAGCGACTTTAGTCTTGGCAGGCGTATCTATTTTATGGGTGCGTTAGAGGTCTTAAACCCTGTTGATGTTATCAGTCGTCAAAACTTTGAACGTGATTTACTCGATGATAGATATAGGATAGGCACCTATATGGCACTTTATGAGCACTATCTTGATAGCATGCAGGTTTCATTTATGTCATACGGTAGCGAGAGAGCTGATGAGTTCGGAGATATATATTCGCCTTATAATGTTTTTAGCTTTCCTTTAAGTAATGATATCGAGAGTCAAAAAAATGATAAAAGAGCATCTTTTATGTTAAAGGTGCAAGGAACGCTTGATGAAGAGTATGCGCTTGATTACGCTTTTGGTTTGATAAGAGGTTATGATACGCAAAGAACCTTTACGCAAGAGCTAAAACAAAAACAGTGGCTTGCAACGACTGCTTTTATCTACAACACTTTAGCATATGAGAATAGTCTGTTGAAGTTAGAAGCAAAATTGAGTGATATTGACAAGAATAGTGAAGCACAAATGGATGATCATCTCTATGTCGGTGTAGGAGTTGAACATACTTTGGCGGCAATATATAAAAGTATGGATGTTGGGTTATTGTTGGAGTACTATAATTGGATTACTTTGAAAGAGAAATATTCTACGCCTGATAAATTGATGGTATTGATGCAAAACGATCTTTTTGTAGGACTTCGAATTGCGCTCAATAATGCAAGTTCGACCGAAATTGTCGGTGGTGCAATTTTTGATATTGATGATAGCAGTGAACAGAGCTATTACGCCCAAATAAAAAGCAGAATTTTTGATACTTTTATGGTTGATTTAGATGTAAGGCATCTTAACCCTTCAGATAGTAGACAGACTTTGATGGCACTGATGGGTGAACACTCCAGGTTTACACTCAATTTGAGGTACTATTTTTAAGTAATACTCCAAATTTAACAAAAAAATACAAATAATCGTATTTTGTAAGATTAATTTAATTATAACCTAGATAGAATTCTAAAAAAATAAAGAAAAGATTCAGGAAAATGATCTTTTCTTTACTATGATGGATCGTCATGTTACGAAAAAAATTACGCTCGATTAAGTATCTGCTTGGTTTGATTTTCGTTTGAAAATTTACTTAATATAGTGGCAACAGTAGTCTGTTACGCTTTTTACGTTCACGCTAAATTTTGAATTAGCCGGAATTTCAAAACTCTCTCCGCCTTTGATTGTCACTGCTTCGTTCGCACCCGGAAGTGTTACATCCAATTCACCGTTCAAAATATCCATAATTTCCGCATCAGCTGTAGAAAACTCATATTCCCCTATCTGCATTACGCCTAAAGTTTTGATAACACCGTCTTCAAAACCAATACTATAGCTTACAACTTTACCCTCAAAATATACGTTTGCCTCTTTTGTAACTTCTACATTTTTAAAACTACTCACAATAGACTCCTTTTTTATATGCGACCGTTTAACAGTCTGATTAAACTATTTTTGACTTCGTTAAATTTTAGAACTCTTTTACCATTACTCTTTTTTGAAAAATTAGCGGCATCAATTTTGCTAGAAAACGGAATTAAATCATCGCCGGCAGGGCTTATAATATTTGATCCGTAAACGTAATAGGCGCTTTTTGCATCAATTTTTTCAAGTGTATTGAAATCCGTTACATAGACTTCTGTAAGGTCACTTGAGGAAATTGCACCCAAAGATGTCCATTTAATTGGATTGAAATAGTATTCAAACATAGATTTCGGTGAGCTGAAATAGATATCTTTGCCTGTTCTTGTAGTAACTTTTGCAACCCAAGAGGGATATTCATAGAGCTTAAAATGTCTAATTAAACAGGTGTCTCTTTTTGTGTATGTAATCGGTTTTGCAAATAGGGTAGTTGCAATCAATAGTAGTAGTAACAATTTTTTCATCTCTTCTCCTTTTATACTAAATCTTTTCTTCTAAACACTGCATATCCCGCATAGGTAAAAAGAACTCCTAAGAGTGCCGGATAGATGATTGAGACGGTGATAAAAAGTGCACGATTGATATTGTCTAGAATATAGTATGAGACGGGACCGAGCACGGTTAGTTCGGGATCAAATAGTGAAATTGCCGCTATTCTGAACAGTTCAAGCGGATTAATGAAAGCAAGAGCAATGATCAACTCTTCACTGAAACGATTTTGCAACATTAAACTTATGAGGGCGATATCTATAAATGCTAACAGAAATATCCATACAAAAAATGAGAGACCTAGTGCCAATTCAGATGATTTTACAAGCGAAGAGATAAAAAAAGCAATTCCTAAAAAACTAAGAGAGAGGGCAAAAAGCAGTCCTGTATAGAGAAAAAACAGCTCATAGGGAATAGAAACCGATTTCGTAAGACCGTAAATGATAGCCAAAAGCATGGCTGAGAAGACCGGAATAAAAACGGTGATAAAACGACCTATTACTTTACCCCAATAGTATTGCCTTAAAGAGATGGCAAAAGAGAGCATATACTCTAAAATATGGCTATCTCTATCGCCTGAAATTGAGCGTACGGTTGTCATTAAAATAAATATAGGCAAAATTACTATGCTTATCTGAATGTACATCAGAAGGAGTCTACTTAAACCGCTAAAGCCCATGACTTGCGATTCGGTGATGCCCGCAATGAAAAATAGAGCGATAAGACCGCCGAAAACCAAAGAGTATATTAAAAACCATCGTGCACGCATCGATTCTTTGAGGTCTAAATAGGCGATTAAGATAAGGTTATTCATGTTGCATACTGCCTCGTATTGATGATTGCATTCTTTTTTCTTTTATAGCATGGATGCGCTTTTTTACATCTTCAAAACTGATCTCGCCTTCACCTTTAGCATCTTTACTTGCACCTATGCCGTAGTCCATAGGTGTCGTGTGACCGCTACTCCAGTGCGCAATTGCCATATCAATAAATTCACCGCTTTTACTATCAGCTATATAAAATTTTGCTCTCTTTTGCCACTCTGGCGGCTTTTTGTCTAACCAAAGTAGGGCGCAGCCTATATCATCGAAGTTATAGGCTCTATTATTTTCAACTATCTGGGCGACATAGTTCCTATCTGAGATAACCATTTTACATCTTTCGCACATATCTCTGTCAAAATGTACTTTATGTGCCCCTTGCTCTTTTTTGCTACATCCCGTAAATAGAAACGTAAGCGCTAACGCGACTATAAAACTATAAAACTTCATCTGAAACTATCTCTCCTAAATCTAAATATATCTCTCTGTTTACGACACTTTTTAACTCATCTAATCTATGTGTGACAAAGAGTGAAATGTGTGATTCTTTTTGCCCGTCTAATATTTTGTAGAAATTATCACGAGCCTTTGGATCAAGGTTTGCCGTCGGTTCATCATAGATAAATATTGAGCTTTTCTTTGCCGCTGCAATGGCAATAAGCAGTTTTTGCTTCATTCCTCCCGAGAGAGTTACAAAGGATTTACTTAAATGCTCTTTTATCGGTAGTTCCATTTCGTTTGCATAGTGATAAATCAAATCTCTCTTAACGTCACTCGATTTTTGAACAAAATAGAGGAGTTCATCCACGCTTAATTTTATGGGTGGCGGAAGTTGCGGAACAAAACTTATACTCTTAAGAATCTGCATCCGATTTTTAATCGGGTCAAGACCGTTTACGGTGATAGAACCCGCATTAGAGTGGTAATAACCTAAAATCATTCGTATTAGTGTCGTTTTACCGGCTCCGTTTGCTCCCATTAAGGCTATAGAATCCCCCTCTTTGAATTGACAACTCACGTTGTTCAAGGAGATATTTTTACCAAATTTTTTCGTGATGTTCTTTACATCAATCATACTAACTCTTTCCATCTAAAATTAAAATTCAGTGCATCTTGATGACAAACATCCGCACACCTTCCGCATAGGGTACAATCTCCGCTTTTTATATATTCATGCGTTATTCCCTTCTCTTCACGCTCTTTGTCATATTTCTGTTTTGTAAGTTCTAGCACTTGATCTTCAAAGCATACGTCGTGACAGACCATGCAGTGATCACAACTATCATTCCACTCTATTCTGGTGGCACTAACATAGCCTAAAAGGCTATAGGTCGTTCCGATAGGGCAGATGTATTTACACCAGGCGCGGCGTGAAAAAAATATCTCTATAAGTAAAACAGCCAAGACCCAAGAGAGGGCTACCGACCAGCCGTAGGTAATTGCACGACTGAGTATTCCCACAACATTTATCGTCTCAAATACAAGATATCCGCTTCCAAAAGAGAGTGTTAAAAAGAGTATCCAGAAAAAATAGCGTACTTTATTGCTAAAAGCGCGCTCTTTGATAATCTTTTTGTTAACAAGAGTGTTGTGAAGCTTTTCGCCGATTTCACTTAATAGCCCGTAAGGACATATCCATGAGCAGTAAGTCCTTCCGCCTACTAATATATAGATACTAAGTACGGTAAGACTTCCTATAATCATATTGACCGAAAGGTGGTGTGTCGCTAAATAGACTTCAAAAGTTGAAAAGGTATCGATGAGGTGAAAGCCCAAAAATCTTGAACCGTTTAATGTTCCTTCTAATACCTGTATATCGATTGAGAAGGAGAGAAAAAAGAGCATATGTACAGAGAGTATGACTAACCATCTTTTTGCTCTAAAGCTTAATTTTCTTTTTCCATCTCTATCCGTAGTGGTTAGGGTGCTAAGAATAGAGGTGTTTTTGATGGTGGTACGCGTATTGAATTTATCCATTAATTTTTTGTTCCAAAAGTCCCTATCTCATCAGCCAAGCTTCTTAGCTCCTCTTTTTTTAGGTTAATGAGCAGACCTTTCATAACGGCATTCTCAATTCTTCCCGCTTTATAATCAAGAAGCTTTTGATAAATGTCATCAGCTTTTAGCCCTAGTAATTTTGGACCCATGATTCCCTCGGCATTGACACCGTGACACGAGGCACAGCGTTTCTTATACATTAGTGAAATTTCAAACGTTTTTACGCTACCGGCTTTATTTTGCAAGCTTTTGAGTGTTTTTTCATCTTCACTTATACGTGGCTCTTTTTTAGAAAGAGAAGATATGTCTTGAATAACTTTTGCGTGCTCACCGCCTTGATAGGTACTCTTTGTCATTGCAAGGTAGAGCATGAGTGCAAGCGTTAAGAGTGTGACAATGCCGACTATAATATTTTTCATATTTTTACCTTGTTGCGCTTTTAATCTTTTTTATCGATTCGTTAAAAGTTGCTATCTCTTGAGAAAAAGATTTAATATCTGCATCACTAATTTGAGCTATTATTTCCACCATTAGTGCATTTTTTTTCTCACCGTTTTTATATTGCATCATATTGTTGTATATTTCATCAGCACTGCTAGAGAGTAAAGAGGGTCCTATGACACCGTTTGCATAGTCGTTATGGCAGGGTGAACATCTTAATGCGAAGTCTCTACTAAGTTTTTTAACTACATGAGAAATTTGTAACTCCTCATACCCCGAACGTATATGTAAATTTGCATCAACTTGTGTACGTTGTTCTTTATCTTTTGTTTTTTCATTATAGGAGTAGTAGTAGGATCTATCCGTTACATTATTGGCAGATTTGACTTTACTCTCATAGGCTTTTTCATTCTCCGTTATAACAATATCATTAGCGGTAGTGACTCTGTTTGTCGGCTCTTTTTTCTTCTCCTCTTGTGTTTGCGAGCAGGCAGTAAAAAGCAGCGTTATTGCAATTAAAAAAAATATCTCTCTCACGATTTTTTTCCCTCTATATAGTATTGTTCATATGTTAATCTCGGTTTTATAACAATGGCTGAATCGGTTGCAGGACATAGCTCTTGACAAACGCCGCATCCGATACATCCGCTGAAAATTTTAGGCATTTCTCCTCCCTCTTTATGTGAAATCATCTCAATAGCTAAAGATGCGTTTTCAAGCGGGCATAAATCCGCACAGATTGTACAAGCGCGATCCTCATAGGCTTCAAGTTTCTCTATCACCTTTAATTCCAACTCATGTGAGTGTGGATGTGTCGTTTTTATCATTTGAATAAAACTTTTCGGTACGCTCTTTTTTTGCACTCCTAAGCATCTTTCTTGCGAAACCAAAACAGCAACGCCCATTTTCGCCTCTTCAGGTTTTTCAATTGAATGAGAAAGAGCACCGCTTGGACATGCAAGGACGCAAGGAAGAGCCTCACACGCATAACATGCACGCTCTCTAGCATCGATATAGGGTGTTCCCATTGAGTATATCGTTGTTATATCAAATAGATGAATGGAGTGATATGGGCAGACTTGAAGACATTGACCACATTTTATACAGAGTGCCAAAAAATCTTTTTCATCAAGTGCACCGGGGGGACGTAGAATCTTATTTTCAGCCGATACGTCCGGGGCAAAAATAATTCCTCCTGACATAACGGCACCTAGAAGACCTAAAGATGAGTAGCCGATAAATTGGCGACGTTTATTATCAATTTCCGGCATACTCAACCCTTTTCTTCCAATTGAGGTTTTTTATCTTCAAATAGAAAGAGAGGTTCTGAAAATGGAGCTAGTTTAGCTAAAAAGTTTAAAAAAGATATGACGGGGGAGCCGTAGAAAAACTTTACATCTGCATTGTAGAGCCACAATTTGTCTGCATACTGATACTCTTTGTGCGGTGAATCTCCGATATTGTCCCTATTTCTGTCAAAGCCCTCGTAGCGGTCATAATAGTTTGCCAAAAAGAGGTTATTATGGGTTTTAACGTCGATTGAATCGTTAATTACGTCTTCAATATTGCCTTTAAATATATTTCCTGTTATGTGATTGTTTTGGCTTAATGAGTGAAAGTGAATAGCTTCACTGTTATAAAAGATTTTGTTCTTAGCGATATAGTTTTTACTACCGGGATCATACGGAGATCTATCGATGTACATACCTTTAGCATTATAGATAACCGTGTTATTCTCTAGCGTAACGTTTGAGACATCTTTGAGACCAATTCCCATACCCGTAGCTCCTAGAGAGCTTTTAATCGTATTGCCGGTAACTATTGAATCTTTAGAGTACATCAAAAACATTCCTACAGAGTTAAACTCATAGCTATTGTCTCTAACAAAATTTTTGCCTGAGTGCATAAAGTGAAGAGAGTATCTACAATGTTCCGCTCGGTTTGAGATAATATGGTTATTATGTGAATACCAAACGACCATATCTCTTGATCTGTGGAGGTGATTATTTTTTATGATATTGTCATTTGAATACCACAGACGTATACCGTCACCACGTAGTCCTACGGGTAGATCTTTTGAGGTTATATAGTTATTGACTATTTTAGAGTTATGCATCATCTGTGTGTCGATGCCAAATAGAGTGTCATCTATAGTTAAAGAGTTGATTTCACAATGTTTAGCCTCTTCAATGCTAATGGCTGCATCTAACGTGTCGTGTCGATCACCGCTGTGTGTTATTCGTAAATTTTTAAGTGTAACGTAGGAGCTTTTTATCTTTACGACGCTTCCTGAGCCGTTACCTTTGATTACGACACCCCTATCTTTGCCGACAATCGTAAGGGGTTTGTCTATGACGATATTGCCCTCATAAATCCCCGGATTAAGCGTTAAAATAGAGCCCTCTTTTGCTCTGTCTATTGCCTCTTGCAGGGGTGATGCGTATAGCAAATTCCAAGAGAGTAGGGCGATGATACTAATTAGTCGTTTCATCTGCCGTTGCTTTTATCGCTTTTTGTTTTGCAAGGATTGCCAATATAGAAAGTATGGATATTAGCGTTAAAATTAAATACCCGCTACTTGGGTAGGAGTGGGTAATAAATTGTGCAACTTTACCGTCTCCGAAGACCGTAGGCATAAATGGTTTTATATTAAATGCACCCCAATCATGCAGGTTATGTCCAAACCAATAGAGCCAATAGGCATAATCGGCTAAAAAGAGTAGCGGTAAACTAACGGGTATGAGCATCAGATAAGTTAAAAATTTTGCATTATAGAGTATAAAATAGATCAATACTAAAGTAAGAAACAAAAGTGCATAGGTACTGATGGAACGCTCTAATTTGCCGCCGTTCCACATCGGATCCATCCCGATATAGTGATTAATCGTATTCATCTCATGCACTTCACCGCTAAAACCGTCAAAATGAAAATAGACGGGTATACCCTCGGGAAAAGATTCTTTAGGATAGTTTGGAGCCTCTAGAGAAACATACCAAATTGGAGTAGATGCCACTCCTATTTCAGAACCGCTTTCAATCATCTTTAAAAGATTATTATGCGCATCTTTTGGCGTACTTATACTTTTGTATCTATCAGCGTTATAAAAGTTCCACACTTCATCCGCGTAACTACTTGCAGGATTAAAGGTGTCGTTATCAATCTCAGTCAATACTCCGTGAAACATGACCGTGGGAAATGTAAAAAAGTATGTTAAAAGTATTAAGGCTATAGAGGCAAAGATTTTCGATTTTATAAAGCTTGTGTGCAAGCGTACTCCTTGAATATTTTACATATAAAACCGCTCAGGTTGCATAAATAAAGTATTGTAAACGACTATAGGAAATTTTTCCTATAGTCATGCGTCTTTAAAATAGATTTGCGTTTTCATCAATCCATTTAAAGTATTCGATCATATCTGCGATCTCTTTGTCTTTCATATCTTGATCAGGCATTTTGACCTTAAAGAAATCAATCATAGCTTTAACATATGGCTCGTCATATTTGTGTTCAGGGTTTTTAATAAATTCAGCAACCCATTTTTCACCATCTTTATGACGTCCAAGAACTCCCGTTAAATCAGGTCCTGAACTAACTTTACCTACAACGTGACATCCTGAACATCCACCTTCGTTAAATGCCACTTCACCGCGAGCTGCAGCAGGTGATTGTTTACTTGCAACATGTTTTACCAGCGTGTCTTTTGCACGAATTCCAACATCGGCAGTCTTAACCATGTATTGCCAAATCATATTTTCAAACAAAATAGCTTTTTCAGTCTCTTTTGCTTTCATCGCTTCATCGGCTTTTTTCTTCTGCTCTGGAATTTTTCCATATTGATCAAGTGCATCCGTTGCAAGTGCCGCAACATCAGGGTATTTCTCAAAATGGTACTCTTTTAAGAATGCAACAACACTCTGTATAACTGCATCAGTCGCTGCATTTACGGCAACTACTTTGTCATACTCAGTTTTTAATTCAGCAGGTGTCATTGTTTTCATTTTAAGCTTTTTAGCGCTCACATAGTTTTTATTTGGATCTTTGACCATTAGGTAACCCATCATCTCTAGGTGAAGCGCCGAACAGAACTCTGTACAGTAGTAAGGAAATACACCCTCTAAATCAGCAGTAAACTTTATTGTCGTTGTCTCACCCGGTTCAAGTGATGCATGCACGTTATAGTTATCAACGCTAAATCCGTGAGTTTCATCTTGAGCACGCTCTAAGTTCGTCATGTGGATAGTAACTTCATCACCTTTGTTTACGGTAATTCTTTCAGGGTTTATGTGTGAACGAACAAGCGTTGCATAAACGGTAACTTTGTTACCTTTGCGTTCAATTCTCTCTTCACCCGCCAACGTTTTACCTCTGTGAATTTTACCTGTTTTACTGTTTGTTCCCATTTTATAGCGAACCGTGGGATGGAGTTTACTTGCTCTAATACCGACAGCTTGGTGTGGTTCACCTAAAGGAAGCGGCATATCAACTAACATATCCATAGTTTTTCCACTAACATCAATGAGTTGATGATTTTGTGGATGAAGCGGTCCCACCGAAGTAAATCTGTCAATCGTCAATTTATTTAGAGCAATTATATAATCACCTTGAGGATCGGCAGTTTTCCCTTCCATCCCCGCTAAGTGACCGATATTATAATGAACATTGATTTTATCTATTATTTTAAGATCTTTATAGTTCCATTTAACGACTTGACTATCAACATATAAGGATGTATATACTTCACCGTCTACATTAGAGTATTGCGTATGTAACGGCCCAAGACCCAACTCAATTTGACCGTGTAGGGATTTTTTCATATCTAAGATCGGAATTCCGTATGGATCTTTTCCGATAAACTCTTTGTTTTTAATCAATGTTTGGATCTTCTTGAAACTATATACGGATGCGTGTGTGTCAAGCTTACCACAAACGATGATGTACTCTCCGTCAGGGCTGACATCTACACCGTGTGGAGATTTTGGCTCAGGAATCAAGAAAAGTGCCTCATTTTTAACGGCAACCTCTATCGGAATCACCTTATGCCCGTTAATCATTTTTACGTTTTTCTTATCTTTTGAGAGTTTTGCAATTTTTTCCCAGTTAAATACGTGTAAAAAGTCCGTATCGTTACGGCTCATACCGGCTTCATTGGGAGGCATACCCTCTTCAATTCCGCCCGTATACATCTCTGAGTTAAAGCTATTCGTAAATGCCCATCCCATTGAGTGGTTTTTACCCGCGTCACTAAGATCTTGCATATATGGAGGCATCTCTATCGTAAAAGACTCTTTTTCGTCGATGCGACCGATTTTAGGATCAAAGTCCCACATCGTTACACCGCCGCGGTATGTCTCTTTATAATCATCTATCGAGTGATAGTTGTTATCAAACGGCGCTGCATACTGGGCAGTCTCGATAATGTACTCAGAGTTTGGAGTAAAAAAGCTTCCGCCGTGTTCTGATTTAAAAACCGGATTGACGACGATCTGCTTAGTCTCAAAGTCGTGAAGGTCGATAATCGCAACACGTGGATTTGCTTTATCATTGATTGATAACCAACGACCGTCATATTTTCCGTCTGTTTCACTCAAGGCAGGGTGGTGCGTATCTCCCCAGTTAATCTCTTTGCCTCTGATATTTCCTTGTCTAAGAATTTTTAAGCTATCTTCATCATAACCGTACCCCTGCCAAGGCTCAGGCGTAAATACACCGATATATTTTAAAATACGCATTGACGGTACACCGTAGACAATAACCTGTCCACTTTGTCCGCCTGAGCTAAAGATAACGTACTTATCGTGTGTTCCGCTTGCATTGTATGTTTTAGCGGCGCGAATAACATCTTGTTCACTCAAGCCTCTCTCTTTCATCACTTTAGCAAGCGCTGAATCAGAAGCATAACTAACAGATGTTGCCATTGTACTTGAAAGTAGAAACATAGTTAATCTACTGATATTTTTCATTCATTCTCCCCCACCCTTCAATTTAAAATTTAATTTCAGTATTAATAATAAAAATACTTTAAATTTTTCAGGTTTTACATACTAACGATGTAAAACTTTATTATTGTTTATTTTTTAATCATATTATGTTATTTTTTAAGATTGTGGGCTAAAAAGTTACATATATCAGTAGTAAATTGATTTTTTTATGGGCAAAAAAGATGAAAATATTTAGAGTTTTGCAAGAAGTCTATTAAACGATGTGGAAATGCCCACGGAAACGTGGGCAGAATAGTTAATTTGGTCTATATGTAAAAATTGTAGTATTCGGCTCTATCGGCAATCGCCATCGATATATAGCTTAGGATTGCGCCGATAATACCAGAGAACGATAAAAATGTTAACATATCTATCATATCTGAAATAGGCATATTGAATATGGCTATCAAAGAGACTCCGCCAAGTAGAACATATAGGCCCAACAGTGAAAAAAATAGTTTAGTTTGCTTATCCGTTACTGACCCATAAAACATTTTGGCACTCCTTTTCAATCAAAAGTTTTTTGTTGTTACCGTTATATTTTGGTACCAATCAATACCAATTATAATTTGGATAACCTTAAATTATCTTTAAGGTTGGTCTAAAATATGCGTATTTTTAAAAAATTGAGCCAAATATTGATTCTGGGAGCTTCACAAGAGTGTTTTAGGAGATTTTGTTTGTAGTAATTAAGAATAATGTTTAGGCTATATTTATTTTCATTGCAGTAGAATGGTGTTCAATTTGGGCTGCTATTATTTTATTGCAGTGTGTTCTTTGTAAGGAGAAGTTTTAATGCTTAAAGTTTTGGTTGTTGATGATTCAATGATTATACGCAAACAGATTGCAAATGTTTTTGAAGAGCTTGGGCATCAAGTCATAGCAGAAGCACAAGATGGTAAAAGTGCCGTTTCAATCTTTAGAGAGAAAAAACCTGATCTAGTAACCATGGATATTACGATGCCGGATATGAACGGCATAGAGGCAGTTAAAATTATCAAAAGCAAAGAGCCTGAAGTAAAAATTCTCATGGTAACGTCACATGGACAGGAAAAGATGGTGATAGAGTCGATAAAGGCAGGGGCTAAAGGTTATATACTCAAACCTGCAACCTTGAAAAAAGTTCAAGAAGCAGTCGATAAAGTATTTCCTGAATATGCAAAAGCGAGAGAGGTGAGAAAAAGAGAGAGAAAAGAGCTGGATGAAGAGATTTCACATTTGGAAGATTGATATTTTGTGATACTATTAGCAAAAAATTTGAAGGATATTCATGCCAGTATTAGATAGTTTTACGGTTGATCATACAAAAATGCCTGCACCTGCGGTAAGACTTGCAAAAAAGATGCAAACTCCTAATAAAGATGATTTAACGGTATATGATTTGAGATTTTACCGTCCAAACGTGAACATGATGAGCTCTGAAGGCATACATACTTTAGAGCACCTTTTCGCAGGTTTTATGCGTGAGCATCTCAACTCTGATAGTACGGAAATCATTGATCTCTCTCCTATGGGATGTAAAACAGGGTTCTATATGAGTACGATAGGTAGACCCGATGAAGAGGTTGTCGCTAAGGCTTGGAGGGAATCTATGGAAGATATCTTGAATGTAAAAGAGCAAAAGGATATTCCTGAGTTAAATGTTTATCAGTGCGGTACCTATGCAATGCATTCCCTTGAAGATGCAAAGAAAATTGCCAATGATATTTTATCGTCAGATATTGGTGTAATGGATAATGAAGCATTGCAGTTAGACCTAAGCAAAATCTCTTAAAATTCTACGTTTTATTAAATGAGAGAGGTTCAAACGGAAGATGGTTCATTTACCTCTTATAGTGAGCACTTTGATGAACATTATCACTCCGTAAAAGAGGGGGCTCTTAAAGAGTCCCTTAAAAAGCATATTGAACCTGCACTCTCTTTGGTCTCCAAAACTGATAAACTTCAAATTCTGGATATATGTTATGGCTTAGGCTTTAACTCATTAGCCACACTACACTACTTAAAAGATAGTGATATAAAGATTGAGATTAAGTCTCCTGAATTTGATAGAAAGTTGGTTCAATCACTGAGTAGGTTTCCCTATCCAAAGGAGTTTGAACCTTATAAAGCTATTATTAACAGTCTTTCAAATGATGGATATTATGAGGACGAAAATTATAGTATAGATATCTATTTCGGCGATGCAAGAGATTATTTAACCAATTTGGATACGCGTTTTGACATTGTATACCAAGATGCATTTAGTCCAAAAAAAAATCCTACCCTTTGGACATATGAGTATTTTCAAGATATTACAAGATTACTCAAAGATGACGGCGTTTTGACGACATATTCGAGTGCGACACCTGTACGAATGGGTATGTTTGAAAATGGTCTAAAACTTTATGAGCATAGTAGTAATGAGATTCGAAAGGGAACAATTGCATCAAAAAGGGCTCTTCTTAGTTTAAAGCCTATTGACATGCTTTTAAAACAAGAGCGTAACCCCTTAGCCAAAGCTCTTTATGATAGTGAATTATAGTAGTTAATAGAGCGCAGTGATGGAGTCTACCTCGTCCCAGGTAAGGCTCTTTTTACTTTTAAACATCGACTGAATATACCTAGCAAACATATCGGTCTCTATGTTGACTCTTCGACCCTCTTTATAGGTATGAAATAGTGTATTTTTCATAGTATGATCAATTATAGTAAGTCTAAAACTTTTCTCAGAGACATCATTGATTGTTAAGCTGACACCGTCAACTGCGATACTGCCCTTTGCGATGACAAGCGGCATAAAATCTAAAGGGAGCTCTATATGAAAGTCCACTCCGTTTCTTTGAGGTTTTATGGATATTAGTTTACCGGTACAATCGATATGTCCTTGTACCATATGCCCCTCGATTCTGTCACCAAGTTGCATCGCAGGTTCAATGTGCACTTTGCCTTTTAGATGCTCGGTAGCCAAAACACTCTGCGATTCATGCGCAAGCTCAACGCTAAAGCCTTTGCTAAAAAGCTCTGTCACCGTCAGACATGCACCGTTTATAGCGATTGAATCTCCAAGTTTTGGGATATAGGAACTTTTTATTGAGAGGGTTGTACCGTTAAAGTTTTTTACTTCTGCTATTTCTCTTATAAGGCCTGTAAACATAAGGGAAATTATATCGTTTTTGGATTACAATCTATTCAAAAATGAGAATAGATTGGATTTTTTACATTGAAAGATAATAATATAGATATGTTTGAACAGTTTGAATCTCAGCTTATTAATTTAAACAATGAAATGAAACTATTACTGGAGGAAATGCAAAGCCAGGAGCATTATTTGGAATCTGTAAATACTCTTTTTAGACACTTCCACTCTATCAAAGCGACTGTCTCCTACTTGAATTATGAAGATACTTTAAAGATAGTAAAAAAGACTGAAGAAGTTCTTGGAATTTTGCGTAATTACAAAAGAGCACCATCAAACAGAACACTCTTTTCATGGTTGGAAGGGGTGAGAATACAAATTTCGATTTGGGTCAATGAGATTGATACAAATGACGGAATATTGAGTGAAGTGAGTGAAGAACTTTTAAAAGCGTTGCAATTTAACTATGACAGTACCGATCCGAAAATATTGTTAAAACGGCTTACTCTATTGATCGTTATTAAAAATGAGAAGCTACGAACTGTCATAAATGAGAATTTTTCTAAATTTTTTAAGAGTGTATATGTCAGCGATAATGCAAAAGATGGGTTTAAAAAGTATCTTTATAATCAACCATCTTTTATCATAAGTGATTTTAACCTTAATGATAATACAAACGGTTTTGCTATGCTAAAAAAGGTGCAACAGGCAGATAGTAAGCTTCCCGTAATTTTACTATTTGATACATATAATCGCTCATTACTTATGAAACTAAGCATATACGGTATTAGTGCTCTAACAAAACCACTAAAGCTTGGGCAGCTCTACTCACAAGTAGTTGAAAAGATTCAGATCCGATACGGAGCAAAACGTATCAAAATGAGTAATGAAACTATACAGAAGGTTGTTGAAGATTTAAAACCCTTGCCAGATTCTATTCTTCGTGTACAGCGCCTATGCGATAGTCCTGATACTTCAGTAAGAGATGTGATACAAGAGGTGAAGCGTGATGCGATATTTTCAGCTCTGATCTTAAAAGAGGCGAATATGCCTATTTACGGAAACCAAGGCATGGATTCAATTGAACGCGCAGTCTCTTTTTTTGGAAAACGTGCCGTGAAGGCACTATCGCTTGCCGAGGTGGCAATGCAGATGGGCAGTATTGATTTAGAGTGTTATGGGATAGATAGCGAACTTTTTTTTAAAGTCTCGCAACTAAGAATGCGTCTTATGATTAGTTGGTACTCAAAGATCAGTATAGCTGATCTAAATATTTTAGCAACCACGGCAGTTCTAGGTAACATCGGACAAATTATCATTGCAAGAGAGATTGATGCACTCGGTCGCAAGGAGGAGTTTTTAGAGATTACAAAAGAGGAGGGCTCTTATGCCGCAGAAGAGCAGATACTCAATGTTAGTACTGCTGAAGTAACTGCAGATGTTTTAAGCTATTGGGAACTTGATCGGATGCTCGTTGATGCTATTAGGTACTCCGATAATCTAGAACAAGCACCTGAAGAGATACTCTCTTTCGCCGTTGCAAACTACATAGTTTTTCAGCTTGTGCCGCCAAATTTTCATTCAGTTTCCGTAGAGTTACCTGAGCAAATTTCCGAATTGATGGAAAAGCATGATTTAGCTAGCGAACCACTTTTAAAAGCGTTGGAGCGTTTAGTACTTTCTACATAGGTTACTTAAAATACTATAACACCGTCTTGTTGCAGTTTTGCAATAAGTTTTTTTGCCTTCTCATTTCCTGCATTTGCAGCTAGTCTACACCACTGTAGCGCCAACTCGCCGTTTTGCTCGCAGCCGTACCCTTTATCATACATATACCCTAAATTATACTGCGCACTAGGATGTCCCGCTTCTGCCGCTTTTTTAAAAAGATGAAATGCTTTTTCATAACTTTGTTCAACTCCGCGCCCGTCTCGCAGCATAACACCGAGATTATTGTATGCATCAAGGTTACCGCGTTTTGCCGCCTCTTCATACCAGTAGGCACTCTCGCTATTTGAATCAGGTGTATCTTGTGCTTCAAGATAGACGGCAACCTCATATTGCGCTTTCTCCAAGCCGGCCATAGCAGCCTTCATGAACCAGTCAAACGCCTTCTCGTCGTTGACTTCAACACCTAATCCGTTTGAATAGAGAATTCCAAGGTTAAATTCTGCAAACGGTTCATTCGTACTAGCAGCCTCTTCATACCACATTCGAGCCTGTTCAAAATCTTGCGCCGTTGCTTGTCCGTTGTGATACATAAACCCTACAGAAGTTTGTGCAAGCGGTATACCCTCTTTTGCCAAGTTGAAGTAAGCATCAAATGCTGCTTCATAACTTTTTGCACTATAAAGTCTATTTGCCTCTTCGAGTCGCTCATCATTTTCATTCATAGTTTTATCACCTTCTTAGCTTTTATTATTCATTGGGCTTTTTCAAAATGAATAAGTACATTACTAAATATTTTATTAACTTCGATAGTATCGAACTTTTATGCCATTTATTAATGCTCTTTAAGCTCTTTTTTTGTACGCTTTTTTCAGCGCCATTATAGCTGTTTCTACTTTTTGGTACAATATCATTTTAATTTCGCCTAAATAAGAGGTATGATGCGTTATCTACTCATTGGAAATCATGCACCGTTCTTAGAATATTGTGAACAAGATGAATTTTGTCTTGTTGACGAAGCTGAGGATATGTGGGATGCAGAACTTTTTTTTATGTCAAGAGAGTATGACAGCGTCATCTTAGTTGATATTCCTTTGAGTCCTGGTACCGTAAAAACGATCAAGAAATTGCGTTACACCTTTGTCAATACCTCATTCTTACTTTTACAAAAAAATTCGGATAATAAGTCTGAGATAAAAGCACTCAGAATTGGATTTGACGATTTTGTCGGAATGCCGCAATATCCTGAAGCAAAAATTATTAACACTAGAGTAGAGAAGGCGAGTTTTGTCTATTTTAGTGCCAAGCGCTTACGAATCGATGATTTGGTACTTGATCGTGATACGAAGATGGTTTTTTATAAAGATAAAGGTGTTAAGATGCTTTCAAAAGCGTTTGACGTACTCTACTATTTAGCGCTGCATCGCCATAGAGTTATTTCAAAAATGCGAATATTGTGTGCACTCTATCCCGATCCTGAGTTTGTCGGTGAAAACACGATGGAGGTGAACATTAATAACATTAGAAGTGCACTAGATAAAAACTTCGGAGTTGAGTTTGTTGATACCGTCCGCAGACGCGGCTATAGATTCTGCTATTAGAGTTTTAAAAGCTTTTAAAACATAGAGCTACCAAAATTCATACCCATAGAAAAATTTGGATCACTGTATCCTGCTTGAGCACTTTTTGTACGCAGTTTTAAAATATCATCTTTAGATGAGATCTCTTGTGGACAGGCAATTGTACATTCTGCGCATAGTGTACAGTCCCAAACACCTTGTGACTGTATAGTATCAATCTTTTCTTGTTTCGCACTATCTCTGTCATCACTGACATAACGCCATACTCTTGTAAGAGCAAAGGGGCCAAGAAAATCTTTATTTGTTTCAAATACGGGACATGCGCTATAACATACGCCGCATAGGATACAATCACTTTGCAGTTCATTGAGTTTCTCTTTCTCTTGGGAAACTAAAGGGGTTGGTATTGTAGGTTCACTATAGCTTTTTGAACTAATCAAGGTACTTTGAGCAGGGTTATGATCAACTACCAGATCTTTTATTACCTCAAAATATCGCATTGGCTCAATCAAATCACCCTCTTGAATTTTATAAGCACAGGCAAGCTGAGGTTTTGCATTGACACTCACTGCACAACTACCGCATACGGAACTTCTACAGCCGCTATTGAAGGTCAGTGTGTGATCGATATTCTCATTAATGTAGGTGAGTGCTTCAAGTAGCGTTGGGCTCTTCAGTGCCACATCATAAGAGTTTATACTAGTTTGTTGATTGTGATAACGTTTGATTGCTATTTTCATCTATCTATTCCCTAAAATCTTGTATCAGTTGACCGTTGATTCTATAGCTGTGAGCACTATAGAGAAAATTATCATCATCTTTTTTTGGATAATCGATCCTAAAATGTGCACCTCGGCTCTCTTTTCTTTTAATTGCGGCATTTAAAACAATTTCGGAGAGTTCAACAATATTTCTAAACTCTAAAAGCTCTACAAGGTTGGTATTGTACTCTCTTGTTTTATCACTTATGCCCATCTGCATCAGCTCATCTTTAATATCCTCAAGAAATGAGAGAGCATTTTGCAGACCCTCTTCATCTCTAAAAAGTCCCGCATTTTTGTAAAAGCTCTCACCTAAAAGATTTCGTCTCTCATAAAAGTTGATACTATTGTCTTGATTATAGATTGAATCTATAAGTTCTCTATCTTTTTGTAGTTGTTTATCACTATTATGAAAAGTTGTCAGCTCTTTGGCATAAAGAGCAGCATTTTTACCGCTCTCTTTGCCAAATACTATCAGTTCAAGCAAAGAGTTTCCTCCTAGTCTATTCGCGCCATGCACTTTATGGTCTGCACTCTCTCCACATGCAAAAAGACCATCAACAATGCTCATCCCTTTTGCATTTACCTCTATACCGCCCATTGAGTAATGCGCTATTGGCATAATAGGGATAAGCTCATGTACAGGATCTATATGCTCATAGAGTTTTGCAAGTTTAACCTCTTGAGGCAGGTTTTCATCTATGAACTCTTCACCTAAGTGACGGATATCGAGCCAAACTTCTCCGCTGTTCTCTATCTCTTTAAAAATTGCACGCGCAACTTTGTCTCTAGGTGCCAACTCATCGGTAAAACGCTCTTTTTTTGCATTTAAAAGGTAACCTCCGGCTCCTCTTGCACTCTCAGATATAAGGATTTTACTCTTTTTGAGTGCCGTAGGGTGGAACTGCACAAACTCGACATTGCTGAGTTTTGCCCCTGCACGAATAGCTGCAGCCACTCCATCACCTGTAGTTGCACTTGAATTTGTACTAAATCCGTGATACATCTGAGCATAACCACCCGTTGCTAAGATAACACTTTTTGCATAAATCGCTTTTACTTCACCGCTTCTTATATCAAGAGCCGTAATTCCCTCAATTTGTTCATTTTCTACGATGAGATTAATCATAAAGTGTTCGTTGATCAGCTCTATATTTGATTTTATAACTTGATCATAGAGTGTGTGTAAAATTTTAAGTCCGGTAAAATCTTGTGCATACGCAGCTCTAGATGCACTCGCACCGCCGAGTTTTCGTTGTGCAATGGTTCCCTCTTTAGTTCTAGAAAAGGGTACTCCGATACTATCAAGCCAATTGATGGCTTCGGGCGCATCGCCGCAGAGTTTTTCTACAAAACTTTCCTCTGCCAAAGAGGCGGCTGATTTTAAGGTATCATCTATGTGTGACTGAATGGAATCCTCACCGCTGTTTCCAAGTGCTGCATTGATCCCGCCTTGAGCCATTGATGTTTGAGAGCGTGTTGGATAACTTTTACTAAGAATTGCAACACTTTGCGTCTCCTTGAGTGCACTTAAAGCAGCACTCAGTCCCGCCCCTCCTGCTCCAACAACCAAAACATCATACATTTGCTAATTCCTTATTAATTAGGATAAAAGATGTATGATTATAAGATAGTTTAGTTTAAAAACGTTTCAATATTGTTCACTATCGATTCAATGAGGCTCTTTCTAGCTTCTATGCTAGTCCATGCAATGTGCGGAGTGATGTAGAGATGTTCAGGTTTTTTTATAGCAAGAAGAGGGTGGTTTTCTTTCATCGGTTCATTCTCTAAGACATCTAATCCCACATAAATATTTGAGTTATCCATTGCCTTGGCAAGATCATCCTCATTGATAATGCCTCCACGTCCCACATTGATAAGTACTGCATCATCTTTGAGAATAGCAAGAGTGTCACTATTGAGTAAGTTTTTTGTTTGCTCATTTAGCGGCGCATGAATTGTGATGATATCGCTTGTTTTTAAAAGGTTCTCTAAACTAACTTGCCGATAGTTATTGTTGCTATTTTTACCGGACGTTGAGAAGTAGTGAACGTTTGCACCTAGTGTAGAAGCAACAAGTGCAACCTGTTCACCGATTGCTCCAAGACCTATAATCCCCCAACTTTTCCCTTTTATCTCGTAAAAATTTCTACCTAAGTGAGTGAAAATATCGCTTTTACTCCACATATCATTTTTAACATATTCGTCAAAGTATCTGCTGTGACTTATGAGATAAAGAACCATTGAGAGAGTATGTTGTACAACACTATGTGTAGAATAGCCTGCAACATTTTTTACACTTATTGAGTACTCTTTTGCAGCCTCCAGATCGATATTATTCATACCCGTAGCACCTATACAGATCAGTTTTAACTTTGTAGCACTTTGCATCAGCTCTTTGTCTATTACGACTTTATTAGTAATTACTATATCTGAATCCACTATACGCTCTTTTGTAAGCTCAGCTGATGTGGTCTCATAGATTGCAGTCTCTCCAAATTGTTTAAAAACATCTAAGTCAACTCCTTCACCATAAGTTGATGCGTCTAAAATAGTGATTTTCATTTATACTCCTCTAAAATAATTACTTTTATATTATTTTATTTTGCTATTATTGCTGTAATTATACGAGGATTTTTAAAAATGATAATAAATTTAGATGAGAAAGCAAAAGAGATAGGGCTAAAACCGGCTTTTGTAAAGATGCTTTTTGATTCTTTTTTGCAAGAGAGCACTCAAATCTTAAGTGAATTAAGTAGTGCCGTTGCCGATAATGATCTTAAAAAAATTGAGAGCAGTGCTCACTCAGTCAAAGGCTCATGCGGAAATTTACAGCTTAATGAGATGTATGAACTTGCACGTTCAATTGAATTAGCAGCAAAAGAGGGAAATAGTGGATTTGATTATGCATCTTCATCTCAGAGATTGCAAACTATGCTGAATGAATTAGAGGTAGCTCAATAGTAAATTCCGCACCATAGCACTCTTCGTTGTCTATGGAGAATGATGCATTTTTTGCACTTAGGCTACCTTTCATATGATCCTCTATAATCTCTTTACACATTGATAAACCTAATCCTGTCCCTTTTGCTCCCGACTTTGTCGTAAAGTAAGGGTCAAAGATTTTATCTAAAATTTGCTCAGGCATACCGCCGGCACTGTCATTTATTTTAATAACAATTTTACTTTTTTCCTCTTTTAGACTAAAAAGAACACATTTATTATTTGCATCAGTCTCATTTATTGCATCTTTTGCATTGTTGAGAATATTAAGAAAAACTTGAGAAAGCTCGTTTGGAAAACCCTCATACTCCAACTTTTTTGAGGTTAAATCTTTATGAACGGTAATATGGCTGTATTTGTAAGAAGCTTCAGTTAGAGTGATTGATCGATTAATGGTATCTTCAAAAAAGAAGCGTGAGCGTTCACGATCAGGTTGAAAAAAGCTTCTAAAATCGTTAATAGTCTGTGAAAGATATTGCGAAAGATGTTCAATTTCCGAAAAAGTGTTTTCAAACTCTTCATCACTTAATCCACCTAGCTGCTGTTTAAACTGTGCATTAGTCGTAAGTAGACTAATTGTATTAAGCGGTTGTCTCCATTGATGTGCGATATTTTCAATCATCTCTCCCATTTCAGAGTAGCGTGATTGTTGGATAAGAATACGATCTTTTTTTCTATTCTCTTCAAGCTCCTCTTGGACACGTTTTTGAAGATTATCGTTAAGATCTTGTAGTTGCGCAGTTTTTTCACGTACTCTTTGTTCAAGAGTTTCGTTCATCTGCTCAATCTGAAGACGTTGGTAGATAGGTTCGTATGCAGTCTCTACTGCATCAAAGAGCATCTCCATGTCAATAGGTTTTTTTATATACTTATCTATGCCGATCTCTATGGCTTTTAAAAGATATTCACTATCGGTGAAGGCCGTCGTGAAGATGATAGGTATAGATTTGTTTTTTTGTTTGACCTTTTTTGCCATCTCTAGACCATTCATATGAGGCATCTGAATATCTGAAATGATTAGGTCGACGTCACTGTTCTTTTCATATAATGAGAGCGCTTCATGTCCATCTTTCGCAACATAGAGTTTTTTTACTTCGTCGCTTAGCATGTCCGAGATATTCTCTCTTAGCATCTGCTCATCTTCGGCGTAGATAAGCGTTAGTTGTGATAGATCAACCATCTTTATATCTTGCAAAGTTTTACTTCATTGGTTACTACGTTATTTGTATATTCTAGAGTATGAACACATGTATCTGATAGGTACTTAAAAATCAGATAGGAGTTATTTCCGATATTTAATACCTTACCATCTTCTGAAACTCCCCAGTTAAGGGTTGCATCACCTTCAACTCCTCCACTGGCATTTAATTTTAGAGTTTTTATAGCCTGCAGGGAGGCAATCGAATTATCAATCGGATAAAATTCCCAACTTCCAGCAACGTTTGGATTAAATCGTTTGTATGTTCCGTATGTCGCACTCTCACCAATGTAACCTAAAGAGTTTTGTGTATTTGCACCATTGAGTACTTTTTCATGACACAATTTACCCTTTTCTCCAGAACTTAAACCGCTCACTTCATAACAGTTTTGTTCATTGTCAAATTGTGCCGTAATGGTAAACTTATTGCCCGGACTGATGGTAATGCTACTTCCTGAGACATCTGTACCCCAGTTCTGTTTACGCTGCTGATACAGAGGCAGCGTATCTTGTTGTACCATACTTCCGTCATCATAAAATTTGTAACCGCCGAGGTAGGTGTCATAATCTAAATAGAGATCAATATTTCTACTGACATAGAGACTCCAAAAGCCCTCAGTTATTTTCTCATTTTCACCAAACTCTGCTTCAATACCGATGCTACCAATTGCATTTGTATTTTCATCAGTCGTCGAGTTTTGTTGGTTTGCAACAAACTTGTCATTAGTTCGGATATCTTCACTCTGTTTTTGATTCTCTGTAAGCTCACCGCTACATCCGGTAAAAATCAGCATGAGTATAACTATAAAACTTAGGTGTCTCATCTATTTCCTTTCACTCAAAAACGTTATTTTAGCACTTTTTTTATGATTCCAACTTTTTGCGGTCGTACGGTCAGGTCACTAACAACCGTTCCCTTAGGAAGATCAAGTATATAAGCGACACTATCTGCAATTGTATGGGGCAGAAGTCTTGTAAGCTCACTGTCTTCAGGCTCAAAGCGTTGCTTATCAAAAAAGGGGGTTTGAGTCATATCAGGATTTATTGAAACAACCTGTACTCCGCTCTTTCGAACCTCCTCAAAGAGTGTAAGTGAAAAGTGTCTTAGTCCCGACTTTGAAGCGGCATAAAGTGCACTATGACGAGATGTTTTGATTGCCTCTATCGAGCTGATATTTATAATTATACCCCCTGTTTTCTTTAATGAGCGCAGCAGTAGATTTGAGAGCAAAATAGGAGCTTCAAGATTGATTCGCAGCAGTTGTGTAATTTGCGTTACGCTTAACTCCTCATGCGGCATAAAATATCCAAGACCTGCACTATTGATAAGTAGATCACACTCACCCTCATCTAATAGTCTTTCGCAAAGTTTCTCAATTTCAATGCTATTTTCCAGATTGCATATGTGGGTATTGTAAGGAACGTTTGTACTAAATTTTCTACCCACTCCCTCTACCGTGTAGCCAAGTTCATAGAGCTTATAGGCGATTGCTTCACCAATGCCTGAGCTTGCTCCTGTTACTACTGCTCTTGCCATGAACGTATCCTCTCTTTTGGCATATACTCCACAATGATTTTTTCTATGTAATTTAAAAGGTAGCTATCTCTACTTTTTGGATAAAGAGCCATATCCTTTTTTATTTCGTAGGGATAAAATGCAAGCGAGCTGTGTTGCATCTTTTTGATATTTTTAATGTGTTTATTGGACATTCTGAAAGTTCCGATGGTACACTCTTTAATTTTTTCTGCATCGATTTGCTCAAATATCTCCCTTATAAAAGGAGTGTAGATATCTTCAAAGTTGTCAATATCAAGTATCGGATCAAAACAGATACGAATTTGCCACCCCTCTTCACTAAGACGTTTGATAGCATCTACTCTTTTTTTCAGTGAGGGTGTTTTATGTTCAAATTTATCTATAACACTTTGCGGAGAGAGTGTCCATGCTAAGGTTACTTGTGTACTCGGTTGAAGATTTAAAAGAGGTTTATAGTTTGCACTTTTTGTTCGAAGCTCTAAATGTAGATTTTTCTCTTTCAAAGCATATTGAAACCATTTCGTGACCTGATCAAGTGGATCAAATGCTAAAAGATCAGTGTCATAAGAGATCGCAACAAGGGTAGGTTTATCAAGATAGTTTCGTAGCTCACTGAAAAAATCTTCGATATTAACAAAAAGGACGATATTCGCTGATTGATACATTCCTTGCAGATAGCAGTACTCACAATCATAAAGACAGTTAAGCATTGAAGGGGTATAAAAAAAGTTCTCGTAACCAAAATCGTCGCTAAAGTGTGACCCTTTGTAAAGGTAGGGTTCCTCTTTTTTTGCTAGAACCAAAGAGAGACTCTTTTTTTGTTCTCTGTACTCTTGTGAGGGGCGATTAAAGATATCTTTATAGTGTTTTATCTCTATTATCTTTGCTCGCAGGAACTTCTTTTGAACTGATTGCACATCGGGTAGATCTCTTATCGATTTTTCAACATAGATGTGTGAAAAGCTCTCATTTAAGTGATGTGATGAGGAGTTCAAATTCTCTATTCCTTTGCGATTTACTCTCTATGGTTGTAGAAATATCTAAAGATGGTTCACTATCATACCTCAAGATATAGTAGATAAGGGCATCTTTGAGTTGTAGTTTTTGTGAATGACTCAGTTTTAACTTTTCCTCAATATAAATGCTTTTTTGTTTTAGAGAAGAGGTGATAGTCTCATCTTTTTGACGAAATCTTTTAGCGTTACTAAACACTATTTCAAAATTTTGCATATGCTGGTCAATCCATTGATATACACTCTCTTTTTGAGGTATTTCGTTACTAAAATGGTCTGATACAATTTTAAGAAATGCGAGTTGTGACGTTTTAAAGAAATAGAGAGCAGTTTTATAAATAGCACTACTTTCCATATCTACACAGGTAGCCAGAGCACTATTTTGCGGCTTCTCTACAGTTGTGAGAGCACTCTCTTTAAAAGGGTGTCTAAGAAGCATATCTGGATAGTATGTTTTTCCTGAAGAGTAAATTTTATTTATCATAAGAGCTTCACCGATGGAAAACTTTTTGGGTGCACCGCATAGACCAATATTGAATAAAAAGTCATTTTTTGTCGGCATAAAACGTGTAAGAAGGTGGGTAGTAGCTATCGTAGCTCTCTCTTTTCCGATACCCGTAATTACCATTTTATAATCTTTTGAAGAGAAAATTGTAAAGGGTTTTTCAGATTCTTTTTTCAGATCAAAATGTTTGATAAAGGGTTTTGCTTCGGCTAAAAGAGCGATAACTAAATAGATCATAAGTGAAATTTTAGCGAAATTTATATACAATTGCGTCCGCTCTTCTTTAGACCTGTGCAATGGTGTATTTAGGCACCGTGTCAGGATGGGAACATAGCAGCACACTTAGATGTATCATGTGCCGCAGGTATCTGAAGGAGAGTCTTTATAAGACTTGCAACTTACTCCAATAATCAAACAGATTTGTTCACCTTCAAATAAAAAAATTGTATATGAATTGTTTATGTTTTTCTGTTATCATTCTTAGTGAAATTTTATTTTAAAGGGTTTTTTGGATGAAAAAGAAGAAACTTCTAACTCTGGTTTTAGGCTCAGCTTTAAGCGCAGGTGTTGCAGTTGCAAGTGAAAGCTCGGGGGCAAAATGCGGTGCTGGAAAATGTGGCGGTAAAAAGGATGAAAAAAGGGCTGAAAAAAGTAAGTGCGGTGCCGGAAAGTGCGGCGGTAAAAAAGAGGATAAAAAAGCTGAAAAAAGCAAATGCGGCGCAGGAAAATGCGGCGGTAAAAAAGAGACAAAAGCAAAATGCGGTTCAAGCAAATGCGGTGCTGGAAAATGTGGAGGCATGAAATAGGTTATGCCTATGGATTTACACGGCTGTGGGATAGGACTTCGTAGAGAATTCATAAAGCAGATGAAACCTATGGGTTTCAAGCCCGATTGGCTTGAGGTAACACCTGAAAATTGGATTCATATGCCTTATGAGTACCGTGAGCTTTTTGAAGAGATAGCTGAAGAGTATACTCTTGCGGCACACGGGCTTTCACTCTCTATAGGTTCGATTGAGCCCTTAGACAAGAGGTTTTTAAAAGAGCTAAAAACATTTTTGGATCGTTTTCATATTAAACACTACTCAGAACATCTAAGTTTTTCCACCTTTAACGGGGGACAAACTTACGAGTTGCTTCCTTTGCCGATGACGCAAAAGATGGTTACACATATCAGTGATAGGGTAAAGCAGGTAGAGGATTTTCTTGGACGCTCACTTATACTTGAAAATGCATCTTACTATTATGTCCCCTATAGTGAGATGCCCGAAGTAGAATTTATCAATAGTGTGATGCAAAAAAGCGGTGCAAAAATGCTTTTAGACGTAAATAATATCTATGTAAATTCACAAAATCATAAATTTGATCCGTACGAATATATAAAAGAGCTTGATACTTCAAACGTGGGTTATATGCACATAGCGGGGCATCTTTTCTATCCGGAAGATAATATGATTATTGATACACACGGTGAAGCCGTACGCGATGAGGTGTGGGAACTTCTAAATTACACGCTTTCACATGTCAATGCTCCCGTTATGCTTGAGCGTGATAATAATATTCCTGATCTGAAGGTTTTAAAAAAAGAGTATAAGCATATGTGTAAGATTGTTAAAGAGCAGGGCAATGTTTGAGAAAAAGGTGCAAAAAAGTTTTTTAGAGCAGGTTAGCGGCAAGAGAGCTATTGCTTCGCCAAGTTCTAATCCAATTCAGATATATAAAGATATGGTGCATTATCGTTTTATTGAGGTGATAAAAAGCGCGTATCCAATATTTTCGTCTAAAATTTCAAATAAACTTTTAGATGAGTTAGTTTTTTCTTTCATTCAAAGTCAACCCCGTACACCTTACATTTGGCAAATGCCATCAGAGTTTAGAAAGTTTATTATTAAGAATAATCTACTTAATACTATGCCCTATGTCAACGATCTACTACTGTATGAGTGGATTGAGATTGAGCTTTTTATGAAGGAGTATACGAATCAAAAAGAGTGTAAATTTGATTGGGATAAGCAGATAGCTCTTAATGAAAGTGCCCGTATTTTAGAGTTTAACTATAGGGTTTATAAAGAGAAATTTAAAAAGAGGGGTAGATATCACCTATTAGTCTATTACGATTTTGATGATCATGAGGTTCACTTTCAAGAAATTACGAAGTTTATGTATCTATTTTTAAAGGCTCTTAAAAAAAAGGGGATTTTCAGTGCATTACTATCGGTTAGTAAAAAATTTAATGTTGATAGTGCAGAGGTAAAAGAGGTTTTAAATGATACATTACGATTATTTTGTTCAAAGAAGATTTTAAAGGATCGTTGATGATTGCATATATTCTAAAAAAAGCTCAATATCTAACAACTCCTTTTCAAAGTGTGTCGTTACTCTTTTTGAGGTTTGTCTTGGCATATGGATTCTATGATCCGGCTTTGAATAAGTGGTCAGATATGGATTCAATTGTTACATGGTTTAAAGAGACTCTTGAGCTTCCTTTCCCAACGTTTAATGCTTATATGGCGGCAAGTGTAGAGGCGGCAGGAGTTGTTCTGCTAATTCTTGGATTTGGAATACGTTTTATCTCGGCAGCTTTAATGGTAGTGATGATTGTAGCAATATCAACAGTACATTTAGAACATGGGTTTAGTGCAAGTGATAATGGTTTTGAAATACCCCTATACTATCTTTTAATGCTTTTTATTCTTGTTTCACATGGTGGAGGAAGGTATAGTCTAGATAGTAAAATAGTCTAGATTACGACCATATTGCGACCGTAATTTTTTGCTTCATAAAGCTTTAGATCTGCAAATTTGAGCATATCTTCAAAGGAGTTTGTTAGTACTGCCGTAACACCGATAGATACGGTGAAATTTATATCATAGAAATTTTTGTACTCATCTTCAACATTAACTGATAAATTTTCCACTTTTTTCCTAAACTCATCAAATATATCCTCCAAAGGGACCTCTTGAGGACTTGTTAAGACAACGCAAAACTCTTCTCCACCGATTCTTCCTACAATATCTGATTTTCTGAATGTTTTTGTCAGTTCATCCGCAAGGGCAATGATCACTTTATCGCCGGCATCATGTCCATATGTATCGTTTATTTTCTTAAAATGGTCAATATCGACCATAGCGCAACCTAAAAACAGTGTGCCGCGTTTTGCATTTTCAAATAGTTTACGTCCTACTTCATAGACATATTTTCTGTTGTAGATACCGGTGAGAAAATCTGTTTCAGAGATACTTTTAATCTTTTCGATGTAGTTAATGGTATCTAATTGAAGAAGTACTCTATTTACGAACTCCTCTTTTTTAAAAGGTTTTGTGATGAAGTCGTTTGCACCGTTTTTTAAAAAATCAGCACTCAAAAGTGGATTACCGTAGGCTGAATATCCTATAACAGAGACCTGTTTATTTGAGTGGGTTTTTCGTAGTATTCGAGTTAGATCAATGCCGTTTTCTCCATCCATATTGTAATCTACCAACATGAGTTTGATATCAGGTTCCTCTTTAACCATTTTTAGGGCACTTTGTGCATTGTCAACCTCTTTGATTGAAAGTGGTAAGTTTTTTAGTGCTTCTTTAATTTGAAGTCGTGAGGTAGATGAATCATCAACGATCAGTATTGTCGATTGTCTATGTCTTATAACTTGTGCCATAAGGTTGATGACGACTTCCATATTATTTCTAGTAGTTTGGATGACGTAATCAACGATAGATTTGTTGATAATTCTGTCTAACATTTCATTAGCGATCGGTTCTGTATATACAATAACGGGAATATCATATTGAATTAACAAATCTACAATATCACATTGAGCATCATCGGATAAAATAGGTTCTACAATGGCTATACTTATCCTATTATCGTGTTTTAAAAGCTTATAGGTATTCTCATACGAGGTTACTACATTTACATCAATTTTTATTTTCTTTTTTATTTCGGCACTCAGAAGAGCCGACATACCCGGATTTTCACTGACTATTAATGCACTATTCATAAAAGATCTGAATATCCCCTCTTGCTATAATCACACAAACAAGTGAACAAAACCTCTCTATATTGCGTGTAGTGTAATTTTACTATATTCATTCATAAAGTTTTATATAATAATATAATTCAATTCATAAACTCAATAAATAATACTTTTATTCAACTTATCAAAACAGTTAGCTTTTACAAGCAGTCGTCGACTTAGGTGGGTTCGCTTGGATATATTTTAGATCACTTAATGTCTGTTCAAGGACACTTTTTTGTTGCTGTATAAAGAGTACTTCATCATCTCTTTTTTTCATAGAGACATTGGTCTGAAACATTAAATCTTTTATCTCTTTATCTAAATCTTTTAGAGCATTTTCTATATGCATAATCGTCTTCATTCTTCTAGTGCCTTTACTTTATAACTTTTTCTATGAATTTCGCAATATCCAAACTTTTTTATAGCTTCAATATGAGCAGCTGAGCCGTACCCTTTATGCTTTTCAAAACCGTACTGTGGATATTTTTGTGATAGTTCAACCATAATTTTATCTCTTGTAACTTTTGCTATGATACTTGCTGCGCTAACTTGTGCAACTTTTGTATCTGCCTTTACCATTGTGTTTAAATTATCAAATCCATAACTACTGTTTCCGTCAAATAGGAAGTTATCTGTATCTTGTTCTTGCATAATCTGTTTTAGTGACATTTTTATACATTCAGAGAGTCCATGTTCATCTATTTTTTCAGCAGCTGTTATGACGATTGAGACATCCGCGTACTCCTTTATAGCACTAAAGAGAAGTAATCTTTTTTTTTCGCTTAACGATTTAGAATCACCTAAACCCTCAATATTTTGATGAAGCTTTACTCCCGCGTATACAAGAGGACCTGCAATAGGACCGCGACCCGCCTCATCAATACCACATAGTGAATTATCAAACATATGAATTTCTTTTTATTTAATCTTCGTTAGTGTACTATTTATTAGACTTTTTGTAAAACACTAGCTGTAGGCCACTAGAATTTTGCAAGAGGTCTAATAAACTAGAGGTCTAATAAATGTTAAGTATTGCTTCATTTATCAAATTGCTTAAAGAGTCTTTTCGTGATTTACTACCGATTATATTGGTTATTCTCTTCTTTCAATTGGCTATTATTGAGGCTATACCTGAGGGTTGGTTTTCTACTGCTATAGGACTGGCAATTGTAGGGGTAGGTTTGGCAATATTTTTACTTGGGCTTGAGGTCGGTATCTTCCCCATTGGGGAGGGATTAGCCAGAGATTTTGCGCAAAAAGGCTCAAAACTCTGGATCGTGATTTTTGCTTTTTTGATAGGCTTTGGTACCACTATAGCTGAACCAGCTCTTTTTGTTGTGGCAGAAAAGGCGGCAAGTATAAGTTCGGGGCGAATTGATGCAACACTGCTTCGTCTGGTAGTAGCATTTTCCGTAGGTTTTGCGATAGTACTCGGTGTTATACGCATAATGCTCGGTCATCCTATACACTACTATATTATTGCAGGCTACATTTTGGTTGTCGGGACAACTTCCTTTTCACCGCATGAGATAGTCGGACTAGCGTACGATTTAGGCGGGGTTACCACTTCGACCGTTACCGTACCGCTCGTTGCGGCGCTTGGTATCGGGCTTGCTACGACGATAAAGGGTCGTTCACCCGTACTTGACGGATTTGGTTTAATCGCCTTTGCATCCTTAACGCCTATGATTTTCGTACAGCTTTACGGAATAGTTGTCTATGAGTTTGTTGAAGCAAAAGATATAGTTCCTTTAGCAATGACATTTGAGGAGAGTACAACTTTTGATTTCTCTTTTATCGGTATGGTAACGGGAATTCTCTCTGTTGCAAAAGATGTACTACCTATACTCTTTGTAATTCTCTTTTTCCAATACGCCGTTATAAAAAAACCGATTGATAAATTAAAAGAGGTGCTCATAGGTTTTGGGCTTGTAATGATAGGATTGTATGCATTTGTTCTAGGTCTTGAGATGGGGCTTTTCTCACTTGGTGAGACAATGGCTGAACAGTTAACTAGAGGCGATAGTAATTTCATTATCTATACTTTTGGTTTTGCTATCGGATTTTCAACGACAATGGCTGAACCTGCACTTATGGCAATAGCAAAAAAAGCCAAAGAGATAAGTGACGGTAAAATCAACGATTTTGCCCTTCGTATCTATGTCGCATTTGGTGTTGCGGTGGGGATTGCACTTGGAGCATTTAGAATTATAGACGGCGGATATATCGTATACTACATAATTGTAGGATATGTTTTTGTTATCACGCTTACCTCTATTGCACCTAAGTACATTATACCGATTGCATACGATAGCGGAGGCGTTACCACCTCGACCGTTACGGTTCCCCTTGTTGCTGCTATCGGTTTAGGATTGGCTACAAATATTGACGGTCGTGATCCGCTTGTTGATGGATTTGGTCTGATCGCTTTTGCCTCACTTTTCCCAATGATTACGGTCATGTTGTACGGTATTATCGCTGAGAAATTGGGTATTAAAGGTAGACACGAACTTGAAGTGGAACATATTTTAGAGCTTCAAGAGGCACTCTCAGATGCTGATAACATGAAACTCTCTACCATTACCGTAGCGGGTCGACGCCACTCCTATAAACAGCAGTTCTCAGCTGTGCATATCATTGTGCCAAATGATAAAAAAGAGCTTGCGTTGAGTGCGGCAAAAGATGCGGGAGCGACGGGTGTAACAATCATGGAAGCTCACGGTATGGGACTTGAAGAGATAGATAACTTTTATAATCGACTTGATCATGAAGCGACCGATGTGAATTTAATGTTTATCTTCCCTACACAAAGGGTAGACAAGGTTATTAGTTACGTCATGAAAGAGTTAGACATTGTCGGTGAAGGTGACGGTATCGTATTTTCCTATCCGATTACACACATGAAGGGATTATCCTTAAAGAGTGAACATATTTAAATAAATCGCTTTCTTTCATAAGGTGTCACTTTCGAATTTCTGATAACCTCCCACCTTTTTTAACCGAAATTTTTATTTTCATTGTCATAACTAGAATAAATAATGCATACTCTAGAAAAAAATATTTGGAGTGAAAAATGAGCATTGAAGAGAAGATTAAGGGTGAACTTATTAATGAGATAAATAGTGATATAGATAAAATATATGATTTTATGAGTATCAGATTTAAATTTGAAGATGAGACTCACGATAAACTGATAAAGGTATTAAATAGTTTAAAAGATGATATATATTTGTTGGCTAAAGATACTAAACTCTCTTAACTTTCTAAGAACTAGTGATTGATTAATATCTAAGGAGAGAGTATGAATGTTTTGCAAAAAGCACTCAATTGGGCCAAAGAGTATGAATTTACTGCTATAGATATAGAATATGCAACAAAGCTTGCCATAAAAATGTTGTTGGATAATTGTAAAATGAGTTATGAAGAGAGGCTGCTTTTTATGGTGGTCTATTACGGTATTAGCCAAAAAAATCCTAATCCTGTAGATCCTGATATTTTTCGCCTTCTTGAAGTAGCAAGAAGTGACGATATTTTAGTACCAAATGAGGCTTATGTGTCGCAACTAAAAGAACTATGGAATGAAGAGAAGGCAAATTTTGTTAAAACGAGTATGAAAGCTTACAAGGCACTTATACGTGAAAATTTATCTCACCTTTATGATGAACTAGAAGAGTTAAGCGACTGATCTTTCATAAGAATGGTTAATCTAAGAATGCCCACTGGGTAAACGGTACTATGTCGCACAGCACATTTTTATAGTTGAAGTGCTGTTCTCTATTCATTGTTACTATATCAATTTTTTTAATTTTTTTTCTGTCTATCATTTCATCTAAATTGTGTAATCTCAGATCAAGTTGCTCATGGTTAATAAATGGAATTGCTAGGATCGCCTTTTGTTTAGTTTCAATATAAAAGTCGATATCATCCGTATAGGTAATCGTTAAATCATGCTTTAAAAGTTCTAATAGAATTAAATTTGCAAAAGTTAAGTTGAAATCTTTTTTAAAACTTAAAATACTCTGCATTTTAAAGTCGCATAAAAAAAGTTTTTTAACGGCTCGGGGTTGATTATATTTATTGATTAGATAGATGTACCCTCTTTGTTGTAATGAATCAAAATGTTTATAAAAGCTGTCTTTGGATGTTTTCATTAGAATTTTTATTTTTGTAAATATTTGATGTGCAGAGACTTTTCTTCCGCAATTTTGGGCTGCTTGAGTGATGATCTCAATTTCCAAATTACTCAGGTTTAATCTTATGAGTGATTGCATCTCTTTAAGATGTTGACTCTCATGAGTATAGATCAAACCGGGGAAATTACCGTTTTTGAGAAAACGACTGAAACTATCTTGTAAATTATCAAATCGTGAATCAAACGCTATGAACTCTTCAAAATCTAAACCGGTAAGTTTTTTTATCCTAAAACCATCAATTTTTATGGGAAGTTCAGAGGTAAGCAGAACCTGTTTTACATATGGTAGTTTTAATGAAAAATTATAATTTTCAATAGCTATAACATCAATGGAGTAAGTTCTACAAAAAGTTTGTAACTTATCATAATCAATATTAGCTGATAAGCGAAGATCATGCATGTCTAGATATAAAAACCTTTTTTTCACTAAAGAGTAGAGATAATTAAGCACCAAGGCAGTTTTACCGACACCGCTTAGGCCGTAAATAATGGTATTTTCATCCTCTATAGTTATCTTACGTGTTATAAAGCGTGCACGCTTAGGAGGATCATCAAAAAGAGTTTCAATAATATTCATAATCAAATCATATCATAGTTTCCTTATTAGAAGGAAATAAATTATATAAAAAATGGCCTGTGAGCCCTATAAATGTTGACATTGATAAAACATTGGAGTATAATCTCGCTTTTATTTCTGTTGGGTTACACCAACGAGTTCTTTATAAGGAAAAAAATGGAAAAGATTAGACTGAAGCTAAAAGCGTACGATCACCGTGTGCTAGACCGTTCTGTCGCGTCGATTATCGAGGCTGTAAAAAGAACAGGTGCTGCAATCGCAGGACCAATTCCAATGCCTACGAAAATCCGTAAATATACTGTTTTAAAATCTCCTCACGTTAATAAAAAATCTCGTGAACAATTTGAAATTCGTATTCATAGTCGTGTTATTGATATAGTTTCTGGTACTCCTGATACTATTGATTCTTTAACAAAGCTAGACTTAGCACCTGAAGTGGACGTTGAAGTTCGCTCAATGGGTCAATAGGGAGGCAACTGAATGGAATTTATTGTAGAAAAAATCGGTATGAGCAGAACGATCAGTGTACCAAGTACTCCGGTAACTCTTTTAAAAGTTGTATCGGCTAAAGTGTGTGAAGTAACTGAAGACGGTAAAGCAATTGTAGCGTATAGCAATGGTAAAAAGAAAAACAAGTCTATTGAAGGTCAACAAAAAAAGTATGATCTTTCAGGTGAATTTAATACATTTGCAACATTAAAACTTGCTGAAGGTGCCCAAAAAGGTGACCAAGACGTAAGCGGTTTAGGTGAAGCAAAAGTTATCAAGAGTTCATTCAAAACAAAAGGTCGCGGTTTTGCGGGTGTTATGAAACGTTGGAATTTTGCCGGTGGACCAGGCGGTCACGGTAGCCGTTTCCACAGAGCACCGGGTTCAATCGGTAATGCTGAATGGCCAGGACGTGTTCAAAAAGGTCGTAAAATGGCAGGACACTACGGTGTTGAAAAAGTTACAGTGAAAAACGATGTTGTCTCATTTGATGCAGAAAACATGGTTTTAGTAGTAAAAGGTTCAGTTTCAGGTGCCAATGGAGCAATGGGACGTATAAAGGTAGTTAAATGAGCATAGTGGTATTAAATGATAAGTTTGAAGCAACAGGTGAATTAAACTTACCTGCTGCATATGCTGAAGTTAACGCACACAACTTATACCTATATGTTAAGTCGTACCAAGCAGGTACCCGTGCAAATACAGCTAAAACAAAAACACGTAGCGAAGTAAGCGGTGGTGGTAAAAAACCATGGAGTCAAAAAGGGCGTGGTGGCGCTCGTGCAGGTAGCCGTAGAAGCCCAATATTTGTAGGCGGTGGTGTTGCTTTTGGTTCTAAAAATAATCGTAACTATACGCAAAAGATCAATAAAAAGCAAAAGAAACTAGCGCTTCAGTTCGCTTTACAAGAACTAAGTAATTTAGGAAAACTTTTTGTAGTTGATTCATGTGCTATTGAGTCTGGTAAAACAAAAGATGCGGTAGCTGCACTAAATAAACTAAATCAAAGAGATACGTTGGTAGTGCAACAGATTATTGATGAAAATAGTTACAGAGCATACCGTAACATTAAGAACGTATATCTAGTAGAAGAGAACGAACTTAACGCATATTTAGCAAGTACATTTCACTCGGTAGTTATGGAAAAAGCTGTATATGACAACTTGGTAAAAGAGGGATAAGATGGCAGATATTACAGATATAAAATCAATCATCTATACTGAAAAAAGTCTTGCTTTGCAAGAGAGCGGTGTGATTGTTGTACAAACATCTCCTCGTGTGACTAAAAATGGTCTGAAAGAGATTTTTAGAGAATATTTTGGTGTTAAACCCCTAAGTGTAAATTCACTTAATCAAGCGGGCAAAACTAAACGTTTTAGAGGCGTTGCCGGTAAGCAAAAAGATGTAAAAAAGTTTTATGTCAAATTGCCGGAAGATGCGAAAATTGAAAGTTTGGCGGTATAACTATGGCAATGAAAACTTATAGACCGATAACACCCGCACGTCGTTTCTTAACAAATATCGATTCTTCAGATATCACGTCTAAAGCATCGGTAAGAGGACTTGTTAAAAAACTATCGACACATGCAGGACGTAATAACAACGGTCGTATTACATCAAGACACAAACAAGCTGGTGCTAAGAAGCTTTACAGAATTATCGATTTTAAACGTAACAAATTTGGAATTGAAGGTACAGTTGCTGCGATCGAATATGATCCGTACAGAAACTGTCGTATAGCACTTATTAACTACAAAGATGGTGAGAAGCGTTACATTATTCAACCAAGCGGATTAAAAGTAGGTGATAAAGTTGAAGCAGCTGAATCAGGATTAGATATTCAACCTGGTAATGCAATGAAACTAATCAACATCCCTGTTGGTACAATAGTTCACAACATTGAATTGAAACCTGGTAAGGGTGCACAAATGGCTAGAAGTGCCGGTGCTTCAGTTCAATTAATGGGACGTGAAGGTAAATATGTAATCTTAAGACTTCCAAGCTCAGAGATGCGTCAAGTTCTTGGCGAATGTATGGCAACAGTTGGAAGCGTAGGTAATGAAGAGTATGTGAACATGGTTATTGGTAAAGCTGGACGTACTCGTCATATGGGAATTAGACCTCAAACTCGTGGTTCTGCAATGAACCCGATTGATCACCCGCATGGTGGTGGTGAGGGTAAAACTAACTCAGGACGTCACCCGGTTACTCCATGGGGTAAACCGACTAAAGGTGCTAAAACACGTCGTAAAAAAGCGAGTGATGCATTAATCATAACTCGTCGTAAATCGAATCCGAAAAGGTAGGTAGATGGCACGTTCAGTAAAAAAAGGTCCATTTGTTGATGACCATCTTTTAAAGAAAGTGGTTGCTGCAAAAGAGGCAAAAAATAATAAACCGATTAAAACATGGTCACGTCGTAGTACAGTAATTCCTCAAATGATAGGATTAACACTTAATGTACATAACGGACGTCAGTTTGTACCTGTATATGTGACAGAAAATCACATTGGATACAAGTTAGGTGAATTTGCACCGACTCGTACATTTAAAGGTCACAAAGGATCTGTTCAGAAAAAGGTAGGTAAGTAATGTCAAAAGCAACACTTAAATTTATTCGCCTATCTCCTATAAAAGCACGTTTAATTGCACGTGAAGTACAGGGTATGAACGCAGAAGAGGCATTAGCTGCATTAGAGTTTACACCAAACAAAGCTGCAGGTATTATCTCTAAAGTAATTGCATCTGCTGTTGCAAATGCAGAAGCTGAGCCTGAAGAGATGATTATTACATCATGTCGCGTTGATAAAGGACCTGTTCTTAAACGTTTCAAACCACGTGCACGTGGTAGTGCTTCGGGAATCCGCAAGCCGACATCACACATTTTTGTAGAAGTAAGCAAAAGCGAGGGTAACTAGATATGGGACAAAAAGTAAATCCGATTGGTCTAAGATTAGGAATTAATCGTAACTGGGAGTCACGCTGGTTTCCTAATTTTCAAAATGCTGCGGCAAACGTTGGTGAAGATCACAAAGTACGTACATTCTTGAAAAAAGAGCTTTATTATGCAGGTATTAGCAATATCATTGTTGAGAGAACTGCAAAACGTTTACGTGTAACATTAGTTGCAGCACGTCCGGGTATTATTATCGGGAAAAAAGGTGCTGATATCGAGAAGTTAAAACAAAAAGTTCAAAAACTTGTCGGTAAAGAGGTTGCACTTAACATTAAAGAAGAGAAAAGACCTCATGCATCTGCACAACTTGCAGCTGAGAGCGTTGCTACACAATTAGAGCGTCGTACAGCTTTCCGTCGTGCAATGAAAAAGATGATTCAAAATGCACAGCGTGCAGGTGTAAAGGGTGTTAAAGTTTCTGTTGCCGGACGTTTAGGCGGTGCAGAGATGGCACGTACAGAGTGGTATTTAGAGGGACGTGTTCCACTTCATACTCTACGTGCAAAAATTGATTATGGTTTTGCTGAGGCGCATACTACTTATGGAATCATAGGTGTTAAAGTTTGGATCTTTAAAGGTGAAGTTCTTACAAAAGGAATCCAACCTGAAACTGTAGAGAAAAAAGAGCGTCCACGCGCTCGCAAAAAAGGTAAATAGTCATGTTGATGCCTAAAAGAACAAAATATCGTAAAGTGATGAAGGGTCGTAACCGCGGTAAATCTGCGAAAGCGAATACTTTAGCATTTGGTTCGATCGGTTTTAAAGCTGTTGAAGCCGGTAGAATTGATAGTCGTCAAATCGAAGCAGCGCGTATTGCAATGACACGTCATATCAAACGTACAGGTAAAGTTTGGATAAGAGTATTCCCAGATAAACCTTTGACGGCTAAGCCACTTGAAACTCGTATGGGTAAAGGTAAAGGTGGTGTAGATAAGTGGGTTATGAATATTAAACCGGGTCGTGTTATTTTTGAAATGGCCGGTGTTGAAGATTCATGGGCGCGTGAAGCGTTGCTACTAGCTATGCACAAATTGCCATTCAAAACTAAGATTATTTCTGCGGAGATGAGCAATGAAGTATACTGATTTAAAAGATAAGAGCGCAGAAGAGCTTAGCGCTATGCTAAAAGAGAAAAAGAACGAGCTGTTTACACTGAAAGTAAAACAAAAGTTGATGCAGCTAACAAATACTAGCGAGTTGCGTGTTGCAAAAAAAGATATTGCAAGAATTAATACAGCACTCGCAGCACTAGCTTAAGGAGCAACGATGACACATAAAAGAGAAATAAACGGTGTAGTCGTAACAATTACTGGAGATAAAACAGCATCTATTTTAGTGGAGCGTAAGGTTCTTCACCCACGTTACCACAAAATTGTTAAACGTTTTAAAAAATATCTAATACACGATGAGCGTAATGAGCTTAAAGTAGGTGATACGGTTACTGCAATCGAGTGCCGTCCACTTTCTAAGCGTAAAAAATTCCGCTTAAGCAGCGTTGTTCAAACAGGAGTGGAGTAATGGTACAAGCATTTACACGACTAGCAGTTGGAGATAACAGCGGTGCAAAAGAGATCATGTGTATCAAAGTACTTGGTGGCTCTAAGCGTAGATATGCGAGCGTTGGTGATGTAATTGTTGCATCTGTTAAAAAAGCTATACCTACCGGAAAAGTTAAAAAAGGTAAAGTTGTAAAAGCTGTTGTTGTACGTACTAAAAAAGAGGTACAGCGTGAAAACGGATCGTTAATCCGTTTTGATGAAAATGCAGCGGTAATTATTGATGATAAGCAAGAGCCAGTTGGAACACGTATTTTTGGACCTATTGCTCGTGAAGTACGTTATGCTGGTTTTATGAAGATAGTTTCACTAGCACCGGAGGTTCTGTAATGGGATTAAAGATAAAAAAGGGTGATACTGTTGAGATTATCGCCGGAGACGATAAGGGTAAAAAAGGTGAAGTACTTACCGTTTTACCAAAGAAAGATAAAGTGATTGTAAGTGGTATGAAAACAGCCAAAAAAGCAATCAAACCTACAGAAGAGAATAAAGATGGTGGCTTTGAGAACAAAGAGATGCCAATTCATATCTCTAATGTTCGTAAAGTGGAGGCTGAATAATGGCTAGATTAAGAGAGACTTATAACAACACTATTAGAGCTCAATTGATTAAAGATTTAGATATTAAAAACTCTATGCTTGCACCAAAGCTTGAAAAGATCGTTATCAGTGTCGGAACAGGTTTTGCGATGAAAGATAATAAACTTATGCAAAATATTGCAGACACTATTAGTATTATTGCAGGACAACGTGCTACAATCGTTCACTCAAAAAAGAGTGTTGCGGGATTTAAGGTACGTGAGAATATGCCAACAGGTGTAAAAGTTACTTTACGTGCAAATCGTATGTACGAGTTCTTAGACAAACTTGTAAATGTTTCACTACCACGTATGAAAGATTTCCGTGGAATTCCAAGTAACGGTTTTGACGGTCAAGGTAACTATAACTTTGGTCTTGATGAGCAATTGATTTTCCCTGAAGTAGTTTATGATGATATCATGCAGGTACACGGTATGAATATCACATTTGTAACTTCTACAAATAATGACAAAGAGGCATTTCAACTACTCAAGTTGATGGGTATGCCATTTGCGAAAGGAGGAGAATAGTTATGGCTAAGAAGTCAATGATTGCAAAAGCTGCAAGAAAAGCTAAATTCTCGTCTCGCGAGTATACACGTTGTCAGATCTGTGGTCGTCCACACTCAGTTATAAGAGATTTTAAAATCTGTCGTGTATGTTTTAGAAAAATGGCAAACGAAGGTTTATTACCAGGTGTTAGAAAGTCAAGCTGGTAATATACCTGCTTGAAACTGCTAAACATTAGCAAAAGATAAAGGCAAAATATAATGGTAAATGATTTAATTTCAGACGGATTGACTCGCATAAGAAATGCTGCAATGCGTCGTATGGATTCAACAGAACTACTTTACTCTAAAACTGTAGAGTCAGTTGTTGAGATTTTAAAAGAGAAGGGTTATGTTGAGAGCGTAACTCTAAAAGAAGAGGGTAAGAAGAAATTTTTAACTGTAGTACTAAAGTATGATGATAACGGTCGTACGGTGATTAATGAGCTTAAGCGTGTTTCTACACCGGGTCGTCGTGTTTACAAAGGTACAAAAGATATTAAACGTTTTAAAAATGGATACGGTACGATCGTACTTAGTACATCAAGTGGTGTAATGGACAATGATAAAGCTCACGAGCTTGGCGTTGGTGGCGAAGTGCTTTGCACAATCTGGTAAGGAGGTAGTATGTCACGTATTGGTAAAAGACCTATTACAGTTCCTTCTGGAATTGAGGTTAAAGTAGATAACAATGTAGTTACATTGAAAAAAGGTAAAACTGAGACTTCAGTTGATACTAAAGGGAACGTTAACGTCGCTTATGCAGATAATACGATAACTTTTTCAGCGTTAAGTGATTCAAATGAGCATCGCGCTTTTTGGGGAACATATAACGCGCTTGTAAATAATGCGGTGATCGGTCTTGATAAAGGTTTCGAGAAAAAGTTGGAGATCAACGGTGTCGGTTATAGAGCTGCTATTAAGGGTAAGAATATTGAGTTACAACTTGGTCACTCACATCCTATTAATTACCCTATTGTTGACGGTGTTACGATGGAAGTAGATAAAAATGTTATCACTATCAAAAGTCATGATAAACAGCTTATCGGACAAATTGCAGCAGAGATCCGTGGATTTCGTCCACCAGAGCCATACAAAGGTAAAGGTGTTAAGTATATGGAAGAGCATATCGTGCGTAAAGCCGGTAAAACTGCTAAGAAGTAGGGGTTAAGGTATGAATGTAAAAGTATTAAAAAGAAAAACAGCACAACGCGCTAAACGTAAAGCTCGTATTCGTGCACATATTAATGGAACAGCAGAGTGTCCTCGTGTTTCATTTTTTCGCTCAAACCGCTACTTAAGTGCACAAGCGATTGATGATACAAGCTCAAAAACACTTTGTGCTGTTCATGGAAAGAAACTTGGTCTAAACTCAAGTGCAGAGAGTGCTAAAAAACTTGCAGTAGAGTTTGCAGGTCTTTTAAAAGGTGCCAACATCAGTACAATCGTATTTGATCGTAACGGTTATCAGTTCCACGGTGTAGTTGCAGCATTTGCTACGGCTCTACGTGAAAACGAAATCAGCTTCTAAGGGAACTTTATGGAAGATTTAAACAGAGAAGATTTTGAAGAGGCTATCGTTAATATTGGCCGTGTAACAAAAGTTGTAAAGGGTGGTCGTAGATTTAGATTTACCGCTTTAGTCGTTATTGGAAACAAAAACGGAAAAGTGGGATACGGCTATGGTAAAGCAAAAGAGGTTCCTGATGCAATTAAAAAAGCTGTAGATAACGCATTTAAAAGTATTATTGATGTAAAAATCAAAGGAACGACAATTGCTCACGATATCGAAGTGAAATATAATGCTAGTAGAGTTCTTTTAAAACCTGCTAGTGAAGGTACCGGTGTTATTTCCGGTGGTGCTATGCGTCCGGTTTTGGAGCTTGCAGGTGTGCAAGATATACTAACTAAATCGCTAGGTTCAAACAACCCGAGTACGGTTGTGCGTGCAACGATTGACGCATTACAGCGTATTAAAGGATAGATAGATGCCAATTACTAATTTAACTCCTGCTGAGGGAAGTACACATAGTAAAAAACGTGTCGGTCGCGGTCAAGGTAGCGGTATGGGTAAGACTGCTACTCGCGGTAATAAAGGTCAAAAATCAAGAACAGGTTTTAAAAATAAACGTGGATTTGAGGGTGGACAACAACCGATCCAAAAAAGATTACCGAAAATAGGTTTTACATCACGTGTAATTAAACCTTACTCAATTAATGTAGATAAAGATACAAAAGTTGCTGCACTTAACGAAATTACTGTTGAGACTATTGCAAGTGTACACAAATTATCTGCACAAACTAAGAAAATCAAACTTATAGGAAAAGGTGCAGCTGCACTTGCTTCTAAAGTAAAAGACGAAAACGTAACTTGCAGCGGAACTAAGTAATGAGCAAGACGCTTGTCAACAAAATTCTAATAACATTAGGTTTTCTTCTTGTATATCGTGTATTGGCATATGTGCCGGTACCCGGTGTTGATATAGATGTAGTAAAAGCCTTCTTCGATGATAACTCCTCAAATGCTCTCGGCCTTTTTAATATGTTCAGTGGAAATGCAGTTGAACGGTTAAGTATTATCTCTCTTGGTATTATGCCTTACATTACGGCTTCGATTATAATGGAGCTCTTAGCAGCAACTTTTCCAACTCTAGGTCAGATGAAAAAAGAGCGTGACGGAATGGTGAAATATATGCAAATCATTCGTTATGCGACCATTGCAATTACTGTTGTTCAAGCGATTGGTGTATCTATGGGACTACAGAGCTTGACAGGAAGAAACGGTGAGAGTGCAATTATGGTTGACATGAACACTTTTGTAATGGTTTCAGCCGTATCTATGCTAAGCGGTACAATGCTTCTTATGTGGATCGGTGAGAGAATAACACAGCGTGGTATCGGTAACGGTATCTCTTTAATCATTTTTGCAGGTATCGTCTCAGGAATTCCTTCAGCAATATCTGAAACAGTTTCATTAGTCAATACGGGTGCGCTTAGTTTTATTACTGTCATCGGTATTGTGACTCTTATACTTGCAACTGTGGGTATCATTATCTATGTTGAACTAGGGGAGAGAAGAGTTCCTATCACATACGCAAAGAAAACGATTATGCAAAATCAAAATAAGCGTGTGATGAACTATATTCCAATTAAAGTTAACTTAAGCGGTGTTATTCCTGTTATTTTTGCTTCTGCAATTCTAATGTTTCCAATGACAATTTTACAAGCAAGCACGAACGAATATGTTCAGATGTTTTCAGATTATCTTAACCCTAACGGTTATGCGTATAATATTTTCACTTTTGTTTTTGTCATGTTCTTTGCATTCTTCTACGCTTCAATTGTATTTAATGCGAAAGATATATCTGACAATTTAAAACGCCAAGGCGGTTTTGTTCCTGGGGTTCGTCCAGGCGAAAACACAAAAGAGTTCTTAAATGAGATTGCTTCACGTCTTACACTGAGCGGTTCAATCTATTTAGGACTTGTTGCGACACTTCCTTGGGTACTTGTGAAAAGCATGGGTGTTCCTTTTTTCTTCGGTGGAACAGCCGTATTAATCGTTGTACAAGTTGCACTGGATACTATGCGTAAAATAGAGGCTCAAGTATATATGGGCAAATATGAGACGCTTAGTGCGGTTGGGCTATAATTAACCATTATGGCAATTGCACTACGTAAGCCCGCGGAGATTGAAAAACTTCGTGAGGCTAACAAAATAGTAGCTCAAACTCTAGATCTTTTAAGGCAGAGCGCTAAACCCGGAGTTACACTTCATGAACTCGATGCATTAGCAGAGGATTTTATACGCTCATCGGGTGCAGAACCTTCATTTAAAGGTCTGTACGGTTTTCCAAATGCCGTATGCACATCTCTTAATCAAACAATTATACACGGAATTCCAAGTGATTACACACTACAAAACGGTGATGTAATAGGTTTTGATGTGGGAACAAAACTTGATGGATGGTTCGGTGATGCGGCAATTACAGTGGGAATCGGTGAGATAAATGAGACAGATAGATCACTTATTAAATGTGCTGAAGATACTCTCTATTTTGCGATTGATACAATACGAGAGGGTATGCGTTTTAAAGAGCTAAGTGCAAAGATAGAGGATTTTATAATTGAGCAAGGGTTCCAACCTCTTAAGGGTTTTTGTGGACACGGAATAGGTCGTAAACCACATGAGGAGCCTGAAATACCTAACTATCTAGAGGGTGATAATCCAAAGCAGGGACCTAAAATTAAAAATGGAATGGTCTTTTGTTTAGAACCTATGATAACGCAAAAATTGAGAGATCCAGAGATACTAGATGACAAATGGTCAGTAATATCTAAAGATGGATTAAATACGAGTCATTATGAACACACTGTAGCGGTAATAAACGGCCGTGCAGAAATATTATCAAAACTGTAGGAGATTATAGATGGCAAAAGATGATGTCATTGAGATAGATGGAACAATAGTTGAGGCTTTACCTAATGCAACATTTCGTGTTGAATTAGATAATAAACATGTGATTTTATGTCACATAGCAGGTAAAATGAGAATGCACTACATTAAAATTCTACCTGGAGATAAGGTTAAAGTAGAACTAACACCGTATAGTCTTGACAAAGGTCGTATTACTTACAGATATAAGTAAAACTCTAGTTTGATATATTTTTTGCGTCATTTGCCGGAAGTTCTATTGTAAAACAGGCACCGCTTTCTTCATTAGATACGCTCAGCTTACCGGCCATTTGATCTTCAATAATTCGTTTGGACATATATAGACTGATACCTGTTGTAGAACTACTTACTTTTGTACTAAAGTAGGGATAGAAAATTTTCTCTATTACATCGTTACTTATTCCTCCACCGTTATCGCAAGTTTTAATAATGATCATTCTTCTATTTTTTGATACCTTTACCGTAACCAACGCAAGCTCTTTTTTATTTTCGATAAATATATCTTTAGCATTATTTAAAAATTTTTCTATTATCTGGGTGAGTTCATTTTTATAACCATATAGCGATAAATCATCATTTTCTACGCTATACTTAAAATCGATATTGTTTCGTAAATAGGCATCTTTTTGAGTTGAGTAGGCTTCTGTAATCACATCCTTTAATAAAAAATTCTCCTTCTTTTTATTAATACTGAAAAAATGACTAAAGTCATCTATAGTTTTTGACATTGTATTGATCAGTTGCATAGCTCTATCAATACTATTATCGAGTGTTTGGGCAGTTAATTGATCTTGATCAAAATAGAACTTTAATTTTTGTATTATCAAACCCACAGAATTAAGCGGTTGTCTCCAGTGGTGTGCTATATTACTGATAAGTTCACCCATATGGAGTAATTTCTTTTGATCTATAAGCTCCTTTTCTCTTTTTTGAATCATTTTATTATTAAAATAGATAAGAAAAACAATAATAGTTATTAAAACAGTAAATGATAATATAAGTATTTTTTCTAGTTTTTTATACTCTAAAAGATCATCCTTGATGATCTCGTTTACATTTGATACAAGCTCATTAGCATCATCTAATACATTAAAATAGAACTTGTCAAACTCTTTATCTAATTGGGTTCCTGCATGAGCATTACTAGATTGTTGATATCTATGCATGGAGATATCTTTATATTTTATCAATTGACTTATTAGTAACTCGATTTTTTTGCGTATAACTTTATCGGTTGTAGCAGAGAATGTAAGATTGTCAATTTGACCGCCGTTTAGCATAACGAAAGCATAGTGCATTGCATTATCAATACTTACAATAACATTATCAATACTCTCATTAGTATCACCAAACAGTACCTCTTCAAGCCATATATGTGAATTGGAAATTTCATGTTTAATATCTAACGTAAGTGTAATGAGAGGGTAGTTTTTTTCACTCATGCTATAGCCCTTCTCAAAACTATAAAAGAGGGTATATTGAAAAATAATCCCGATTAAAATAAATAGACCGATTACATATCTACTCTTATTCATTGTGTACAAATCTAAAAAAGCTCAAAATCATCATCATTTTCAATACTCTCATTATCGTTAAAGATAAGTTCAAACTGTAATATTGTGCTAAAAAGTGAACTGTCAAGATAGTGAATATCCTTAGCACTTTTGTCAACAAATACGGTAAGTCTCCAGTTAGAAAGATCAAGGAGTATATTTGAGAGATATAACTCTATTTTTTTTGATTTAGATTGATCAAGATCCTGATCAGTTAAATTGAGTAATAGGTTACTAAGTGAATTGATCGTAAAAGTAAAATCTTCAAATTCGAGTAATAGGGCAACTGTAGAAGTGTATTTTAAAAACAGTTCCCCAATCTTATGGATATATTCCATGTTTGCAGCGTTAGAAAAATAGGTTAACTGCTCATTTAGATCTGTCTCTATATCTTTTAGTTCATATATCTCATCAAGGATATATGAATCTATACTTTGTAGATAATCAGTTGCGGAAATTTCAACATTATTTCTAGAACGTTTTAAAACTGTACGCTCTTCATCATTTAAAACTCTTTTTAAATTTTCACCATTATTTATCGGTTCTGTCGCTACTTGATTATTACTCATGTATAATACCTTGTTATTCTTGTGAAAAAACTCTTCAAGTTGCTCCGTATAGTGTGCAATTTTTAATTGTTGATACTCATTGAGTGTGATATTGTTAAAAGTATACATTTTCAACTTTGTACCATCAGAGGATGTTATATGATTGACAAGTAGATAAAAGATATTTCTTCCTACTTCCAAAGAGATAGAAACCTTATTTGTTTCACTCTCTTCATCTATCTCATCTAAAGTTGAGATAGTATCTTTACGTTTTTCAAAAATAGAATCAAGTTTAAATCTGCTACCCTCTAATTCGTCGATGCTCATATTGACAAGTTTTAAGAATTTTTTATTAGCGTAGTTGACTCTGTCAGCTTCATAAATTATAATGGGGTTTGGTCCTGTTTCGAAAATAGCTCTGAGTGTTTCAAGGATTTTTTTCTCTTTATCTTTTCTTTTGGTAATCTCCGCTAAGACACGCTCTTCTAAAAAATTTGTTAAAAGTTCTAATTCTGTTATATCTTCTCTAAGGGCAATGTATTCAACGATTTCACCCTCTTCATCAAGTATCGGTGCAATTGTTGCACTAATATAGTAACTTGAACCATCTTTTGCCCTGTTTTCTATCCTTCCTTTCCAGATTTTTTTTTGAGTAATTGTTGCCCATAAATCTTTGTACACTTTTGGGTCGACAAAGGGGTGGCGTACGATATTATGATTTGAACCTATAAGTTCCTCACGGGTATAGCCTGAGATTTTACAGAATTGATCATTTGCATAAGTTATAATACCTTTCGTATCTGTTTTTGAGACGATAACACCTGCATCGACTACTTTTTGATACTCTTGCAATAGATTATTTGATTTTTTCAGTGCAAGCTCTTCACCATGTACTTTAGCAACTTTTTCAAGTGTTTCGTACAATTTATTTAGGTTTAGAGGTTTTAAAACATATGCATCAATTCCTAAATCAATTGACTTTATCATATGTTTTGTTTCGGTAAAAGCTGTATTGATTACGATAGAAACGGAGGGTTTTAGCTTTTTTATATATTCGGATAATGAAATGCCATCTAATTTAGGCATATGAATGTCTGTAAGTACTATGTCGGGTTTATACTCTTTAAATTTCTCTAAACCCTCTTCTCCATCTTTTGCAACATAGAGTTTTTTAACAATCTTTGAAAGAAATTCCTCTAAGAGTTCTCTAGTGTTTTGATCATCCTCAACATAGAGAAGGGATATATCCTTTAGATAATTATTTTTCATCTAAATAGTCGCTTTATAATAAGTAGTGTTACCATTTTAGCCAACAAAAATAATTTATGCAAATATTTTGATATAATGTTTGCTTTTAACTTCTTAAATAACCTCCATGAAGTTATTTACTGCTATGAGTTTAGTTTTTAGGGGCGTTATTTTACTATCGTGAATGAGAAACAGAGGATATGAAACGAAAATCACTTGCAAAAATTAATCTTTTATATGTTGAAGATGATGAAGATATTCGTTTAGAGTTGAACGAACTCTTTGAAAAAGTTTGTATGAATCTTTATGTTGCAAAAGATGGAGAAGAGGGTTTAGAGAAATTTAAAGAGTATAAACCCGACATAGTACTTACAGACATTCATATGCCAAAAATGAATGGCTTGAGTATGATTAAATATATTCGCGAGATTAATCCTGATGTTCCAACCGTCGTTGCTTCTGCTTTTAGTGATACAGAGTATCTTTTAGAGGCGATTAAAAAAGGGGTAAACCACTTTTTACTCAAACCTATTAATCTTCTAGAACTATTAAACACACTTGATGACATAGCATCTAATTTGGTTGCAAAAAGAGAACTTAAAGAGAATGAAAAGATACTTTCTCAATACAAAGATATTGTTGATGAGGCAGAGATTGTGTCAAAGTCGGATCCTAAAGGTTATATAACCTATGTGAATGACAAGTTTTGTACGATTTCCGGATACTCAAGAGAGGAATTGATCGGCAAACAGCACAATATTGTCAGACATGAGGAGATGCCCGCATCTGTTTTTAAAGAGATGTGGGAGACGATACTTGAGAAAAAAAGTTGGAACGGTATAGTAAAAAATAGAGCAAAAGATGGTTCTGCATACTATGTTGATTCAACAATCATACCTATCCTAGATACGAATGACAATATAGTTGAATTTATCTCTATAAGAAAAGATATTACAAAGCGTGAATTGCAGCGTGAAAAACTGCAGAACTCTCTTGAAACAAGTGCTAAGACCTTGGATGAAAAGATAAGTTTTATCAACGAGTTTGAGAAAGCATTAACAAAAGGAAATACACTTTTTTGTCGAATAAACGTAAACGGTATCATATCGATGGCGAGTGAAGCATTAAATAAACTATTTGGTTATGAACTTTCAAATACAAACTATATGGATTTAGTTAAAATCGGAGGACAGGCTCGAGTAAAAAATATTTTTAATTCAAATATTAAAAATAATAAACCGTGGAAAGGGATGATAGATCATGTCGGCAGAGATGCAGAAGAGATCTATCTACAAAGCTCTTTTACACCTATTACAGGGATAGACGGGGAAGTTCTGGAGCTCTTTTGTTTTTATATCGATTTAACTGAAAACGTAAATTTGAATAAAGAGATTTTGGCAACTCAAAGAGAAGTTATATCTACAATGGGCGCTATTGGAGAGACACGTTCGCGTGAAACCGGAGCACATGTGAAGCGAGTTGCGGAGTACTCGAAGTTTTTAGCTTTGATAGTGGGCTTAAGTAGCGAGGAGGCGGAGGAGTTGAAGATGGCTTCACCGATGCATGACATTGGAAAGGTCGGTATTCCTGATTCTATTTTAAATAAGCCGGGAAAATTAACCGATGACGAATTTGTCATTATGAAAACTCATGCGGAACTTGGTTATGATATGCTCAAAAACTCAAATCAAAAACTGCTTAGAGCTGCTGCTACCGTTGCACATGAACATCATGAAAGATGGGATGGAAGCGGATATCCAAACGGGATAAGCGGTACGGATATTCATATATACGGCCGTATAACCGCTCTTGCAGATGTATTTGACGCTCTTGGACATGATAGGGTCTATAAAAAAGCTTGGAATTTAGAAGATATATATGAACTGATTAAACGTGAACGGGGAAAACATTTTGATCCAATGCTAGTAGATCTGTTTTTTAAACATCTTGATGAATTTTTGGCTATAAAGAATAGTTTTGACGGATAATTAGTCTATTCTTCCATTAGCTCTAAGATTTAACTAGAGTTTTGCAAGAAGTCTATTGATAAAAAGTATAGAATGATATATGCATATTATCCGTTTTGTAAAACTTTAGCCATAGGATTTATATGGCAAAAAATATTAGACCTCTTTGAAAAGCTGATGACTTCTAGAACTATGCAAGAGGTCTATTATTGAAGAGAATCTAAACGGTGGGTTATAGGGATGTATGAAAATATTTCAATTTTATGTGTAGAAGATGAAGATGATATAAGAGAAGAGATGGAAGATATTTTGTCCTTAGAGTTTAAGAATGCCTATGTTGCAAAAAACGGTATTGAGGGAGTAGAAGCATTTAAAAAATATAGACCAGATTTAATACTTTCAGATGCTCAAATGCCCTTAATGGACGGTTTAGAGATGAGTGAAAAAATTTTGCAAGAAGAGCCAAATGCAAAAATCATTATGACAACGGCATATAATGAAGAGGAGTTTATTAAAAAGATGGAAGGGATCGGTGTCCAAAAATATATTAATAAACCAATCAATATCAATGAGCTTTTTGATAAGATAGAGATGTTACTAAATAGTGTAAAAAGATGAATGAAAATACGAAGATAATAAAAAAAATCAATTTTCTTTTAGAGAATATTTTAAATAATACTCCGATTGATACAAAAGAGCTGTTTACGTCTAATGAGAGTAGTCTATACAAAGATACCCTTGAATTGCTTAATAGGATAAGTGAAAAGAATATTTTTGAGGAGAGTAGAGTTGAACTAGCCTTTAACGCTACCAACGATGGGCTTTGGGACTGGAACCTTCTTGACAATAGCGTATATTTTTCAAAAAGCTGGAAACGATTAATAGGTTATGAAGATAATGAGCTTGAAAACAGTTTTTTAACTTGGCAAGATCGTATTCATCCTGAAGATTTGGAAAAAACATTAGAGGATATTCAAGAGCATATTGAGGGTAAAACAGAGAACTTTGAAAACTATCATCGCTTAAAACATAAAGACGGTTCATGGATATGGATACTTTCACGCGCGAAGATACTCTTTGATAAGAGCGGTAAAGCGTATCGTCTTGTCGGAACACATACAGACGCAACAAAAGAGAAAAAAGTAAGCTCATCGCTTAAAAATATTGTTGATTTACAACATAAAGAGGTTGTGAAATCAAATGCTCTTTTTAAGACAATTTTTGAACAGACCTTAGACGGTATTGCTGTTTTGGATTTAAATTCTAACTTTTTATTGACCAATAACTCATATCAGGAGATGACAGGTTTTAGTGAAGAGGAGTTAAAACAGAGATCTATTCTTGATATTATAGTTCCCGAATTTAAAGAGCAAACAATAAAAGCATTTAAAGGTGTGCAAGATGAGGGCTTTTACGGCTCATTTGAAAAATCCTTTTATGCAAAGAACAATCGTAAAATAGATGTAGTCTCAGATCTTATTTTGATGCCTGAAAAAGATACGATATTGGTTATCACTAAAGATATCACGCTGAAAAATAGGTATAAAAGAGAGAAAAAACATCAGGAGAATTATCTTATTCATAGAGCAAGATTGGCTCAAATGGGTGAAATGATAGGTAATATTGCGCATCAGTGGAGACAACCTCTGAATTCACTTGGTTTAATCATTCAGAAGATAAGTTTATACCACAACAACGGACTGCTTGATGATGAGAAGATAACATCGAGTATTGATAAGAGTATGAATATTATTGAGAGTATGTCAGATACCATAGATGATTTTAGGGAGTTTTTTAAGCCTAATAGAGAAAAAGAGGTTTTTTCTCTGCATGATGCGATACATAAATCATACGATATTATCAATCCGAGTTTTAACCAGATAGCTATACTTTGCGAATTCAATATTGATGAGGATATTTCTGTTTTAGGTTATCAAAATGAGTTTTCCCAAGTTGTTTTAAATATTTTAAATAATGCCAAGGACGCGCTAGTTAAGAATGAGGTGAAAGAGCCGCATATTAAGATCAACACAGTAAAAGATGGAGATAATGCTATTATAGAGATTAGCGATAACGCGGGGGGGATACCTGACTTTGCGATCAATAAAGTTTTTAATCCCTATTTCTCCACAAAAGGAAAAGAGAAGGGTACCGGAATAGGGCTTTATATGTCTAAAATGATTATTGAAGATCATATGAACGGAGAGTTAAAGGTGGAAAATAGAGACGACGGAGCCTGCTTCTCCATTCATCTTAAAATTGTCTAGAGTTATAAGATTATCCATCCGTTAAAGACTGACATTCCGACTATAGCAAGAAGGAGTGCGGCAATACGCTCGATTGTCTGTTTATAGTTTCTAAACTGTTCAATAATTTCTCTTGCAATAGATGAGACTAGAAAACCGTAAAATAGCAAAGTTGCTCCGATAGCCCCAATGCCAAATGCTAGTCCCATTGTCGCTGCATTAGCGATTGAAGAGCTATTTGCTGCAGTTGCGATAAGGGTTAAAAGGGGTGCGCATGGGTTTAACGACATTGCTAAACCCATTGTAAAGTAACTTATTATTGAGGTTTTTGATGATGCAGGGCTTGAAGATGAGCAGTGATTTGAACTCTCTTTGTAACTACGATATAACATAACCGTCGCAATCATCATTGTAGCTGAACCTAATATGACTTGCGATATTGATGGATTATTGATAATGTCTTTAACCTTTACGATACTTACAAAGGCAAGTGTTGCCATTAACATATAGCTTACAACTCTACCGATGCTAAAGGGTAATACGACCCCCATAGCATGTTTTATCGATCGGGAATTTGCCAATAAAATTGGACTTAAAAATGGCATACATGAGAGCATGCATGCTGTTGCTCCATAGCTTAAGCCTAGAAGTAAAAGAGATGTATACGCTATTCCTTCCATACTACTTTGGCGCTACGTCAGTCCAGATTGCTCTTTCCCAGCTTCTTTGATCTTTGTTTCTTTTCTTGAAATACTCTTTTGAAGATTTAAAAAGGGGAAGGCCAGCATACTGCAATTGTAAGACGTTATCGTCAGGACAAAATTCGACACATTGACCACAGAGCGTGCAATCTGCATAGGTGATATTTGTCGGTTTATCGGCTACTGCTTGAATTTCAATAATGTCGGTCGGACACACTTTTGCACACATACCGCAGTTATCACATGAGCTTGATCCGTTTTTTACTAAGCGTAAAAGGCCTACTTTTTTAAATACAGCTTGAAGTGCTAGCATTGGACAGATTCTACAAAATGGCTGTTTAATAGTGAGTGCCATTGCTATAATTAATCCAAAAAGCAGATCAGCAATAATTGACAGAACCATATAACCTGTTGTTGAGTTATCAACATAGAGTTGGGAGGTGTCACCGATGGCTAATGTTGTCAGAATACGACTTGGACATACTCTACAAAAGGAATCACCCATCTCGTGACCAAGAAATCCTAAACCCGTAAGAAGTGGAAAGATAAAAACTAAGAACCCCAGCATCAACCATTTAATGGGGCGTATTTTTTTCAGGGTGCTTGTGCTAAGTGTATGAAAACGTTTAAAACCGAACTTATCTCCTATTGAGTGGATTATTTCTTGGAAAAATCCAAGTGGACAGACCCATCCGCAAAAGGCTTTGTTGAGAATAACCATTAAAACAATGAATGTTGCTAAAGTTATAAGTGTGGGAAGGAGTGCTTGTATAATACTTAAATCACCCGTAAATAGTCCCGCAACGCGATGATCCATTTGATGTTGTAGAGGTATCAAACTACAGTAATCACCGCTTTGTTTATCATAAGCACATGAAAGGGCAGGTAGTGCCTGTGTAAGTTTGTCCTGACTGTAAAAGGTTGTTAAAAAGAGTGACCCATAGACCATAATGACAAAAAAGAAGAGTTGTATGATACGTCGAAACCAAGTTAAGGTTAAAAATTTTTCCATTAGGCTCTCCTTTTTTTCTTTTTATGGATATTTCTAAAGATATAGATACCTGTAATTAACCCGATAATAAGTAGTAACAATCCATATGATTGTAGTTGCCAGTAATCGGAAGGATTTACATGATATGGCATTGTAAATGTTGTTGAATAGGTAGTTCCTTCATGCAGATGGAGCGCCTTGAGTACAAATTCTACCGGTTTGTTCGCACGTCGCCCTTTTTTAACGTCTTTAAAATCATTTGGAAGTGTAATTTCAAATTCTCCGTTAGAGCTACTTTGAAAGTTTTGTTTAGAGCCATTGGACGTCTCTAAAATAACTGGAGAAAAAGAGAGCCCCCGTCCTTTAAAGTTAAGCTTGAAAGAGTAGCTCTCTGAACTTTTGTAACGGTCATGTTCCCGAGGCAAAGGAGACGGTGTAATTTCAAAATCACTTTTTTGCAACTGAGTGATTTTTGTAGGTGATGTTTTTGATGGCTTTCCGTGACTATAAATATAACGTATTGAACTACTTACACTCTTCTTATACGATTGTTGTACAACGAGTGCATGATAGTTATCCATACCTGTTCTAGGTATTGTAATTAGCCCCATCTTATGCGATAGTTCTTTCTTTGCTAAAGTAGGCAGTATGTATGATATCTGTAAATCAGCACTCTGATTTATATTCTTAAGTTGTAACTGTTTTGCTTTTCTTCCCGAGTGTGAGTTATGGGCTTGCATACCTTTTTGATGCATTTTTTTTATTGCTGGTTGCCACTTGATATACTCTTGTGCTCCAAGTAAAAGGGGTAGGAAAAAAAGTGCAGTTATATATTTCATACTTCTCATACTCTAAAACTTCGCCGTAACACCTGCATAATAGTAACGCTCACCCGGATCGTTAGGTAAACCAAAGAGTGTCATACCGTAGCGCATTTTTCTGTTTTGAATATTGTCTACTCCGGCAAAAACCTCTAAGTTTTGACTCCACGCATGGGTAACTTTGACATCTATCACGTGATAGTTAATATCTTCATACTTTGTGGGTCTGGTATTTTCTATGCGACCATAGTAATCACGCATAGATTTAAAATTTAAGAAGTAGCTAGTTTTAAGGTCAGTGTAGGAAAGATTTAATTTTGCCGTATATTTTGCACTATCTTGTAGGCGTTTTCCTGTTGTATCATCCTCTGTGTCCAGATGCTCCAATGTTGCTTTGATATTAAAAGCCTCTAGCGGGCGATATGCTACACTGAGTTCTGTTCCGTTAATAGTAGCCTTGTCTATATTTCTATAACTTGTGTTTTTTGCATCTACTGCATAGGAGTTAATTAGATCATCAAATTTTGTACGGTGATGAACGATATCTAAAGTAAAGTTAGATGCGGTGTATCCCATTGCTGCTTCAAATGTTTTTGATGTTTCAGGTTCAAGTGCCGGATTACCGCTGATAAGAGTTCTCCCACGTCTGAAACTGCCATACATATTTGTAAATGACGGAGCTTTGAAGGCTTCACCGTAACCTGCTCTCAAATAGAGGTTTTTAGAGCTATATTTTGCCGATACTTTTGGGTTTGTCGTAGAGCCAAAGTCATTGTAGTCATCGTAGCGAATACCGATTACCGTACTTAAATTTTCTGTGATACTCCACTCATTTTGATAAAGAGCGTTTAGGTTTGTACGGTACGCATCTTTTGTATACATTGAGACCTCTATATCCTCATGCCTTACTCCAAGTCCCAAAATATTAACTATCTCATCAGATGAGAATAGAGTTAAATAGGAGTTTGCCTCCACTTGTGAGTATTTAGTCGTCTCACTGCCCGCACCGCGATTAACATTCGTATCGCTATAACCGTAACCAAAATTGGTATCAAGAAGATAGTTTTCTCCGACATGGTTATATACACCGCTAAATTGGTAACGCTTCTCTTTTTCAAAAGTGGCTATCGGCGCACCTGAACGACTCTCATTCACTCCGTTATCATCTTGATGCATAAACTCTAAACGAGTTTTTAACTTGTCTTTACCAAGTTTGATACTATTGGAGTAGTTAAAGAATTTGTGTGATTCCTCTCTAAGATCGGTATCAACACTACTACTATCTTCACGATAGTCTCCTCTCTCTTTAGCCTCTACACTAATAGTATGTGATACCTGTTCTCCACTGACATCAATACTTGCACGTACAATTCCCGTTTGACGTTCATGATTTTGTGCCGATCCACCTATAATGCTAACTTTTGCTCCAGTTTTCTTACCTGCATCTTTTGTGATAATATTGACAATACCGCCGACTGCATCAGCACCGTAGAGTGCAGACATTGGACCGCGAACAATTTCTATGCGCTCAATATTTTCTAAAGCAATACCACCGACATTGGAGCTGCCGTATTTTCCCGTTCTGCGTAGGCCATCTACAAGTATAAGTGTATGATCAGATGAAAAACCGCGCATAAAGATATTCGTAGAACCTCCGCCATCTTTAACGTTAAGTCCGACAGCCTCATTTAATACCTGTGCAACGCTTCTTCCAGAAAGGCTTTTAATCGTTTTTTGATCCAATACTTGAACTGATGCTTGTACATCAGTAATCTCCTGCTCATTTCCGAAAGATGTAGTTGAAACCGTAATAGCATCAAGTTTAATCTCTTGTGCTTGAATATTCATGGCTGTCAAAAGAGCCAAAGGTAAAAGGGTATTTTTCATTTTTGTATCCATAATGTAATTAATTGGCAGAATTATGGCAATTGTCTGTTAACTATGTGTTAAATGTGAAGTGGTCGTAATTTATATAGAGATTCTTTTTGGATAAATCATTAGAGTCATTTAAGAAGAACTCCACCTATTAGGTGGAGTTAAATAACAAAAAAAAAGGTAGTATGAGTTGAGTATTAAAAATTATATCTATACGTTAGCATTGCTGTACGAGGTGATGCTGCTTCATAGGTTGCATCCCCACTGCTTCCTTTTTTTACGGTAGAGGCATAAAGTTTATCTGTAATATTGTGAATGTTTAGTTGAAGCATATGTTTATTGTACTCATAACTTAACATGAGATCAGTTACTAAATCAAAGCCTTTATACTTTTCACTATTGGCATTATCAAGATAGTATGATCCCCAGCTGTTTGTCTGTACTCTTGCTTTAAACCCATTTTTTTCATATTGTGTATAGAGAGCATACGAGTGTTTAGGAACAAACGGTAGGTGATTGTCTTTTCTGCTTACAGCCTTTGCACGTGAACCAAAACCTACGATCTCATCAAATTCATCAAAAGTGTAGTTGCTATAGTTATAGTTTCCACCAACGGAAATAGATGGTTGGATTTTGTAGAGTGCGCTTGCCTCAAATCCAATTTTTTCAGTCTTACCCGCATTTTGAAACACTCTTGTAAATTGATCTTTCATAGCAATAACGATTTCATCATCTACCGTGTTGTAGTATGTCGACATATCAAATACAAAGTTTTTAGCTCTATGTTTATAACCGATCTCATAGTTTGTGGAGGTTGCAAGATCGATGCTACCACCGTCGTTATCGTCATTTGCTTGAATCTCATTGTCCGTCGGTGCCTGTTGTCCGCGCGCAATGTTCAAAAAGATATTTGATGTTGGGGTAAGAGCATAAGTAATACCGAAGTTTGAAGAAACTAACGAGTAATCTTCACTTATTGTGTAAAGACCGTCACCTTTTGTGTAATTTTTAGCGCCGAAATTATACTTTGTGATCTCATTTCCATTGATATCAAAATCTATTTTGTCAACTCTAGTGGAAAGTGTTACGTTGATTTTATCGGTAGGATCGAATGATTCTTGAAAATATGCACCGTATAATTTCGTATTACTATCTTTTGTAGATGCAAAATCACCGCGAACATCAGAGAGAACCTTTGCAAGTTGTGTAACTTTTCTACCTCCGTATCCTGTTTTAGTGATTGTTGAGTAGTCGCGATAGGTATATTTTTTTGAATCATCGCTTTTATCTTTTCTAGCAGTTGCACCGTAGACGATAACGGCATCTTTATCAAATAGTTTATGTTTCGTATTGAACTCTAAATCTGCACCCATTACCACATTTCCGTCACTATCGTTAATCATACCCGTAACCGGATGGTAGTGCTCCCATTTATTTGCATATAAACGCGGTTTAATTGTGGTTGTTCCAAACTCTTTTTCATATTTTGTATTGAAAAAAAGTATTTTTGAGTAGCGTCCCGATTTTTGCCATTGGTTAGATGTATTGTGCTGTTCACCACTCTGTCTGAATAGGTCGAATTCGGCACGTGTCATAGATGTGGCCAGTTGTATATCTGCTTCTGAATAACTTAATTCTGATTCAATACTACTGTCATCTTCGAATATATGACCATATTTCAGACTTACTTGAGTACTCTCATACTCATTCCAATCACGCCAGTCATTGCTTGTTTCACGGTGTGATGCAGTTATTGAGACGTAATCGTTTTCACTCAGTGCTGTACCGTATCTAAAGTGATAATTTCTTGCATCATAATTTCCAACACCAATTTTTATTCTATTATCATTGTCGTCAAACACCGATTTTGAAATAAGTTGAACGACACCGCCGAAAGCATTTGTTGCAAGAATTGAACCTGGACCTTTAGTAACTTCAATTCGCTGCATATCTTGCATATCAATAAAATCAAATCGCGTAAAGCTATCAGGGTCTGTCATAGGAACCCCGTCACGCACAACCATAATCTCACGAACGCCGTACGGAGCTTTAACTCCTGCACCTCTGATAACGAGCTTTACAGAGTATCCTCCATCGTTTGAGACGGCAAAAACACCAGGAACAGTGTCGAGTGCATCTTTAATATTTACTATATCTTTGCTTTCTATCATCTCTCTTGAGACAACAGAGATTGCTTGACTTACCTCTTTTGTACTTTTTTCCAGTTTCGTTGCAGTCACGCTTACTGTATCTAACCCTATATCTTGTGCTTGTATGTTGTTGGCAAGCAGCAGTGCACTAACAACAGAAATTCCCTTTCTCATTTGTACTCCGTATAACAATATTTTTGAAATGTTAATAAATGAGTGTTAATTCAGTGTTAAATAATATGAGGTTTGATAAATGTGAAAAAATTATTTAGAATGTATGCAGTATATTAGAGGAAAAAAGAAAATTATTAGATCGGTAATTCAATAATAAAACATACTCCCGATACTTTTTTCTCCTTATTAAATATATTTTTTACAAAAAGATTGCCGTTATGGTGCTTTTCTACAATTGTTTTTGACATATAAAGACCGAGTCCCGTACCATTTTTTTCTTTTTTTGTAGAGAAATAGGGCTCAAAAACTCTATCAATGATAGTATTCTCAATACCAAAGCCGTTATCTGTAATCTCTATTATTTGGTTACTTTCAGAACACTTCGTCTCTATTAAAATAGTAGGTTTGTCAATTTTTCTCTCTTTAAAATTATCCAGTGAGTTTTTTAATATATTGAGCAAAACATGCATGAGCTCATTTTCATACATTAAAACTGTTTCATTACATTTGATATTTTTTTTAATCTCTATATTTTTATTTACAAATGTTTGGTCTAAAACATGTAAAGCTTTTGCAATTGGATTTTCTAACTCAGTATAAGTCTGCTCTTCATCAATTTTGTAAAAGTTTTTGAAATTGTCTATTATATTTGTCAGAATGTTTGTTTGAAAAAGGATATTTTCTATTTTAGTTTCAAAAAAACTCAAAAAACTGTTTCTCTGATCTAGGTTATTTAAATCATAGTTATTGAGATCCATGGTAACTTTTAAATTAGAGGCGATTGTTGTAATAGTAGAGAGAGGTTGTCTCCACTGATGGGCAATCATACTGATCATTTCTCCCATTTGAATCACTCTGGATTTCACTAGGAGTTCTCTATCTTTCTTTCTATCCGTTTTTAATTTTTCGTCGACCTGTTTTTGTAAGTTTTCATTTAATTCACGCAGTTGTGTCTCTAGGATCTTTTTTTCGGTAATATCTTTGTCAACGCCGTGATAACCGGAAAATTTTCCGTTTTCATCATATATGGGCTTTCCGTTTGTGAGCAAGCAGACAAGTTTGCCAGTTTTTGTTACGTTCCAATTCTCTAAATCAACAATAGATGCTTCGTTCTTTACAATTGATCCAAATATGTTTTTTATCTTATCTGCTTCAAGCAGAGGCATAAAATCAAAAGGTGTTTTTCCGATGATCTCATGCGGTTCGTATCCTAAAATATCTTTTGTCTTCCCCGCAGCATAGGTGTATATACCGTGTTCATCTACTTCCCAAATAAAGTCTGTAAAATTAAAGACAAAATCTTTATATTCACTGCGCAGCGATATAACTTTATCGCCAAATGCTTCATTATCCATAAGATAACCGTTTAATTTAAATTTGTAGCATTATATACTGTTTTTGTTATGTAATTAATGAAAGCCAATTTTATATAGGTATAAGCTTAAATTTACATTAGTTTTGATAAAATTCGCCCTCTTTTACTCATTGATTCTATATGAAGAGTATTTTTTAAATGGTATTAGCTTACTTTTTTAGAGTACTGGTGTCCATTCAAAACACCTAGATGAGTAGTAAGAACAGACAAAATAAGGACTTCAGATGAAAGTAAGAGCTTCAGTGAAGAAGATGTGTGACAAATGTAAAGTTGTCAAACGTAAAGGTGTTGTTCGCGTAATTTGCGAGAACCCAAAACATAAACAGAGACAAGGATAGAGTATGGCACGTATAGCAGGTGTTGACTTACCTAAGAAAAAACGTATTGAGTATGGTTTGACTTATATCTATGGTATCGGTCTTCATACATCACGTAAGATTTTGGCAAGTATCGGTTTATCGGCTGATAAACGTGTTCATGAGTTATCAGAGGATGAAGTTGCTAGTATAACTAAAGCGATTCGTGAGAGCGGTTTTTTAGTTGAGGGTGATCTTCGTAAAAAAGTTGCAATGGATATTAAAGGTCTAATGGATATCGGAAGCTACCGTGGTTTACGTCACCGTAGAGGATTACCGGTTCGCGGACAAAAATCTAAAACAAATGCACGTACTCGTAAGGGTAAACGTAAAACTGTTGGCGCAGCAGCGTAGAGAGGAATACTAATGGCAAAAAGAAAAGGTACACGTAAAAAGGTAGTTAAAAAGAATATCGCCAGAGGTATTGTTTTCATCTCTGCATCTTTTAACAATACGTTAGTGAGCGTAACTGATGAGATGGGTAATGCTATTTCATGGAGTTCAGCAGGTGCTCTAGGTTTTAAGGGTAGTAAAAAATCTACTCCTTTTGCAGCGCAACAAGCAGTTGATGCAGCGATAGAAAAAGCGAAAGAGCATGGAATTAAAGAGGTTGGCATCAAGGTTCAAGGACCAGGTAGCGGACGTGAAACAGCTGTTAAAGCTGTAGGTGCAAGTGAAGGAATTAGAGTACTTTACCTAAAAGATATCACACCGCTTCCACACAACGGATGTAGACCACCAAAACGTCGTAGAGTATAAGGGGTAATTAATGGCTAGATATAGAGGACCCGTAGAAAAGATTGAACGCCGTTTCGGTGTTAGTTTGTCACTAAAAGGTGAGCGTAGACTTGCCGGTAAAAGTGCATTAGAGAAGAGACCTTACGGACCGGGACAACACGGTCAAAGACGTAAGAAAATTTCTGAGTTCGGTTTACAGCTTGCAGAAAAGCAAAAAGCTAAATTCATGTATGGTTTAGGTGAAAAACAGTTCCGCCTGCTTTTTAAAGAGGCAGCAAGAAAAACAGGAAACACCGGTAATAACTTAATTAACCTACTTGAACAAAGACTTGATAATATCGTTTATAGAATGGGATTTGCTACAACTCGTGCAAATTCACGTCAGTTGGTAACACACGGACACATTATGGTAGACGGTAAGCGTGTTGATATTCCATCATATCGTGTAAAACCGGGACAAAAAGTAGAAGTTGCAGAGAAAACTAAGAAAAATGTTCAGGTTCTTCGTGCAATTGAGCTGACAAATCAAACCGGGATTGTTCCATGGGTTGATGTTGAAAAAGAGAAACTGTTTGGTATATTTACTCGTCTTCCTGAGCGTGAAGAGGTAGTTTTACCGATTGAAGAACGTCTGATAGTTGAGCTTTACTCAAAATAACATCTAAAAAAAGGTAACTGATGAAAAAAATAAAAACATCACCATTTGTACCTAACGAGTTTGAAGTAGAGCAGATTAGTGATAACGAAGCAAATATTATTGCTTATCCGTTTGAAACTGGTTATGCGATCTCTCTAGCTCATCCACTACGTCGCTTTTTATTAAGCAGTTCTATGGGATATGCACCTGTTGCTTTAAAAGTAGAGGGTGCATCTCATGAATTTGATAGCGTACGTGGTATGCTTGAGGATATTTCAGAGTTTATTTTAAACCTAAAAAATGTTCGTTTCCGTCTTTCAGACGAAGTTGAAAGTGTTGAAGTAACATATAACTTCAGTGGTTCAAAAGAGATCACTGGGGCTGATTTGAATAGTGATTCAGTCGAGTGTGTTACACCTGATGCATTCCTAGCAACACTGAATGAGGATGCAGAGGTTACATTTTCAATAATTATCTATAGAGGAATGGGGTATGTCGCGAGTGAAGACATTCGTGAAGAGATACCTGAGGGTTATATCCCTATGGATGCTTATTTTACTCCTGTGCGTAAAGTTACTTACACAATTGAGCACGTACTGGTAGAAGATAATCCGGAATTTGAAAAAATCGTTATGAATATCAAAACTGATGGACAGATTGATCCATTAGGAGCATTCCAAAATGCTTTAAGTGTTATGAAAACACAGATGAGTGTTTTCTCTCAAGATGTCAGCGATAGTCCGACAGCAGATACCGGAGCACGTTCAAATGACAGTGATGAGTTAAAGATCATGATTCAAAAGATTGAAGAACTAGGACTTAGTGCTAGAAGTTTTAACTGTTTAGATCGATCAGGAATTCATTATATCGGTGAAATTTCATCTATGAGTGAAAATGAACTCAAGAATGTAAAAAATCTTGGTAAGAAATCGTTAGATGAAATCAAAGACAAATTAGTTGAATTCGGTCAGCCTGTTGGTTCAATTACCGATGAAAACACTATAGAGCAATTTAAAAAGAAAATCGAGGCGCAAGCCTAAAAGAAGGATAAACTGATGAGACATCGTCACGGATATAGAAAACTTAGCCGTACTAGTTCACATCGTGCAGCAATGTTGAAAAATCTTGCTATCGCTATTATCAGTGAGAGCAAAATTGAGACGACTTTGCCTAAAGCTAAAGAACTAAGAAGTTATGTTGAGAAGTTAATCACTGTAGCAGGAAAAGGCGATTCAAATGCACACCGCGCAGTATTCGCTCAACTTCAAGATAAAATTTCGACAAAAAAACTTGTTGAAGAGATAGCACCGAAGTATAAAGAGAGAAACGGCGGCTACACAAGAATTACAAAAACACGTATTAGACGCGGTGACGCGGCTGCTATGGCTAACATCGAACTAGTATAAATTTTATGCAGTCTTTTTGGCTGCATTTTAATTTCTATGCTATAATCTCCCTACAAAACAACAAAATTCAGATTTATATAGAGTATACGAGGAAATTATGATTCCATTTAGTGATGAAGATTTAAGACCTGTTGTCGCAGCAATTATAGAAAAAATACGTCCTAGCCTGGCACTTGACGGCGGAGATATAAAATTTATAGATGTGCAGCAGCAAAAAATCTTTGTGCAACTTCTTGGAGCATGTGTCGGATGTTCAAGTAGCGGCAGTACTCTAAAGTACGGTGTCGAAAAAGAGATTAAATCTCAGATACACCCTGAACTTGAAGTTGTGAATGTTCCTTTTGGCATGGAAGAGCGCCTGAATGAGCTATAAGGGAGATAAACTATGAAACGAACAACTATTAAAAAGATGCTTTTAAAAGCGAATGATAATTTTGGCGCGCAAAAATATGAAGCAGCGATGCTTGATTACTCTCTGATCCTTAAAGATGATCCTGAAAATAAAGAGGCTAAGATAGGTGTGCTCTTAAGCGATATGGCAATAAGCGGAGAAGAGGGTGCGCAGGCACTTTTTGACTATTATGAAGTTTTGCGTTCAGATAAAAATGAAGATGCCGAGGAGATACTAGAGGATTTAATCTCTTCACTTGACGGTAGTCTGGATAAATTAGGTCAACTTATCAGTGAGCCTATACAAGATAGACTGCAGTATGAAGACGGTATTTTGTATTCAGATTTTAAAGCATTAGTAAAAAGCCGTGAAGATTTTAGACGTGCCTTTGAAGATGTGATTTTTAGTACAAGAGTAATCATTACCGACCGTGAAGACTTTATGGATTTTCTGAATAACTTGGTGAAGTTTCATTTTCATGAGATGGCTATGAATTATCTAGAGAGTGCAATCGTTACCTTCCCGAACGATCAACGTCTTAGAGATTTGCTGAATAAACTGCAAAAGGAAGAACTGCTTGAAAATCGCGCTACCTGAGCAAGCATATAGTTATATAACAGACGATACTCGCTCTTGTGACGCCGATACTGCATTTGTTCGAACAACGCAAAATAGCGATTACTGTAAAGAGGCATCTGAATGCGGTTGTAATACTATAGTTGATATCGAAGAGGTAGCAACAATGCTAGGCTCTAAAAAGATAAAAATTATAGGAATTACCGGAACAAACGGTAAGACAACAACAGCAGCTGCAATATACTCATTTTTACTCGATTTAGGTTATAAATGTTCACTTTTAGGTACTAGAGGTTTTTTCATAAACGAAGAGAGAGTAGATGAAAAATCATTAACTACACCCCCTATTTTAAAAACGCTTACATATATTTATCAAGCAGTTGAAGAGCAGTGTGAATACTTTGTAATGGAAGTAAGCTCTCATGCAATTGTTCAAAAACGTATTGAGACACTTAAGTTTGCTCTTAAAATACATACGAATATAACAGGTGATCATCTTGATTTTCACAAAACATTAGAAGAGTATATTGCCGTTAAAAACAGCTTTTTTGCAGATGATGGCATGAAGTTAATCAACAAAGATGACAAAAATGTTGATTTTAACTATAGAAATGCCTATACCTACTCCATTGAATCTGGAGGCAGTTTTTCAACTAAAGCCTACTCGTTGACTGAGGGTATTAGTTTTATGATGCAACATTTTCAAGATACATATGAAGTACATAGTCCATTAAGAGGATTTTTTAATATCTACAATCTTTTAGCGGCTGTTAGTGCTGTGAAATTGCTTACAAAAGAGCCGTTGGAAAACATTGCGGAAGTTGTTGAAAACTTTGCAGGAGTCAGCGGAAGAATGGAGGTTGTGAGTGAGGATCCTCTGGTAATTGTTGATTTCGCACATACCGATGATGGGATGGAGCAGGTTCTCTCTTCACTTACAAATAAAGAGATAGTTGTTGTTTTTGGTGCCGGTGGCGATAGAGATAGAACGAAAAGGGCAAAAATGGGCACTGTTGCCTCAAAATATGCTAAAACTATCATTGTTACCAGTGACAATCCTCGAACTGAGGATCCACAAAAAATTGCTGATGATATTGTTGAGGGTATTGTAAACAAAGAATCACTTATTGTGAATTTAAATCGTAAAGAGGCTATAAAAACTGCACTTGATATACAAAAAAAGGGTGAGGTTGTCATGATACTCGGTAAAGGTGATGAAACAACACAGATAATTTATGATAAAACATTTCCTTTTGATGATAGAGAGGTTGTAAAAGAGATCTTAGAGATAAAAAACAGATAAGAGGAAACACTCATATGAGTATATATGAAGACCTTATTCTAAAAAAATATCAACCTCAGACAGATACTTGGAATAAAATACTTGATTACGTGACAGCTAAATATGGTGGAGGTCACGGACATAGACTAACGAATAACGAAACCTCAAAAATACTCATCATGTTAAAAGAGTTAGAAAGACTTAAAAAAATCGGAATGTCAACCGGTAGTCATATCTCTACGCAACTTATTATAAAACTCGATGCCTACCTAGATAGTATAAGTCTTAGCAGTACTCAAATTACACATTTACTCAGAGAGATTGTCGAAGACAAAAAAATAAAAAGGCCTACTCTTGCAAAAAAGAGAAGAGAATATAAAAAAGAGGAAATTAGTGCAAATAGATTATCAAATGTTCAAACAATGGAAAATAATTCAACTGGAACTTGTATAGTAGATTTCAGTGAAGAGGAGTATTTGAAACTCAAGAACTATGCCGATAGTCACTATGGGGGTAGTATCTCTAGAGTGCTTAAAATAGTATTGGACGAGAAGGGGATCATCTAAGCTTCAACCTTTTAATCAAACTCATATTAATTAGATCGTAAAGATTAAAAATAATACAAAAAACTTATAAGAGAGTCTCAGATATTGTGTTAGTATTGCAAAATAAAGTTATAAATAGTTCTATTAAGTATGATTAATAGCAATTTTATTGACGAAATAATGCAATTCATTAGGGATTGAACATGAGAATTGAAAGACAAATTTATAGAAATGCACAATGGGAAAATATAGATAACGGTATAAAATCAGAGGATATCGATCTGGTTACCGTCTTTGGCAATACTGATGAATTAGAAGACAAACATCACTATGCATATCTAAAAAAACAGTATCCCAATGCATCAATAATAGGCTGCAGTTCTTCAGGAAATATACTTGACAATAGTGTAAGTGAAAACTCAATTGTAGCAACTGCTGTCAGTTTTGATTCTGCAAATGTAGTACTTCATAGCGTTAAGGTAGATGCTAACGATGATGTTAGTGAAAAAACAAAAGAGCTTGCCGATAAGTTTGATAAAGAGGGATTGAAACATATTTTCGTTTTAGCAGACGGGTTACATATTAACGGTTCAAAAATTGTTAAGACATTCAATCAAAGTGTAGAGATATCAAAATCTGGTGGTTTGGCAGGTGACGGTGACAGATTTAAAAAAACTTTGGTCATCTCTGATGATAACGGTGAAGAAAAGATAATTGCAGCGCTTGGGTTTTACGGTGATGCGCTTACAATCAATAGTGGATATAGTGCAGGATGGAGTGAATTTGGTGCTAGAAGAACCATTACAAAGTCGGTAGAGAATGTCTTGTATGAGATTGACGGTGAACCCGCCTTGGACTTTTATAAAAAATATCTAGGAGAGTATGCGGCGGAACTGCCCAATAGCGGTCTAAGATTTCCTTTGGGGATAAAAGAGAATGATAATGAACCCGAAGTTATTAGAACACTACTTGGAATTGATGAAGAGAAGAAAACAATTACCTTTGCAGGAGATATTCCTGAGGGGTATAAAGCTAGACTCATGAAAGCAGATGTCGTCTCTTTGATAGAAGGAGCTTCTGAAGCGGCAAAAATTGTCAATAACGATAATAAAAAAGATGCTCTGTGTCTCGTTGTAAGTTGTGTAGGTAGAAAAATAGTTATGAACCAACTTATAGATGATGAACTTGAAGCCGTGTCAAATATATTGGGTGAAAATGTTGTTCTAGCAGGATTTTATTCATACGGTGAAATTTCACCTCATGGAAGTGATATTTTAAATTGTTCACTGCATAATCAAACGATGACACTAACTTTAATTTATGAGAATTAATTAAAATGCATAAACTACTTTTAAGACAGCTACAACGTGTCTTTGATAAAAATATAGAAGTTGATCAATTTGATAAAGAGTGGCAGACACTATTGTCCGATATTTCTAATACCTATCATGAGTATGAAAAAGAGAAACGTTTCGTTGAACATACCTTAAATCTAGCAACTGAAGAGTTATATGAGTCATATAATGATCTTGCAGAGTTAAATAAAGATTTAGAAAATAGAGTCAAAAAAGAGGTTGAAAAGAATAGAGAAAAAGATCTACTTTTAATGCATCAATCTCGTCATGCACAGATGGGTGAAATGATATCTATGATAGCTCACCAGTGGAGGCAGCCTCTATCCACAATTACGGCTATTGCAGGAAATCTAAAAGTACAGCAAGAGTTAGACATGTACAACAAATCAGAATTTACTGAAAGATTGAAAAGTATAGTGGAGCATTCAAAGCATTTATCAAAAACTATTAATGATTTTAGAAATTATCTGAAAGAAGATAATGAAAAAGTCTCTGTTAGATTAGATGATATTATAGATGAAACGTTGTCAATCTTTTTATCTTTTAGTGATAGTGTTAGAATGGAGATCACAAAGGAGTATAACTGTACCAAAAAGGTTTTGATCTATCCAAACGAACTACAGCAAGTTATACTAAACCTATTAAATAACGCTCAAGATGCGATAAGAGAGATGAATATAAGCGAGCCAAAACTATTCATCAAATCCTATTATGATAATAACTGTTACATAGAGATATGTGATAATGCCGGTGGGATACCAAAGAATATTATCGACAAAATTTTCGATCCATATTTTACGACTAAAGATTCCCTCAACGGAAGCGGATTAGGTCTTTACATGGCTAAAAAAATTCTCATTGAACACTGTAATGCAGTTATAAATGTTCGAAACAGTAGTGAAGGAGCCTGTTTTGTAATAGAATTTAAAGCTAATAGCTCTGATTAAGCCTCATCAATCATTTTTTCAGCTATCACAAATAGCTCTTCACTTGCCTTCTCTAAAGTTTTAAAATCTTCAATTATTAAATCTCTATTTTTTACACAGTTATCGTTTCCGTTGATATTTTCTATAATCTCAATAAGTTTTTGATGCACCAAAGCATGCGGTTTTTCTAACAATGTAAAACTTTTTGAATTGGAAAATTTTTCTCTACCCACACCTGCATACCATTGTCCTAGGCGGCAATCATGGTGTGTTTCAAAATTTGCGATTTTTTCTCCTAGGCTAATTGATGTGTAGGCATTTGTTTTAAACAGTATATGATCTATCATTACGAGATTAACGAAAATTCTATTTTTAATATTCTGAACTTCACTGTTTACCTCTTCATTTGTTTGTCGCAAATTCGTCATACTGGCACTAAAATTTGTCATCAAGTCACTAAATTCGTGCACTACATTGTTCATTATTTTTGAACTCTCAGACATCTCTATCGCCTCTTGTTGCAAGACTTGCACTGTTGATTTGATCTCACTTGTAGCTTTTTGCGTACGCTCAGCAAGTTTTCTCACTTCATCGGCTACAACGGCAAAACCTCGTCCATGTTCACCCGCACGCGCTGCTTCGATAGCGGCATTCAGCGCAAGCAGATTTGTCTGATCGGCAATATCGGTAATAAGCTCTATAATATTTGTAATTTCTGAAGTACGTTCTTTCATAGCTTGAGAGGAGTTGGCATTGTTATCTAACAGATCATACAACCCGTGTAATTTCTCTCCGACAAGTGAGGCTTCATTTGCTCGCTCAATTGACATTTGCGTAGCTGTAGTTACATTTTCCGAAATTGTATTGAGCTTTTGAGTATTTCTATTAAAACTGTCCTGAAGTATCTGGAGTTGCTCACTGTTTTTATTTATATTGCTAAGATCAGCATTGAGTTGTGTACGAAGCTGAGATATATAGTTCTCTTTCATGATGGAGATACTTTCGTTGATACGATTACCTGCATATACAAAGGCGGGATTTAAACCCTGTGTATTAAATTGTCTAAAGAAGTCATTTTCTCCGGCATAACTAATGGATGTTCTCATCTCACGCATAAAAGTTTCCATCTGATCTAACAGGTTGTTGATTTGGCGGCAAATTTTTCCTGCCTTTCCTTTGTCGGTGATGTAGGTTGCTCTACTCTCCAAATCGCCTGAAACGGCAGCATCAAGAACCTGTAAGGATCTGGACATACATCCTCTTAAACCGCTGATGAGGGCGTTAAAGGTGATACCGATAATCATATATATCACTAAGAGTATAGTGTCGATCAGACTAAATCCATCGATGAGATATTTTGTAATATAACCTGCAATGAAGAGTCCGATAAATATATAACCTATATTTGTTATTTTAGAAAGATAGGATGAATTTGTCATAGCGACCCCCTTTGCTTGCAATGAGTTGATTTAATATTTTTTCTGATGCTAAGACTCCTGCGCTCTTTTCTGCTTCTAATAGTTTTTTATATAGGGGTTTGATAATCTCAAGAGCTTTTGTTGTGGGTTTTCTTCGAACGGAGTAGTATCCGACAATTTTACCGTTACTGTCATATGAGGGGGTTATGTTTGCAAATACCCAGTAGTAGTCGCCGCCTAAGGATCTATTTACAACATACGCATATATCTCTTTACCTGCTTGTACGGTTTCCCAAAGTAGTTTAAATATAATTTTAGGCATGTCAGGATGTCTTATGATGTTGTGAGGAGATCCTAAAATGTCAGTCTCTTTATATCCGGTCATTTGAAGGAAGAGATCATTACCGTATGTAATAATCCCTTTTGTATCTGTTTTGGATACGATAAGTTCATCCTCTTGAAATGTTAACTCTTTCATCTGTTACCTTCTAAATTGATTATTGATACAACTATTTATGTGGGTGGTGATAGTTGTATCTAAAATTATTGTGTTGCGTTGTTGAAGTTTATATTCTATATATCCATAATATGAAAGAGATAATAGACTTCTGCAAGAAGTCTAATCACACGAGAGAATCTTAGGATTGAAAAAATATGAATTATCCAACTTCTATATCTTCGGGCTCTTTTTGAACCTCTTCACCGACTGAACGCATACTTAATGGAATATCTTTTCTATATTTCTTCTCTCTAAATGATGGAGATTTGATAACTCCGTTTTTTGTTCCGAGTTTATAAATATCTTCATTTAAGTAGTGCTCATCAAACTCTTTTGTAAAAGGCATATCCCAAGTGATACAGCCGATACTTGGACAAATTGCAGCACACTGTGGGTCATCATGGATACCGACACATTCCACACACTTCTCCGGTTGCACGTAATAACGGCTCTCTCCTGTTGGATTATTCATATCATCTACAATTGCATTAACGGGACAATTTTGTAGACAAGCATCACAGGTAATACATGTATCATCAATAATTACAGACATTTCATCTCCTTAGTTATATAGTTTTAACGTTTGACCGACACTCACATGAGTATCTCTATCATCAAGTGATATACTCTCTCTAAATGGTCTTGGTTGGACACTTGGCGTTAGCATCCCCTTTTTCTTATGTACCCTTATAGTGTAGTTTTCACTTTGAACAAAGTAATCTTCATACTCCTCTGTATAGGGCATATCCCAAACGATACAATCTTCGGTTGGACATACATCTGCACATTTTGGCACTGCAGCATCAACACACTCAATACACTTTTCAGGTTTTACATAGGTAAAACTACCATCTTCAAGAGGAGAGTCATCGGCACCTACTATTGCAGTAGCCGGACATTCGTCAATACAGTTGTCACAATTGATACAGCTATCAGTTATTAATACAGCCATTATGCGCTCCTTTGTTTGGCTTTATGAAAAATTCTAAGAAGCCATATAGGCTCTTTTTTTGCAATCATCTCATGTAGTTGAGCGATTGCATCAACAATTTTTTCACCATCTGTTACTCTTACGGGATGTATACCTGCACCTTGAACCATTTTTGAAGCAGTCGGTCCAATTTGTGTACAGTACATGATGTCCGCATCCTCTATAGTTTTGATCTTGTAATTTAACTTCTCTTTCTCATTCTCAATCTCTTCTGCGCTATCAATCTCTTTTAGCAGTTCAAAACTATCTTCACCAACTTCAAAAAGGTAAAAAATCTTAGACCAGCCAAAATGCTGATCTATATGCTCACCGTCAGATGATGCAAAAGCAACTTTCATGATCTTAGAATGAATCCGCTACATTTGCATGAGATTCTCTAACATCCATTCCTATCTCCTCTAGATAGGCTTGCGCTTTTACGGTAGGAAGCATAAGACCCTTTTTCTTATGCTCTCTAATTTTATAGCTTCCTTCATCATTACCCTTTGCATAGTAATCGTTAAAGTCAACTATAAAAGGCATATCCCATACGATAGAACCCTCTGTCGGACACGCTTCTGCACAACGTGGAGTATCGGCATGACCTACACACTCAACACAAGTTTCAGGTTTTACGTAAAAGCGTTCCCCCTCATAAGGGTTCTTTTCACTATCATCACCTAATATTGCCGCAACCGGACACTCCGGTGCACACGCATCACAATTTATACACTCTTCAGTTATCATTACTGCCATTTTTTGTTCCTTTTTTAATTATTCTTTTTTTGCATCTGCATTTTTTATTCTAAAACTCAACCGTATGTTTTTAGATTTTGCACCGTAATTTTTGGCTCGACGTTTATATCTATGCCGCGAAGTAGAAGTGCTAAATCATCCTCTTCTTTAATAGAGAGTGCATCAAATGCATCGGTAGTGATAAGTGAAACTACGTTTCCGACCTCGCTTTGAAACGTTAATTCGCAAAGCGGTTCGCTTTTTCTGATGTTTGTAAGTTTTCCAGGTATACAATTTTCTACCGAGATACTCTTTTTGCAGTCACTTGAGATACAAACCGATGCCTCTTGAAATTCACAATAGATGCTATCACCCTCTTCAAGCCATTTAGGTCTTTTTGATTTTATAATCTTTAGCTCTTTGCCTAAGCTCTCAACATATATGTAAGTGACTACTCCAAGATCTTTAATCTCTTTTACGGTTGCTTCTAGTCTATTCATTCTTATATCCTTACATCAAATAAAGTACGACATTTTTGTCAATCATTGTCTCAAAATGGTCAAGAAGCATATCTGCAGTTGATGTAGATCCTAAGTGACAACCTGAACATGCACCCAGATAATTCAGCCAAATTTGTGGTGTGCTACCTGGAATATAGTTCACTAGTTCAATACCGCCGTTATCACTCTCTAAAGTTGGTCTGATTTTTGTTTCGATGAGGTTATTTACAAGTGAGAGTTGCTGCTCTTCTGTTAATATTCTAAATTCATTGTTTAAATCTTGCGCCAGTTGCGCATTACTTACATAGGTGATAATCTCTTGTGCTTGAGCATTTTTGTTGTGTGCGGCAGTGATTAAATAACGCATAGCCTCTTTGATATTGCCTTTTTGTCTAAAGAACATTCCGGCTTTTAACTGTGCATCTACATTTCCTACATCAGCTGCTTTTTTGTAGTATTCTAATGCTTTATCAAGATCCGTTGTACCGTGTAGTCCCTTTTCATAAAAGATTGCCATACTATTTAGAGCATAATTGTTACCGCTATGCGAAGCCTTTTCAAAAAGTGAAAATGCTCTATCGTTATCTTTTTCGCAACCGGTACCTTTCATATGCATCATTGCTAAGTTAACCATTGCATTAGGATTTTCATCTGAAAGCTCTTCAAATAGTTCATAGGCTTTAGAATAATCTTTTTCTTCATAGGCTAAAACTGCGTTATCAAACATCTTTGACATCTATTTCTCCTTATTTTATACACTTTTGAGAAGGTACTGCATTTTATATTCTAGAACCAAATATGCAATCTTTGGAAAAACTATAGAGTTTTGCAAGAAGTCTAAAATAAGGAATGTAATGTGAGAAATAGATCTTTTCAAAATGAAATTGTTACTGCTGAGATGAGGCAGGTAAAGAGTATGATAGAGCAAACGGTTAAAGAGCGTGATGCAATAAAGGGTGAAATGGAGGTTTGGTATATTGAAAATCCAAAAAAATATTTCCCTAAAATGGAAACACTCTTCTTAACCGATGCCACTTTGTCTGAACTTGATAGCTCTTATAAACGTTTATGGGATTATCATAATAAAAAATGAGTTATGAAAAAAGGGGTCGTTTAGTATCTAAAATTGATAATATAGAGCAGTATCACCCTATATTTGAAAAGGATAATTTTCAGATAAGTGAATCGCATTGGAGGATGATTAGTAAAAATACGATCACACTCTTTCAGGTCTTAATAGATCAAGACCTTATTGATTTAGTAAGTGTTTTAGAAGCCTATCCTAAGTATACGAAATGGGTATGTGATCATTTTCGCTATGCCTATAGTTATAGTGAAAATGAGGCCGATATCGATGCGGCATCAAAACTACTGAGCATGGGTGAATCCTATTTTTCAAAACAGTTTGTGAGAAATGTTATAAGGAAACTTCCTAAACTAGATGAAAAAAATCTAAAAGAACTTAATGAATTTTCCTTAGAGATACAACAAAACCATAAGAGTTGGCATCCAATTATCGTAAACTACTATTGTGAAACAATAGTTGAACGTATAGATCAATTGAAAGTGCATCCGCTGCAAGCAGTTATCTTAAAAAAACCTATAGAGTCGATCGAGAGAGAAGAGACATATGAGTATGATTCAAAAGATAGAGATGCAGTACTCGACATTCCATATATGAATTAAGGAGTTAATATGAATTTAGAAACAGTAAAAAGTGAACTACTAAAAGAGGCAAGAAATGCTTTTGAGAGAGCTTGTACTTTAAGTGATAATCAGCGTATAGAGGTCTATCTTAATGAGGGCAAAGTAAAAATATCTGATGTATTGGATGAGAATGATGAAATAGTCTATACGGAGAATAGAATATTATGCTATCAGGTGTATGGACACGATTATTTAGAAGAGGAGATAAAAACATGGATCGATTATGCGAGAGAGTTGAAGCAAATTGAAGAGGGAGTCCCTTTACCTGAACCCACTGCAATAGAAAAATCGATAAGAGAGTTGATTGAGGAGTTGGCAAAAAGCAAAGGAGTTTTAAATAACGATATTAGCTCATATGAAGTTTTTGCAAATTTACCTGTTGATCTTTTAGGGACAATAGAGAATGAGATTATCGAGTACTGGTGGAGTGCCGAAGAGGAGGAAAACGGTAAAAGTTTAGCATTAGAGCAGATTAATGAGGCTATTGCCGTTAAATAGAAATAAATAGGTTATACATTGACGTAATTACAATGTGGTTAATTTAGATACCTTTTATTTTCAATACATGTATAAAATTTATACACCTTATGATAAACATTTGTTTAGTAAATAGGTAAAATTGCTCCTATAAAGATTACATTAGGATATTATATGAGTAAGTATATTGAAAAACCTTTTGGTGCTACCACAAAGTATGATGTAGCACCTTTATTAAAATATATGACAAAATTGCAGGAGAATAGAGAAAAACTTAACGACCTTACAAAAAATTGGGACACCTTATCACTGCTGAGTAAACTTGGAGAAGCCGGTGTCAATATGGATGAGATACAAAACAATTTTAATAATCTTTCATCCGATCTCATTGATAACTTAGCAAATGAACTACTTAAAAAGAGTATAAGTGAAATGAGTTCAAAAGCTCAAGTCGCCGTAGATATTGTTATACGAAATCTATTTGAACGTACGGCTGATATTGGTTTTTTGGCAACTGATGAATTTACAAGAGAGTTTCTTCGCACGACAAATACACCGCATTGTGAGGGCTACTCCGAGAGATTACCTCTAATGAAGAAGCGTTTTAGAGAGTATGTTGAAAAATATAGCGTCTATTTCGATGTCGTTCTTTTTAATACAAAAGGTGACGTCATTGCAAATATTGATGATTCAAATGTCGTTAAAAAATCATCGGATACTATCATTGAAGAGGCGATAAATTGTAAAAATGAGTATGTTGAAACCTATAAATATCATGATTTTTTACCCCAATATGAAAAAACATTAGTTTACTCATGTAAAGTGACAGATACGAATGAAGAAAATTCAGAAGTATTGGGAGTCCTATCACTCTGTTTTCGTTTCACAGATGAAATGAACTCAATTTTTAATAATATTATCAATCATGACAACAAAGAGTGTATAACACTTTTGGATGCAAACGGAGAAGTCATTGCAAGCAGTGATAAATACCATATACCTTTAGGTGCGAAATTGGAACAGGTTGTAGGACAACCTTACAAAATCGTATCATTTGGCGGGCGTGACTATTTAGCAAAAAGTTGTCTTACCAATGGGTACCAAGGTTTTTACGGGCTTGGTTGGTTTGGTCATATTATGGTTCCGGTAGAGCATGCATTTGAACATATAGATAATAACGGTTTTGATATGAGCGAAGAGCTGCTTTTAGCTATTTTGCAAAATGGAAAACAGTTTGGGGATAATCTGAAAAATATACCCTTGCAGGCAAATAGTATACAGCATAATCTTAATCGCGCAATTTGGAACGGTAATATAAAACAGTCAAATACAAAACATTTTGACAATAAGAAGTTTTCCAGATCACTCTTATTGGAAATTAGAAAAACAGGTGAAAATACAAAAAATATTATTGGCTCTTCCATCGCAAATTTAACGAAGACGATGGTCTTGGGAGATACGATTTTCTTAGCTGATTTAATTGTTGATATAATGGATAGAAATCTTTATGAGCGTGCAAACGACTGCCGTTGGTGGGCTTTAACTCCGACGTTTAGAACAATTTTGTCAAAAGAGCTTATTTCAAATTCTGATCGAATTGAGATGAATGAGGTACTTAAATATATTAACTCCTTGTACACCGTATATACTAACCTCTTTATATATGATACAGATGGAGTTATTGTAGCGGTTTCTAATGAGAACGAGCAGTACTTAGTAGGTAAAAAATTAAGTGAAAAATGGATTGATGAGAGTTTAGGTCTAGAAGATACATCTAAATATAATGTATCAGATTTTGAACCAAGCACACTTTATGATAATGAACACACATATATCTATAATGCTTCGATTCGCTCTAGTGAAGATGAAACTAAAATAGTCGGCGGTATCGGTATAGTATTTGATTCAAAAGATCAATTTCGTGCAATGATAGATGAATCCTTGCCAAAGGATGAACACGGAAGTGTTAAAGAGGGTGTTTTTGCCGTATTAACTACGGATAAAAAGAGAATTATTGCTTCTAATGATTCTAATCATACTACGGGCTCTATACTGGATCTAGACGAAAAATATTTCAAACTAAAACCGGGAAAGGGGATGAATGAGATTATCACCTACAATGGACACTATTATGCGTTAGGTGTGAAATGTTCAAAAGGTTATCGAGAGTATAAGTCAATCAATGATGATTATAAAAACAGTGTATTTTCTTTCTATTTTTCCTATATAAGTGATATTGAGGATACTAAAATTCTCACAGAGAAACCTTATGCATTGGAAAAAGATATATTTAATGCACCTGTGGAGAACACTATTGATGTGGCATCATTCTACATCGGAGATAAATGGCTTGGTGTTGATGCGGGGGATGTAGTTGAAACAATTAGTGCAAGTGAGATGGATTCAGCAATTCAGTTAGAAACCAATCATCATTTTAAAGGTACTTTGTTATATGAAGACAAAGTTGTGGTTGTAATAGACATTCAAAATTTCATCAAAGAGGGTGTTGATGATCCATACAGCGAGATAGTAATTGTTAAAGCCGGAACTAAAAAAGAGTATATCGGTATCTTAGTTACCGCACTTGGAGATATACCTGAAGTTGAAAAAAGTCGTATAAAAGATCTCAATGAGTATATTGTCGGAAGTAATACGCTAATTAGCAGCGTAGTTTTTCCATTAAACAATGCAGAGCAGAGTGAGCCGCTTACGCTTATCGATATAAAAAAGATTGATAAGACTCTTGTTGAACCGGAACTTGTGCAACTATAGATTTTGTATGTAGCAAGAATTTTAGAAAATTAGAAGATAGTTAGAACTTTTCCAAAAGGCATCTTTGCTTTTCTTGAGAGTGCCCAAAGTACCTCATAGTTTGGTACTCTCTTTGGAAACCAGCCGTCTCCGTCGGTGAAATACAGAAGCATTGTATTCATCGGTATATGTGCATCTATATAGTCAAACACCGGACGAAAATCGGTTCCTCCGCCCCCTTTTAATTTAAAATCTAGTTTATCACCGCCTTGAAAAGTGTAGTGCGTATGCACTTTTGCATCGGCGATTAAAAGTTCAATCTTGATTGTGGGAAAACTTGTCATGATCATTTTAAACTCCTCTATAAATGCACCGAGCAGTTCATCATTAATAGAACCCGATGTATCGATTGCAACGCTTAAGCTTAGTGTGTCACTTGTTAAAGAGGGTAAAACAAAACCTCGATGGATATGTTTTTTATTCGGCGGCATAAATGCGTAGTTATTTCTCATGTGTCTATTAATGGCGTTATAGAGTTCAAAGCGCCAATCAATATCTTTTGCTTTGACCTTTTTTGCGAGGCGCTCAAGTCCTGAGGGCATTGCACTCTTTCTATTTGCAACCTCTTGAGCAACCGATGAGGCGTAGAGCCACTCAGATTCATCCTCCGCACTTAAATCATCTTCAATATCCTTTAGGTTTGCAAAAATCTGCTCCTCACTATTTTGGGTATCAACAAAAGCATTATCGCTGTTATTAAAATATTGCTCTTTTAAAACTTCATAAATCTCCTCGGCAAACATATCTTTAAAATCTCTATTATAGTTTGCACCAATGGGAATTTTTAATCCGTTTTTATGGAGCATATTGTTAATTGCAAAATCTGTAGCAAGCTGCCATAGCGAACCCTTACGATTGAGTCGCCTTTGTTGGTGTGCCAAAACATGATGCATAACGCTGTTTGTAAATATAAAAATTATCTCCTCAATCGAGCGCTGTTCTAGGAAGATCTTATTGTATAAAAAGATTTTGCCGTTGCTGGCATATGAGGATATCGTATCTTTTTGTTCATGCTTAAGTCTTGCGGACAACATGCCAAAATAGGGGTGTGAGAGTGTAAGAGAAGCTTTCGCTTTTAATATTTTTGTTTCGATATCCATATTTTTGTCTTAATGCAATAGATTATTAAATTTACGCATCCACATAGCCCAGCTATCGATATGATCTAACTCTATATCTCTTTGACGAAGGTCTTGCACAATCATTACGGCAAATTCTCCCGGTAGTTTTAAAGTGTAGCTGATAAGATTGTTGAGTTTTTTTGAACTTGTGTTTTGATTTATCCGCATCGTTAATGCGCTACAGAGTATATGCAAAGCCGGAGGTTCAGTCGGCACTTCATCAGATTTTCCCTCTAGAATAGAATCCAAATCGGGTAATTCTCCCGCAACTGTTTTAAAACCTAAAAAGGATGCTGCTAACTCCTCACCGATTGCACCTGAAATCATAGGTAGTAAAAGATCGGTATCGGGATTTGAGTCGATAATCTCATTAACATACACCCAAGTCCTTGGAGTCGCAAATGATTTGCTTTCATCATCTGTTTGAAAAGCAAAAAGAGCATCGGGTCTATAGGCGATAAATGCTATGATCGATGGATCTATACCAGATTGTATCGCCCAATTCTTCCAATCATTTACGCTTACTTCCATCTCAAGATGCACAAAGCGATTTGCAAGAGGTGAAGCCATTCTAAATACAACACCTCTATCACTTTCACGATTTCCCGCTGCTACGATCGCCCAACCCTCAGGCAGTGTATATTCGCCGATTTTTCTATCGAGTATTAGCTGATAAGCTGAAGCTTGAACCATAGGTGCAGCGGTATTAAGCTCATCAAGAAAGAGTATCCCCTTTGGATCACTTTCATCAGGCAAAAAAGATGGGGGTGCCCAGACCGCATTGTCATTTTTTGTATCAAAAAACGGGATACCTCTTAAATCTGTAGGATCAAGTAGCGATAATCTAAGATCGATAAAACTAATGTTTTCCTCTTTTGCAATTTGCGCAACTATAGATGATTTTCCAATTCCTGGGGGTCCCCACAAAAAAACAGGTACCTTTTTTCTACAAAGGTGCGTAAGTGAGCGTTTTGACATAGAGGGATTCATACTTGGCTCACCTTTATCGACGTAGCAGTTTTAATATTTTTGGTGTCACTGCAAGATCTAGTGCACTAAAATCATCATCGTTTTTGATATTTCTATCAGCTCCGGCATCAATTAAAATCTTGACCATCTCCTCTTTTCCGCTTGATGCGGTGTACATGAGTGAGGTTACGCCGTTCTCATTTACCGTATCAATCTCAATACCGCGATCTATAAGCATTTTGACAATTTTTGCATTATCGCTAAAACATGCCAACCAAAGTGCAGTATTACCGTCTCTATTTTTTAAGGTTATATCCGCTCCCTCATCTAAGAGCTCTTTTACGACACTCTCGTTTCCTTCCCTTGCAGACTTCATTAGAGCAGTATTGCCAAAACTTCCCTGCAGATTTAAATCATCTTTTGAATACTCATTCTCTTGTAGCCAATTTAGTGTTGTTTGTGTCATCTATTGCCCTTTGTAGAGGTTTAGTAGGTTTAATGAGCTTTTCGTGGCTCTTGCAATGATGCTCTGTTCGGGTCTAAAAAGAGTATCTGAGATAACTTTTACAGTGTCTGTTATAGATTCAAAGCTAAATTCAGGGTAAGTGCTTTGTAAAACGATGCTATCCATTGAGATTTTTTCAAGCGAGGTAGGCTCAATTTTAGAGATATTTTTTGCACCAAGAGAGAGATAAAAGTTTTCTAACTCCTCATGTAAATGCGTAGCATTAAAAATTATACCTTTGTAGGAGTTCTCTTTTAAAGTGGAAACAAAAGCTTCGCTTAGAGAGTTCTCCTCTACTAAAATGGCTTTGTCGCTCTCTTTTAGTTTTGATAGTGAAGTTTCATCTTCCACGATATAACCGATACAGTTTTCATCAATATCCTCTTGAAGATCAACCGTAACGGCATAATAGAGTGCATTCAAATTTTTTGCACTTTTTTTTATCCGTTCAAGCACTTCTCTATCAGTTACATGAACAACAAAGATTTGAATCATGGTATCTTCCATGATCTCATCTATCTCATCTAAAAATTCATCATCTATATCTTGTAAACAAAAATCTACTGTCATATTTCCCTCTAACTTTTGATCTCTTGATAAGAGCTATCTCTTTTTATATGGTTCATTGCTTTGAAAAAACAGCCCGAATTTTCAAAATAGTAGGTGTTATTTGAAAAGGTCAAGTTTTCAGAATGAACTCTTTGCATTAATTTAATATCTTTTGTATCGACTTCATAGTGCTTTTCACAGTGACGGCAAAAAAGTCTTGATGTCATCTCCTATCCTTTTTGTCTGTGGTAATTATTTTTTTAGTTGCAATTATTATTCTGAATAGTTCAAATTCCTATTCATAGCAAAAGTTTTTCAATTGAGATCTCTAGAATGATATATGCAGGTGAGGTACTAGATAAACTGCTAAGGAGTAAACGGTGGTTAATAGATCAAAAATAAAAGAGCTTTTGAATGAGAGTGCATGTTCACACTCAAAAGATAAAAAACCCGGAGAGGGGTGTAATTTACCCAAACCGGGAATGGCAGCAGGTGGTTGTGCGTTTGACGGGGCGCAGATTTCACTCTTTCCCTATGCCGATGCCGTCCATTTAGTGCATGGTCCACAAACCTGTTTAGGTGCGTCATGGGAGACAAGAGAGACATTGAGCTCTTATGAGGGTAGGGATCATACCGTTATGGGTTTTACTACCGGGATTAATACCAATGATGTAATTTTCGGCGGAGATAAACGTCTTGAGGAATCGATTGATTACATTATGAATAATTACTCGCCTGAGGCGATATTCGTCTACTCCACTTGTGTGACGGCACTTGTGGGAGATGATATCGATATGACCTGTAAACTAAGTAGCCAAAAGCATAGTGTTCCGGTTGTTCCGGTTCATGCACCCGGTTTTGTAGGAGGAAAAAATTTAGGCTCAAGACTAGCGGGTGAGGCGGTGTTAGAGCACCTAATAGGCACGAAAGAGCCTGAATATACCACACCCTATGACATCAATCTAATCGGTGATTATAACGTCACCGGAGATATGTGGCAGTACCTTCCGCTCTTTGACAAGATAGGCATACGAGTACTGAGTTCGCTAAGCGGTGATGGAAGAGTGAACGGTATCAGATCGGCTCACAGAGCAAAATTAAATGTCATAGTGTGTGCAAAATCTTTAGTTACGTTATGTAGAAAAATGCAAGAGCAGTACGATGTGCCTTGGATATCGGTCTCTTTTTACGGAAAAAGGGATACAACTTTTGCAATCAGAGAGATAGTAAAAGAGCTAGGTGATCCTAAACTTATTCAAAAAGCTGAAGAGGTGATAAAAGAAGAAGAGGAGAAGTTAGAGAGTCAACTTCAGCCCTATCGTGAACTATTTGCCGGAAAAAAAGCTGTTTTAAATACAGGAGGTAATAAAGCATGGTCTATCGCTTCAGGTTTGCAAGATCTTGGAATTGAAGTGGTTGCAACGTCTATTAGAAAATCAACAGAGGATGATATTGCTAAGGCGAGAGACTATTTGGGTGAAGAGGGTGTATTAATGAAAACACCAGCGTCTGAACAGGCCAAAGTAATTGATGAAAAGGGCGCAGATATTTTATTAGCGGGTGGACGTAGTCTCTATACGGCTATTAAGAAAAAAATATCTTTTATTGACGTAAACCAAGAGAAAAAGGTGAGTTACGGCGGTTATGAAGGACTCATTAATCTTGCCGAGGATTTAAAGTACGCCTTTTTAAATCCGGTCTTTGCAAATGTTGCAAAAAAAGCTCCTTGGGAGGCTCTATAATGGAAGCGATACCGTTAAGTAAAAAAGAACACAAGCCTCTACAGGTCAATCCGATTAAACATTCACAACCGATGGGTGCCGCTTTAGCCTATATGGGTATAAAGAATTGTTTGCCTCTCATGCATGCATCGCAAGGGTGTGCATCCTATACAAAGGTTTTTTATACTAGACACTTTAATGAACCCATAGCCATGTATAACACGTCAGTCAGTGATATTACGGCTGTTTTGGACGGGGGAGACTACTCGATACTTTTAGCTATTGAAAATATTACGAAAAAAAACAAGGGTATGAAGCCAGAACTTATAGGATTGCATACAACAGGACTTACCGAAACAAAAGGTGATGATGTAAGAAGTGTCGGTACTCATATTGAAATTCCCTACTGTTATGTCAATACTCCAGATTATGAAGGAGGAATGGAAAGTGGATGGGCCCTTACCGTAAAGGCTTTAATAGAACAGCATACGAAGTCAACTGCGCAGCTAAAGGCAAATAAGTTACTGCTTCTTCCACATGTCAGTATGCAGCCTATAGAGGTGGAAAAAGTTAAAGAGTTTTGTGAAGGCTTTGGATTTGAAACCTATGCATTGCCTGATCTTTCTACTTCACTTGACGGTTATCTTAGTCAAGGGCAAGGAAAGCTTGGAACAGGTGCGATTAGTATAGAGGATATTGCTAATTTAGCTGATTGTGCCAATGTTGTGAGTATAGGCTCATCTATGAAGATTGCCGCAAATGCACTTTTAGAGAAAAACGACAAAATAGAACATACACACTTTGAACATCTTTTAGGACAAGACAACAACGACAATTTTGTCGCATTTTTGATGAAAGAGCGACAAATTGAACCTAGACCGAGTGTAAAAAGATGGAGAGGAAGATTGCAAGATGCAATGCTTGATTCACATTTTCTTATAGGTTCTTCTCATTTTGTCGTTACCGGTGAGCCGGATATGTGTATAGGTATATGTGAGCTAATACAGAGTGTAGGAGGTACTGTAGACGCTGTTGTGGCGACAACCTACAGTAAAGTCTTAGAGAGTATAAAAGCTGAAAATGTCTTTGTAGGTGATCTTGAAGATGCTCAAGATCATTTTGAAAAAGCAGATTTGGTGATCAGTAACTTTCATGCAGAACGTTTATTGCACTCTTCTAAAAATACGGCATTAATTTTACGAGGTTTTCCAAACTATGAAGAGCTTGGAAATCAACTTAAAAATGATCAACTCTATGAGGGAAGTACATATCTTCTCTTTGAGATTGCAAATAAATTAAGAGAGGTAAAACATCATGGCTGATACGACTAAGATCACGGTTGAAAATACTAATTCATCAACAAATGGTATCAAAGTAGCCTTTGCTACAAAAGATATGCAGACTATTAATGCCCATTTTGGCGGCGCAAAAGAGTTTGTAGTTTATGAAGTTTCAAAAGAGGGTTTTACGCTTAACGGTGTGATAAAGACAGATACATCTGATCTAAGTGGAGATGATAAGACAGATTTTAAGGTCAAAGCACTTGAAAGTGTCAATATCATGTATTGTGAATCAATAGGCGGTACTGCAGCTGCAAAGGTTATACGTGCAGGAATTCACCCTATGAAGGTTCAAGAGCCTACCTTGATAGAGACAATCCTTAACGACCTTATAAAGATGATTAACGGCAATCCTCCACCATGGGTAAAAAGAATAATGAATTTAGAAACTGTTGAAGACGTGCGTTTAGCACGTTGGGCAGAATAAGGAAGAGATATGAGTGAAGCACAATTAGAAGCAAATGAGTTTACGACTGAGTTGATACGTCAACTAAGAGCGACAGATCAATTTGGTAACTGGGCAAAGATGAGTGATGAAGAGTTACTTACAAAAAAATATGTCAAGACAAAAGAGGATTTGAAAAATATTCCTATTATCGCAGATATCGATGAGATGCTAATCGGTGAGATTAAGATGATTTTTAAAGCTGTTGCTCTTCAGTTTGAGAGAAAAACTGGGGTTATGTGCAATGTTGTTATGGAGATGAGCCATGAGGGGTTCGGTCGCTGTATTGTTATTGCAGATAGAATAGTTTTAGTGGATAAGTATTTTAAAGATGCCCATAGGTTTAGTTTTAGAACACTAGATAAGCTCTATGAAGAGGGGCAAAAGTATTTGAATAAATCATTTGAAATTTATGAACAATTTAAACCATGTAAGGATGCACAATAATGGCAAGTGTAGGAATTTTTGTTGGAAGTAGCGGGGGCGTTACACAAGGTGTAGCTGAAAAACTTGAGGAGTTGTTTGAGGGTTCGGAACTTATCAATATGGAAGAGGATTATGATGATCTTGAGCAGTTTGAAGATTTTGATGTACTGTTGATCGGATCTTCCACATGGGGACAGGGTGATCCTCAACGTGACTGGGTTGACCCTCTGTATGAGATGGAAAATGAAGAGCCTGATTTCAGCGGAAAGAAGGTTGCATTTTTCGGCGCGGGAGATCAAGAGAGTCACGGTGAAGAGTTTATAAGTGCACTTGGAAAGATGAAAAAGACTTTTTCAAAACTTGGTGCCGATACGAATTTTGGATATTGGTCAACGGAAGGGTATGACTATAAAGGCTCTCAAGCAGAAGAGAACGGAAAATTTTGCGGTTTAGCTATTGATGACGTTAATCAAGAGGATTTAACCCAACAGAGAGTTACTAACTGGGCGAGCCAAGTAAAACAAGAGATGCAAATATAAAGGATAAGAGATGAGTAAAATTGAAATGAGTCGAATTGAAGAGTTTAACACACTGACCGATACGGAAGAGTTTTTCGATTTTTTTGATCTTGAGTATGACGAGAGACTTGTATATGTAAAACGTTTTCATATCATGAAAAAGTATGGTGAGATGATAAATAAGGCCAAAGAGCATCTTTCAGGTGATACGGAGAAGTTGATAGATTTTTATAAGTTTGCACTCATTAGCACATATAAAAATTTTGAAAACGGATATTCGCCCTCAGCTGCGGATGTATGGTCAATGTATGACAACCCAAGTGCTTGTGGAACTTGTTCCACGTCTGTTAGTTGTAGTGATGTAGAGGAGGTGACAAATGGAGTACACGCATGCGCAAGTCAACCAAATATCAGCTTCAACTAAAGATGAGATACTTCCGGTTTTTAGGTTAGGTCAACGTGTTCGTATCACAAAACCGATACGAAACGACGGTTCAAATCCGTTTCACGGACCTGATGAGATACTTATATACCCGGGTGCGGAAGGTTATGTGAAACATATAGGTGATTTTTTACAAGTCATTCGTATCTATGAAGTACACTTTATAGAAGAAGGTCAAACATTTGGGTGTAGAGAAGCTGAATTAGAAGCTATCGGTGACGTAGATGGTTATGATGAGGTAGAAGAGGAACTACGTTGGTTAAGAGAACATAGAGCAAAACGTGCTGCACAGAAAGAAAATGCCAAAGCGCAATCTCAAAAAGAGGGAGAGTAGCTTGATTTTTGAGATTTGACGACCGTTAAAATATTTACCATGAATATTTTAGCTTAAAAAAAGAAGGAGAAGATATGGTAAACGTCATTTTTTGTGGTTTTGGCGAGGAGATGGATAAACGTGTAATAGCCAGAGGTGGGGATGTATTGCTTCGCGTAGCGGAGAGCAACGGAGTAAAAATACCGACAGATTGTAAAGATGGAACTTGCGGAAGCTGCGCGGTTAAAATCGAGGATTTAAGTGTAACTGAAGCGATGGACTCGACAGAAGAGGATTATGACGCTCATGCACAATCGGTGTATATGGAAGATAAAGAGCTTGACACCCTAATAGAGATGTCTGCTATTTCAAAAAAAGAGGCTGAAGTTGCACAGCAGTTTAACCGTCAGACACCGGTTCGTCTTGCATGCCAATGTATCATTAAAAGCGACATACTTGTAAAACCGTTTGATTAATAAATAAAGGAGATAAATATGACAACACGTGTAGAGATAATGAATGATTTTTTAGCTATAAATGTAAAACCTGGAAAGACTATTCAAGATATTGTTGAGGCATCGGGAAGTGCATTACCGTTTGGGTGTAGAGACGGTGAGTGCGGAACTTGTATCGTAACTATTGAATCAGGAATGGAGTTTTTAAGTGAAATTACCGAGAAAGAAAAAGCGGTAATGAAAATGCTCAATGAATCAAGTGCAAAAGCTCGTCTATCATGCCAAATGAAAATCACTGAACCAAATGGTTTAGTACGTCTTAAATATTAATTTTTTGCCCACTTTGCTGGGCAGAAACAGCTGATTATCCCCTTTTAAATTTATCTAGAATAAAATATGCATGTAAGTTGTTTAGAAAGAAGATTTAATGAAGCAACAATTTAATTTAAAACAGAAACAACTTCCTAGACTGTCGATAAAAACGTGGCTACCGCTTTTACAGTGTTCATTAAGTGATTTGGATAAGCATATACAGGTCATTACCAACGATAATCCTTGTATTGAAGTAAAGTCCGGTTTTGAAGTCTCTGAGAGTTCATCAGATAACTCACATCGTACATTTTTAGAGTATCAAAACCATGTTTCAAATTCGATGGGTGATAATGCAGATTGGATGAGTATATCTAATGAGTCTCTGTATGAAAAACTTGATAATCAGATCACCGCACCTCTATTTCCTACACCGATTTCTCAAAAAATAGCAAAACAGATTATTTTGTATATCAATGAAAATGGCTATTTTGAAGGTGATATAGATGAGATTGCCCAACAGTGTAATGCAAGCAGTTACAAAGTTGAACAGATAAGACAACGTTTTGCCTATCTTGAACCTTCAGGAATAGGAGCAGTAGATTATAAAGAGTCATTTCTTTTTCAACTAAACCAATATGATTTAGATGATGAGCTGAGTATTCTTTTAAGTGCTTTGATCTTGAAATTTGAAGATATTGAAAAATTTATTGATCATAAGAGGATACATGATGCAAAAGAGGTTTTACAACATCTGAAAAATCCTCCGGCAATCGAGTATATGGAAAATGACAAGCAGATTTTGCCGGATTTGAAAGTTATATATAAAAACGATAGTTTTGTTATAAAGATGAATAGTGATTTTTATCCGGACTTAGAAGTGAGTCAGGTAAATAAGTATGACAATTTTGCAAAACAGAAGTTCAAAGAGGCAAGAGAGTTGGTAAAACTCTTAGATCTTCGAAAAGCGACTCTCTATAACATCACTTTGGTTCTAATAGAAGAGCAGCATGCATTCTTTTTAGGCGGCAAGTTAAAACCTCTGCGATTACAAGATGTTGCCGACAAGTTAGGGTTTAATGAATCAACCATTTCAAGAGCAATAAGCGACAAATATCTTGAGTGTGAATTTGGAGTGTTGAGTTTTAAAGAGTTTTTTTCAAACTCGATAGGAGATGTTTCAACTTCGGAAATCAAACAATTTATGAAAAAGTTGATTGAGATTGAGGATAAAGAGAAACCTTACAGTGATAAGTATTTGCATGAAAAAATAGAGGAGCGCTTTCGTATACAGATGGTAAGAAGATCAATCGCTAAATATCGTCAAGAGCTTGACATTGCCTCATTTAAAGAGAGAAAGTTTTTGTATAAACTGCAAATGCTCTAAAAGTAGAACATTACGACAGATATACAAAAACCGTTTTGAATTATAGGAAGGGCTAGATACTCATTGGCTTCAAGCTCTTTTTCTCCCTCAAATTTGTCACCTAAAACGGGGCGTCCGGTTCTCCATGATTTTCCTACTATAGAGTTTTCTTTTCCAAGTCTTGTTAATTTATAGTGCTCTTCTAGATCTATTCCGTCACTTGAAATGCCGTCTCTAAAAATCAGAGCCTCACCGGTTTCATCAGGTATCCACACTTCAAACCTCTTCGCAATCGGGGTATTTTCTGCTGATAGAAATGTCATTACATACCCATCCTCTTCATTCATCCAAGATGGAATTGCAATGGCTGTAGTAAGACCCTCTTTTTTTGCTTTTGTAACACGTAAAAAGTTTGATGTTTCATCGAGTTGCTTGATGATGTAGGGCATCTTTGTATTCCAAACAGTTCCTGGTAATCCTCGCCCTTTCATTATCTTGATATTCTTTGATATCCAGGCAAAATTATCCATTGTACCGTAGTATCCATCTATCAGGGTCATTTCAAAACTTCTTTCAATGTTCTTACCCCATAACTCAATTGCACCTTTTTTTGAATCAAGATCGCTGCACAAAAATACAACTATTGCGGTTAAATATTCACCGGCAAATATTGGCATCGCTATCGCTGAGGTGATCCCCATTTTAAGAGCTGCATCGGTACGTTTAAAATATGTATCTTCAATAGAAGGAAGAATTATAGGATGCTGTTTTGCCCATGCTTTACCCGGTAAGCCCTCATTATATTTAAATCTCAAAGTTTCACTGTGGTTTTGGAAATTTTTCATGGATCCGTAGAGACCATTAACTAAAGTTAGTTCACTCATATCATTGTTTGGTTCCCAAATTTCGGTAGCTTTGATAAAGTTAGGCATATATATTCTCCTAGATAGTACTATTTAGTAACTAAAATAGTTATTTAATGATTAAATGCATTTTTTATTCTAGTTATGTTTAGTGAATGGTAACAATTTTATGATTTTGATTCTCTTAGAATAATAATTGCATTAACAATCATAAATTGTATGAATAAATTTTATAAGGACGATACAGATGGCTAGAAATGATCTAATTGGCGGCGCACTCTGGGAAGAGTATTCGCAAGAGGTACAAAACCGTATGAATAATCCATTTAATATGGGTGAAATAACAGAAGCTGAAGTGGGTAGTGATAGATTAATAATAGCTGATTTCGGAGCAGAAAGCTGCGGTGATGCCGTAAGACTGTATTGGCAGATCGATCCAAAAACAGATGTTATAAAAAAGAGTAAATTTAAGAGTTTTGGATGCGGTACCGCTATTGCATCATCAGATATGATGGCAGAATTGTGTATGGAAAAAACTGTTGATGAGGCTTTGAATATTACAAATATCGATGTTGAAAAAGCTTTACGCGATGAGGAAGAGATTCCCGCAGTTCCCGGACAAAAGATGCACTGTTCGGTAATGGCATACGATGTTATAAAAAAAGCTGCATCAATCTACAAAAATGTAGATATGGAGAGTTTAGAGAGTGAATTTATAGTGTGTGAGTGTGCACGTATTTCACAAGATACTTTAAAAGAGGTTATTAAACTCAATAAATTAACTACGGTTGAAGAGGTGACTGATTACACGAAAGCCGGAGGGTTTTGTAAGTCATGTATTAAACCGGGCGGTCATGAGGTAAAAGATGTATATCTAGTTGATCTCTTAGCAGAGATAAACGAAGAGTTGCAAGCTGAAGAGAAAACAAGAAAAATCATTGAGGCTAAAGGTGACGGTACATTTGATTCAATGAGTTTGGTGCAAAAGATAAAATCGGTTGAATCGATACTTGAACAATATATTCGTCCTACTTTGAAAGCTGACGGTGGAAATGTTGAGCTTATTGACATTCAAGATGTTGAGGGCATTTTTGAAGTATTGATTAAGTATCAAGGTGAGTGTATTACATGTTCTATGAATACCACTACAACACTTGCGGGTATTGAAGATATGCTCAAGTTTAAACTAAAAGCGCAAATAAAAGTAATCGTAACATAATGTCATTTGCAACAAAAGAGGGAACTTTCAGTTATATAAAACAGTTCCCTAAATATAGTAAAGATTTTTACAGATTTGATGGTGAACTCTTTATCTCATCAATAGGACTTGGTACGTTTCGTAAAGAGCCCTATAGGGAAGAGAACTATATTGTTAGTTATAAAGAATCGGTAAAAAGTGCAATACTCAACGGTATAAATATTATAGATACGGCTATCAACTACCGATATCAGATGAGTGAACGTGAGATTGCAGAAGCACTGCAAGAGCTTTTTGAAGAGGAAAAAATCAAAAGAGAGCAGATAATAATTACCTCAAAAGCAGGATTTTTACCTTTAGATTTTCCATTTCCTGAAAACCCGTATGAGTGGATTGAAGAGAATGTTATAGAGAAAAATTTAGCAACAAAAAGCGACATAATTGTCGATCAGCACTGTATAACTCCTGCCTTTTTAGAGTGGAGCCTTGAGCAGTCGTTAAAAAATCTACAACTTCAGACAATTGATATTTTCTTTTTACATAATCCTGAAACGCAGTTGGGTTATATTGATTATGAGAGTTTAAAGCTGAAAATTAGAGCTGCATTTGAACTTTTTGAAAATATGGTGCAAAAAGGAAAAATCAAGAATTACGGCATTGCAAGCTGGAACGGATTTTTATATGAGGAGGGACATACCGAGTATATAGGCCTAAAGGATATGGTTGATATTGCACATGAGGTCGGTGGTGAAAATAATCACTTTAAATATATACAAGCACCTTATAATCTAGCAAAATTGGAGGCTTTTAGTTACGCAAATCAATTAGCACCTGATGGTAAATATTATCCTTTAATGCAAGCAATAGATATGTATGGACTTAAAATGATAGGCTCTTCTCCGCTTTTACAGATGAATATATTTAAAAGAAAATTTAACACTAAAATAGGTGAACTTCTTGGAACGCAGAAATTTAACGATGTTATTAGTGCGCTTCAATTTGCACGTAGCGGAAATCTGATCAGCTCAGTTTTTGGTGCAGTTGATCCAGAACATGTAAAGACTAATCTACTATTGTCATACATTCCAAACCCCAAACAAGAGAGTATGAAAAAGCTCTTTGGAGGTGAGTTTTGATTTATGACGTCATAGTGGTGGGAAGCGGAATAGCCGGACTGTACGCTGCACTCTATTCTAAAAAAGCGGGGCTAAATGTTGCTGTATTATCAAAAGGGAACCCCTTTAGATCAAACTCTTCAGTTGCATCGGGTGGAATAAATGCCGTAATAAATCTCAACGAATATGATTCTGTAAAAAAACATATTGAAGATACGGTTGAGGGATCTGATGGATTGTCTCATGTCTCCAACATAGAAAAAATGTGCGAAGAGGCACCTAGAATTATAAATGAGTTAAGAGAGTTGGGTGTTGCATTTGATAGCAATGATGAAGGAGAGCTTGAACAGAGACCGTTTGGGGGATCCTCATCAAATAGAACCTGTTATATTGCAGATAGAACGGGTGCCTCCATTGTACAAACACTGCTTTTAAAGTGTAGAGAAGAGGGTGTACATATCCTTGCAAATCATAAATTTTTAAATATTACAAAGTTTAAAGGAAAACTCTCAGGTGTGACGGTTCTTCGTAGACGAAATTCACAAGTAATTGCGCTTGCTTGTAAATCTTTAGTTTTAGCCGGCGGTGGATATGCAGGAATATATAGAGGTCATACGACAAACTCTCAGGAGAGTTCAGGAGACGTATTAGCCGCGGCACTAAGAGCCAATATGAGACTAAGCAATATGGAGTTCATTCAGTTTCATCCAACGACTTTGGCAACTACGGGAGCGTTGATAAGTGAGGCTGCAAGAGGAGAAGGGGCTTATCTAGTCGATGAAAATAGGGTGCGTTTCACTGATGAACTGCAGACAAGAGATAAACTCTCAAGAGAGATTGTTAAACATATGCTGGATGGGCATAAAGTTTATTTAGATTTAAGGCACTTAAGTAAAGAGGCAATCGAAAAAAAGTTGCCATCTGTACAAAAAATTGCCTTAAGCTCTGCCGGAGTCGATGTTACAAATGAACTTCTTGAAATATCTCCTTCAGCACACTATAGTATCGGAGGTATCTGGACAAGAAGTGATACATCAACAGATATGGATAATGTATTTGCATGCGGCGAGTGTGCGGTTACGGGTGTACACGGCGCAAACAGGCTTGGTGGAAATTCACTGTTAGAGGGGGCATATTTTGGGCGTATTGCAGGGATTGAGGCGGCAAAAACGGTTCACAGAAGAGAGTTTCAACCCATTGATTACTCTTATGTTGAAAAAGAGGCTAGAAGAGTAGAGTATATACTAGAAGGTGAATCACTTTTTAATATAAACTCTATGAGGAAAAATCTTGGCGAAAACCTCTTTAAAAATGCAGGTGTTTATAGAAGTGAAGAGTCACTACTGGATGCTTTGAGATATACAAACTATTTAATTAGCAAACAGTACGGTCTTCATTGTGTGAATAAGGAGATAAACAATAATGTAGAGCTTGCATCTATTATTGAGTTTAAAAATAGTCTGCTTATTTGTGAAGCGATGATACTCTCTGCACTGCAGCGCAATGAGAGTAGGGGGGTGCACTATAGGAGTGACCATCCGGAGAAAAACGACAAACTCTATGATGCTGCGTCATATATTAGGCAGATCAGTCATGACTTTTTAAAAGTAACGTTTGATGACGTGAAACAAAATGACATCTGGCACAAAATCAGAAAATTTTTTATCTTAAATTAGGAGGATAACACAATGGCAAAAGTAATGTTGCGTGAAAATGATGAGGGTAAAGTGCTATTTTATGTAGCAAAAAAGGATATGGAGGAGATTATTGAGTCTCTAGAGTTTAATAGTGACGAAAAATGGGGTGGAAACGTAAACCTAACAAACGGTGATACTTGGTTTATCGAACCGATGGAGAAAAAATTGCCTAACGAAGTGAATGCAAAAATTGTAACCCGCGGTGACGATTAAACTATAACTCTATATTGTACTTTTTTATTTTATAACCAATTTGGCGTGCAGTCATGCCAAGTTGCGTAGCTGCTTTTGTTTGAATTCCCCGATTATCTATCAATGCTTTTATAATTGATTCTTTTTCCATATCTTGTAGACTCATTTTGGTATGAACCGCTGGAGTGCTCTCTTGAGGTACCGGCGCTTCTGTAGTAACCTCTTGCTGCACTACCTCTACCGTTTTTTCTTGAGGCATATGCATCTTTTGATAGTTAAACGGCAAGACATGGTTGAGCATTTCAGGCGTAACTTCACCATCAGGACATATGAGTACTATCCTCTCCATCGTATTTTGAAGCTCACGAATATTACCAGGCCATGGATAATCTAGTAAAAGTTCCAGTGCTGCTTTGGATAAAACCATCTTTTTGTGATGCTCTTTGAGAAAAATTTTAAGATGGTGCTCTATTAATAGTTTCACATCTTCAAATCTCTCTCTTAATGGAGGCAGATTAAGAGGAATAACATTGAGTCTATAAAAAAGATCCTCCCTAAACTCCCCATCTTTTACCATCTGCTCTAGGTTTCTATTTGTTGCTGCAACGAGTCGAACATCTGTTTTAATCGTTTTTGTACCGCCGACTCTTTCAAACTCCTGCTCTTGAAGTATTCGCAGTAGTTTTACCTGCAGAGAAGCAGAGACATCACCGATCTCATCTAAAAAGAGTGTTCCGCCGTCAGCAATCTCAAATCTACCTTTTCGCATCTCTTTCGCATCTGTAAATGCACCTTTTTCATGTCCGAAAAGCTCACTCTCAAGAAGTGTTTCACTGATTGCGGCACAGTTAAGTTTTATAAAGGGTCCATTTTTTCTTTTACTCAGATTGTGTACCGCCGTAGCAATAAGCTCTTTACCGGTTCCGGTCTCACCTCTCACTAAAATTGTGGCATCTGAAGGAGCTACGGCTTCAAGCATACTGAAAATTTGGCGCATCTTAGTGCTTGTACCGATGATATTTTCAAATTTATACTCACTAAGAGCTTGATCTTTATAATAGGTCTTAAGCTCAACAAGACTCTCTTTCTCTTTTGCAAACTCTTGTTGTTTTACTAATGAGCCTCCAAAGAGAGTTCCTACGATTGTTAGCATTCTAACAATGTCATCAAAGTTTAGAACCGATTCTTTATCTATGTTTGCAGAAATTACCCCTATGACACCGTCATCTCGCAAGATAGGTACTGCAACATAAGAGATTGATTGAGCGCTTAGTGAACCTACCTTATTAAGGTAGTTAATGTTGCTATGAATATTTTCTATAACTATCGGCTCGGCACTCTGTGCAGCCAAACCGGTCGCACCCTCACCCAATTTATAAGTAGCCATCCTCTTTTGTTGCGGCGTCAGGTCAATTGAAGCATAAAGATCCAATGTATCCATTGCTTCGTTAAGCATAAAGAGCGTACACCTATCTAAATAGGAGTTTCTTTTTAATAGGCGCATAGATTTTTCGATAGTTTCTTGAATATCTGCACTGCTTGTTAACATAACTGCTATCTCGTATAGCAGTTTTATCTCATTGTAGGCAAAAGTTAAGGAACAAGTTCTACACTCGTCTCTATCCGGTATATTTAAATCATCATACATATTTCACAACTCCAATATGTAATTATAGTAGATATTTGTACTAATAACTGCTTTATAATTAACCATTTTATTGATTGCTTATAGAATAATATATGCATTTAAAACTAAAAACATTTAGAGGTTAATATGCAGATAACGGTACACGGCACTCCCGTAAAACTTGAAGGAAAAGAGCAAAATATAGGAAAAGAGGCACCTGCAGCTAGAATTACAAGACTTGACGGAACACAAAACGTTATAGGAATGATTGCACCTACGACGCAGCTTCTTGTTTCAATACCTTCTCTTAAAACGGAAGTTTGTTCTTTAGGGGCTAAAAAGATAAATGACATTGTGAAAAAGTTCAATAAATTGACAACTGTAATGATTACGACAGATGATTTAGATGTGGTAAGTGAATTTTCGCAAAAAGAGAGTATTGATAGTGCAGATTTAGTTGTTGATACAAATTTAAATTATGCAAAAAAATATGGGTTGCTTATACCTGAGGGAAAACTAAAAAATCGTTTAGCGAGGGCTGTATATGTAATTGACAGAGACGGATTGATTGCGTATAAAGAGGTGGTTTTAGAAGTTACGGATGAGATAGATTATGATGCTTTAAGTAGTGCAGTTGACAAAGTGGTCTCTGTGAAGAAAAAGGGTCACACACATGAAGAGTGGATGTCAGTATAGAAGGAATAGATGAGTATTTATGTCTAAAATTTATAGCGATACAGTACTGAGCCGACTAAAAGTTGCAAGGTTAAGCGGTTTTATAGATTGGGATGCACAGCCCTCTTCATTTAAACGCTACCCTGAATTTCTCTTTCGCTACAAATATAAACAGATGAGTGAACTTGAGCTTATCGAACTTACAAGAATCGTCACATCACGTAGCGTTGTCGGATCAAAACCCTATTTAAAGTTAAACACTCCCTCGGCAGGTAATCTGCATCCTCTAGAGCTGTATGTGCAAATTCGAGGTATTAAAGGTATCATAAGCGGCATCTATCACGTAGATGCAAAAGCAGAAGAGATTGTTTTAATAGAAGAGATCAATGATGACGGGCTCGAACAGTATGTAGGATTAGAGTATAAACATAGAGGTTTTATCTTTCTTGTGAGTATTGTTCCTTTTCGCTCTACATGGAAATATGGCGATAGATCAATGAGATACTGCTACCTTGACGCGGGACATCAAGTTGAGGCCATACAGATGTCGGCAACTCTTTTTGGAAAGAATGTGACAATTTTGTCAGATTATGATGAAAATCGACTCAATAGTGTCATGGGTTTTGGCAATGAGGAGTTTATTTGTGCCGTTTTATCTATTGGTACAGAAGAGGAAAAAGATGTAAAGCCTTTTGCGAAGGGGCTAATGCAGGTTGCTCCAACTGATTATTGTGAGGCCGAGGGCTATTTTAAAGAGTTATTACAAAAAGGGCAGATAGAACACTCTTTGATGCTAACAAAGAGTATAAACGTTGAAAAAAATGAGATTTTATCTAGGCGCTCTGCCAGATCATTTAGTGATAGAGATATAGATAGTTCAAAGATTATAGATTTTCTTCTACAGCTTAACTCTTCGCTCTCATTCTATTATGTTCTCCAATATAGTGAAAATGAAAAAACAGGTCTCTACCTGGGTGGAGAAATGATAAAAGCGGGTGATTTTAGAGATGAGATGAGTGCATTATTGGTAGATCAGCTCTTTTTAAAAAAGGCCGCTATGATTATAGTTATAACATCAGAGAATTTTGATGCCAAAGAGTTAATGTATGCCGGCTCAATTGTTCATCAACTTTACTACCTTGCTCAAAAAGAGGGTATGGGGTTTACTGGCATTGGAGCCTTTTATGATCTGCAACTGCAAAAATTTCTCAATACAAAAGAGTATGTACACTATGTTTGTGCGCTTGGAGGAAAATGAAAAAGTTTAAACATAAAGAGGCAGATAAAATTTTAAATATTTTTCGTTTTTATCAAAGAAACGGCACACTCTATCTTGATCATGATACGAATGTATTAGATGAACTATTTGATGCAATCGTCGATGCCGTCAATGAGTGTGGCTCTTTGAAACTAGAGCTGCCCTATACAGAATTTGTTCATCCGTGTAAAGAACTCTCCCGAGGCGATGAGGGGTGGATTGGACACTTTAAAGAGAGGGATAATAGACGTTTTTTTCTTAGTGATCTCTATGATTTTCTCAAACTCTTCTACTCCTAGAATAAAAAATGCATTTCAATACACTAAGTATTGGAGGATATTCCATGGCAATAGTATTTCTCAAAGATGACAACATAAAGGTGAATGTCTCCAGTGGCAAGACAATGAGACAGATTGCTCAAAAGGCGGGTGCATCTATGGAATTTGGATGCAGAGTCGGTGATTGTATAACTTGTGTTGCAAGCGTAAAAGAGGGAATGGAGTATTTAACTTCTAAAAGTCCAAAAGAGATAAAAGCTTTAGAACTACTTGAAGGCGATACGCAAAATTTACGTCTTATGTGTCAATGCAGCGTTGAAACAAGTGAGGGCGAGATAGTAATCTCGTATAGTTTTTAGATGTCTTTGGTTGAAGATACAGTAACGCCGGTGTCAGGAAGTGTCCACTTCATTGGGGCATTTGATCCGAAAATTCGTACCTTTGATATTATAATGAAGACCGCAAACGGAAGCTCTTATAACAGTTACCTTGTACGGGGGTCTGAGGGTGTTTGTGTCATGGATACGGTTAAAAAAGAGTTTTCAGACACCTTTTTTAAACGCTTAGAACTTCTGTGTGAGTATGACGAGATACGCTATATCGTCTTGCATCACCTTGAACCCGATCACTCGGGGGCTCTACTTGAGCTTATGCAAAGAGCACCTAAAGCAAAGTTGATCATCTCAGGGCGCGCCGTAATGATGCTAAAGGGCATCATAAAAGAGGATATCGCTTTTGAAATTGCAAATACGGGAAAAACTATCTCGTTGGGTGATAAAACGATAGAGTTTTTAAGTACGCCGTTTTTACACTGGCCTGATACCATGAGCTCGTACCTGCATGAAGAGAAGATTCTCTTTAGCGGGGATGTCTTTGGAAGTCACTACTATGATGAGAGGCTTTTTGATGATGAGGTGGGTGATTTTTCTTATGCTTTTAAATACTACTATGATCATATTATGCGCCCTTTTAAACAGTATGTATTGCAAGCACTCAATCTGTATGAGCGTTTTGAAATTGAGATAATCGCACCGCTTCACGGTCCGGTTTTACGATCAAACCCACAGTTTTATATACAAGAGTATGCAAGATGGAGTAGTGAGGCAAAATTTAGAAAACATGCATTTAGCCATAAAATGGTCTCAATCTTTTATATGTCCAGTTATGACAATACCCATAAGATGGCAGAAAAAATAACAGAAGGCGCGGATAGTATTGATGGGTTGATTGCAAGTATGTATGATTTAGCATCACTAGATGAATCAAACATGATTGATCTTTTAGAGGAATCTGATGCCGTGATAGTGGGCTCACCCACCATCAACGGTGACGTGGTAAAACCTGCATGGGATCTGCTTTCATGTATGGCATTTTTAGAAAGCAATGGAAAAATCGGTGCAAGTTTCGGCTCATACGGCTGGACGGGTGAAGCACCTGAGATGCTACATGACAGAATGCGATGGTTAAAGTTTAGATTACCTGTAAAGCCGATAAAAATTAAACTTATCCCAACCGATGAGGAGTTAGAAGCCTGTTTTAAATTTGGATCTGAAATCGGTGAAATAGTTATGGGAAAAATGGTGGAGATGGAGATATGAGTGAATTAGAGGTTATGCAGAGTGAAGTTTGTTTGTTGTTACAGTCCTATTCAATCAATTCGCACGCGCGAATGGTACTCTCTCCTTGGATTGCGCATAAATCATTAGAGAGTAACCATCTTTATGAGGATCTTGGTTTTAAGAGCCGTAGTGAGATGGGAAAATTTATGAATAAAAATTTTCCAAAACTTGCGCAACAGAAGCCCAAAACAAAATTATGGAAAAAGTTTCTGTATGAAAAAATCGACAAAATTGCACCTGCATGTATGGATTGTAGTGATCAAATGAACTGTTTTCAATGTCTAGTAAGTGAGTTAAGTGCATGAATACACCATCCATTTCAACAACGCAACTTTATGAACATATAGAGACGCTGCTTCAAACCGATACACCACTCTTTATACACGGGAGTCCTGGAATTGGAAAGTCCTATATTGTTGCCGATGTCGCAAAAAAACACTCCCTAGAGCTTGTTGATGTGAGATTGTCGCAAATGGATCCTGTGGATTTAAGAGGGGTTCCCTCAATTAAAGATAACCAAACGCATTGGATGCCGCCCGTATTTTTTCCTAAAGACAAAGAATCAAAAGGCATACTATTTTTAGATGAACTAAATTCTGCACCCCCATCAGTACAAGCTGCAATTTATCAGCTTGTACTTAATCGACAAATGGGTGAGTATGAGTTGCCAAAGGGTTGGAGAATAATTTGTGCGGGAAATAGAGTAAGTGATAGAGGTGTCGTTTTTCGTATGCCTACACCGCTAGCAAACAGGATGGTACATCTTCACGTAGAGGCAAAATTTGATGATTTTAAACTGTTTGCTATTTCTGAAGGCTTTCACCCCTTTATTATAGGTTTTTTAGGCTTTCGTCCCGATCTTCTTTCAACAGAGCCGACTGTTGAAGATGATGCAAACCCAGCTTTTGCAACACCGAGAAGTTATCATATGCTCTCAAATATTTTAAAAACGGATAAAAAAATCTCCCAACTTACTCCCGTTATATACGGTACGGTAGGCTATAGTGCAGGTTTAGAGTTTGTCTCGTATGTGAAGGTTTACGAAGAGTTACCTGATATTCTTTCAATTTATCAAGGAAATTATCCTGAGATTGAGAATAAACCGGCACTTCTGTATGCTTTAGTATCTGCATTGGTTGAATATTATGACAGCTCAGATCAGCATAAAAAACATCTTTTTGCATTTAGTGAGATGCTTCCTACCGAGTTTGCGGTAATGCTAATAAAAGATGTAATTGTCAAAGATGAAAATCTAGCTTCACACGAAGCGTTTGAACGTTGGTTAGAGAAATATGGCGAATACATCATCTGATTTTTTAACGAAAGTTAAAAAAATCAGAGTTCAGTTTCTTTTTGACCACCCCTTTTTAAGTGTTTTGGCACTCTCCATCCCTATGATTGAGAGAAAAAATACTCATGAAATATTTGAAACTGACGGGGTATCGATCTATGTAGATTTTACGCGTGCAAATAGTTTAAGTGAGGAGCAGCTTAAATACACTTATGCACATACACTCCTACATATACTTTTAAAACATGCTTTTAGAATGAAAGAGCGTGACCATAAAGTGTGGAACAGAAGCAGTGATATTGTTACAAATCTGCTTTTAAGTGATTTTGAGAGGATCGGAGAGCGGCCTAAAGATGAGATACTGCTTGAAAAGTTTCGTAACAAGAGTGTAGAGGAGGTCTATAACGCTCTCTATCAAGAAAATCAAGACTCAGATGAGAGTCCCGATGAAGAGAATAAAAACGAGCAAAAAGAGGATTTGATTGAGAATGAGGGTGATAAAGAGGAAGCTATTGAAGAGATAGATGCTCTGATCGTTCAGGCAATGGGCGCTGCAAAAAAGAGCGGTAACACTCCCTCGTCATTTTTAGAGATGATACATGAGGTGATTAGACCGAAAATTGATCTATATACGCTTCTGCACTCTTATATGAGCGAAAGTTTTTTTGATAAACAGACAGATTTTCTACATCCAAATCGCCGCTTTATTCATCAAAATATCTATCTTCCAGGATATACCCAAGAGAAGAATAGGCTTGATCTGTATATCGCACTTGATAAATCAATGAGTATTCAAAGAGAGGTTTTTTCAAAATTTCTAGGAATCATCGATTCAATTTTGAGGATGGGAATAGATTTTAAGGTAACTGTCATCCCCTTTGATGAGAGTGTTGATAAACAAAAGATTGTTAGTTATGAAACGCAAGATATAAAAAGAGAGGTGAAGTTTGAAAAAGGAAATGGAGGTACCCTTTTTGCACCCGTAATTGAGTATATAAAAGAGATAAGTACATTAAGTGCTACATTGATAGTTTTAAGTGACGGACTTTTTAAGATTGAACAAGCACCGCCTATAGATACCCTTTTTCTCATTAGTGAAAAGGCAAATATGAAGCGGTTTGAACCCTTTGGGGATGTCTTCTATTTTGATCTTTAGGAGCAAAAATGGATGAATTAAGTTACAAAGAGGAGATTGAAAAACTCAAAGAAGAGAGCAATTTTGAAGAACTTGGAGATCAGCTTTATCTTGAACATAAAGATGTAGAGGCAAGATTGGAGTGGGCATTTTTTAGACCATCAGGGTCACATCCAAAACAGGTAAATGATCCTGATCCGATTGTTTCTATTATGGCATTCAACCACTCAAGACTAGGTGCATATGAGAGATTTTCACTTCTTCACAAAGATGTGGTAAGTGAAGATCGTCTAAGAGTTAAGATACGCAACCGTAGCAGAATGCTTTTTCGTGCAATGGTTGACGGAGATTTTTTAGAGCTTGTGAAGGTGCTAGAGGAGTATCCCCTCTTTTTTGATTTAGCGTATGATCAAATGATAAACGGTCGTATATGGAATGAGATATATGCTGACCCTGTTGCTGCATCGAAATTTTTAGAGATTGCGAATGAACGTATAGATGGAAATCTTCTCAAAGGATTAGAGCGAAGACTGCAACCCTTGCAAAACTTCACGATAGAGCAGTGTAAATCATATTTAGATCTGCTGACACAACAAGTACAAAAATTGCATACTCATATAAAAAGCTATTTTGTCAACAGCTATGAGTCATGTATAGGTGAAAAGAACCTGCATCCTCTACAAAAAGTACTTTGGCAAAAGAGTATTGATATCCTAAAATAGAGAGGTGCGCTAATGTCACAAATTATTAGAAGTGTTATGAAAGCGATCTACAATCTTAGTGATGAGGATAACTATAATGTTTATGACTCTACCGATATCGCAGACTATTTGGGACTGGAAAAATCGGTTGTCGATGAAACAATAGCAACACTTTTTGAGGCAGGCTTTCTTGGTGAATGTATGAATTTGCATGATGATGGTGTTGAGACCTATTATCTTAAAGACAGCGGTATCGATCTGGTGGAAAGAGGCTAATAATGGTTGTCACCTTTTTTGAAAAACCGGGATGTGCAACGAATGCAAAACAGAAGCAGACTCTGCTTCAGGCAGGCTGTATGTTATTTGAAAAGGATCTACTCAATAACGGTTTGGACAAAAATGAGCTTCGTGAATTTTTTGAAGGAATTCAGCCATCAGAGTGGTTCAATCAAAATGCACCAAAAATTAAAAAGAAACAAATAGATGTTGCCTCACTAGATGAAAATGAGATACTTGATCTTTTTATGCAAGAACCTATTCTTATAAAAAGACCGCTTCTTATCGTAAATGGAGAGAAAATGTGCGGTTTCAATCAGACTAGAATAGAACAAGCATTAAATAGAAAACTCAACTCAACGGTTTCTGAGCGGTGTTCTGCCAAAAACTAGATAGGAGCGTACAATGTTGATTGTAAAAAACCATCTAGCCATTTTCTATTTCTTGTTAATAGTAATGGCTGTTTATATAAAATAGCTAAGTTGTTTAACCGAAAAAGATCGGTTAAACTGCACCAAATAGTATTTTTGATTCCCCACTTTTAAGTGATTTAATCTCATCATAACTTTTATCATTAATTCTAAGAGTAGAGGATTTAATCTCATCATAAACGGTATCTATTTTCTCTTCCGCACTGAGTTTTTTAAGATCACCCTTTGAAAGGTCTGCATGATCAAGCAGTTCATTCCAAACTGAACTCTCATCCAAAGAGAATGCATAAAATGTAAAATCCTCATACTCAAATTTACCGTCACCGTCTAAGTCTGTAACAAAAAGAATATTCAGTCCGTCACTTGAAAGGATATCTTTATATCTTTCAACGAATGGTTCAAAGAAATCTAAAGTTTCAAGCTCACACGCTAAAAAATCTATTTTATCGCTATTTGATACTAAAATTACCTGTGTTGCAGTCGCTTTTGGAGGAAGTTGTTTATCTGCCGACATTACTTTGCCAGGAACTATTACTAAAGAGCCTCTATACCCGTATGCGTATTTTTCTGTTTTTGCATTGAATGATGCTTGCCACTGGAGGTTGTTATCGTATATATAACTTTGTACTTTTGACATTAGTTAATCCTTTTTTAGGATTTCATGCAAGTTTTATTCTATAAATCTCTCATCTGATTTTGCTTTCATTACATCCTCTTCACTTTTTTGCATCCAACCGGTTTTAATATCTTCAACAGCGTCAAATTGAGGAATATAGGGTTTGATATCTAGTAATGGTGTGAAGTTAAGTACGTCAATTCCCTTTACGGTTATGATACTGTCTTCTATATTAACAATTTGAGAGATTGAAAGTCCTATTTTTGTCGGTCTTAAAGGTGATCTTGTAGAAAATACTCCTCTAAGCTGATCATCCATAAAAGGTGTAACTTTAAGTGATGTTCTTTCACTTTTATGAAAATGATAAAACAGGTAAATATGGCTAAAACCCTCCAAGTCTTTCAGCCCTTCGACAAATTGATCAAATATGACAATCTTTCCCATCTGCTCTTTTGCACCTTTTGGTTGTATGGGCATATTCTCAAGAGAGGTAAACTCGGTAAGTATCGTACCAATGGGAGTGAAAATCATTCTTCGTTAAAAATACCGTAAGGCTCTTCTAGTCTGATTGAGGAGGGATCAAGGGAGATATTAAGAACACTAAAAGATTCTCTTTTATTTGGAGGCAGCCTAAGTTTTAGTCTCTCAAGCGCCTCATCTTCATCTTTCGCATCTATTTTATAGCTGCGTTTCAATGCATCTTCTATTTTTATATCTACAATATATCGCATTACGATGCTTCTTGCGTTTTATATCCATATGTTGATGAGATAGAGCGTAAGCGTTCCGCTGCTTTTGTAAACTCTTCAATCGTATAATCGATCTCTTCATCTGTCGTAAAGCGTGAAAGACTAAGTCTCATTGCAGTATGCGCAAGTTCGGGATCTTCGCCTATTGCACTCATTATAGGATTTGCTTCAAGTGATTCAGATGCACATGCACTTCCTGTTGATGCGGCAATTCCTGCTCTGTTTAAATCCCAAAGCATCGCTTCACCTTCAATTCCTCGAAGTGAGATGAGTATCGTATTTGGAGTTCTATTCTCTCTAGGCCCAACTACAATGGTATCAGAAATTTTTGAAAGAGCATCTTCTAATCTATCACGCATTGCTTTGATAGTTGTATTCATTCTCTCAACATGACCGGATGCTTGTTTCAGTGCTAGTCCCATACCTACAATATAGGCAACATTGAGTGTACCTGCACGTTTTCCACCCATTTGCTCTCCACCGTGTAGCAGATTTGGAAGTGATTTTCCTTTTTTTACATAAAGTCCACCGATACCCTTTGGACCATGAAATTTATGTGCCGAAAATGTCAGATAATCGACACTTACTTTTGTCAGATCTACAGGAATTTTTCCAATAGCTTGCACGGCGTCCGTATGAAATAGAATTCCTCTCTCTTTTGCAAACTCACTTATTCGCTCGATTGGAAAAATCATACCCGTTTCATTATTTGCCCACATCATAGAGATAAGAACTGTTTTCTCCGTTACGGCATTTTCAATTTTCTCTGCACTTACTCCTCCATTATCATCAACATCGATATAGGTGACTTCCACGCCGTAATTTTCTAAAAATCTTAAAGTATCAAGCATCGAAGGATGTTCAACTGCCGTAGTTATAATGTGATTTTTTTCAGGATTATTTAGAATATATTTAAAAAATATACCTTTAAGAACGGTATTATTACTCTCGGTTGCGCATGAGGTAATTAAAATATCATCTTCATCGGGTACATTGAGTGCATCATACATTGATCCCATCGCTTCGTTTAGTGCAGGTCTGACATCCATGCCGTATCGATGTAGGGAGTTTGGGTTTCCATACAGATCTTCAAAAAAAGGCTGCATCTTCACCTTTACCAACGGATCGATTTTTGTCGTTGCATTATTATCTAGGTAGACCTTTTTCATTGCTCTTTTTCCTCTTTTTTGTATGTATAAATTGGTTGATTAGTCGGATCGTTGACGACTGTATCTGTTATCGTACAGCTCTCTAAATTCTCCTCTGAAGGACAAGAGTATTGTAGCGGTAACATTACATCTTCAATAATACCTCTCAATCCACGAGCCCCTACGCCCTTGTCAATAGCTTTTTGAGCAATTGCTTGCAATGCTTTATCTTCAAATGTTAATGTTATACCGTCCATATCAAAGAGTGCTTGAAACTGTTTGATCAATGCATTGTTTGGCTCACTTAAAATTTGAACCATCTGATCTTTTGTCAGTTCACGTAGTTGTGCAATGACTGGTATACGACCGATAAACTCAGGGATAATTCCATAATGCACCAGTGCTTTTTGATCAATCTTATGCTCTTTTAACTCTGTTTTTTGCACAGAACCAAAACCGACTTTATTGCTTTTTTTCGTATGCGTATCGGGAACTAAGCCGACAAATGCCCCACCGCAGACAAAAAGTACATGTTTTGTATCAAAAAGTACGGTTTCGGTTGTAGAGTTTTTACGGCTTCCTTTAACGGGAACATACACTTCTGCACCCTCTAAGATTTTCAGTAGACCCTGTTGTACTCCTTCACCCGAAACATCTCTACCCATGGTTGAAGATTCACTTTTTCTTGCAACCTTATCTATCTCATCGATATAGACAATGCCTCTTTGTGCCAGCTCTATATCGTAGTTTGCAGCTGCAAGTAGTCTTGAGAGAATACTCTCGACATCTTCACCCACATATCCGGCTTCAGTAAGTGCAGTAGCATCTGCAACCGCAAAAGGGACGTTCATCGTTTTTGAGAGTGATTTTGCAAGCAGAGTTTTTCCACTTCCCGTAGGTCCTAATAGCAAGATATTACTTTTTTCAAGCTCAACATCATTATAAACCGGATTTTCTATACGTTTATAATGGTTATAGAGTGCAACCGCAAGAACTTTTTTTGCATCCTCCTGACCGACGATATATTTATCTAAATACTCTACAATTTTCCCGGGTTTAGGAAGCTCCTCATTCATCTGTGCACGCTGTTCGTATCGAACCTCTTTTTGTAGGATATTTGAACATGTAGTAACACACTCATTACATATATTTGTAGTCTCAGATGAAAACATCTTTTTGACTTCAGATTGTTTACGCCCGCAAAATGAGCACTGTTTCTCTTGACTCATGATTTAGCCTTTTTCCCAAATGATTCTAAAACGACATCGGCTAATCCAAATTTTATAGCCTCATCTGCTTCAAAATAGTTGTCTCTTTCACTCTCTTTTTCAATCGTTTTAAGCTGTTTTCCGGTTGCTTTTGAGATGATTTTGTACAGACGTCTTTTGAGTCCTATAATGTGGTTAGCATGTATCTCAATGTCGCTTGCTTGACCTTGAACTCCACCGAGTGGTTGGTGGATCATCACTTCCGCATTAGGTAAAATATAGCGATGACCCTTCTCTCCACAAGTAAACAGCACCGCAGCCATAGATGCAACCATACCCATTGCGTAGGTATGAACGGGTGTTTCTATGAGATTCATCGTATCGAGAATAGCCAGCCCTGACATCACTGAACCTCCAGGAGAGCTTATATACATATGTATAGGCTCTTCTGAATCCTCAGCCTCAAGGTAAAGAAGTTGTGATACGATCACGCCCATCATATTGTCATCAATAGATTCTGTAATCATAATTACTCTATCATTTAGCAGTTTTGAAAAAAGGTCAAAATAACGCTCACCTCTAGGAGAACGATCTTTTACCGTAGGTATCATAGGCATTGTCAAATCCTTTAAATGAAAGCTTTAGAAAAATCTTCAAGAGACATCTCTAAAACTTCCAAGTTGTGTTTTTTTACGAATTTTTTCTCTCTTTTTGAGAGCTCTTTATCAGCAACCATATAGCCGCCTTCAAGATCAATGGTCAATTCGTTTGCGACCATTCTGTCAGTGTCACGATCAAAGTATGTCCCTAAGAAGAGATATTTTTTCGTTTTTCTATAACTTTTTAGTGTTGCAGGTACTGCAAAGCCTCCCATTGCTTCTGTAAGCCAGTCCACATAATCGGCATCAGAAATTACAAAAGAGGGTTCTGGAAGCGGTGTTCCCATCGGTTTAAAGAGTATTCGTTGCGCCTCTTCCAGTACATCCTCTTCAACGAGAAAATATTTTTTATTCTCAACGTCATATTCAAAGATTTCATATCTATCTTTATCCGCTAGGACTCTTGATTTTCCTACGATAAGGCAGTGCGGTTCATAAGCAAGCATCTCTTGAAATTTTGTATCTCTATTGGTATCGATAATATATTTTGGGCTCATATCCAAAATAGCTTTATGCAAAAGAGTCGGTTCAAACTCTTTTGTGTAGATATGATTCATTAATTGCGTTAGATATTCGACGCCTCTACGCTGTTCTAGGTGCATTGCAGCTCTTGAATACTCAAACATCAGCCTTGGGCTCATAGCCCTTCCGTTGTTCATAGTTAATATTAAAGAATCGGAATCATATGGAACCTGCTCACCCTCTTTAGTTTTTGTATCTTTAAATACTCCAAGTCCAAAGTAGGGAACGGTGGTTTGATTTCTAATCTCTTTTTTTATCTGTTCTATTAAATCACTCATTAATGGCATCCTTTTCCGGTGTAACATGTTTGTGCGGCTATCACTTTTCTTAAAAGCGTATCCGTATCAAAACTCTCTTCAAGATCACTCTTAAATTCATCATAAAAAATTGCACCGTCTTTTGATATGAGTATTGCAGCTTTAGTCAACTCATCTTCATAAGGAGCGCCGCCGATTTTTGTTCCGTAAAAGTCTGAAAACTCCTCTTCGTTGTCTACAAGAAAATGAAAATTTTTCAAATTCGGATTTTTATGTTTATCATTTGCAACAATAATGTAAGCACTAACATCATGCTCTTTAGTGTCCGGAAAATCTTTCTCAATTTTCTGAAGCTCTTTTAAAAAGTTTTCATCGATAAAGGCCGTCGAGATAAGAAGCTGTGTCTTTCCGTTTTGCCCGCCTACCGTAATACTATTTCCGTTATTATCTTTTAAAGTGACCTTTTCAGAGGCGTAACCGATATCTAGAGGCTCTTCTTTAAGATACATTGTAGATTTTTTGTAAGTTATTTGCAAAACTAGCTCCTATTAAAAAATTTTTTATTGCTAAATCAGCCCTGTTAATAATGCTTGGAATTTTAAAAATGGTTATATTTGCTTTTTCTAAAACTTTTGAGGTGTTTTCGCAAAAATGATCAGCTAGCAGATATTTGCAATCTTTTAATACCTCTAATAGAGAGTAATGTTCACAAATATGTCGAATATCGTTTTTATCACTCGCATCGCATGAACATTTCAGTGTCTTCTCTTTAAAGACTGAATTCCAAGGGCTCTGTATAGTTTGGTTTAAATTAAAGTGAACATATCCTTTATGAAAAACTATTTCATATATAGCAAACTGCGGTGCAGTATATGGATTGTTATGATAAATAGTCTGTTTCTCATCCATCGGTATTGCTATTTTCAACATATCACCTTGTCTTTTAAGCTGTTCGTACAAGGAACTGCATATTGTGTTCTAGATGTAGAAAGTAGAGAAAAAACTAAATGTGGACAACTTATTACAAATATATTGACAAAAATGTCGTACTTTTGTTTTTAGAGTGGAAAATTAATCTAGAACATCTTATGCACCAGTTGCCTTTAGAAATGATTATAGCTACATGTTGCGAGATCATGAATGATGAAACAAGGAGCTAAAATGAGTTGTAGTGCAAGTAATCCTGCAGAAGCGAATTTACCTCAGGATATTCAAGATAAGATACACAATCACCCATGTTATTCAGAGGGTGCGCATCACCATTATGCACGTATTCATGTTGCCGTTGCACCGGCATGTAACATTCAGTGTAACTACTGTAATAGAAAGTATGACTGTTCAAATGAGAGCCGTCCCGGAGTTACAAGTGAGCGTTTATCGCCTGAAGAGGCTGCTAAAAAGGTAATGTTTGTAGGCGGTGAAGTTCAACGTCTAAGTGTACTTGGAATTGCTGGACCTGGAGATGCTTTGGCAAATCCGCAGAAAACATTTAAAACTTTTGAATTGGTAAGAGATAAAGCACCCGACTTAAAACTTTGTCTTTCTACAAACGGATTAGAGTTACCACAATATGTAGAAGAGATGTCTCAGTATGATATTGATCACATTACCGTAACTATAAATAGTGTAGATACCACCGGTGAGATTGGTTCAAAAATTTATCCTTGGATTTTCTATAATAATAAAAGAATATATGGAAAAGAGGCGGCAAAAATACTACTAGAACGTCAGCTTGAAGGAATGAAAAAGTGTGTTGAAAAGGGGATATTGATAAAAGCAAACTCTGTATTGATCCCCGGTGTGAATGATGAACATTTACCCGAAGTTGCAAAAAAATTAAAAGAGATCGGTGTCTTTTTACATAATGTAATGCCTATTATCTCAGAACCTGAGTATGGGACAAAGTTTGCACTTGACGGTGTGCCTAGTGCAACCGATCAACAGCAGATGGAGGTACAAGAGGCGTGCGGAATGGATATGAAACTTATGCAGCACTGTCGTCAATGCCGCGCGGATGCGGTTGGATTGATCGGTGAAGATAGAGGTGCAGAATTTACAAAAGATACATTTAATAACATGACTTTTGAAGCGCTTGAAGATCACTATAACCTTGAAGCAAGACAGGAGAGTCAAGCAAAAATAGAGGAGTTTAGAGGTTTTCTAGAAAAAGCAAATGAGCGCGTAAGACAAGAAAAAGAGAATCTTAGTAGTACGGGAGAGACAATTTTAGTTGCCGTAACGACTGCGGGTGAGGGGATGATTAATCAACACTTTGGAGCGGTGAAAGAGTTCTTAATCTATGAAGCAGGTGATAAAGGTATTAGATTTATTCACCATAGAAAAGTGGATAACGAATACTGTGCAGGACCCGATGGCGAAAATCCTTTAACACCTATTATAGAAAAGTTAAAAGACTGTAAGCTGATATTGACTGCAAAAATAGGCGGATGTCCTCAAAATGATTTAGCAGATGCCGGGCTTGTTGCTGATCAGAGTTACTCTTATCAGCCAATAGAGGCATCAGTTTTAAAAGCGGCAAGAAAGTACTTTAATTTATCTGAAGAGTTAGAGGCTAATTAGTACCTACTTAGGTCAAAGGAGATAGAGATGGCATTGATCAACGATACAACGCTTCGTGACGGTGAACAGGCACCCTATGTTGCATTTAATACCTCTGAGAAGATTGAGATCGCAAAAGGTTTAGTCAAATGCGGTGTTGATGAGTTAGAGATAGGTATACCTGCTATGGGTCAGCGTGAACAAGAGGATATAAAAGAGCTTCTTTCACTCAATCTTGATACACGTATGATGACTTGGAACCGTGCAAAAATGTCTGATTTGGAAGCATCGCTGCATTGCGGTGTCCAAGCGGTTGATCTCTCTATCCCCGTCTCTGATATTTTAATAGATGTTAAGTTTGGGGGCAAAAAAGCTCTCATGTTACAAGAGCTTGAAAAGGTGGTGAGTGTAGCAAAGCAGGAGGGATTGTATGTCTGTATCGGTGCGGAAGATAGCTCTAGAGGTTCACTTGAATTTATAAAAGAGGTTATGACTTTAGGAAACACTCTTGGAGCTGATAGATTTAGGTATTGTGATACGGTCGGAGTATTGACTCCTTCTCAAACATATGAAAATATAAAAACAATACACGCATATGATCTTCTACCGATTGAGATGCATACACATAATGATTACGGTTTAGCAAATGCTAATGCACTGAGCGGAATAGATGCCGGAGCGTTAAGCGTTAATACAACCGTGATTGGGCTGGGTGAACGCGCGGGTAATGCGTCGTTTGAGCAGATATCTATGGCATTAAAACATCTTTATGGGCAAGAGCGTCATATCAATGCAACAGATATGAGAGATCTTGTTACATTGGTAGCATCTTCTGCTGGAGTTAATCTCTCTTTAAATGCTCCGATTATCGGTGAACATATCTTTTCGCATGAGAGTGGTGTCCATGCTGATGGGATGATGAAAGATTCTCATGCATATGAGCCTTTTGATGCGAAAGAGGTAGGTTCACACAGAGAGTATCCGATAGGAAAACACTCAGGTACTGGAACAATAATGTATCATCTAAAACAGTTAGGTATTCATGCAGAGAAACATGCTCTTACAAATTTGTTGCCAAAAATAAGAGAGATTGTAACTTCTCGAAAAAGGGTACTCAACAATCTTGAGCTTGTTTCTCTTTATGAGGAAAATTTATGTTCATAGGGTGGCTGAAGTTTGTTGATGTAAGTCAGGTTGTCAGCATTGCCGAAGATGTCGGTTGGTTGGCTGACGGTTACCACGTCAAACTGATGCTCATGCACTCTCCACATCTATGTTACGGTGCATATATTGAAGGTGAACTTGTAGGAGCGATCATGGCGATAGAGTTTGAACATTCAGCCATGATTAAGTATTTCATGGTGAAAAAAGAGCATCAAAAACAGGGAATTGGAAAACGTCTTTTTGAAACAATCTACGGTGCGTTAGATCATGACTATAAAAATATCTATCTGCATGCAAATCCAAATTTGGTGAGCTTTTTTGAAAAGTACGGCTTTGAACAGAAGATGAAAGTGGGTCGTTTTGTCAATGTCGGTAAGGTTCCTCCCTTTAATTTTATAAATGCACATGCTAAAGAGCTTGATGGAGGAAATTTTGAGTCTGTTATTGCAAAGATAGATAAAGAGACCTTTAATGAGAATCGTTTGGACTTTTTACTCGATGAGATGGAGAGAAATAGCTCATTAAAATTTACGCTTCCAAACGGCTTCCAACACTCAAGTGTCGTAAATTCGCGTCATGTTTACTTAGGACCATGGCAAGTTCGTAGCGGTTTTGAAGATGAGGCTGAAAAGATGATGAAGGGTGTTCTTTACTTTAGAGGACTGAAAAAGGTGGTCGCAGATATCCCATTGGGTGTAAAAAATATCGTAGATCTATATGAGCGTTACCATTTTCAAAGCAAACAGCACTTTGTGCATATGTCGCGGGGTAAAAATAGTGACGTAAAATTTGAAAATATATACGCATTTTCTTTATAGGAGATTTCATGTCACTGCTACAAGTATTAGAAAACGAAAAGGTATCAATAGATGCCATTATGGCACAAGGTTCGCTCAAAGAGCGCCTGCATGCACTGGGTGTCACCACTGATACGGAGATTTTAGTGAAACGTTTTGGGTTGTTTAAAAGCACCGTTCAAATCATGGTGAACAACTCATTCATCGCGCTTCGAAAAAATGAAGCAAATCTTATTCAAGTACACAAAATTTAAGGAGAGAAATATGTCAGAAGAGGCAAAAGCGTTAAAAAAAGAGTTAGCAAAAAGAAAAAGAATGGCGATTGAGATTGCATCTGAAATACATGATATCGTAGAGGATACATTGTGGGTTGATTATGAAAAAATGCCTGAACTCAGTCAAAAGTTGGTAAGTGCAGTTGAAGAGGCAAACTCTTTTAAACAAGAGAACGGCTTGTAGAAAAGTTTCGTTTACTTCCTAGTTTTAGGAGTTTTTCATGGCAAGCAAACAAGAAATTTTACAGATGGAGATCTGTGAGTGTGGAGAGAAAAACGTTGATCAGGCCATAGAGATTTTTCAAAATAGCGCTTTGCCGTTTAAAAAAGCAAAAAAGTTAGTGACAGGATGCAGTAAAAGTTGCTGTAGAGCCGCACTGCTAAAGCTTTATGATATGAATCAGTTTGGTCATATCGACTATGATGAGATAGGTTATCTTATCAATCAGCGCTTAGAACGTATAAAACGATTGAGTGAGGAAAGCTGATGAAAAGTCTACAACAAGATACATTAGAAAACTGGTTACGTCAGTTTAATCTTCTCAATGATGAAACCGCTTCAATAGAAAAAATTACAAGATTGGATTTAAGTGCTAAAGGTATAAGCACTCTTCCAGAAGAGATTGGACTACTAACAAATTTAGTCTCACTAAACCTATCAAACAATAAACTTACTGATCTTCCTAGTAGTATGAAGAGTTTAAAATCGCTAACCAATCTAGATATGAGAAGAAATCTCTTTGAAACTTTACCCAGTGTAATAGGAGAACTCTCTTTACGGGCACTAAATTTAGGCGGTAATAAACTCACAGATGTTTCGGTCTTAAAAAACAATAACGATCTGCGAGTTCTTGATCTTAGTGCGAACCTTTTAACTTGTGCAGATAAGTGTTTGGCTGAAGATAGTGAGTTAAGAAGTTTAAATCTCTCTTTCAATCTTATAAAAGATATAAAAAATTTAGCACTGCGTCTAAGTAATCTTGAAAGAATTAACCTTAACGGCAATTTGTTAGAGGCAATTCCTTCTGAGATAGGTTCAATGCAATCTCTTGAGGTGATAGAGGCTTCCGATAATGAGATAGCATATATTGATGAGAAGTTTTTTGATCTGGAATTAGAAAGTATCGATTTAAGTTCAAATAGTTTAACTCATATCAAACTTTATAAACTAGAAAATTTAGAGCTCTTGACACTGGATGAAAATCCTCTTTCTAAGATTGAATTTAACGATGATTTTGCTCCCTATTTAAAAGAGTTCTCATGCGATAGTTGTCAATTAGAGGAGTTTTTTTTACCCCCTTCAAAAAATTTACATCTGCTTTGCTATTCATCTAATCATCTAAAAAATGTACCCGAACAAATCGGTGAGTATGTTCATCTTTCCGAACTAGATATAGATAAAAACTTTATTATAGACATTCCTGATTCACTTGCAAATCTTCTGGATTTAAATACGCTTTACGTCGAGGGAAATCTATTAAGTGAAGAGGCAAAAAAAATTATCTCTATTTTAGATCCTGAAATATGCGATATTAAAATGAAAAGCGGTATCACGATTGAAAAAGCTCAAAAGAGTGACCTTCCGGATATGGCTCATCTTTTATCTATTCTTTTCAGAATTGAGAGTGATTTTGAGATAAATTACAATAAACAGCTTTCAGGTATTACAACGCTTTTCAATGCCGAGAATACTGATCTTTTAGTTGCAAAGCATGAGGGTAGTGTTATTGGAATGGTTACTATGCAAAGATTGATTTCAAGTGCCGAAGGAGATTTTATCGGTCAGATTGAAGATCTAGTAGTAAAAGATGAATATAGAAAAATGGGAGTCGGTAGTAGATTAATAAATAAAATACGCTATATTGCTCAAGAGTATGAATACAAACGTATACAACTCGCTGCAGACATTAACAATGATAACGCACTACGTTTTTACAGTAAACGTGGCTTTCGTCGTACAAATTTAACTATACATCACTTCTAAAACAACTTCATAAATACCTACAGTACTCACTGTAGGTCTTCAAACAAATTATTTCAGACAGCATAATAAGACAAAAATTTCCGTTTTGCATAATCTATTCTTACAAATTTGTACCATTTTTTACAATTGTCGTACCAAAAATGATTTTGTCAGCTTTTGTAGCTAAAAAAGGCTAGAACAACGGTTGCACTAAGCTTGATGAAGTACATAACGGAAACTAAAAATATAGTGAAGTTACACTAAGGAGAAAAAATGGCTGAACTTCGTCAAATTGCTTTTTACGGGAAAGGTGGGATTGGTAAATCTACTACATCTCAAAATACGTTGGCTTCAATGGCTCATTACTTTGATAAAAATATTATGATCGTTGGTTGTGATCCAAAGGCCGATTCAACTCGTCTTATTTTACACGAGAAAGCGCAATCTACAATTTTACAACTTGCAGCGGAAATGGGTACCGTTGAAGATTTAGAGCTTGAAGATGCAATGAAACCTGGTGCAGGTATATTTGCTCCTGATGCTCCGGGCGGTTGGATTAACTGTACAGAATCTGGTGGACCTGAGCCGGGTGTTGGTTGTGCTGGTCGTGGTGTTATTACTGCAATTAACTTTCTTGAAGAAGAGGGTGCATATGAAGAAGATGGTCTAGATTTCGTTTCATACGACGTTCTTGGTGACGTTGTTTGTGGTGGATTTGCTATGCCGATTCGTGAAGGTAAAGCGCAAGAGATTTATATCGTAATGTCTGGTGAGATGATGGCAATGTATGCTGCAAATAATATCTCAAAAGGTATTTTAAAATATGCAAATACTGGTGGTGTTAGACTTGCGGGACTTATCTGTAATGCTCGTATGACAGACTTTGAGTATGACCTTGCAAAAGCATTAGCTGAAGACTTAGGTACTCAAATGATTCACTTTGTGCCTCGTAATAATATTGTACAACATGCAGAAATTCGTCGTATGACAGTTGTAGAGTATAGCCCAACTTCAGATCAAGCAATTGAGTATAAAGAGTTGGCTCGTAAAATCATCAATAATGATATGAAAATCATTCCAACTCCGTTAGAGATGGATGATCTCGAAGCATTAATTATGAAATTCGGTCTTGAAGAAGAGGCTGATGAAGAAAATGTTGGTAAAGCAGCAGAGGCGTAATTAGTTAACAAGTAACTAATTTATTTTCCCCTTTTTGGGGATACATTCTCATAATGAAAAGAAAACAATAGATAAAGAAGGAGAATTTATGTTTATTTTAGGTTTCCACTTCCCGGCTGATATGGGAAATAATATTCCAGATGAAAAAGTTGTTGAAAAACTAAACGAGGCTGATGTTGATGTATCAAGTATCTCAGAAATAAAGATGGTTATGGAGGCTCATGGCCAAAAAGAGGAACTTTCTTATACAAATAAAGAAACTTTTATGTTCAAAGCATTAGCACACTATATTAAAACAGCTGAGTCTGATTATATGATTTATACAAACCGTTACCAAATTGCTGAACTTTCTAAAAGATTAGATAGTTCAGATGATGAGACAATGGAACTTTGTAAAAAATTCGACTCTATGGCGCAGTTCCGTATCGAAGCTGCTTAATCAATTAAGATAAATTCATAGAGGAGATAAGAATGGGTCCAGAAGTATTAGAAGAGAAACAAAAAGCGGCCGTTGAAGAGGTACTAAAAGCGTATCCTGCAAAAGCTGCTAAGAATAGAGCGAAGCACTTAGGTGTGGGAACTCCTGAGGATGAGAGTCAGAAAACGTGTGGAAACGTACGTTCAAATAAAAAGACAGTCCCGGGTGTAATGAGTCAACGTGGTTGTGCGTATGCAGGTTCAAAAGGTGTTGTTTGGGGTCCAGTAAAAGATATGGTTCATATCTCTCACGGTCCTATCGGTTGTGGTCAATATTCACGTGCAGGACGCCGTAACTACTATATCGGTACTACAGGTGTTGATACATTTGTTACGATGAACTTTTCTTCGGATTTTCAAGAAAAAGATATCGTATTCGGTGGTGATAAAAAGCTGGCTGTATGTTTTGAAGAGATTGATGAACTGTTTCCTTTAAATAACGGTATTACGGTTCAGTCTGAGTGTCCAATCGGACTTATCGGCGATGATATCAACGCTACTTCAAAAGTATATGCGAAGAAAACAGGTAATACTATCGTTCCAGTAAACTGTGAAGGTTTCCGTGGGGTTTCTCAATCACTAGGTCACCACATCGCAAATGATACTGTTCGTGATTATGTATTTGACGGAAATATCGACACTTTAGGTGAAGCAATCGAGCAGACAGAGTACGACGTAGCAATTATCGGTGATTATAACATCGGTGGTGATGCTTGGTCAAGTCGTATTTTACTTGAAGAGATGGGACTACGTGTTGTTGCACAATGGTCTGGTGATGCTACTTTAAAAGAGATGGCGGCAACTCCGAAAGTAAAATTGAATTTACTTCACTGTTATCGTTCAATGAACTATATTTCACGTCACATGGAAAAAGAGTATGGTATTCCATGGGTTGAATATAACTTCTTTGGACCGACTCAGACTATTAAGTCACTTAGAAAGATCGCAACATTTTTTGACGAATCAGTTCAGAAAAAAGCTGAAGAGGTTATCGCTAAATATCAACCGATGGTTGATGCAGTTGTGAATAAATATAAGCCTAGACTTGAAGGTAAGCAGGTAATGCTATTTGTGGGTGGTTTACGTCCTCGTCACGTTATCGGTGCTTATGAAGATTTAGGTATGGAAGTTATCGGTACGGGTTATGAGTTTGCTCATGATGATGATTATAAACGTACTAAAGATGAGATTTTCCGCTCAACTGTTATCTATGATGATGTGAATGAGTATGAGCTTGAAGCGTTTGTTAAAAAACTTCAGCCAGATCTAGTTGCATCGGGTATTAAAGAGAAGTATGTATTCCAAAAAATGGGACTACCGTACAGACAGATGCACTCATGGGATTATAGTGGACCATATCATGGTTATGATGGATTTGCCATTTTTGCAAAAGACATGGATTTAGCTATCAACTCTCCAGTATGGGGACATAGCAAAGCACCATGGGAAACAGAAGGAGAAGCGTAATGCAAGAAGTCGAAAATATTGTAAACGGTCAGAAACTGTTTCAACGTCCTGAATATAAGGACGTTCTTAAAGCAAAAAAAGAGTTCGAAGGTGGTATGGGTGCAGTAAATCCTGAGAAAGTTGCAGAGGTTGCAGAGTGGACAAAATCATGGGATTACCGTGAAAAAAATCTTGCTCGTGAAGCAATTACCGTTAACCCGGCAAAAGCATGTCAACCTCTTGGTGCGGTTATGGTGGCACTTGGGTTTGAAAATACTATGCCTTATGTACACGGAAGTCACGGATGTGTTGCATATTTCCGTTCATATTTTACGCGTCACTTTAAAGAGCCAACGCCATGTGTATCTGATTCAATGACTGAAGATGCGGCTGTTTTCGGTGGTCTTGTAAATATGAAAGACGGTCTTAAAAACTGTGCTGCACTCTATAAGCCTGAGCAAATTATGGTTTCTACGACTTGTATGGCTGAAGTAATCGGGGATGACCTTTTTGCATTTGCTACGGCTGCAAAAGAGGAAGACGGTGGTGAACACCTACCTGAAGATTTTCCTATTACATATGCACATACACCGTCATTTGTAGGTAGCCATATTACGGGTTACGACAATATGATGCATGGAGCTATTTCACAATTAACTGAAGGAAATAAAAAAGATACAAAAACAGATCGTATCAATATTATTCCTGGATTTGAAACATATATCGGATCTATTCGTTCAGTTAAAAATATTGTTGAATCATTCGGTGCAGATTACATCATGTTGGGTGACCACTCTGATCAGTGGGATATGCCTGCAGGTGATTATGATATGTTCGCCGGTGGAACAAAACTAGAGGATGCAAAAGATTGTATCAATTCTAAAGCGACTATCTCTTTACAAAAGTATTCTACTGTAAAGACTATGAAGCTTGTAACGAAAAGATGGAAACAAAAAGATAGCGCAAATCTTAATCCTATCGGTCTAAAAGGTACAGATGAGTTTGTTATGAAACTTGCTGAACTAACAGGTAATGATGTTCCTGAAAACCTAAAAACTGAGCGTGGTAGACTAGTTGATGCTATGCAAGATAGTTATCCGTATATGCACGGTAAAAAGTTTGCAATATGGGGAGATCCTGATTTCTTAGTAGGTATGGTTTCATTCTTGCTTGAAATGGGTGCAGAACCGACACATGTGTTATGTCACAATGCTCCTAAAGGATGGGAAGATGAGATGAGAGCAATGCTTGATACTTCTCCGGCAGCTTCTGAGTGTCATGTATGGGCAGGAAAAGATTTATGGCATATGCGTTCACTACTATTTACTGAACCGGTTGATTTTATGATCGGTAACAGTTACGGTAAAGAGTTAATGCGTGATACTGGTACTCCGTTAATTTATATCGGATTCCCAATTTTTGACAGACACCATTTACATCGATACAGTATCAGTGGATATGATGGTGCACTAAATCTATTGACATGGATTACAAATAAAGTTCTAGATCAGTTAGATGAAGAGACTAAAGGTATCGCGAGTACCGATTACTTCTTCGATTTAGTTCGTTAATTTATACATATTTTATTTACTCCGTTTTATTTTATCCCTTGTAGTATCATCCCCCTGCCTGGGGATGATATCTAACTAGTACAGATTATGCATCATCATTTAAAAAGGATATTCATGAGTGTACAAGAACAGATAAAAGAGAAACTCCTCAAAGAGATCAACACAAACATCGACAAAATGTATGACTTTATGGAACAGCATTTTGTATTAGATGAACAGCACCACAATTTAATCATTAAACAGCTCAATTCATTAAAAGATCAATTCTATTTAATTGCAGCTAACAGTAAGTTGTCGTAATGGAACATCATGTCGTAATTGAGCAACTTTGTTCATGTTTGAAGAAAAATGATATTGAACAAATTCGTACCTTTAGTTCAAAAGATGAAGCTGAAGAGCATGCGTATGAATGGGCAGATAGTCTGAATAATAGACTCTGTTCAAAGCATGGTTTTGATGTTGTTTCAGTGGATGACCATTTTGTAATATCCGTTGAACAGGGCGGTTTTGCAGAAGCTTGTGAGATATAAGGAGAACATTATGAAAAAACTACACGAATATTGCAAAAAGAATTTTATATGCAGCTATTTTTTAAAGATAGAGAGATCAAACAAAGATCATTTTCAAAGAGTTGATATTTATAACGGTGATATGAAAACGTTTCTTCCTTTTTTCTAAAATACTACATTTTTGTCGTTTTTTTGCACTTTTTATCCAAAAAGTATAAATAGAGGATTGAAAATTTTGGAATGGTTTATGTAAATGTATATGTAAATCAAAGAACAAGGATAAAAAGATGTATGAAAATGATATGATTGAGTTTAACGACAGTAGATTTAACCACTATTTGGATCATTTTGATGATAATAACTTTGAGCACATTGCCTCTTATTTTGAACTTGATGATGTGGAATTAAAAGAAGAGATTGAAGAGGAATAAACTGCGAATGATCTAATCAAAAATACTAAAAACCGCTCTTTTTCCTTAATGAGAAACTTTAAGTGTAGTGACAAGAGAATTATAATAAAATTAAATAATTTCTTCTTTTAAGGCAGATGAGTTTGAAGTTTTTTAGTAAAAATATTTTGGTGGTTGAGGATTCTAAATTAACCAATCACTTAATTACCGATAAATTATCAAATGCCGGACACACTGTTAAGCAGGCTTATACATTGGAAGAAGCCGTTTCACATTTAAAGAAAGAGAGTTTTGATTTTGTCACGGTTGATTTAGTTTTACCCGATGGAAACGGTGAAGAGTTAATAAAACGTATAAAAAAAGAGTATCCAAAGACAAAAACAGTAGTTTTTACCGCAAATGACAGTCTTGAAGATCGAAATAAATTGTTCCAATACGGCATCGTGGACTATTTTTTAAAAGATGATTTGATCGATAATTCTATGAGTGAGATTCTTGCTCAAATTCAAAAAATTGATAGAAATCTAAATTATACTATTTTAATTGTAGATAGTTCATCTACTGAAAAAGCCTTTTTAAAGACTATACTAAAGGCTAGAAATTACTCCGTTAAAGCTGTAAAAAGTGCTGAAGAGGCACTTGTCCTTTTAGATAGTTTTGATATAAGTTTGATTATTACTGATATTAAACTCCGCTCTATGAACGGCTTAGAGTTTATACGAAGAATGAAAAAATCTCAATATTCCTATATACCTATTGCAGTTTTTTCAAGTATAGATGATCCTGAAATTGCCAAAAAAAGTTATAAATTAAAAGCAGTTGAATTTTTAAATAAACCTAGCTCAGCCGAAGAGATACTTTTAAAAGTTGATTTTTGGATAGAAAACAGTGACGTTATTAAAAAGCTGAATAATTCAAATAAACTGTTAGCTGAATATAAAGATGCTATTGATGAGAGTTCCATTGTATCTAAAGCAAACGTAAACGGTTTTATCACCTATGTCAATGATGCATTTTGTGCTATTTCAGGTTATGAAAAAGAGGAGCTTATAGGCAATAACCATAATATGCTTAGACATATCGATACGCCAAAAGAGGTATTTGAAGATCTGTGGGGAACTATAACAAATAAAAAAGCGTGGCACGGTATTCTTAAAAACAGAAGAAAAGACGGGAGCCATTATTGGGTAAAATCTACAATTAAGCCAATTTTAGATGCAGACGGTGACATTGTAGAGTATATCAGCATTAGAAATGATATTACAGAACTGCAAGATTATAAATTTTTATTAGATGATGCTTTAGAAGAGAAAGAACAGACTCTTGAAGAGCATATGAACTACATAGTTCAATATGAAAATGCCGTTTCAAAGAGTAATGCGATTGTAAGAACAGGGGTGGACTTTAGAATTACATATGTAAACGAAAACTTTACAAAACTTACAGGCTTTAGTGTGGATGAAATGTTTGGAAAATTTCCAGTAGAATTTAATAAAGATAACGTCAGTATAAACGAAGTTCTTTATGAAATTGAAAAAAACAATATTCACACGGATACTTACAAGGGAATAACAAAGACCGGAAAACCCTATTTTGCTATATCGACAATAGCTCCTATCTTGAATAACAAGGGTGAGACGTTAGAGTATTTGATTATTAAACATGACATTACTGATAAAATTAAATTGGCTAAAGAGATTGAAGAGACACAAAAAGAAGTTGTTTTTACAATGGGCGCTATTGGAGAAACAAGATCAAAAGAGACGGGATTACATGTAAAACGAGTTGCTGAGTATTCTTACCTTTTAGCAAAACTGCATGGATTAAAAGAGAGTGAAGCGCAGCTCATTAAGCAGGCATCACCAATGCATGATATTGGTAAAGTGGCAATCCCGGATGATATTTTAAATAAACCGGGAAAACTAACCGAAGAAGAGTTTGAAATAATGAAACAGCACTCTGAGCTTGGTTATAACATGCTTAAAGCATCAAAACGTCCAATACTAAAAACCGCTTCAATGATTGCACGTTACCATCATGAAAAATGGGACGGTTCAGGTTATCCGCAAGGTTTAAAGGGTGAAGAGATTGATATAAGCGCTAGAATAACTGCAATTGCGGACGTATTTGATGCACTGGGACATGACAGAGTATATAAAAAAGCATGGCCATTAGAGAAGATATTAGAACTTTTTAAAGAGGAGAGTGGAAAACATTTTGACCCTAATCTTGTAAATGTTTTTATGAATAATTTGGATAAGTTTTTAGAGATTGCAAAGCGATTGGATGATTAGATATATCAAGTTCTAAATTTTGATACTTTAGAGTATGTTCAAAGATTACAATCGTTTTCGTAAATGTTATATTATAATCGCACATGGAAATAATAAGCAACTATTTAAAAAAGATAAATCAATCTGCTGATATTAAAACTTTGTTAGACGTAGAAAAGCTGATTAAAAATCATCTTTCCAAGCTAACTTTTTGCAATATACCTGTTTTGTTAGGTAAAGAGATATCTCTTGATATAGCAAATATATATGAGAAAATGGTTGTTAAAAAAGAGGGAGGATACTGTTTTGAACACAATAAACTCATATATGAGACTCTCCTTTCACTTGGATTTGAAGTAAAACCGCTTTTTGGAAGAGTCTTACATAATGCAAAAGCTGATGTACCAAGAACGCATCGTATCACACTTTTAACATACCAAAATGAAAAATATCTGGTCGACGTAGGGTTTGGCCCACTGACTCCAAACCAACCGATTAAATTTGGCTCTACATCTACTAAAACAACCTTAAATGCATCATACGTCATCCATCAAAAAGATCAAGAGACATACGAGTTGCAGATGGTCTTGAAAAACGGTCTATATACTCTTTATTCATTTGACCTCTATAACTATAACGAGATGGATTATGAAGTGGGAAACTTCTACTCATACAAGCATAGGGATGCATTTTTTGTAAATAATTTGATAGTGTCAAAAATTTTAGAGGATAAAACTCAATATCTTTGGAATAACACCTATCATGAAGTATTTCCTGAACAGAAAAAAGAGAGGGTTGTGAAGAGTTTGGATGAGTTTGCAGATATTTTAAAGTCTGAGTTTGCCTATCCGATCAATGACGCAGATATTGAATTTTTATTTGAAAAGTTTGTCAAACAAGATAATGTCAACGGTTAAACAGGGAGATCACAATTAACGCCTTATATCAAAAAATTGGTGATGATCTTAATTTAGGTACCATTATTAATGTTCATAGAATACAAACGCTTTGGAGTGGGTATGGTGAGTTGGTTCGAATAACATTTCCGGACAAAAGTATCATAATAAAGCATGTGCAGCTACCAAAGTCGGCAAAACATCCTCGTGGGTGGAATACGGATCGTTCCCATCAAAGAAAGTTACACTCCTATCAGGTGGAGGTCAATTGGTATCAAAACTTTAGCTCTATCGCAGATGATCGTTGCCGTATTCCACAAGGTTTGAAATGTTTCCAAAATGAAAATGAATGGCTCATCGTGATGGAAGATCTAGCTTCTATAGGGTTTGCAAATACAGTAACAAGACCCAATCGAAATCACTTGAAAGCATCGCTGTCTTGGTTAGCAAACTTCCATGCTCGTTATATGGGTATGCGTAGCAAAGAAATATGGGAAATCGGAACCTATTGGCATTTAGATACACGCCCTGATGAGTTAGAAGCACTGGAAGATCAACAATTAAAAAAGTTTGCAAAGCGTATCGATGAAGCATTGAAACAGACACAATATAGTACTTTTGTTCACGGTGATGCAAAACTGGCAAATTTTAACTTTAGTGATGATGGAAACCTTGCGGCAGCTGTAGATTTCCAGTACGTTGGACATGGTTGTGGGATGAAAGATGTTGCTTACTTTATGAGTAGTGCAATTGAGCCCAAAGAGTGTGAGAAGATGCAGACATGGGTGCTTGACAGCTATTTTGCAGCACTTCACGAAGCACTCTTACACTATCAACCTAATTTAAACGGTAGTGATGTTGAACGAGAATGGAGACCACTGTTTGAAGTAGCTTGGGCAGATTTTCAACGTTTTATAAAAGGTTGGAGTCCTAGTCATTATAAAATTAATACCTATACGGATGCACTAACTGCTAGAGCACTGCAATATCTGAGTTTAAAATATGGAAGTTTATAAAGTCCCAACACTAAGAGATTCTATAAAATAAATTGCATAAAAGCTATACTGTCATTATGAAAAGATATTACACAAACAAACATCAATCAGCTAATTTTACTTTTAATCAAAACAGAGAAACTTTTATAGTCGAAGAGATAACTTCTGCACAAAAGAGTGAAAGAGGTTCAAATTTAATTGTAAAAATTCAGAAGAGAAATATATCTACAATTGATATGTTGAAAATATTGGAAGATTATTTAGGTTATAACCGTATCGGATATGCAGGCTTAAAAGATAAGTCTGCACTTACAACTCAATATATTTCTATTCCAATAAAATTTTCAAAAAAAATAAAATTATTTTCACATCCAAAGATGAAAATTTTGGATAGTTTTGTATCCAAAAAACCGATAAATATAGGTGATTTAGAAGCAAATTTATTTCAGATAACACTTGAGCATGTAGATAAAAAAAATGCAGATATTATTGATAATACACTTGATGAGATAATGCGTTACGGAATACCAAACTATTTTGGATTTCAGCGATTTGGAAAAGAGAGTGGAAGTTTTGAAAAGTGTAGAGATGTAGCTCATGGAGAAACACAAATTCGAGATAAGAGAGTTCAAAAGCTACTTAACAGTTCATATCAAAGTTACTTGTTTAATGATTGGCTTAGTGAACGTATCAAACTAAGCAATGATATTGCAACACTTGATAGTAACACTTTATTTGATAAATACGGATTCTCTAAAGAGTATACAGAACAGCTTAAAAATCAGTACGGCTATTTTAAAGTTTTGACCGGTGATATTATGTTTGATATTTTAAATAATAGATTGGTGAATGTAAAAGAAATTGACACTATCCGAAAAAGTTACAAAGAACAAAAGCTTATTCCTACTGGACTAATGGCAGGTTCTAAAGCATGGCGTTCAAAATATGATGCTTATAAATTTGAAAAAAAATATGATGACAAACTTGTTGAAGCAGCCGGTGATAGAAGATTTGCATGGGTTTTCCCAAAAAAAATTAGACATAACTATCTAGAAAAAGAAAAAATTTATAAACTCAGTTTTACACTACCACGTGGCTCTTATGCAACTGTTTTACTAGAATATTTAGCAAAAAGAGAGTTTACGAGATAGTACTGCAAGAATAATAGAAAAATATTTTGTGATTTTTTGGGCACAATAGCTCTGAAGTCATAATTTTGTTTGAAGGCTTAATTAAAAAAATTACAAAACTGAAAACTCCATTTGATGGTGCCTATAGAGTTGTCTTTTATCAAGAGAATGAATTTATAGTTATATCAAAAATAGCACATAGAAAAGAAGTATATGTATAAAGTACTTAATCAATGATTTTCATGTCCTAAAATTTGGTGGAATTATATGTATAATTTGTAGTATAATTATTCATATTACTTTAGGAGACTTTGTTATGTCAATGGCAGAAAGAATAACCGTCACTTTACCAAAAATAGTTTCAGACGAATTATCGCAATACTCAAATGAGCTGAATGAAAAAAAGTCCCATATAATTGCTAATGCTTTAGAGAGATACTTTGATTATCTAGATTTACGAATAGCAAAAGCAAGGTCAGAGGAATTAAAATCAGGAGATGATAGCACTATATCATTTGAAGAAATAAAAAAAGAACTCCAAATTTAGATGTATTCTTTAGAATTTCATAGAAAGGCTAAGAAAGAGCTCGATAAATTTAGCTTTGATATAAAACTTTTTATTGTTCAAGAACTTGGTGAATTTATCAAAAATTTTTCAGATGAGTATGAAGATAGTTTAATTAAACGCGGAAAAATCAAACATCTTAAAGGTGAGTATTCCGGATATTATAGATTAAAGCTTAGAACCTACCGTGTAATCTATGAGAAAATAGATAACAAACTTATCATCCATGTTTTAAGAATTGCTCATAGAAAAGAGGTTTATTAGTTCAATAAACGTAAAGTTTGCGTTCATAGAAATTCTAAAAGTATCGACTCAAAATCTTGAACACTCTTGGGCACACTGGGGAAATTTTAAATCTTGATGTCCGTGTTCTAGGGGTTTAAATAGGAGTGGCGGACAGCGAGGGATTCGAAATTGATTAATAAAAATACTCAAAAGCCTTCGAATACGCTATTCTAGGTATTCAACGGTATTTCTGGTTACCAATAATTTTATATAAAAGTGTGTTTTTGACAAGAAAAACTGCACACTTTCTGCACACATGATTTTCCCATTGTGCTAAAATAGCATCAATGAACATTAGTTTATAATCTATAACTAAAGATACAGCAATGATAACAGTACAAATAGATAATGAAGAGATAGAACAAACCCTGCTATCGAAATTTAAATCACCCAAAGAAATTAAAGAATATTTCTATCAACTAGTGATTGAAGATATTGAGGATAAAAAATTTCTGCAAATTTTAGAAGAAGACAATAAAAAAGATTATGCTTCTAAAGAGGATATTTTTAAGGCATTAGACAATATCTAATGACGGTTCTTTATGAAAAAAGCTTTTTAAAAGATATTAAAAAACTTCAAAATAAACAAATTGTTCAAAAATTAAAACTACTATTAACCGAACTTGAAAATAGTAACGACTTGATCTCTTTGCAAAATGTGAAAAAGCTAAAAGGTCAAGATGATTTTTTTCGTATAAAGATCGCTGACTATCGACTAGGTTTTTACTACAGAAATAATGAAATTACGATAATTAGGTTCTTGCATCGTAAGGAAATTTATAGATTTTTTCCGTAGGGAGTTATTACATTGAGGTACAGGATTACTATTTTGCTGAAAAAAATATTTATGACTCCGATAGACTCTGGATATATGGTTATGTTTTTAAGAACATTTGCATTATCGTTAATAATATATATGCTGTATTTACTTTTCACTAATTGGGAGGAAAATAAAACATTATTAGCGGTATTGGGTATTTTGGTTTCTGCTCTTTTAGCTTCTTACTCTGTAATTTTAAATATCGATACAAACATTAAGTTAAAAAAGAAAGAGTTCTCTGATGAAATTAGGCACACTTTTTTTAAATTATGTTTAATAAAAATGCGTTTGATTACATTAATAAATGAAAAGCCGAAAGAAAAAATTAGTTTTCTGGATGTTACACGAATATTCGATACTTTAGTAGAAATAAATGAACTACTACAACAAATCAATAGTATAAATACTGTTTCAATAGTTCATAATAGCATTTTAACAGAGTTGCATTTTTTAATTTTAGAAATGAGTTCTAAAAATACTGCATTAAAACAAATTAGGGAAAATATCAATAAACCCGAACAAAATATTAATAGCAATTTATTCCCTAATCCTTTAAAGATGGTTAATTTTGAACTAGAAAAATCATTGAAAAAATTAACAAAAATACTTACTTACTTAAAAGATGGCTACAAGGATTATTTTCCAGATACTGGTGGAATTGAAAATTGTGCTAAATACTCATTTGATTTGAATAAGTTAAGTAATCAAACTGAATAATGCTTTTTTAATATAATGATTTCAATTTTTAATGGATAAACTGAAAATATATTTAAAAAAATCACTTGGGACTTTATTGATATTATGAGGATCACTAAAGTAAGTTTCAGCACCTAATTTTACCAATGCTAAATAACTGACTACATAAAAGCTTATCATTACAATTAATGAAGATCTAAAGATTGAAAGTAATTCAAAATTTATGTGATACCACAGTGTCTCTTTCTTTGTACGTGAAGAAAATACTAAAAAATTAAAAAATATGTAAAAAACAAACAATATTACTGTAAAAAGCATAGAATACTTTATGATAACCTCAAAGACTTTCATTTCCATTTTTCTATCTTTCTCCTAAATAATTTATACATAATTTTAATAATACTATAATAATATAAATATTTATAGTTTTACATGGATATAGGAGCTTTTTTGAAATTAACAATTTTCTTACTCATACTTTTTTTTCAAAGTTTACATGCAGCCAATGGTTATAATCTTTATCAATATCATGTAAATGGATACTCTCTCTATCTTGCACCAAAGCATAATGAGGTAAAGTATGCCTATAACCCAAAAGATGAACCGTCACCATTTAACAATAAGTTCGATTTTACCCTCAATAAATGGGTTCCATACAATAGAGAAGCCTATTTAAAAGATATGGGAACAGCACTAAAAAGAGTTTCAGATAACTGTAATATCCACTTTGAATATATGGGGATTGGTGATTATGGATTAAATGTGGAAGACGGTATCGTTGCAATAGGGTGGGAACGCAAAAAAGAAGGTATCGGTGGCACAGGAACTGCAATAGATTCAAATAAGGGATATGATGGTTCTATTGCAATTTCAATTGATCTTCAAACTACAGAAACGATAAGTAATATTGTTCATGAGATGTTGCATGTATTAAGATTTGATCATGCTCAACCTAAAGCATCTATTATGTCATATTCTGGAATATATTATCTAGGAGAACCAGACATTCAAGGATGTCTTGATATGTACGGCTACCCTGTAGGTTTTACGCTAGAACAAGCAGAAAAATTAAGAAACATCACTAAAACTAATCCAAATAAGTATGAGCCGATCAACCATACTCCAAATATAGATATTAATTGGAGCATTGATAATAAAAAAGGAAAAGGAACGATCACCTTTAACGGATATGACAATGAGAATGATAATATCTACTATACCTTTTGGAACGTAGCCTCAGACGTAAGTGAGAATAAAAACTACTCAATGAGAACTTACACTAGATTTCTAGATACTAACCGTTCAAAACCCGATCATCTAAGTGTAGCAACCTATTCACTGCTTGAAAAAAATGAAACGGTAGTAAAAGAGTTTGATATTACAAATACTGGAACAGCACTTCTATTAATAGATGATGATGCAGATTTTGACGGATACGGTGGAGCTAAAATTAATTCAAAAGAGTATGATTCAACCCAATACAGAAAAATGTATAGAAAAGATTACTACAAATATGACATTTATCAAGGTTGGAATATGCTTGCAATGCCAGTTTACGGAGAGCTAAACACATTTGATACCTTTGATATAAATAGCTCTTTAATCTACACCTATGATGCAATAAAGAGTGAGTGGATAAAAAACCCTCAAACACTTAAAGAGGGGGAGGGCTTTTGGTTAAGAGCTGATAACAATAGGACTGCATATCTCATGGGTGAAGGGCATATTCCAGATACCATCAAACTAGAAGCTCCGATAGATGTAAATGAGAAAAGATGGTTTCTTCTAGGAACCGGACAGTGGCAACGCATTAAATGGCTAAAAGAGCGTGATAGCTATATTGGAAATATTTTTGCATATCAAAACGATAAGTGGCTGATTAATCCTGAATTTCTTGAAAAAGGTCAGGGATTTTGGGTGAGTATCAGCAAATCAAATTCTGACAAAGTAAAAACAACAAAAGCTTACAACCGATCTAATTTATCCAATAAAAGATAATTACACAATCCTCTTTTCTTTTTTAAATTATAAAAGCTTGCGTTATAATTTCGCAATAACACCTTTTAAGGTAGGTAGTGCGCACTACCTACCTACTACCGTATGTCGATGTGCGCTTTTTTACGCAAGCTTGAAAAAAGGAAAAAGCCATGGCAAAAGCATTTATCTCATTTGAAAAAGAGTCAGGCTCTTTTTTACATAATACACGTGACGAAAAGATTGAACCTGAGTATCTTTTACCTAAAGAGTATAGACTCGGTAATCTTTACTCATGTTCTTTTCAAGAAGCAAATGAAAAGCTTCGTTTTATGAAAGAGGAAGCTTTTCGAAACTACAGGGCTACATTTAAACAAAAGCTTGTGACAAAAAACTTTAAGACGCAAGCTGTTGTTATTGTAGAGAAAGATCATACTCTTGAAGATGTTGAAAGGTTAGCTTTAGCAATAGAGAAAGAGACTGGATTTAGAACAATTCAAATCGCTATTCATAAAGATGAAGGCTCCATTCAAAAGAATGAAAATGGAAAAGAGTTTGTAAAGTATAACTTCCATGCTCATATAGACTTTTTTACACTTGATAGTAAAACAGGAGCACAACTAAACAACCTTGGATTAAAACCAAGTCAATCAAGAGAGTTAAAGAGGATTGAGAAAGAAGAGAATAGAAAACTCTCAACTAATGAGATAGATAAATTGTTTCCCACGATGAATAGAAGAAGAATGTCAAAGTTTCAGGACATGACAGCAGAAGTTTTAAATATGAAAAGAGGTGAATCTGCTGAGATCACAAAGAAGAAAAGACTTAGACCTAGTGAATATAGACAAGAGCAGAAGCAAAAAGAGCAACTCGAATATACTTTTAGAGATATGCAAAAAGAGATTACCAATTTACAGAGTATAAATAGTGAACAGAAAAAAGAGTTGCATAGATTAAATTCTCAAATTAGGAATCAGAAAGATATAGATGTTAAAGATAAACAAATTAAAGAACTCAAAGATAAATTGCATAAGGCTCAAACTGAGATAGAAGAGATAGATAAGATAACAGATGACATTGATATAGAGCTTTCTTCCCTTGAAGAACCAAAGAGTATTGAAAAAACAAAAACTGTAGAACAAAAAAAGCAATTGACCTATATAGGAAAAATCACAAACATCATAAGTAGTCTCTTTGAAAAGCTTAAAATGGCTTTGACTGAGAACCAAAAGTTAAGAGAAGAGAATGAGAGGCTAAAACAGAAAAGAAAGTTTGGTAGAGAAGAACTAATCAAAGAAGTTAGACAACACATAGAAGATGAACTTGAAAATACTGAAACAAGTTTTCTAACATCAAGGAGAAAACAACTCGAAGAAATTGAAGAAAATTTTATAAAAGAGATAAAAATCAATAAGAATGACAATCAATCTATAAATGTTGAACATATACAACAAGACAATTACACTATGCATCCTCAAAATATTTAACAACTTTTCAAAATTGTAACTTTTTGTTACATAAATCATAGAATATTCAGAAATAACAGCTTTTATATTCATTTTTTTTTGATTTTATGAATTTTTTTCAAATTTAAAAAAATTTAGTTTTTTACATCCTTTATACTGGTGAAGTGAATATACCTTTTATTCACATAAATATTTAAACAAAAAGGAATAACAATGTTTAATTCAAAAGAAAAACAACACATAGTTGAGCTCCAAAAAGAGCTTCATGATAAACAAAAAGAGATAGAAAAGACAAATAATATGATAAAACAGGAACAAGCTTTTCGAAGACAATTAGCTGAGATAGTTGGTGCTCCTCTTGCACACGAATATTATGACTTCCTAATTCAGCTAACTAAAGATCTAAGAGAAGAAAAACTTAAAATAGACACTATAGCTAGAAAATATCCTCTTAACGAGCTTATAAATCAATACTTAAATGTTCTTAGAGAAGATGACTATATCAGTGAAAAAGAGTACAAAAATTACTTAGAAGAAACACTAATTTATATCAGAGACAATTTCGAACCATATTTTTCAGAAATTTATCATGAAGAAATTAAATCAGCAACAACTAAACTAAATGACATAGAGCAACAGACGAATAGTAATATACACATTAATTTACATGAAGGTTATATTCAAAAACTTGATGCAATTACGGCTTATCTAGGAACTGACAGGAATAATTTTCTTCGAAGAATAGTTGAGGAGGCAATTATGAATTTCAGGGGCTAAATTACAATTTTTATTATTAGGCTTTTGAATAATTAATAAATAGCATCAGAGAAGCAATCTTGGCGGAGGCTTCCCTGACTGTCTTTTCATTGGAGAAAAAACAAATGAATTATAGCATGACAATGCACCCAGAAGAGTACGACACAAAAGGGTACTCTTCCAGGGTATCGTTTATGGAGCATTCGCACGGAGTGCCCTTGACTACTTATCAAAAAGTTGCGGACATCGTTGAAAATGATGTCATTAAGCATTACGGTTTAACTCAGTCTGATTTTGATTTTGTCAATCTAAAGATAAAATCTCAAACAGAGTTTCTTAATTCACATTATCTTTTTAATTCTTTAACACATAGTAAAATATTCCTAAGTGAATTTATCGTATCTTCTTCACACAATGCAGATAGATATCATGCGCTGATCCTGAATAGGGTTAATACGCTGAATAAAATTGCAAAAAAAGAGAATTTAGTCCCTTTATTTTTGACACTTACACTGCCTTCTAGATTTCATCCTAAAAAGCAGAAAAGTAGATATGATAAAACCCTAATAGACAATCCAAAATATAATGGAATATCAATTAAAGAAGCAAATCAAATTCTTACAAAAAGATTCAAAAAGTTGAGAGATGATAGGGCTTATAGAGGAAGTAAAAAAATATATTTTCGAGTAGTCGAACCTCACCAAGATGGTACACCTCATACGCATATACTACTTTTTGTGCAAAAAGATAGAGTTGAAAAAATGGTTGAAGCATTTAAACGAATTTATCCAAGTCAAACAAATAAAATAGAGACTGATATCAGAAGTGGTGTAGCATATTTGATGAAGTATCTCAACAAGACGCTACCTCTTTCTAAACGCAAAAATTTGTCAGAAAAAGAGAAGTACCTTAATGCTTGGTATGCCTCCAATAGAATTGTAAGGTTTAGTTCTTCTAGGACATTAGCACCGCTTAAAATTTATAGACTACTTTATCAAAAGTTTGACTTATTAGGTCTTACTTATGCCGTAAAAAACAACCAAATAGAAGTAATTACAGATGGTGAGACTGATAAGATTTTAAAGATAATAAGAGATGGTGAACTATTATATGAAAAAAACAGGAATATAGAGCTTAGAAGTATTGGAACTAATTATCTGAAAGATAATTTCTCAACTGAAAACAATAGTTCTTTAGAGGTGGCTTAGATGTTTGAAGAAAAACAGTTACTCATTGAACTTAGAGATGAGATACAAACAATAAAAGAAGCTGTCTGTTCACTTCCAAAATGGTTGAGTCTAAGCGATGTTGCAGACGATAAGGGGTTTTCAAGGCAAGGACTAAGGCAAAAACTTTTAAATGATTTTGAACCAGAAGTAGATTATCAGTATCGAGGTGCTAAAATCTACATTGCCAGAAATGCCGTTTCACAGATAAAAAGGAAACGGTCAAAATGACAAACAATAAAAGCGGTTTCTTTGTACGAAATAATACTATCTATGTTCAAGGTAGTGTTGATGGTAAGTTTTACCGTAAAAGTACGGGTAAGAAAGATACCAAAGCTAATTTAGCATGGGTAAAGAAAAACGCTCATGATGTTCTTTTAAATATTATTGGTTATGCCGAAGAAAAAAGTAAAGAGGTAGTTTTTGAAGATTTTGCATATAAATCTTTAGAGATCAATGCGCCAAATAGAAAGCATAGTACAAATACTGACTATTTAGCTGATTTAAAACTTCATATCTTACCATATTTCAAGAGTTGGAAACTTCAAGAGATTAAACCCTCTGATGTTAGAGGATGGCAGTCTAAATTACATACTAAAGGTTTATCGGGTAAGCGTATCAAGAATGTAAGAACCGTCTTTAGAGGCATTTTACAAGATGCCTATATTGATGAGCTTATTAACGAAAATCCATTTAATAGGGTCAAGTCTCCTAAGGTCAAAAAACCTGAAATTAGACCATTTAGTTTAGAAGAAGTGCAATATCTCATTAATGAAGCTGATGGATGGTTTAAAAACTATCTTACACTTGCTTTTTTTACTGGAATGAGGATTGGTGAGCTTCTTGGTTTGAAGTGGGAAGATATTAATTTTAAGTCAGGGTATATGAGTATTAAAAGAGCTGTATCGGAAGGTTATATATCAACTCCGAAAACTGAAAATAGTATTCGTGAGATCGACATAATTGAACCCGTTTACAATGCTTTAAAAGCTCAATATAAAAATACTGGACTACAAAATAGTCATGTGTTTTTAACAAGTAGACGTGAGTATTTTCATGATACAAAAAGTATTGCACCTAATCAGTGGAGACCACTTTTAAGAAGAAGTGGAATTGATTATAGAAACTTGTATCAAACTCGCCATACTTTTGCTTCTATCATGCTTCAACAAGGTGAAGAAGTTGGATGGATTTCTCAGATGATGGGTCATACTGACATTCATACGACTTTGACAAAATATGCGAGATTTGTTCCAAGACGTGAGAGAAGAAGAGCAACATTTTTGGATGATATGAATTTTAAAACTGGATAAAAGTGCACAATTACTGCACAGTAAATTTAGTTCGAGGTTTAAAGTCCGAAATTTAGGGAATTTGAGTGGCGGACAGCGAGGGATTCGAACCCTCGGTACCCGCAAAGGTACGCACCCTTAGCAGGGGTGTGGTTTCAGCCAACTCACCCAGCTGTCCGTTTGAGGATAGAATTATAATTGAATGAAGCTAATAATGTTCTTAAACTTCATTCATTTGTTCTAAAATCGTTTTTGTTGTCTCTGCAGGGTTATCAGATTTGTAGATCGGTCTGCCTACAACGATAAAATCACTCAGTTCGTTTTTAGCGGTTTTGATGTCGGCTATACGTTTTTGATCATCACCTGCTGCTCCGAAAGGCCTTATCCCAGGTGTTAAAGTGATAAACTTTTTCGATGTCACATTTTTGACGGCGCGGCTTTCATGTACACTGCTAACTACTCCGTCAAGACCGTTTTTGAAACTCAGTTTCGCAAAGTTTACGGCACTCTCTTCTATGTTTTTAGAGTAAATTTTTTGAAACTCCTCTTCATCAAATGAGGTTAGTGCCGTTACGGCAAGTACAAGTGGGCGTTTTGGATGATTTTCAATTCTCTTCATTACCGTTTGCATCGCTACTTCACCGGCGCTTGCGTGGATATTAAACATCTCTACGCCTAGATCTGCAATCACTTCGGCAGTGTCGGCCATCGTATTTGGAATGTCGTAAAGTTTAAGATCAAGAAAGATTTTAAAGTCGCTATTGATCTCTTTTAGCTCTTTTACAAATTCTGCACCGTCACGCACGTAGGAGCGAAGCCCGACTTTAAGCCAGATATCAAAATCTTTTAGCTCATTTGCTAGGGTTAAATTTTCTTCACGAGAGGGAAGGTCTAGTGCTACACACAGTTGCATTAAGAGCCTTTTACGCTATTTTGAATTTTTTCAACGATAGTTGGATCTTCAAGTGTTGAAGTGTCTTGCGTAATCGCTTCACCTACTGCGATAGAGCGTAAAATTCTGCGCATGATTTTGCCGCTTCTTGTTTTAGGTAGTCCGGGCACAAACGCAATCGTGTCACACTTTGCAATCGGTCCGATTGTGGTAGTGATCAGTTTATTGATATCTTGGATGAGTTCGACGTCTTCACCTAAGTTTTCTTCATTTTTAAGTACAACATAGGCAAAAAGTGCTTCACCCTTGATACTATCCGGTCTAGCAACAACCGCGGTTTCTGCTACATTGTCATGATTGCCGATTGCCGCTTCAACTTCAGCCGAACCGATACGGTGACCTGATACGTTGATGACGTCATCTGTGCGTCCCGTGATAATGATATAACCATCATCATCATACATCGCACCGTCACCGCTAAAATAGACAGGTTTGCCATCTTTTTTCACATCACCGAAATAGCTCTTTTTAAAGCGTTCAGGATCACCCCAGATAGTTCTGATCATACTTGGCCAAGGTTTAGTGATACAGAGCAGACCTTTTTCTCCTTTTGGAGTCGGTGTTCCGTCTTCATCGATGATCTCAGCTATGATTCCAGGTAGCGCGAACGTGGCAGAGCCAGGTTTTGTAGGGGTTGCTCCTGGAAGCGGACTAATCATATGCCCGCCCGTCTCCGTTTGCCACCATGTATCGACGATTGGACACTGTGCATTTCCAACACTTTCATAGTACCAATTCCAAGCATCGGGATTGATAGGTTCACCCACCGTTCCTAAGATTTTGAGTGAACTTAAATCATATTTTTTCGGCTCATCTTTGCCCATTTTATGAAGCATACGTATTGCAGTCGGAGCGGTGTAGAATTGATTGACCTTATATTCCTCGATCATCTTCCACCAGCGTCCTGCATCGGGATATACCGGAACTCCCTCAAACATAACGGTTGTCGCACCCGCGGCAAGCGGACCGTACACAATGTATGTATGCCCCGTAATCCAGCCGACATCTGCCGTACACCAGAACGTATCATTTTCTTTGACGTCAAAGACATTTTCCATCGTCATTTGCGCCCAAAGTATATACCCGGCACCCGAATGTTGTACCCCTTTTGGTTTTCCCGTTGAGCCTGAGGTATAGAGCAAGAAAAGCGGATCTTCACTTTGCATAATTTCAGGTTCAGATTTTGGACTTTGATCTTTAATGAGTTCGTTATAGATGTAATCTCTTCCACTCACATACTCGATCGGCTCATTATTTCTTAAAACAATCAAAACACTCTCTACCGATTCACAGCCGGTTGATAGTGAGTCGTCAACAACAGGTTTGAGCATATAGGGTTTTCCGCGTCTGTATGCACCGTCAGCGGTTATAACAAGTTTCGCCTGCGCATCTTCTATTCTGTCTCTTAGTGCTTCTGCACTAAATCCGCCGAATACCACACTGTGAATAGCTCCGATTCTAGCACATGCAAGCATAGTGATCGCGGCTTCTGGAATCATAGGCATATAGATGACGATGCGGTCACCTTTTTTTATGTTGAACTTATCTTTTAAAAGGTTTGCTGTTTTATTTACCTCATAGGAGAGCTCTCTGTAGGTAAGGATTCTTTTATCACCGAGTTCACCCTCAAAGATGATCGCCGCTTTGTTTTTACGTTCATCTAGGTGGCGGTCTAAACATTGATATGAGACATTAAGCTCACCGCCTTCAAACCACTTGTAAAACGGAGCATCACTCTCGTTTAATGTAGTCGTATACGGAGTAAACCAACTCACTTTCTCTTTGGCCTGTTTATCCCAGAATCCAAGGTAATTTTCATTTGCATCGGCAACCAATTCCTTGTATTCGCACATGTTTTTTATGCGGGCATTTTTACTTAACTCACGGTTAGGATGGTACACAGGACGCTCTTCACTCATTAAAACTCCTTTAAGAATTGCTGCAATTCTAATAAAAAAAGACAAAAAGTATCTCATTTTCTATTTTTAGTCAAATAAGTGTAGCAGATTTTTTTAAAAGAGGGTACAATTTCGCAAAATTTGCAAGAAGGAACTTAAAAATGGCAGATCTTAAAATTTATGATTACTCTGCAGAGGAGCTAGCTACATTTCAATATGCGAAAATGACGACGTCAAAAGGTGTTATCTGGTTAAAACTTTATGTTGATGAAGTTGCAAACACGGTTTCAAACTTTGTCTCTTTAGTAAATGACGGTTTTTACAACGGGCTGAGTTTTCATAGAGTAATACCTGGATTTATGGCGCAAGGCGGATGCCCGCACGGAACCGGAACGGGTGGACCGGGATGGGCAATCCCTTGTGAAACTTCACTCAATACACATAGACATACTCGCGGTACGCTTTCAATGGCACACGCGGGACCAAATACGGGCGGTAGTCAATTTTTTATCTGTTTCGTACCGTGTCCTCACCTTGACGGTGTACATACGGCATTTGGCGGTATCGAAGAGAGTGATGCAGATAGTTTCAATACGCTTGATTCAATCGATATGCAAGATACAATCGAAAAAGTAGAGATTTTAGCCGAGCGTTAAGTAATGCTTGTTCACATCTGCTGCAGCGTTGATAGTCATTTTTTTCTTCAAAGACTCCAACGCGAATTTCCTCAAGAGACCCTTCGGGGTTTCTTTTATGACCCAAATATCCATCCATACAGCGAATATAAATTAAGACTGCTTGATGTGCAGCGAAGCTGTAAAAAGCTCGGTATTGAACTCATCGAGGGTGAGTATGACGTTGAAAATTGGATAGAGAGCGTGCGCGGACTTGAACATGAACCCGAAAAAGGCGCTCGCTGTGAAGTCTGTTTTGATAAGCGTTTTGAGGTAAGCGGACATAAGGCATTAGAGCTTGGCGAAGATAAGTTCACAACCACACTACTTGTAAGCCCGCTTAAATCGCAACAGCAGCTTAAAGCCTCAGGAGAGCGTTTTTCAAAAGAGCACAACATAGATTTTATCTATTTAGATTATCGCAGTGATGGCGGTACACAGGTACAATCACAAGTGAGTCGTGATGAGCAACTGTATCGTCAAAACTATTGCGGTTGTGTCTATGGGCTTAATATGCAGCGTGAACAGCAAGATAAGTTAGCCGATGAGCTTATGATGCCCATTGACGGTAGGGTACTTCCGGGAAGCGTAGATGAAAGGTTGGCATTTTATGAGCGCAGAATGGAGATAGAAGAGCAAAATATACAATACAAAATAGTCAAACAGAAGTTTCTTAACTATCGGATACTAAGCGGCAGATTACTTTTTGGAAAAAAAGTTGTTCCCTCTTTTTTTCTTCATTACTCAACCTTGCAACGAGAGAAAGTACAAGGACGTATAGAATTTTCACATGAGGGTGTACATTATCTTAACAGAGATGAAGTACGTCTTATCGAGATCGAAAAGTTTAATGAATTGGCGGGTAGTTCATATAGGAGCGTAAAAGAGCTTATGCAATCACCTCTTAACATTGCAATCGAGCTAAAAGTAAGAGAGAAGATTTTACAAAATAGCTATGACCTCTCCCCGATTATTGTTATAGATAAAATAGAAGATGGTAAGATTTCTATTGAGTTAAAAAGTAAACATTTTGAAGATACTACAGAGGTACTCATACCTCTGTAGGGGTTGATTTACTTTATAGTTACACCCGGCCACCAAGCTTTACATGAATCTGTTTTAGTAGAGTATAACCAAAAACCTTCAAGTGGTGATATTGTTAGTGACTCATCAACAGAGTTGTACCATTTATTATCTCTAAAGACCCAAATTGTTTCTATTTCATTACAATTATTTAGATTATCTGTCAATAGATTGTCATCCCAACGTGTTCCAAGAAGATTCCATCCTTTAACATATCCAACTTTCGTATTATCCTGCGGTGCTGCCGGAATAGCTTTGTTAGCATCAAAGGTTAAAACCGTATCTTTTGTGGCTTTTATCCAATAACCTCTTCCCCATTCTATCACAGTTATTGTCTCTATCGGTATAGTTTCATTCTTTACATACCACTTCCATGATCCAAGTTCATACATAAAAATTGCTATTACGTCTTTATTGTTTTTAAACGGTATAAGTGAGGAATTTCCAGTCTTATAAGGTAGTGTCACTATACTCCAGCCCTCTTCTAATTTTAAGGAATGTGTCGTATTAGGATAACATTTGAGTCCTTCAAGGCATTCTATTAGAACAATATCAGCTTCTTCGCTATAACCGGTAGAACCAGATAATGTTTCAACTAATACTTTAACAGTATGTGTTCCGGCTGCAATACTGCTTAGGTCAAATGAAATATTTGCTTCACTACTTGGGTTGGAAGAGTAGTCTGCAGTTGTAAATTTGGTAAGGTTTTTATCTAAAAACAGATCAACTCGTACAATACTTTCTCCACTTGAGACGGTTATATTTGCATCAAATTTCGGTGCATTTGTATCATCAATTTCTAATTCAATTTCAGGAGCTAATATACTATTTGTAACTGTTATAGACTTTGTTACGGTGGAAGAGAGTCCGTCATTATCTGTTACAGTTAGAGAAACATTATAGGTACCTGCATTAGTAAATTTATATGAGGCATTTTGTAAATTTGATGTTCCACCATCCCCAAAATCCCAACTGTATGTGCTGATAATCCCATCACTATCTGTAGCAGTTGCATTAAAATCTACATTAGTATCCTCAACGGCAGTGGCACTGCTTACAAAAGAGGAGATAGGTGATTGTAACGGATTTGTTATGGAAATTTGTTTTGTGGCGGTAGCAGATAAGTTGTCATCGTCCGTAACGGTTAATGTTACGTTATAGCTTCCTGCACTTAAGAATGTATGTGAGCTGCTTTGTAAATTACTTGTACTTCCGTCACCAAAATCCCAACTATATGAATTTATTATACCATCAGAATCAGTGGCAGTTGCTGTAAAACTTATATTTGTACCCGTTATAGTGGCTGTTAAGTTTGAGTCAATTGATACGACTGGTGCAATTAGTTGTTCTTGATCTTTGACAATAACTGAAACTTTTTTTGTAGCGTTTAGATCATCAATATTTGTTACGGTAAGTGTAACATCGTATACTCCAACCGAAGAGTATGAGTGGGTTGGGTCTTCTAAAGATGATGTATGCCCGTCACCGAAATCCCAGGAGTATGTGATTGTAGAGTTGTTATAGTCTGTAACGGTTGTATTGAAATCTATATTTGTATTCACCTTTATTTCACCTGCCGTATATGTAAGGGACGTAATTACAGGTGTTGTATCAATTTCAACCTTTATATTAAAACTATTATTTGCCGTCAAACCGTCGTTATCTGTAACTGTTAATGTAACGGTATAAAGACCTGGATTGGCATAAGAATAGGAAAAAGTTTCTAAGGATGAAGTATTGCCATCGCCATAATCCCAATGATAACTAGTTATATTTCCGTCTAGATCACTAACTGAAAAATTTACATTAATGACACTATCTGTATAGGCTTTAGAAACGATATTAGTTAGGTTAATGATAGGAGCGGTTTTTTCAACAATTGGAGTAAAATTAAACTCTAATGCATTACCTCTAACACATCTTGTAAGACGATCTATATTAGTACTAAATTGAGTTTCATCTTCTTTAACTTTCGCTAATTGGGTTATACTTGTCCAATAATATGTATCAGAATAGTATTTAAAATTACTATTTCCTATGTCAGTATTTATTGTAAAGGTCATCATAAGCTCTTTTGGCGATGGAAGTCTCCAATCATTATATTGATCAAGCTGCAAGTTACTACAATACTCTTTTGCGTTCTCCCATGTTTTAGAGTTTGTTAATGTTGAATTGTCATCTTGGTACATTATACCGGTTACACTCTCAGTTACTATAGAGGTATTGTCATCTCGTGAAAAGCTAAATGTTGTCTCTGTCCCTCTAACACATCTTATCACAGCCTTAATATAATCAAATGAAAAGTCTAAATAAGCTTCATTAAAATTCATACTCCAAATATAATCGTAGCTTGAAGTAAATCTAGCAGTATTCGTTATATGATCCCACGAGTTTATCATGTTTTGAAATGAAAAGAGTGGTCTTTTATTCACTTTATCAGTCAGAAAATCTAACTCAATAGGTAGAGGAAATCTCCAATCATCATATCCGCCAAGGACTAAGTTGTCACAATAATTCTTACCATTATTGTAACCGTTTGTCTCAGTAGTAACTTTATCTTCCCACATAATATTGAGTGTACCGCTTTGTTGCACAACCCTGTCTCCTGCATTTGCAGTTATAAGTAAGCTGAACAAAACAAATAAAACAACCTTTTTCATAAAAAAACTTCCTATATGTATTTTAATATAAAATATTATACTTGTATGAATTAAATAAGTATTAAATTGCTATTTAATTTTACAATTCTCTTTTTTAGAAGCTTCCACCCAAAAGCCATCAGTTGTTAAAATGGTTAAATTTTCATTATCTGAACCGTGCCATCTATTGTTTCTAGCAATCCAAATTGTTTTTACACCATCACACATTTTTAGTAAATCATCGCTTTTTTGACTTTTATTTGTTGGCAGTCCAAGTAGATTCCATCCTGGGGTGTAGCTTATAGTTGTTTCAGGCAGTGATGGTAGGAGATCATTGATAGAAAAGATCATCTGAAAATCTTTTGAGGATTTTACAAAAAAACCTCTTCCTCTTTCAATCACATCAAATGTTAAGATGCCATCCTCTTTTAGATAGCCTTCCCACTCTTGATTTGAGCTATCATATAGATAGAATGCTTCGATATCTTCAAACTCTTTTAATTTTGATGCTTTTAAATCATTATCTTTAAACCATAAAGTTGTGAGATTCCACCCACTTTGTAATTGCATGTGATAAAACTTTATAAGTGTAATACACTTATCGTCTACACAGTTATCATCCTTGTCTCCTACGTAGATATCAGCAATCTGCTTATAATTCATAGAAGATACCGTTTGAACATTTGCATGTAAGGAGTGATCGCCTTTTGTGCCTGAGGGAAGAGTGACTGATATAGTCGGTTTTTCACTTGCTACGGGAGAAAATATTTTTGATTCAAGAAAATATTCATTATCTAAATAAAAAACTACTTTTGAGATACTCTCACCGCTACTCATATTAACAGTAATATCATATGTTAAATTTCCTCTGTCTTGAACTAAGAGTGTTGCTACAGGTGTTTCTATTACTTCGATAGGTTTTGTTTTAGTCGTAGTTAGATTGTCGTTATCGGTAACACTAAGTGTGACCGTATAAGTTCCGATACTAGAGAATGAGTGTGAGGGTTTTTCTTTAGTAGATTTACTACCGTCTCCAAAATTCCAACTATATGACTTTATCGTGCCGTCTTCGTCAGTTACAAGTGCTGAAAAATCAATATCCATTCCGGCATTAGCCCTATTCTTGGATGCTCGTATCGAATGAATGGTCGGGGCTTTTCCACCTGTTGTATTTTCATTATTGTTTGCAGTTGAGTCGGCAATATCGGTGTTCGTTACAGATTCATTTGTTACATTTCCGCCTCTAACGCATCGAACATCATATTCGTACTCCTTTGACGCACCATACATATAACCAGCACCGAAACTTGCTACTACAGCTTGACTTGAATCAGAAGGCATAGAGGTTGATGTCCAATAGTAGGTGGCACTGTTTTGAAAAACTGTGTTGAATGCAGAACCTCTTTTGCTATCATCCATAATTAAGTTGATTTCATTGACGTTTGGTAATCTCCAATCACTAAATTTTCCTAGTTCTAAATTTTCACACTGTTTAAAGGCATTTGTATAGCTTACTTCCGTATTCTTTGCAGCTATATCATCTTGCCACATCAATCCATTTGCATTATCGATAACAATATCATCCACATTGCTACTTAAACTCGCCTCAATTAGCGGGTTTCCTCGAACGCATCTAACATTACTCTTACCGTACTTCTTACTTGAAGCCCCACCTATTGAGGATGCACCGTCAAAACTTATTACTTTTGCCATGATGGTGTCATTTGGATACACTGTTGAACTAACATATGTATTTCCATTTGAAAAATTTTTAAATGTCTTATTTATCGCAGGTACGTTGCCAAAATCTAGTAGCGTAAAAAGTTCTTTCCTACTTGGTAGACGCCAGTCGGAAAAGCCATTTAAGACTATGGACTCACAGTAACTAATCCCCGCTGATTGACTTGCTTCCCTATTGCGTGCATCTTCATTGTCTTGCCACATTAATCCCGTAACATTGTCTTTTACGATCTGGACTGCTGAATTTCTAGTAAAACTTTTTTGCTCACCCGCACTATACCATCCATCGTCTCCGTCAATATAAGAGGTTGATTGCCCCGTTTTGGTGATCGTTTCATTATAACTTTTTGAAGAAATATCGCTATCTCCAATTTTTTTTGTATTTGCATAACTTAAATTTCCACCACGCACACAGCGAACATCATTATACATATAGGCTTTGTGCATTTGATATATTAAGACTGAAAAAAAATTGGTGACAATTCCATAATTTTCATCATCGAGTACTGTTGTTGATGTCCAATAGTTGCTGGTTGTATTTTGAAATATACTATTAATTGTAAATTCCGATGAGCTATTTTCTATAATCAAAAGCATTTCATTGACATTCGGAAGCCTCCAGTCACTGTAATCACCTAATTTTAGATTATTACAATACTCTATAGCCTCTCCGAAATTAAGATATTGATTATTTTCACGTTTATTATCTTGCCACATTAAACTACTTCCGCTATCTGTAACAATATTATTAGCATCTCTAGTTAATCTGGCTGATGAGAGAGGCTCTCCACGTACACATCTAACATTAAAACTATTACTATATCTGTCTACTTTGTCTATCCCGGTATAAAGGTAAGAGTAATTTATACTATATGCTTTTGTCGTATCTTTTGCATAGTTTGTAGAACTAATATAGGAATCTTCAAGTTCTGTTGCAACATTTGTAAATTCTGAATGAATTGTTGGACTGACTTTACTAAAGTCAGTGAGTGTCAATAGCTCTTTGTAGCTGGGTAGTCGCCAATCATTTTTATCTCCTAGTGTGAGTTCTTCACAATATGCAATGGCATCTAGCTGATTTGCTTTGTATGTCTTCGCGTCAGCGTCATCTTGCCAGACAAGACCGGTAATGTGATCAAAGACTAATCCTGTTGTACTGGCAAGCGATTTTAAATTTCCTGCCTTATACCACCCGTCATCACCGTCAACATATGAAATTTCTTGTCCAGTTTGACCTATTGTCTCGTTAAAAGTAGTCGCTGCATAAGCTGTTATCGGCAAGACAAAAAGCATACTCAGTATGAACTTTTTCATAATAGTTCCTTTGCAAACTCCGGGTTAGTAGAAAAATAAGAATAGTATAACAATTATAGAACTTTAAATTTAAATATTAATTAATAACAAAAAATAATTTTTTATAAATCTGATAATATTTTCTTCTACTACTTGTTATAAAAGAAAATTTAGTATTAATTTGCTATTATTATTCACTTTTTAAAAGGGTGTATATCCATGTACGATGTTGTAGAGATTCAAAAGATACTTCCTCACAGATTTCCATTTCTATTAATTGATAGAGTGACAAAGCTTGAAAAAGGAGCTTTGGTAGAGGGTTATAAGAATGTGACAATTGGAGAGCATATATTTCAAGGCCATTTTCCCGATCATCCGATTTATCCAGGTGTTATGATCATAGAGGGTATGGCGCAAGCCGGTGGAATTTTAGCTTTTGAGAGTATGAGTGAAGATGAACAGGCTGATACTGCCAACAAAGTGGTTTATTTTATGAGTATTGATAAGGCTAAATTTCGTGCTCCTGTGACTCCGGGTGATAAGCTTGTTTATAAATTAAGTGTTATAAAACACAAGGGTGCAGTCTGGATGCTTGACGGCAAGGCGTATGTGGATGAAAAACTAGTGGCGCAGGCTGAACTTAAAGCCATGATTGTGGATAAATAAAATATGCCTCAAAATATTTCTGAACGTGCAATAATCGAAGAGGGCGCTCAAATCGGTGAGAATGTCGAAATAGCTGCAAATGTTTTTATCTCTTCGCAGTCAAAAATTGGTGATGGAACAAAGATAGCCCATGGTGCTTGTATATACGGAAAAACAACCATTGGAAAAAATAACAATATCTTCTCTTACGCTGTATTGGGTTCAATCCCACAAGATCTAAAGTTTGGCGGCGAAGAGGTTGAGCTAATCATCGGCGATAATAATACGATACGTGAATTTACCCTTTTTAATCCCGGAACCGAGGGCGGTGGAAGTAAGACAGTTATCGGTGATGGAAACCTATTTATGGGGTATACACATGTGGCACATGATTGTATTATCGGAAATAACGGTATATTTGCAAATGCTGCTACACTTGCAGGGCATGTGATTGTCGGTGATTATGCCGTAATCGGTGGGATGACCCCTGTACATCAATTTGTAACGATTGGAGATTATGCTATGGTAGCAGGTGCATCAGCACTCTCTCAGGACGTACCGCCTTTTTGTATGGTAGAGGGTAATCGTGCATCACTTCGTGGTCTTAATTTAACGGGACTGCGCAGACACATAGAGAGGTCTGATATTGATGCACTTAAAAGTGCCTATAGAGAGTTGTTTGAAACAGGCAGACCTCTAAAGGATTCTGCGAACGAATTGGTTGAGAAAAGTGACAATAAATATGTGAAACAATTGGCACAATTTGTGCTTGAAACCAAGCGAGGAATCGCTTATGAGAGGAAAAATTCATGATACAGCGAAATTGTAGTTTTTGTAAAGTACAGGAGAGCGAGTCAAATCCGTTGATTGCGGGCGAAGGCGTTTATATTTGTAAAAATTGTGTAATATCAGCTTATAAGATACTTTTTGGAGACGCAGAAGAGGGAACGACTGCTACTACGGTAAGTGAGGATATCGTTCTTATGCCTCCAAAAGATCTCTTTAACTTCCTAAATGACTATGTTATAGGTCAGGATAGTGCGAAAAAAGTACTTAGTGTTGCCGTTTACAATCATTACAAAAGAATTTTTAAAAGGGTCGAAGAGGATGATACGGAGATTTCCAAATCAAATGTTCTTCTTATCGGACCGACAGGAAGCGGAAAGACTCTTTTAGCCCAAACAATTGCTAGAGTACTGCATGTTCCTATTGCAATTGCCGATGCTACAAGCTTAACGGAAGCGGGGTATGTGGGTGAAGATGTTGAAAATATCTTAACACGTCTTTTACAATCTGCTGACGGTGATGTTGAAAAGGCACAAAAAGGTATCGTATTTATCGATGAAATAGATAAAATTTCAAGACTAAGTGAAAATCGTTCAATCACGCGTGACGTATCGGGTGAGGGTGTACAGCAATCACTTTTAAAGATTATTGAGGGTGCTTCGGTAAATATTCCGCCAAAAGGTGGAAGAAAACATCCAAATCAAGAGTTCACGCAGATTGATACGAGTAATATTCTCTTTATTTGCGGCGGTGCGTTTGATGGTATGAAAGATATTTTACAGCGTAAGATGGGACAAAATATTATGGGCTTTAACCAAGAGGTAAAAGGGCATAAAGAGCGTGAAGCTGATCTTTCAATGGTCGAGCCGGATGATTTAGTGCATTTTGGGATGATACCTGAACTTGTAGGACGTCTTCCTGTAATCTCAGCACTCAATGAGATCACAAAAGATGATATGAAACATATTTTAACTGAGCCGAAAAACTCATTAGTGAAGCAGTATATTAAGTTATTTGCAATTGATAACGTGAATTTAGTCTTCGAAGATGAAGCATTAGATGCAATTGCACAAAAATCACTTGATAGAAAAACAGGTGCTAGAGGGCTTCGCGCTATTATGGAAGAGAGTATGATGGATATTATGTTTGAGTTACCTGAACATAGCGGCTATGAAGTGGTAATTACTAAAGAGGTAATTAGTGAGGGTGTAAAACCGGTTTACGTAAAGAAACAGAGTAGAACAAACAAGAAAAAAAGTGCATAGGGAGCAGTATGTTATTTAACAGATTTATCGGTCTTTTTTCAAATGATTTAGCTATTGACTTAGGAACAGCAAATACGTTGGTTCTTGCAAAGGGTAAAGGTATCATCATTAATGAGCCTTCTGTTGTTGCGGTAAAGACCGATAAGTTTGGGCAGTCTCATATACTTGCCGTCGGTAAAGAGGCCAAAGAGATGGTCGGTAAGACACCGGGTAATATCCGTGCTATCAGACCGATGAAAGATGGTGTTATCGCCGACTTTGATATGACTGAAAAGATGATTAGAAAGTTCATTGAGAAGGCGCATGGGCGTACTTCGATGATTAGTCCTCGTATCATCATCTGTGTTCCGTACGGTTTAACTCAGGTTGAGCGTAAAGCGGTACGTGAATCAGCCATTAGTGCGGGTGCACGTGAGGTTTTCTTGATTGAAGAGCCTATGGCAGCAGCTATCGGAGCAGGACTCGATGTACGTGAACCGCAAGGAAACTTAGTTGTAGATATCGGTGGTGGTACGACAGAGATCGGTGTAGTATCGCTTGGTGGTTTGGTTATCAGTAAATCAATCAGAGTTGCAGGTGATAAGATAGATCAATCGATTTCTGATTATGTAAAGAAAAAGTACAACCTACTTATCGGTGAGAGAGTTGCTGAAGATATCAAGATCAAAATCGGTACTGCAATGCCTATGGAAGAGGAGCTTATCATGACAGTTAACGGTCGTGACCAAGTAGAAGGGCTTCTTAGTTCGATTGAACTTACAAGTGAAGATGCAAGAGATGCTATGCGTGAGCCGCTCAAAGAGATCGGTGAAGCGCTTCGTGACGTGTTAGAGAAGATGCCGCCGGACTTAGCGGGTGATATTGTTGAGCATGGAATTATTTTAACGGGTGGCGGTGCTCTTATTCGCCGTCTAGATCAATACCTTGCAGATATGGTAAGAATTCCTGTATATGTTGCAGATGATCCACTCTCGGCAGTTGCAATGGGAACAGGAAAAGCTCTAGAGGAGATTGACCTACTACAACAACTCTCAGATAATGAATAGAGATTTTGTTGCCGTATTTGTTATAACTTCAGCCCTCCTAGTAGGGATTACAAAATACAACGATTTTGTCCGAGGACAATTCGTTGACTTCTTAGGCTCCATAAAAGCGGGATATTGGAACGTTTATGAGGGCATTGATAACACTATTACAAAACATTTCAATCAAAAAGAGCAGATTGAAAAACTGACAAAAGAGGTTGTAAAATATAAGAGTGACAGATTGCTCTTAGAATCAATAGCTTCAGAGTTAAATCATCTTATGGATGAGTATAATACCTCGCTTATAAAAAATCATGAGATAGAACTAGCACGATCTCTTTCGTATGTACAGTTTGGTGATCTTAATAAAATATGGCTTGAGATGAAGGATTTTAATAGTTCTAAAGTTTATGGATTACTTACCGGAGGTTATGCTGCAGGAATTGTTGTTCAGAGATACGACAGACCGATGGGACTCTTAAACGGTGATATAAAGTGCTCATATGCTGTAAATGTAGGTAAAGACTTGGCCCCTGGTATTATAAGGGGAAAAGGAAATAGTGAAACAATGGTTGCTGAGTTTATTCCCACTTGGATGCTGATAAAAAAAGGTGATGAAGTAACGACAAGTGGGTTGGATAACCTCTTTTTTGAGGGGGTAAAGGTTGGTATTGTTGAATCTGTAAAAAAGATGCAGGGTTATCAAAATGCAATTATCAAACCCTATGCAAATACGTTACACGCACACTTTTTTAGTGTAATAAAAAGTAATTAATACTCTTCTCTTGTTTTAGAACTTTCTATAAGCACAAGAGCAAGAGAGAAAATATTTGCTATTAAAGCGCCGATTGCAAGAGCAATTGCCCACTCTAAATTATGTTTCATTTGCAGATAAAAAAATGCAGGAATGAGGTGCAAATCAGCTACAAGCGAACTAGCAAGAAGTTCAGCACTGAGCAGATTTCTAACACCGATTTTTAAAACGGTGGAGACTAAGTTAAGACTTCCGGCCATAAAAAGTGCAAGTGCAGTGTGGTCATATAAAAACCCAGCAACACTTGTTATACTCATAAGAGTAAAGAAGACATATATTACTTTTCCCCAATCCATAGTACAATCCTTTTATATAGTTCCTTGTTCATACATTGAACGCATCTGCTCTTTCTCTTTAGCAAGTTTTTGTTTCTGTGCCTCTTTTGCTCTAAAACTTGTTACGCTAAATCCGCTATATACAAGAATAACTGAGGCAACAAAAATTGAACTGTATGTCCCTACAAGTATTCCGACCACAAGAGTAAATGAGAAACCGTGAATAATCTCTCCACCTAAAAGAAAGAGTGTCAGAATAACGAAGAAAGTGGTTAAAGAGGTAAGTGTTGTTCTTGAAAGAGTTCGTGTAACCGACTCATTAATAACCTCTTTTAGATCATTGCTCTTTATCGTTGTAAGTCCTTCACGTATACGGTCAAAAACAATAATCGTATCATTTAAAGAGTATCCTAAAAGGGTTAAAAGTGCAGCTAAAATATCAAGGTTTACATCTATTGCAAAGAGTGAAAGTGCACCCAGAGCAATAGTAATATCATGAATAAGAGCAAAAACGGATGCTAAGGCAAAGCGCCACTCAAATCTAAATGTCACATAGATTAAAATTCCTATGACTGCAAGTAGCATAGCCATCATACCCTTTTCACGCAGTTCAGAACCGACCTTTGGTCCAACGATATCAACACGTCTTATCTCAAAATTTCCGGTTCCTTGAAGTGAATTTCGTGCAATATCTCCAATATCACTACCAAGCTCTTGTGTAGTCGTTTTTATTCTAATAACAACCTCTTCGTCTGAACCAAATTTCGTGATTGCTGCACCGTCAAAAAACTTCTGCTCTTTTAACTTTGTACGCATCTGGGCAATTGGTGCAGTGGTATCATATTTTACTTGAATAACCGTACCACCGGCAAAATCAATTCCATAATTAAGTCCGCGAGTAAAGAGCAGTACTACAGAAGCAATCATAACGACAATAGAGAGTAGTACAAATAGCGGGCTTTTACCCATGAAGTTATAAGAGCGTGAATATTTGAAAAATTCCATTAGTTACTCTCCTTAATGCCAAACCATTTTTTTAAGTTTACTGTTTTCCCTCGTGCAAGAAGTGTATCGTAGACACCGTGGGTACCAACAATTGCAGTAATCATCGAAGCTAAAATACCGATACTTATTGTGATAGCAAAACCTTTGATCGGGCCGCTACCGTAGACATATAGAACAATCGCAGCAATAAGTGTAGTTATGTTTGCATCCATAATGGCGCTCAATGCGTTGCTATATCCTTGCTCAATCGCTTTCTTTGCACTTGCTCCTTGATAGATAAGTTCTCTAATTCTTTCACTGATAATTACATTGGCATCAACTGCCATACCTACGGTCAAGACAATTCCTGCCATACCAGGAAGTGTAAGAGTTGCGCCAAAAAGTGCCATAACTGCTACGATGATAAAGAGGTTTGCGATAAGTGCAATGTTTGCAATAAGCCCTGCTTGCGCATAATAAAAGAACATAAAGATAACAACAAGGATAAATCCTCCGGCAAGCGCGATAGTAGCCGCTTTGATGCTATCTGCACCTAAACTTGGACCGACACTTCTTTTTTCAAGCATAACTACAGGTGCTTGGAGTGCTCCGCTTCTAAGAGCAATGGAGAGATCTTGTGCTCCCTTAATCGTAAAGCTACCGCTAATTTGACCGCTTCCACCACCAATTCTTTCATTGATAACCGGAGCTGAAACCACTTTACCGTCAAGTACGATTGCAAGGCGTTTTCCTACATTTTTACCGGTAAAATCACCAAATATTTGTGCACCCTCAGAGTTAAGCGTAAAGTGAATAACCGGTTGGTTCATATCATTAAATGCTACATTAGCGTCGATAATTTTAGATCCGTCAAAGATAGGTACACCGTGAAGCAGATGTTTTTTTGTCTCATCTTCGGCATCAACTGCTAAAATATCGCCAAATTTCTTTGCTTCTCTCTCAGTCATACTCTGCGCACGCATAGCACGCTCTTCATCAACCGCCATCATCTGTAAATATGCAGCTCGTGCGATAAGTGCACGCGCACGCTGCTCCTCTTCTTGCGTCTTAATACCTGGAAGTTCTACTAAAATTTTGTCACTTCCTTGACGAGCAACCGTAGGCTCAGCTAGACCAAATTGATCAAGTCTGTTTCTGATTGTCTCAACAGCTTGTTCAATTGCCTGAGTTTTAGTGATCTCTTCTTGCTGTGGTGTAAGTTCAATGATAAAACGCAGATCCATCTTTGTGATATTAAGACCCTCTATTTTTTTAAGCAGCTCATCAACCGCTTTAGTATCATCACTGTCAAGAAGTATAAACTCAATATTTCGTTCATTGATATCTAAACTTTCAAGTAAAATATCCTCTTTTTCACAAAAGTAACGAATGCTTGAACCAAGAGATTTCATTTTTGATGCAACAGCTTTTTCGGTTTCAACACCCAAAAGCATATAGAGACCACCTTGAAGGTCTAATCCAAGTGTAATTTTAGAGCCGCTTTGTGTTTGAAGAAAAGTCGGAAGTGAGAAAAGAAGACCAAAAACAATGGTGGCTATAAAAACGACAAGTCGAAAATTAATCATCCCCAAGCTTTCTCCCAATGGCATCTTTATCAATTTTGACAATCATCGTATCTGTCATCTTAATCTTGAAAAACTCATCTTCCACTTTAACAACTTCTGCGTGAAAACCGCCGTTTGTAACGACTTTGTCGCCTTTTTCTAAAGCGCCGAGCATCTCTTTATGTTTTTTTGCTTGTACCTGTTGCGGACGAATAACCAGAAAATAAAAAATAGCGAATAGGACAATTAGCGGTAAAAAAGACCCTATTATATCTGTACCCTGTTGCATTCATGAACCCTTAATAAAAAATAATCTGCAATACTATCATTAAAAGGTTTAAAAAAGTGTCAAAAATATCAGCAAGATGGGGTCTAATTCCTATATTATGATATTATTGCGGCTATTTAAGAGTAGGCTATTGATATTGAGAGGAACAATTGAGTATGCGAATTGGTTTTATAGGTGATATCGTCGGTCGTCCCGGCAGAATTATGTTAAAAAATCATCTTATGAAGTTACGTGAAGAGTTTAACATTGATTATGTCGTGGCAAACTATGAAAATGCAAGCCACGGTTTTGGTTTAACCAAAAAGAATGCAAATGAGCTCTATAGCAGTGGGGCAGACCTACTAAGCGGCGGTAATCATACGTTTGATAAAAAAGACATTTACGAACTTTTTGCGGCTCATGCAATTATCCGACCTATTAACTATCCTGAAGAGGTTAGCGGTAAGGGTGTTTTTGAAACTGAAGTAAATGGAGAAAAGTTAGCAGTTATTAATGTAATGGGGCAGTTCGCAATGCCCTATACGGATAATCCTTTTCGCCTTTTAAAAAATGCAGTTGAAGAGTTACGCTCAAAAGATTTTAAAAACATTCTCATCGATATTCATGCAGAAGCTACAAGTGAAAAGCGTGCACTTTTAATGATGTTTAAAAATGATGTGAGTGCTATATTTGGAACACACACTCATGTGGGTACGGATGATCTGCTTATTCATAGCGGCTGTGCATATGTGAGTGATGTCGGACTGACCGGATGTAGGGATAATGTTATAGGAATGGATGAGAGTGCCCCGCTTGAGAGGATGATGAATAGTGTGGGAAAACATTATGACGTTCCTGATAAGTGTAAAAAAGTACTGCAGATGATTGTTGCAGATATAGAAGAGGGTAGGGCTAAGAGTACTTTTAAGATAAGACTTTTCGATGACGGTAGACGTTTTGTCAATGAGGGATATTTTGAAGATTGAGGATAGTTTTGAACTGTACGAAATGCTTCAAAAACAGCGCCTAATAGAACATAGAGAGGAGCTTTGGTGGCCTAATGCCGGAACTTTTGAGGTGGTTGTCGGTGCAATCTTAACGCAAAACAGCAAGTGGGAGAGAGTTGAGATTTCACTAAAAAATCTAAGTGAACTCAAACTTTTAGAGCTTGAAGCATTGGACAATTTAGATATTTTGGTTGAAGCAATAAAACCGAGTGGACTGTATCGTCAAAAGGCTGAACGCTTAGTATTGTTAAGTAAAAATATTATTGAGGACTTCGGTGACTTTGAGACCTTTTGTCTTGAAGTCGATAGAGAGTGGCTTTTAAATCAAAAAGGAATTGGAAAAGAGACGGCAGATTCTATTCTTTGTTACGCGTGCAAAAGAGATGTCATGGTGAGTGATTCTTATAGTGCTAGGCTGCTTGCACATTTTGGATGGGAATTTGAGACATATGATGCAGTCCAGAGTTTTTTAAAAGAGGGGATTGACAATTTTCATAGTGAAAAAGTGGAGAAAAACGTAATCTATGCACAGTTTCATGGAATGATTGTCGAGTTTTGTAAAAATCACTGTAAGGGTAAAAGAGTAAAATTTTCGGTATAATACGCGCTTTTGTGAAAAGTTTTTTGATTTAAAGGTTTTACATGCTCTTATTTACGCCCGGACCTACTCCTGTTAAAGAGTCTGTTCGACAATCAATGGCATTGCCTACAATACATCATAGAACACCGGAGTTTGAAGCTATTTTTGAACGTGCCCGTGAACTATTGTTTAAACTCTATGGGATGCATGAGGTCTTAATTTTGGCTTCTACCGGAACAGGTGCAATGGAAGCAGCTGTAATCAATATTACAAAATCAGCGATCTTGACCGTGAATGCAGGTAAGTTTGGTGAACGTTTTGGAAAGATCGCACGTGCACACTCCAAAGAGTGTATCGAACTAACTTACGAATGGGATACCCCTGCATCGGTTGATGATGTTTTAAATGCACTTAAAGCAAACAGTAATATTGATTCAATTGCTTTGCAGATCAGTGAAAGTGCAGGAGGTCTACGTCATCCTATTGAAGAGATTGTAAAAGCGGTAAAAGAGTATAATAGCGATATTATGGTTATTGCTGATGGGATTACTGCTTTAGGCGTTGAGCCACTTGATACAAGAAATATTGATGTACTCATTAGCGGGTCTCAAAAAGCGTTGATGCTACCTCCGGGTCTTGCGATGTTAGGACTGAGTGACGATGCGATAAAGCGTATAGGTGAGGGAAGCGGTTACTATTTAAATCTTGCTAGTGAGCTAAAAAAACAGCGTAAAAATACAACGGCTTATACAGCGGCAACAACTCTTGTTATGGGTCTTGTTCAGGTACTTGAAGAGATTAATGAGAGTGGATTTGATACTCTTTATGAAGAGACTAGAGCGAGAGCAGAGGCTACAAGAGCGGCACTCGAAGGTATTGGACTGAAGCAGTATGCAAAATCTCCTGCTCTTTCAATGACGACTATTATAGATGATAATGCAAATGAACTTCGATCACTTTTAAAGAGTGAGTTTGAGGTAAATGTAGCAGGCGGTCAAGATCATCTAAAGGGTAAAATTTTTAGAATTAACCACATGGGACTTATCAATGTATATGATGCTGCTTGGGTTGTAAATGCGATAGAGCTGGCATTGGATAAAATTGGCAGAAGAAAATATGACGCTACGGCAATGAGACTTTTTTCAGAAAATTTCTACGGTGTCAAATAGGTAGGTTATGAGAGCAGAACACGAAATACCGATAGGTACGAGACTCTATTTTGGTAATAGCGCAAAGTTAAAGCGTGAAATTGAGCAAGCGTGCAGTGAAATTTTTTATGAAAATAGTTATGAAGAGATTGTGACTCCGCTCTTTTCTTATCATCAGCATTTAAGTATAGATGATGAGCGTGAAGTTGTACGTTTAAATGATGAACAAAATGAGCCAATGAGTCTACGCGCGGATATAACGATAGATGCGGTAAGAATCACACAAAAACGCTTGGGAGGAAAAACCGAGCATAAGAAATGGTTTTATATACAGCCCGTATATCGTTATCCTGCTCGCGAGCAGTATCAAATCGGTGCGGAATATATCGGACATGACAAAACTCAGAGTGTTATGGAGCTTGCATCAGATATGATCCGTAAGCTAGAGATCAAACCTCTTTTACAGGTAAGTAATATCCAAATACCAAAAATCATAGCACGTGAGTTAAATATTGATATAGCACTTTTTAAGCGTATAGAGATAGAAAAACTTCTAGCTTTGAATATCTCATGGTTGACGAAACTTGTTTACATTGAGAGAGTAGAGCAGATTGACGATATTATGCTTGAGGTTCCGGGTTCAATTCAGGTTGAACTTCAAAAATTAAAAGAGCTTGCAAACTCTGTAAATTATGAAAATCTTGTAGTGGCACCTTTGTATTATGCAAAGATGCGTTACTATGATGATCTTTTTTTCAGATTTATACAAGATAATGTAGTACTTTTACGCGGTGGGCGTTATGTGACTGACGGTATGACTTCTGTCGGTTTTGCTCTCTATACGGATGAGGTAGTAGAAGTACTGATGCAGGAAGAGAATTAAATGAACAAAAATAGAGCAGACCTAATTGTAGGTATTCAGTGGGGTGATGAAGGGAAAGGCAAGGTTGTCGACCTTTTAGCACAGAAGTATGATATCGTAGCGCGTTATCAAGGTGGACATAATGCAGGACACACTATTGTAGTTGATGGAAAAAAGTTAGCACTGCACTTGATCCCTTCAGGTATCTTAAATCCAAAAGCACTTAATATCATCGGTAGCGGAGTTGTAGTTAGTCCCGAAGCGCTGATAAAAGAGATGCAACAGTTTGATAATCTTAAAGGGCGTCTTTTTATAAGTGAGAGCGCACATATGATTTTAGGTCATCATATTTTAGTTGATCAAGCAAAAGAGAGATTGCGAGGAAGCAAAGCAATCGGTACTACAGGACGCGGTATCGGGCCTTCGTATGCGGATAAAATTTCTCGCTCAGGGTTTCGCTTGGGTGAGCTAAAAGATGTTGAGGCACTCTCTCAAAGAATTCTAGAATACTATACTCATAATGAGAATCTTTTCCGTTCACTTGATATTGAAACACCGACTGCAAAAGCTTTGATCGATGAATTAACGGGGTATGCTAAAGCGCTTATGCCGCTTATTACCAATACGACGCAGATGCTGTGGAAAGCACTCAAAGATGATAAAAAGATACTTTTAGAGGGTGCACAAGGTACAATGCTTGATATTGACCACGGTACCTATCCTTATGTTACAAGCTCTTCAACGATAGCAGCGGGCGCATGTACTGGACTAGGGCTTAGTCCAAAAGATATCGGTAATGTTACGGGAATTGTAAAAGCGTATGCGACGCGTGTGGGGAATGGACCTTTTCCAACAGAGCTTGATGATGAGGATGGTGAAAGACTTCGTAAAAACGGAGCGGAGTTTGGTACAACAACTGGAAGAGCTCGTAGAACAGGTTGGTTTGACGCAGTTGCTTGTACACATGCAGCTAGAATCAACGGGTGTGATGACCTTGCAATGATGAAACTAGATGTACTGGATGGTTTTGATACGATAAAGGTTTGCATCGGATATGAATACAACGGTGAAGTGATTGATCATATTCCGATAGATTTAGAGCATGTAAAACCGATCTATAGAGAGTTTGCAGGATGGGATAAATCTGAAGGTGCTCGTACAATTGATGAGCTTCCAAAAGAGGCGCAAGAGTATATCAGTGAGATAGAAAAGATTGTTGATACAAAAATTGCATTTATCTCTACAAGCCCGGATAGAAACGATACTATTGTCATAGAGTAATGACAAGCAAATATACTGCGATTGTACGCATTAAAAAGAGTGCAATGCAGAAGATTGAAGCCCTTTTGGTACGCGTTAGAGCTGATATCAAAGAGAATAAAGAGAATATTGAAAAGATAAAAAAAGAGCTCAATAGTGTAATTGTTCCCACTTCTGGTACAATAGCACAAATGAGACAGATGCAGCTTTTCAAGGAGCGCTACCGCGCCGCTTTAAACGTAGAAGAGTATAAGTTAAATCAAAATCGACTGTTAGAACAAAATAGAAATGTTGAACTTCGAAATGCGATGAGAGAGTATGAAAAGTTCAAATTTTTAGAATCTGATGAGAAAGAGAGATATGTTTTGGCTCTTCAAAAAGAGGAAGCTAGAATGTTGGATGAAGTCGGTTCTATCACCTATAATTTGCGAAATAAAGGATATCTGTGAAGTTCTTATATCTTTTTATTTTTTTAACAAGCCTCTATGCACAAAATGACGCAGTATTTGATTGTACTAAGATTTTTGAGCAGAGAAAAGATGAACTTATTATCGAGCTTGAGCGTTTAGATGAACAGCAGCAGTCACTCAATGCACTGAAAAAAGCTACAGATGAACTCCTAGCAAAAAAAGAGGCTGCGCTTAAAGAGCAAGAGAGTAAAATCAATGCACTGAAAAGCGAGGTAGATGTTCAAAAGAAAAAAAATGAGCAGATGCTTAAAAAGAATGAAGAGATATTAAAACAGATTAAAGAGGCAAAGAATGAAAAAGTTGCCGCAATATATTCAAAAATGAAACCAGCTGCTGCAGCTTCGATTTTTTCAAAAATGGATACCAAAGAGGCTACGGATATACTCGTTACGCTAAAGCCAAAGGTGTTAGGACAGATCTTAGCAAAAATGAGTGCAGATAAAGCTTCAGAGATAACTCTAAAACTTACAGAGATAAAGTAGCCTTAGAGCCTTTTTCTCTTTTCATTTGTTTCAAAGAGTTTCCATCTAACGACAGGGATATTTTTCAGTTCATTGATATCAATGCTAAAAAGTGCCGAGTGTTCATATGTGAAATAGTGACCAATCTGAGTGCCGTTAAAGAGTGCCTGCTCCTCATTGAAAAAATCTCCAACACGTAGAGTTTCAACAACTTTTCCATCGATCTTACGCTCAATAGTTCCTTTTTTTATCAGATAGATACGGTTTTTTTCGTTCACTTCGAAAATTTCGTTTTCCATCGCTCCGGCTAGCGTTAATTTTTTTGCTAAGCTTTGATGCACTTGGTTGGATATGGCTTCACCGAATAGCCATGTTTTTTGTAAAAATTCACGGCGTAAACCTAGACGTTCTATCTCTCCGTAAAGGTTGTGTTTTTTAATTGTCTCTATATAGAGCTGTCTAGGAATTTGCAGGGCTTGTACAAAATTTACAGCTCTAAAAGTCTCTCTTGTATTCATCTGTGCATCGCCGAACATCTCACCTATATACGCTCCCGCAGAGAGCATTCTTTTTTGAGAATGCTGTATCATCTCAACGTTTCCTGCAAGAACAAGATAGACATTCTCATGTACTTGCCCCTCTTTAAGCAAAATTGTCTCAGGATTGAATGTGATAACCTCGTTATTCATAAGTGTTCTAATAGTGTGTGAGGGCATTGCAGGAAAGTAGTTGCTCAAATAGTAATAGGCCATACGCATTTTAAAATCTTGGTAATCAGGGATCAACCTATCAACCATTCCAAACGGAGCACCTGAACCGATAGCTTTTTGTTTTGTCGTTAGTCCATCGGATGTATGTGCTAGAATGATTTTACCGGAAAGATCATTTTTGAAGTTTTCAGATTGACCGTGTATCATGCCTCCACCTGCATCTATCTTTTTTATATCGGCAGGTTTAAGATACTCATTTTCAACTTGAGAATAGAAAGCTGCCGTGATACCGGGTTGTTTCTCATCATCCGTGACCATTTTTTTAAGAACCTCTAAACTACTAATGTCTGCTAAATGCGCATATGTTCTATATCCGTTTTTCCACATGGTACGAAAGACAAAAATATTTGTTTCAACAGGGTGTGGCGAAAATGTTGCTTTTACCTCTAATCCTTCTATATCCACCCATTCATTTAGTTCTAGATCATGCACGTCAAAAAAGTCAAAGAAAGCATCTTCATCAAAGCCTAAAAGAGCTGAGAGTTTTTTCATTACGGAGGCTCGAACCAAAGAGGAGCTAAAGTACTTAATACGATGGTCACTTTGCATCAAAGATGTGATTCCCGCAAAATGATCATCATGGGAGTGTGTATGAAAAAGTCCCTCTATCTCATTAATAGAAATTCCAAGAGCGCTTAGAGAGTGCAGTACGTTTGGTCCTGCATCAATCAGATAAATTTTTCCTTGAAACATGATAATAGAGGACATACAAGGATCATTCACATTCCAGCCATCTCCTTGACCTGAATGGATGACGGAAAAATACTCTCTTGAGATATTGTAAAATCCTAACGGATAGGGTGCTTCGTAAGATTCTGATTCGTTTAAGTCTAAATCAACCTGGACACTGTTTTCTTTGTATGTAATTTCAAATTTATTAACTCCAAGACGTTTAATTTTTACACCGTCTCTAATCTCTACTGCATCACTGTTAACAATGACAGGATTGAGTAGTTCATCAGTCGTTCTAATTGATCCAAAAGCAAATTTGAGCTTCATGCGCATCATCTCTTGTGCTTCAGACTTTGTTGCACCCGCTTCCATAAGCTCTTCAATGGTTCTTAAACCGTAATTACCGCGGTAGATATATTCCATTTGAGCATCTACCTGACTTTTTGCTCCAATTATAAAGGGTTTTGCTCCGGTATTGTTTGGATGATTAGGAATAATCATACCTTGCTTGTAAAGCATTTGAAGTACTGGAAACTCTGCAAGATTGGAAAAGTTACCGTTTTGAACCATAGCATCTGAAAGAAGTATCGCATTTGGTCCCGTCTCATAAACGGCACCTTTCTCTTCAACAGTGAGGATAAGCCCGCGTTTCATAAGATGTTTTACGCTATCAGCAGGGCAGCCGCACAAGATTTTTAAATTCACTTCAGCAATCTCAACCCAATATACACCCTGAGTTACATCTACCTTACGAATTGCTGACATAAGAATTCTACCTTGGACGCTTTATTTGTGTCATTATAGTCTAACTAAGACTTAAATTCAAGCATAATTTATTCCAAACTACTATATACTTCGCATATGAATTTTTATGATGCTATTATTCTTGCTATTGTTGAAGGAATTACCGAGTTTTTACCCGTCTCTTCAACTGCACATCTTGTAATAGCTTCACAACTTTTACAGCTGAGGCAAACCTCTTTTTTGAGAACATTTGAAATCGTTATACAGATAGCTCCGGTTCTTTCAATTCTTTTTATCTATCAAGAGAGTTTAAGCAGATCGATTAATCTTTGGATACGGCTTATCGCGGCATTCATTCCAACAGGTATTGCAGGGCTCTTTTTACATGAATATTTAGAAGAACTTTTTAGCTCATCCACCACACTGCTTTGGATGGTAATTACCGGGTTAGCTTTTTTAGTGATAGAGAGCTATTTATCCAAAGGTTCAAGTAGACGTATGGAAATTGAAGAGATAACGTTAAAACAGTCTGTTATAATAGGAATTTTTCAAGCATTTTCTCTAATACCGGGCATTTCACGTTCAGGAAGTACGATTTTGGGTGCACTATTGCTTGGATTAAAAAGAGAGGCGGCTATGAGTTTCTCTTTTCTTTTAGCAATACCTACAATGGGTATTGCGACTTTGTATGTATTATATAAAGAGTATCACTCTCTAAATTTTGAGCATATTGAACTACTTCTTGTAGGGTTTGTAATCTCTTTTGTAGTCGGTTACATCGCAGTCAAAAGCTTTTTAGCGATTGTCTCGCGATATAACTTTACACCATTTGGATATTATCTCATCGTTTCAGCAATATTGATGTGGTTTTTACTCTAGATTTTCATCGATTTCTCTACCGATTTTTTGATGCAGTTTCCAGTAGTATTGTACAAATGAACGAACGGTATCGTTTGAGGGTAAGAAATTACCTTCTGCAATGATGGTGAATTTATCTAAAAACTCTTTTGCATCTCTCTTTTCAATATAGTGGTCTGCTAAATTTTTATAGGTTTCTAAATACCAGTTTTTCATATTTTCATAAGCGTCAAGGTTGATTGTGAGTTTTTCATTCTCAAATGCTAGCACTTTGCTCTCAAAAAGACCGCTTAGATGGATAAGCCCTTCACAGTAGTAGGGTTGTACCTCTTCTGTTTGCATCCATGCAATAAGTCCTACTGATCGAGATATGATACTCATCGTAAGTTCTCGCACAATCTCCTTTTCTTCACTATGAAAAAAGGAAACCAATCCGCCTGTGGTTGCCTTAAACTCTTCAATATTTTTATATTGCGCAGAATCATTCATAGCAGTTTCACTCTGCTCATCAACCCATAAAATATGTCCAAATTCATGCCCGATAGTTTCGATGTCGTAAAGGTGGTGCCAAAGTGTGGGATTTTGAAACATCAAATCTCTACGTTCTTTGACAAACTCTTTTCCAAAGATCTTCGTGGCAATTTTCATAACCGGTTTGGCTTTTGAGCTTTGCAACACCATATCTGCAAATGCAAATATCTTTTTCCCACGCTCGCTTGAGACATCCTCATCATTGGGAACGACCTGAGCAGAAAAAAGTCCGTTAAATTCAGCTCCGTAGTAGAGAGCAGGACGTCCAAGATAGAGCTGCGTACGTCTGACATTTGCCAGTACACCCTCTTTAAGTTTCATAGGGGCATCCAGCTCTTTATGTAAGGAGATGAACATCTTTTCTATATCTTGAGCTCTTCTATTTTTACTTTGCAGTGCCGGATTTGATAGTCTTATATCCCACTCCGGTGCTACAGCTTTTCTAAAATGATCTTCATAATACTCTAAAGGGTGACCTACTTGTATAGGAGATTGTACATCCATCCAAGCTCTATCGACATCGGCCCAAAGAGTGAGCGTTTTGGAACTATTTCGCTCACTAAAAGCGAGCATGAGTTTTGCAAAATAGGCAATATAATGCTCTTTTTGTCCAAACTCTTCATCTTCATAGAGTGTGATTTGGCTTAGTGTTCTTGATATAGCGGCAATGACGGCACCAATCTCTTGATCAAATGCCTCAGCATAAGTAGCAATTTTATATCCCTCATTCTCTTTTAAAAGTACGGAGTAGCTTCTGTCGGTAATTGCTCCCTCTTCATCTCTATCTAACAGATCATTCTCTTTTAGGTACTTCATAACGTTTTGGCTTGAACCAAATTTTTCTGTGAGTTCAGGATTGATTGCAACTAAGATATGCCAATACCAGCTTCTATGAAAGTCAGTCATCGCCTCACCTATAGCATGAACCCCTTCGAGTAAAGCAATGTAGAAGTCGCTAAGCAGCGCTCCTCTTTTCACCTCTTCTAAAAGTTCAGAATGAAGCTGCAGATAGTATTGGCTTACGAAACGGTAAACTTCCATTTTCAGAGCTTCAAGTTTCTCGCCCTTATGACCGATCTGCTCTAATGATTGTACTAAAGCGTCATCTCTTAGATTAACTAACCTTGTAATCAAAGCATACCGGTTCTCTTTACTTGGACTTAGTCCGATGGCACGAAGCTCTTCATCTATGAAAGGTATTGCATCACCCTTTTTAAGCGTATCAAAAAGTTTTTCTCTCTTTTCATCTTGCTCATGAACTAGAGCATAGAGTGCATCTAAATTGTTTTTCATCTGTAAGCCTTTAAAAGTATATGAGCTAACTCTAAGGCTTGAAATCTATGTGAGATAGCTTTTTTAACATCATCGCCTAATTCACCCAATGTCTTATCATAACCCTTAGGTATAAATATCGGATCATAGCCAAACCCGTTGGTGCCACGCTCTTCTAAGATTACTTCACCGTGCATCCAACCATGAACTACTTGCTCCGCATCTTTTGAGACAATTGCGATAGCTGCGGTATAAAATGCGGGAGTTTTTGTAACATCCTGTTTTTTGATTGTTTCAATGAGCTTTTTTAGATTATCTTTGTCACTTGCGTCAGCTCCTGCGTATCTTGCACTATGAATACCCGGCTCATTTCCAAGAAGCGGTACGGAAATACCGCTATCATCGGATAAAACAACGGTATTTTCATCATTTAAAGCTTTAAAAACCGCTCTAGCTTTAATAAGAGCATTTTGAGCATAGGTTTTTCCATCCTCTTCTATCTCAAACGGTTCAATAATATCTGTGTAGGCAACAACATCAATGTCGCCAAAAAACGAAATAATCTCTCTAACTTTGCCTCTATTTGAAGTGGCTAATACTATACGCATACATTCCCTTAATCTTTTAAAGTGTACAATGCCGTATTCTATATAAATTTATAGGGATTGTCTATGATAAAACGCGTTATGCCTTTAAATCTTATTCTTTTTTTACGATTCTTAGGGCTGTTTCTAGTAATGCCCGTACTTTCGGTATATGCAATGAGCATGGAGGGGTCAACTCCCCTGCTTGTCGGAGTTATAGTGGGAGGGTATGCTTTAACTCAAGCTATATTTCAGATGCCTTTTGGAATTTTAAGTGATAAAGTAGGAAGAAAACCTGCTATTTTGGCCGGCTTACTTATTTTTATGGTCGGCTCTTTGGTCTGTGCTATGTCAACAGATGTTTACACGTTAATGATCGGTAGGTTCTTACAAGGTGCCGGTGCTATCGGTTCTGTTGTTACTGCTATGATAAGTGACACCGTAGAGGAGGAGAAACGTGCAAAAGCGATGGCTCTTATGGGAGGCTTTATCGGTCTTGCATTTAGTCTTTCTATGCTTGTAGGTCCTCTATTATCAGCTGATGGGAACGTTTCAATTCTTTTCTATATTTCTGCAATTGCTGCGGTACTCGGAGCAGTGATTTTATATGCAAAAGCTGAAAATCCTCCAAAAATTATACATATCTATCACAATACGACGAGTATAAAAGATATTGCACGCGATCCAAATCTTTTACGTTTAGCAGTTGCAGCTTTTTTTCAAAAGGGAATGATGGCTGCTGCGTTTGTGACTATTCCTATCGTTTTGACAAAAAATTTTGGATATGAGCACTCAAGTCTGTGGGAAGTTTATCTGCTTTCATTGATATTTGGGGCACTTGCTATGGCTCCGGCGGCAATTTTAGGTGAAAAACATAACAAACCGCGTGAAATTTTTATCGCTAGTACAGCTCTTTTTACCCTCTCTTTTGTACTTATGACACTTGCATCATCTACAACGATGTTTGTCGTGGCTACGGTAATTTTCTTTGTCGCATTCAATATGATGGAGCCGCTTTTACAATCTATGGTTTCAAAAGTTTCTAAGGTACATCAGAAGGGAACGGCTATCGGTATGGCAAACACGTTTGCATACATCGGTACCTTTTTGGGTGCGGTATTAGCAGGTTTACTTCTTCGTGGAGAGGGAACACAGTCCGGATTATGGATTTTTGCGGTAATTGGAATTGTATGGTTCTTTTGGACAATCAAGATGAAAAATCCTATAAGATATGCACATCTCTATTTAGACCTAAATCATACGAATATGGATAGACTCAATTCACTTGAACATGACGGTATTGCAGAGTGGTATATCAACGATACGCAAAAAATTGCTGTTGTAAAATATCAAAAAGAATCAATAAATGAGGAAAAACTGAGAATACTGCTGACAAATTAATTGATTTTTAACTAAATTCAATATATACTATCTCTTATTAAGTAGGGAACTCCGTAAAGGCGAGTTCTCCTGTCTGTAAAATAATTTACTTATGAGAGGCACTTTTTGATAGATGAATAGTTTATTATTTCGTATTATATTTCTAAGTGCCTTTCTTATCTCGACTCTATCCGCTTCAACAATCGAGATTAGTGCAAAGCTTATTCCTCGTATACTTTTTCAAAGTTCTATCGTATCTGATAAAAAAACCGTTAACATCGCAGTAGTTTACACTAAAAACAGTTTGAGCAAAGCACGAGAATTAAAGAACAAAATAAAACCAAACTATAAAGAGTATTCTATTGACGTTACACTTGTTGACGCTGCAAAAAGCCCCTTTAAATTTGATAAGTATGAAGGTGCCTATATTTTTAGTAATTCAAATATTGATATAGATAACTTGGTAAAAGAGGCAAAAAGTAATAGTGTTTTAACATTTTCCGATAGCTATGCCCAACTCAAACAGGGTATTCTATTTTTTATAGAATCAAAAAGAAAAATAGTTATTCATCTGAATGCAGAAAGTGCCGACAGATCAAATATCGGTTTCAATCCTACATTTTTAAAGTATGTGAAACGTTATGACGGCAAGTAGTTTTTTCTCTAAATTCTTAACGATGGTTGAGATAACCGTAAATAGATTGTCGATATTTTCTATTACTAAGAAAATTGCTGCTGCTGCGCTTATCATACTTTCGTTTCTCGTAGCATCTTTACACTACTACTCATACAAATTTTTATATCCAAAAATTTTAGAGACCGAATATCAAAAAGTTGAAACTATTCTTAATTATATCTCGCATGATATTGAGGCAGCACTAGATTTTGGCTCACAAGAATCGGTAAAACATATCCTACAAGGTGTTATGGATTCTTCAAATGTTATAGGTGTTTACTTTAAAGACGGTAGTTTTACTTTGGGTGAGAAGCACGAGTTTAAGATTAATACAACGGCACTCTTCAAAGAGAGTAAAAAACGACCCTATTTTGCTGCACATACCGTAATATACGATAGCGATTTTGTGCTCTACTATGATGCAACAAAATATTTAAGTACTCTAAAAGATTATGAAAAATTTCTTTTTTATCTAACACTCTCAATTATAGTGATTATGCTTTTGTTACTCGTATACTTTAAGTTTATGCTTTTACCCTTTACAAAAATATCAAAAGAGATGCAGAGCATAGATCTAAATACACCAAAAATAGATAAGTCTCTACTAGAGATAAAAACAAAAGATGAGAGAGAAGATATTGTTACTGCATTTTTTGGTATGGCAAAAAGGATACAAGAGAGAACAAATGAATTAGATGAACTGAATAAAACACTTGAAACGAGTGTTCAAAACAGAACTCAGAGGCTTCAAGATGCTATGCATGCACTCGGTCGTCAAAAAAGAGATGTTCAAAAGACGCTTGATGAGTTAAAACTTGCACAAAATCAGCTCATAGAGACTGAAAAAATGGCGTCACTGGGTACTTTAGTTGCCGGTGTTGCACATGAGATTAATACACCGGTCGGCATTAGTTATACGGGTATTACGCATCTTATAAGTTCGTCTAAGAAACTTTTGAAAAGTTATGAAAAGGGAGAGATGACAAAAGATGATTTTCAAGACTATTTTGATGATGCTCAAGAATTTCATTCTGTTATACAATCTAACCTTGTTCGCGCGGCAAATCTAGTAAAAAGTTTCAAACAAGTGGCGGTAGATCAATCAAGTGAGCATATCAGAGAGTTCAATATTAGGGAGTATATTGATGAAATACTTTTAAGTCTGAAAAATCGTTTCAAACACCGTTCAATCGGTGTAGAGGTTGATTGTGAAGATTTAACGATAAAAAGTTATGCAGGTATTTGGTCTCAAATTTTTACGAACCTAATATTGAATTCTCTTTCACATGCTTATGATATAAAGGATGTGGGAACAATTAAAATAGGAGTAAAATCTACAGAGAAAACAATATTTATAGAGTACTCAGATGACGGCAGGGGGATAAGCGCTGAGAATCTCAAACATATTTTTGAGCCATTTTTTACAACATCACGTTCACGAGGGGGAAGCGGATTAGGGTTACACATTATATATAATTTAATAACGACGACATTGGAGGGGACTATCTCCTGTGAAAGTACCGTAAATAACGGTGTTACTTTTAAAATCAATATACCTCGTTATTTAAAGGAGAAGTAGATGTCTTTTGAATTTGCAGAACCTCGGAATGATAAAGAAGAAGAGAAACAAGTTGATCAGTGGAATGTTCTTATTGTTGATGATGATAGGGAAGTCCATACAATCACAACCATGCTCTTCAAGGGTTTTATATTTGGAGATAAAGAGATAAATTTTGAACATGCATATAGTGCAGAAGAGGCAAAAGAGGTACTACAAAACAGTACCGATTTAGCTCTGATTCTTCTAGATGTAGTTATGGAAGAGATAGATTCAGGATTGAAGCTGGTCGGATACATTCGCAATGTCTTAAAAAATGATGCCGTACGCATCGTTTTAAGAACGGGTCAGCCTGGAGTGGCACCTGAAGAAGATGTTATACGAGACTTAGATATTAATGATTATAAATCAAAATCAGAGTTAAGCGATATGCATCTTATTACGACGACAATTACCTCACTACGCTCTTATGCAAATATTATGCGAATAAAAGAGGAGGTAGAGAAAAATATTCAACAAGAAAAGAAACTAACGCAACAGGCCAGAACTGCTGCAATGGGTGAAATGATGGGTGCGATTATACATCAGTGGAAGCAACCTTTAGGAACAATTAACTCTATTGCATCAAATTTAAAAGTTCAGGTTGCTTTAGAGACTATAAATATAGATATGATTGATGATGAGATGCAAAAAATCAATAATGTTATCAGCCATATGGTTGAGACGATGAATGATTTTAGGGATTTTTTCAGACCGTCAAAAAAATTGATTTATAATGTACATGAGGCAATTCGAAGCTCTGTTTCGCTCATAGGTAAAACATATGAAGCGCAGGATATTACGATAAATACTCAAGAGGGGCATGATATTAAAACGGAGGGATATCCTAACGAACTTGTTCAGGTACTTCTTATTATTCTAAGCAATGCCAGAGATGCTATTGATGAGAGAAAACCTGAAGTCAGACAGATCGATATTAATGTTGCAGAAGATGAAACAAAACTTTATATCGAAATAGGTGACTATGCAGGCGGTATACCTGAAGCGATAATGAATAGAATTTTTGAGCCTTACTTTACTACTAAGGGCGAAGATGACGGTGAGGGTATCGGTCTTGATATGTCCAAAAGTATAATTAAGAAGGTGAATGGAACACTTGAGGTAAAAAATAGAGAAAAACTTGGCAGGCGAGGTGCATGTTTTATTATTGGATTGAATAAGATATAATTTTGCCTTTAACATATTTGCAGTTGGAGTTATGGATGGAAATATTAAAGAAGTTGTTAGAGTTTGCTCGTTCTGAGAAAGCTTATAGAATGAGTATAGCAATGGGTATTACACTCTTTATCTTTATGATGGTTATGGAGTTTCTAAATAAGTAATACCGCAGGGATAAGGCAGTATTAGGTAATACTGTTATCCGCTAGCATCGAGTTAAATAGCTTGTCTGTGTATGTGTAGTTTTGTTTTTCTATATCTTTGATAAGCTCTTCTCTGCCAAATGTTTCTGCCGGTATCGATACACCGCTAACAGAGATATCTTTCTCTTGAAGTAATAGAACTTTTTCTACAAACTCATCATCGAAATCTATTCCTAAAATTTCAAACAGTTTTTTCTGATCATCTTTAAATATAAAATGTAAACCTGCCATTTTTTTCCTTTGTTAATTGGCGAATTGTATAGAAATAAAAGTTGAAAAGAGATAAAAGGAGTCTAATAGCAAAACTTTTCATAAAAATCTATTGCACATTTTTTACAGGATTCTAACTTTTAAGAGTCAACTTTTTTAATTTTAACAGCACTGTGATTATAATCAGGCTCAAATGATTCTCTATCTAATAAATCATTTGTAAGAAAGTTTATCTTTCGATTACTTATTGGCATAAAAAGCGTCTTATCTCTAATATTTTCAGTAACAATTGCCACTGTTTTTAAACTTCCTCTACGTGAACTAACTATTATTGCATCTGAGTTTTTTATTCCTAATGTATGTGCATCATTTGTACTGATTTCACAAAAATCAAGAGGTTTGAACTTTAAAAGTGTTTCAGGCAGATTGGTTTTTGTTCCGGTATGCCATTGATCTCTTGTTCGACCCGTAAGTAAAACGAAAGGATATTCTAAATCAGGTTTTTCACTTAATAGTCTATTTTGTACAAAGTGTAGGTTCCCCCTCTTGTCAGGAGTTAAAAACTCTTTTATCTCTTCACCCCATATAAATGGTTCTTTTTCTAAGCTCTTGTAATTTGCTTTGTAGATATCCATATAGTCATTAAGTTTTGTCATCTCTTTATATTCATCAAATATATCTTGAACACTTCTGTAATTAAAAAACTTTTTGTATCCCAATTTAAAGGCGATCATTTGAAATATCTCCCAGTCTGGTTTACAATCAATCGAAATACGTGTTAGTCTTTCTTGTTTTGTAATAGTTCTATCTAGATTTGTTTGTGTTCCCTCTTTTTCACCCCATGGAGCGGCAGGAAGTCGAACATGTGCAAACTGTTTAGTTTCAGAGTTTTCATAAGCGTTGATCTCCACTACAAAAGGTATATTTTTCATCAACTCTTCTGATTTCGTTCTGTTTGGAAGATGATAAATTGGATCGGTATGACAAACTATAAGTACATCTAGATCAGCATGAAGCATTTGTGTTGCAGTTAATCCCGGTTTATCATCTATTTTATTCGTTTTCCAAAATTCACTTACTTTTTCTATTGATTGATCATCAAAGCCAAGATGTACGGCAAGCATTGTAGAAAAACCGCCGACTTCCCTGCCACCCATAGCATTGGGCTGTCCTGTCAAGGAGAGTGGACCGTTTCCTTCTTTAAATATCTTTCCAGTTAATAAATGAGTATTGATAAGTGCTATATTCTTGTCTACTCCCTGCACCGATTGATTAAGTCCCATTGTCCACGCAGTTATGATATTTTCACTCTCTTTATATAATTTCCAAAATTTGTCAAACTCTTGCCTGCTCAATCCTGTTCTTTTAAGCATCTTTGTTACAGCAACTCTTTTAAACTTGTTTTTAAATGTTTCAAAACCGTTTAGATGTTTTTGAACAAAGTTTTTATCATAAAGATTTTCATCAAGCAGCTGCTTTGAAACTAGATTGAAAAAATCTATATCAGTACCCGGTTTAATCGGTAAATAAAGGTCTGCAATTTTGGCTGTTTCTGTAAACCTCGGATCTATAACAACAACCTTCAAGCCATCTTTTTTTGCTTTTTTTATTCTATTATGAAACACAATATGTGCTTCAGCGGTATTAGCTCCTACTAAAATAAGTAGATTACTGTGAAAAATATCACTCATTCTAACCGGTACAAAGTCGGCACCAATACTTTTTTTATAGGCGACAGCAGCACTAGACATGCAAGTACGGCTATTTGTATCTACATTATTTGTACCGATAAAGCCTTTGGCTAATTTATTTGCTATGTAGTAATCTTCCGTAAGTAACTGACCTGAAAGATAAAAAGCGATTTTTTTTCTATCTGTGTTTTTAATTTTCTCTGCGATTAAAGAGATTGAATCTTCCCAAGTAGAAACAGTAAAATCACTATTTATATCTTGCCTGGTATGTGGTCTTAGTAATCTCGTAGGAGTTTGTATACTTATTAGTTCACTAACACCTTTTGAGCAAACTTTACCTTCATTGGATGGAAAAGTAATGTTTCCAAGGAGTTTAGATTCTTCATACTCTAAACCGCAACCGACACCACAATATCCACACACAGATTTGATCATAGAATTTACGCCCTACTAAAATTTATAGTTGTAATAAAAGTATATTATATGAATAATGTAATTTTAAGAATTAATTGTATAAAAATTATACAATCAATGGGTCATATCTTGTGATATATGTAGTATAATTTTTCAACCAGCATTTATTTAATGTAAAATTAAGGAGATATAATGTTAAAAAGTTTTCTGTCGATAGGATTAGGATTATCTGTTGTTGCAACTGCGTTGATGGCTGCACCCGAAAAAACAAAACTAAAAATCGGATTTATTGCGTTAACTGATTGTGCACCGTTAGTCATTGCAAAAGAGAAAGGTTTCTTTAAAGAGGAGGGGTTAGACGTTCACGTTGCAAAAGAGGGTGGCGGATGGCCGGGTATCCAACAAAAGGTTATTAGCGGAGAGTATGATTTCTCACACGCGTTAGCGGGTATGCCAATCGCTGCAACACTTGGGATCAATGGAAACGCACATCTACAAGCGTTATTATCACTTGATTTTAACGGCAATGCTATCACTTACGGAAACGATATCATTAAAAAGATGCAAAAACATGGTCTTGATAAGACCGCTAGACCGGTAAGTGCTGATTCACTAAAAAAGTATATTGACGAAAAACGAGCAAAAGAGGGTTCAAATTATAAACCGTTGAATTTTGGTATGGTTCACCCTGTTTCAACACACAACTATGAGCTAAGATACTGGATGGCCGGATCTGAAATACAACCTGATGAAGATTGTACGATTAAACCTTTCCCGCCTCCGACAATGCCGCAAAACTTAATAGCAGGTAACATTGAAGGGTATTGTGTCGGTGAACCTTGGAACTCAAGAATTGTGCTTAAAGGTAAAGGTTCTGCTCTTGTAACTAACTATGATATATGGAACAACAATCCTGAAAAAGTACTTCAAGCAAGAGCTGATTTTGTAAAAAAGTATCCTGAAACGACTAAAGCTGTTATGAGAGCAGTTATTAAAGCGCAAATGTGGTTAGATAAATCATGGGAAAACAGAGAAGAGGCTATTAAATATCTTTCAAAGAAAAACTATGTAAAAGCACCTAAGAGTGTATTGCAAAAATCTATGAGCGGTACGTTTCTTTACAATAAAGGGGTAGACTCATCAAACCCAATGTTTAACGTTTTTGCTAACTATTATGCTTCATATCCGTTCTATTCACACGGTATGTGGTTTATTACTCAAATGTATAGATGGGGTCAACTTGACAAGCCTGTTGATATGAAAGCAACAATTGAAAAGGTTTATAGACCGGATCTTTTTGCAACAGTTGCAAAAGAAGTTGGATACACACTACCTCCTAGTCCATGGAAAGTTGACGGTGTTGATCAGTATAACAAGTTTATCGACGGAAAAGTTTGGGATCCAAACAAAGCTGTTGAGTATATCTACGATACGTTCAAAGTGACAACTCCAAAAGTAGCAAAAGCTGATCTAGCAAAAGTGAACAAATGGAAAGTTGATACTAAACAGCCAAAATATGTGTGTCCTTATGGACCTGCAGGATGTGCCGATCCAAAATATGTGACAAAATAGGTACTACTTAAATCAAAGGGGATTCCCTTTGGTTTTATATTTGTGTATTGCGATAGATATGTATAAAACCAAAGTATACGAAGGAAAAAAATGAATAAAGAGACATTAAAGAAGATTTTACTGCCCATGGTGGTTTTTGTAGGAATTATCTATTCATGGTCGGTATTAGCTATATTTGTAGATGATTTTCCGACTCCGACTGATACCTATATAGCGGCTGTCGGGGGTGAGACGGAAAACGGGGATGAATTTGAGGGTGTATTTGCCGATCCATTTTATATAGAAAATCAAGATGATAAGGGAATTTTTTGGCAGATAATTGCTTCACTAGAGAGAGTTTTTGCCGGTTTTGGTCTGTCTATACTTGTAGGAGTACCTTTAGGTTTAGTGATAGGAATGTCAAAAAATGCATCTTACGCATTTGATCCTTTTATACAGATATTAAAGCCGGTATCACCGCTTGCTTGGTTACCGCTATTACTTTTTATCTTTAGAGATATAAATCTAACGGCAATCTCAACTATCTTTATAACATCTATTTGGCCTATTATTATCAATACTGCACTTGGAGTAAAGAGTGTAAGCAGTGATTATATGAATGTGGCAAGAGTTTTACAATTTACACCAATGGAAAAAATTAGAAAAATTATTTTGCCGGTTGCAGTTCCTTATATATTTACGGGAATGAGATTAAGCCTAGGTATTGCATGGCTTGTTATCGTTGCTGCTGAGATGTTAACGGGTGGTATCGGTATAGGTTTCTGGATTTGGGATGAGTATAACAACCTAGCGTATCACAACATTATCATAGGGATTATTACGGTAGGTATTGTTGGATTTTTCTTGGACATGATAATGGGAAAAATTGCAAATTATTTTGATTATAGAGAAAAAGGTAGATCATAATGAGCTTAAATGAGTTTTTGAAACTAGAGAAGATTGAAAAAAGATTTCCAATTCCTGGAAAAGAGGATTATATAGCGGTTACCAATGTAGATTTAGATATTAAAAAAAATGAGATCATCTCAATCATCGGGCACAGTGGATGCGGGAAATCAACGCTACTTAATATGATTTCAGGTCTTGATATGCAGACCGAGGGAAACATCTTTTTAAATAAAAGAGAGGTGGTAGGTCCCGGACCTGAAAGAGCGGTTGTGTTCCAAAACCACTCGCTGCTTCCTTGGCTTACGGTGTATCAAAATATAGAGATGGCGGTTAAAAAGGTGATGCCGGAACTTACAAAAGTTGAGCTAAAAGAGCGGGTTATGAAGTTTATTGAGATGGTAAATCTTGAACATGCTAAAGATAAACTCCCCGATGAGATTTCAGGTGGTATGAAACAGAGAGTCGGTATTGCAAGAGCACTTTCAATAAAGCCTGACGTACTTTTGATGGATGAACCTTTTGGAGCGTTAGATAGTCTGACAAGGGCTAATCTGCAAGAGCACTTGATGAGAATTCAGCAAAACGTACATAACACCGTCATTATCATTACGCATGACGTGGATGAAGCGGTTCTTTTGAGTGATCGTGTTATTATGATGACAAACGGTCCTGAAGCTACAATCGGAGAGATTTTAGAGGTAAAGTTAGATCGTCCAAGAAACAGAGTAGAATTGCAAACGGATCCTGAATACATTCGATGTAGAGAGGCAATACTGAGTTTTCTCTATGAAAAGTTTGCTAAGGATGATGAATAGGTCAAGCTTCAAAAAAATTTGCTGTATATTTAACCAATTTTTTTGAAAAAGTGATCAAAATTGCATTACAATAAGCCCAAATTTTGAAGGAGCTTTTTTGATGAGTACACCTTTAGAGCAATTCATTGAACATAAAGCAGAAACCGGAATGCAATGCGGTAACTATAAGATAGATCTACCCGCTCTGCAAGAGGGTGAACAGTATAGATTTCATTTTGATGCAACTAAATGTATCGGATGCCGCTGCTGTGAAGTTGCCTGTAACGAACAAAACAATAATCCCGCAGATATCAAATGGAGAAGAGTCGGCGAAGCTGAAGCCGGAGTTTTCCCGGAAGTCTCACAGCTTTTTAACTCAATGGGTTGTAATCACTGTGTAGATCCGACCTGTCTGCAAGGCTGTCCGACCGAGAGTTACATAAAAATTGATAACGGTATTGTTATACATGATGATGAAGCGTGTATCGGATGTCAATACTGTACATGGAATTGTCCTTATCAAGTTCCTGTTTTTCATCCTGAACGCAATATCGTAACAAAATGTCATATGTGCCATGAGCGCATTGAGCGTGATCAAAGCCCTGCATGTGTACAGGCGTGCCCGTCAGGTGCTATTGAGATTGAAGCGGTAAACGTCAATGAATGGCTGAGTGAAAAGATAGATGAAGAGGGAAATGCTCCACTAACGCCGGATGCAAGAATTACAAATTCAACGACTCGTTATACGTTGCCGAAAAATTTAGAAAAAGAGTTTCAAGCAGCCGATGAGCATATTGTAAAACCTGAACATGCACACATGCCTTTAGTCTTTATGACCGTGTTAACTCAAATATCACTCGGCGGGTTTGGCGCTCTTTTTATCGGTGAACTGTTTAATCTGCTGGGATTAAATCTTCCGCAAGCCTCTTTTGAGATGGTAGTAGCTATCTGGCTACCTTTGGCGATAGGGTTGCCTCTTTCTGCACTTCATTTAGGAAGACCGCTTAAAGCATTAACGGCTATGAAAAATATAAAAAATAGTTGGCTTAGTAGAGAAGCCTTAGCATTGGGACTTTTTGCAACATTTGGATTTTTTGTAGTGCTTCTTTTCTTTTTTGACGCCTCTTTATGGCTTAGAGCTTTTGTAGAGATTTTAGCACTCACTAGCGGGATATACGGTATCTATTCTCAGGCGATGATCTATAGGATAAAAGCACGACCGTCATGGGATAGAGAGGTGACCGTTAAAAAGTTCTTTGGTGTTGCCTATATAGGTGTTCTGCTTTTTGCTACGGTTGCAATTGTGCAGGAACTCAGCACATCCTCATCTTCGATAATTAGTTTGGCACTTTTAGTTGCAGTGATGCAGGGCTTCTTTTATCTAGAGGATAGAAAAACGATTAAAGATTTTGAAAAGAGTGATCTGTTATATCAAAAATACTTTACTTTACATACTCGTTTTAGAAATCTCTCTTTTATTTTTGGAGCCTTGATAGCTCCTATGCTAGCATCAGTATTAATTGTTGCAAATGAGCTGTTTGCAGTGCAAGTTTTACTTGTTCTTGCGGTACTGAGCGCCCTATTGAGCGAGTTAACCGATAGGTATCTCTTCTATGTAACCGTCGTACCGCTAGGGATGAGCGGCGGATTTTTTCTTGGAAAGGCGAGGGAGTAGTAATGTTTGAAAAGATTAAATCGATACTGCGCGGTGATATACAAGAGCAAAAGTATGCACTAGCCGATGATGAACAGTTTGGTCGTATTAGCGCGGCGAAAAAACCGGACAAGTGGGTTGATTCAACATGTGGATACTGTGGAGTCGGATGCGGACTGGTTATCGGTGTGAAAGAGGGTAAAGCCGTATATACGAAAGGTAATCCAAAGCATCCCGTAAATATAGGAACGCTGTGTCCAAAAGGTTTAAGTGAACATGAGATTTTAGCAGCTTCCAATAGGATACTTGCACCTAAAATAAGAAAATCTGGAAAGTTAGAAAATGCTTCATGGGATGAGGCGTATCGATTAGTGAGTGATAAATTCAAAGAGGTGCAAAAAAATCACGGTGCGAAGGCGATAGGCGTTATTTCAACAGGACAGCTTTTAACAGAGGAGTTTTATACGTTAGGGAAATTTGTGCAACTTGGTCTTGGAACAAACAACTATGACGGCAATACCACTCTATGTATGGCATCTGCCGTTATGGGTTATAAGCAATCATTTGGAAGTGACGGACCTCCGGGCAGTTATGAAGATTTTGAGTATGCGGACGTAATCTTTTTAATCGGTGCAAATATCGCAGATAATCATCCCATCTTAAAACTGCATATTGCAAAGAACAAGAAAAAGCCAAAAATCGTCGTGATCGATCCAAGACGTACGAAAACCTCTCAAATGGCAGATATCTATGTACCGTTAAAACCACGTTCAGATTTGGCACTTTTAAACACGCTGGCTTTTATTATACTAGAGCAGGGGTGGGAAAATGAAGAGTATATAAGAGCAAATACAAACGGTTTTAAAGAGTTTAAAAAACATATTCAAAACTACCCGCCTCAAGATGTTGCAAACATCACGGGTCTTGATGTGAAGATGCTTTACGAACTTGCCCGTGTTTATGCGGGGGCGGATGCAGCGATGATAGCATGGACAATGGGTGTTAATCAATCGGCACTTGGAACCGATACGGTAAGTGCGATCAACAACCTAGCACTTTTAACGGGCAATATCGGAAAACAAGGAGCATCACCTTTTTCACTAACGGGTCAATGTAATGCAATGGGAACACGAGAAAGCGGTTTTACGAGTTCATTGCCGGGGTATAGAAATTTTGCTAGTCAAAAAGATAGAGAGGAGTATGCAAATATCATCAATGTCGATCCGAACATCGTTCCAACTGAACGTGGTTACAAATATAATGAGATAATCGAAGCCATTGAGAGCGGTGAGATCAAGGCACTTTGGGTCGTTGCTACAAATCCGCTTGTCAGTTTTGTCAATCAAGAAAGGCTTCGTAAGGCATTAGCAAATCTTGAACTTTTGGTCGTGCAAGATGCCTTTATGAGTGAAACTGCACAAATTGCTGACGTAATATTTTCAGCTGCCACATGGGGAGAGAAGGAGGGGAGTTACACAAACAGCGAGAGGCGTGTCAATAGAGCTAAAAAAGCTGTTGAGCCGCCATCAGATACAAAGAGTGATTTTGACATTATTGTAGATTTTGCAGGCTATTTCAATAATGCAAAAAATATGCTCTATCCTCAGTGGAATTCGCCCTTAGATGCATTTAACGAGTGGAAAAAGGTCAGCAGCGGCAGACTGTGTGACTATTCGGATATCACTTATGAAAAGATAGAACATGTCGGTGTGCAGTGGGGAGGCGATAGATTGTACTCAAAAGAGGCAAGTTTTGCTACAGATGACGGACGGGCAAATTTTATCTGCGCAGATTGGGTTCCTTTAAGCGAAAATAGTTCAAAAGAGTTTCCGCTTATCTTAAATACGGGAAGAACGGTTGAGCAGTGGCATACAAGAACAAAAACTAAGACGATAGATATATTAAATAACGCAGCCCCTGAAGCATGGATAGAGATTAATCCAAGTGATGCCAACCTATTGGAGGTTAAAAGCGGAGATAGAGTGGATATTTCAGGTGCAAGAGGCGTTGTTAAACAAGTTATAGTAAAGGTTACTCAGACGATAGCACCGAAAACTGTTTTCGTACCCTTTCATTTTAGCAGTGAACTTATCAACATTTTAACCCCTTCAGAGTTTTGTCCAAAATCGGGAGAGCCAAACTTCAAGCAGAGTGCAATTCAACTTCATAGTCAAAAAGTGCCGCAAGGAATTGTTTATAAAGAACTACAAAGTGCAGGCGAGATTGAATTGGAAAAATCTAGTACTCTAAAAGCAACCGAAAAAGAGATGAGTCTTTTATAGACTCTATCTCCAAAATTCTCTTATTAACACATTACTGTAGAAACACAAAACAAAAACAAGTATTTTAATTTATCATAAAAATGTTCATATAAAATGCAATAAAAAGTATAAATAATAGCAGTTTTTAAAAAACATATTGTTATGATTAAAATATTATTTTATTGGGCATTTAACTATAAAAAAACTTAATTTTTGGAGAGAACATTGCAAGAAACTAAAAGTAGTACGGTTGAGTTAGATCATGTTTTGAATTTTAATATAAATTCTTTATTACCCTATATGCCTGATATTTCATCATTTTTTCAAAGTATAGAATCTTTACAGGGCAATTGGAGTGTACTAAAAGTTTTAGCTGCTTCAAACGGTATGAATATCAACATTAATGAGGTGCAAGATAATTTTATACAGCTTTCAGATACTTTAAAAGAGGAGTTGGTACTAGCAAAGGTGCACAGTCTTTTGGAGGATCAATCTGCAAAAGCGCAATCACTAGTAGATATTTTGATACGAAATCTTTTTGAAAGAACGGCTGATATCGGTTTCTTTTCAATGGATGATGATTTGAGAAAATTTTTATCTTCAAAATTTAAGACGGGCTCTTCAAGAAGGAAAGCTATACAGGCAATTAAAACCCGTTTTTTAGAGTATCAAAAGAAGTATTCCGTTTATCAAAACATTCAACTTTTCGGTAGAGTCGTCAACGGTAATGATGAAGATGAAATTAAGATGATACTTCAGCTTGATGATACAAATGTAAAACCAGATAAAACATTCCCAAATGATCCAGCTTGGTTAAAGATGGTTTCAAATAGTAATGAGGACTATATTGAAACTTTTGGTCCGTGTGACTTAGAACTTAATTGTGAAAACTCACTTATATATGCGCATAGAATAAAAGAGAGCGATGATGAAAATTCAGAGACTATAGGTGTTTTGGTTCTTTGTTTCTCTTTCGAAGATGAGATGAAACGCATATTTGATAAACTGCTCGGCACACGTACACTCTCTATCGCTTGTCTTGTTGATAAAGATGGAAGGATAATCTCCTCTTCAAATGAGGGACTTATCAGTAGTGGTGTATTGTTACAAGATAGTGAGATAAGCTCTAACGGTTTGTCTTTGGCAAATATAAACGGTGAGCAATATTTGGTAGTTGTGCGTGAAACAGGTGGTTATGAGGGATATTTTGGACAGGGTTGGAAAGGTGCACTTTTTATCTCTACCCGCTTTGCGTTTAAAAGTGAACCAAGAGATTTTTCTGATAAGGTCATAAACTCAATCATAGGCAATGAAACACTCTTTAGTGCAAATCTACGCTCTATTCCCGAACACTCTCAAAAGATACTTTCAGCACTGAAACTTCTTGTACTGAATGGACAACTCCAACATAGCGATCATAAAGATATAATTGCCGGCGTTTTGGAAAAAATGAATCTAGATATCTCGAGTAAAAATAGTATCGAGACACTAGTACAGACGATAAGTAACTTAAACGATAACTCAAAAGGTGTCAGAAGTGTTTTGGACGCCGTTGAAAAAGTAGGTAGAAATACGGAAGATATTTTTTACAACGCGATAGGCAAGCTTCAATCGGTGATTTTAACAACAATTTTGCAAGCAATATCTTTTATGGCGGATTCTGCTACGGATATTATGGATAGAAACCTTTATGAGAGAGCAAATGATGTGCGTTGGTGGGCGCTGTCTAAAATTCGTTCAATAATTACCGAAAATAGCAGTTTAAGTGATGAACATAGAAAAGAGATTGCTACAATACTGGCAAATATTAATGCCCTTTATACGGTTTATACTTCGCTGATAGTTTATGATATGAATGGCTCCATAATTGCAGTATCTAGATATGATAAAGAGAGCGATGAGGGAGTTGCCGTAGCGTTTGATGATGAGGTGTATAATCAGATATTAACCAAAGATTGGGCAAAAGCTGCATTAGAAAATACCGATTCTCAAAAATATACGGTTTCACAGATGGAACAATCACCGCTGTATGAGAATAAACACACATATATATACGCTACTAGTATCACGGACGTAAATCATTCAGATAGAGTTGTAGCTGGAATTGCAGTTGTATTTGATTCAGAGCCGCAATTTGAAGCGATGCTACAAGATGTGCTTCCAAAAGATGGGGATGGAAGCATCAAAGATGGATATAAGGCAATATTTGTCTCAAGAGATGGCAAAATAATCTCTAGTTCAGATGCAGCTTTTAAAGTCGGCGATATATTTAGATTAAATCAGCAAGATAGAGATAAGTTTTTTGAACTCAACAACGGCTCAGACTATGCAGATATTGTTGAATTAGACGGTAATTATTACGCGGCGGCTGTGAGTGTCTCAAGCGGATATAGAGAGTATAAGGTAACGGATGGTTATACAAATGATGTGCTTGCTTTCGTACTTATGCATTTGGGTAGTATTACTGAAGAGAAAAAAGAGATTGATGTTTTTGAAAATGATTATGTTAAACACTTAAACCCACAGGCTGCAAATGCGTATCAAGATATATTCATAGTTGCTTCTGCTCAGCAAGTTTATGCGATACCGACTGAATCAATTAAAGAGATCATCAATATGAAAGGTTTTACAAAGATGTCAGGAGTGGGTGATGTCTATTATGTAGGACAAATTCCATATGATGGCAGTACTATTCCTGTAATTGATCTCTATTATCTGCAAACCGATTTTAAATCTAAAGATATTCAAGAGAAGAACAGCCATATCGTAGTGTGTCATTACAATGGTGGATATATGGGACTTATGGTTTCAGATCTTAGCAGAATATACCGAGTGGATGAAACGCACATTAGTTCAACAAAAGTGATCAATCCAAATGCACACTACAGTGCAATGCTAGCACCTCCAAAAGGAATGGATGTAAGGGGAAGCATGATCCCTATATTGGATGTGGAATCGGTACTTACATATTTGAAAAATAAAAAGTTTAATAGTGATAGTTAATATGATAGAATTGCCAAAATTAAAACGGTAACATTGAATGTTTTCAAGTGACCGTATTCTTTAAAAGGATAAACAATGGATTACAAAGCAGAAGCTTTAAAAGAGGTTTTGAGTTATTTGTCACTTTTTCAAGGCAAAGAGGTAAATGAAAGTAGTTTTAAAGAGCTTGTTGCGCAAGAGGGCAAAGAGAGCTTAAAGCAGATTATAGAAGATCTTAACGCTGTTGAGATTATTAACCCAAAAAAAGAGGGTGATAAAAAGGTTGATTTAAAAACTTCTCAACTTGAGATTATGAGAGTCTATCTACAAGAGGCAATTGACGAACTAAAATAGAGCCTACCAAGAGAGCTAATTTTCGATAAAGATTAAATTAGCTCTTTCTAGGTTGTGCTAGTAAATGAAAATTTATGCGTTATCACCTAAATGCATTGCCGTTTCAGAATCCCATCTAGCAACATGGAGTACTAACCAGTGTCTGAAGTCATCTTCAAGAAAATCTTTGATTGATTTTGGATTTTTTTCTCTCTCCCATGTAGCTTTGAGATTTTCAAGCTTTTTTCGTATTGTGTCATGTTCGTTTTTATGTATCTGCATTGCATAGAATTGACTCTCTTCCATGAGCTCCTCTTCGGTACTAAAGTGATCTTCAACGTCAAAAAGAAGAACTTTAAAAAGTTCATCGATTTTATCGATATCTTTTGATAAAACGGCGTCATGCAAATTATTAACGACTATAATTTCCTCTTCATGAAGCAGATTCATCATAGCATTGGAAACTTGCTGTACATCTTTTAAATCAAATAACATAATTACTCCTTAGGCATATCTTCAATTTCAAGATTTACAATCAATCTTTCTGCAAGTATTTTTGCTTTTTTGTTAAATTTTTGGGCAACTTCCTCAGTGAAGTGCTCATGAATATGCTCATCAAATATTTTTAGCCAGCGCTCAACAGTTTGTGTATAAAACTCTCCGATAAAAAAGTGTGGTCCGATGGGATCACCTTTGTAGCCCTCTTGCCCCTCCATGATAAAGAGCCAAAAATCGACCAATCTTCTGAAATGATCGTACCATTTGTCATTTTTAAGATCACTCCCGAGTTTATTGATAAAATAGGGGCCGATTATCTCATCTTGAACCAGTTTTTCATAAAAGGTTCGTACCATTTTTTCAACAGAAATTCTATCAACACTGTTTGAAAGCATCTATTTTCCTTGTTGTATAGAGATACCGCTCTAAAATAATTTCACGAAATTTTAATATAGGAGATAAATTGTCCTCTTAGAACATATCTGCTATACTTGCCAAATTCCGTAAAATGACAGCTATAGTATTTTAAAAGTATACGTCATATTGACTGTTTACGGGCTTTTAAGCAAAATATTTTAAGAAGTTACAAAATTAGGATAGTTATGAAAAATATAACATTAGAAGAGGTGAAATTCCAAGCTAGAGTATTAAAAATAGAAAAAGGTTTGGAATACGATGAGGCGTTAGAAAAAATTGCCAAAGAGAATGAATTTTCTGGTGCAGACGAGCTTTTAGAAAAGCTCAGAAATGATTTTACAGGTGAACAAAACCCTGATGAAGATAGAAAACTTGTTGCCATTAAGACGAAAATGTTTGATGAGAATAAAAGTATAAAATCTTACATGAATCAAATGAGTAAATTGGCTAATCAAATTGAGAAGATTGAAACTGATGCCTCAATAGAGGGGAAAAAGGAAAAAATAGCTCAAATTGAAAAAGAGGCATGTGAACATGCTATGCAGATTACGCGATTGCTTATAGGTAAGGATGAACACTGTCGTGCGATAGATACGTATGAGTATTGTGCTGAGGAGTCAGGGATTGCAATCTATCTTAATGAGAGTGAATTAAACAATGCAGAGCATAAAGAAGATGATGAAGATGGAGACCACGCCGATATAATCGTCTATCTTTTTCCTATTTCTGTAAACATAAATATTGTACTTCGTTCACTTAAAGAGAGTGGAGGGTATCGTAAAGATGAATTTGACATTCAGGTACCCTAGATCAAGAGTAGAAAGAGATTTTAAAAAATAGTGATTGAAAGAGTTTATAGGGTCTATTTAGGATATAATCTAAGTTAAATATTTAAGATGTGTTTTATTGTAAGTACCGTCTATTGAAGCTTGGTTATTATCTTGGGGGATCAAATGCAAAAATTAAAGATACTATTTATCGCTTCTGAGGTTGCGCCGTTTGCAAAAAGCGGCGGTTTAGCCGATGTTGCGGGAGCTTTGCCGCAGGCCCTGAAAAAAATGGGACATGACGTACGTGTCGTCATGCCACGCTACTATATTATCGATAGATCAAATTTGAAACCTTTAGACGGTGCAATGGGTGTGCCGATGGGAACTATGGGTGAGTTTTGGACAGCTGTTTTAGAGGGAAGTTTAGGTGATGTTCCAATCTATTTTATCGAACATGAGCATTATTTTGGCAGAAAAGGACTCTATGGAGAGGGCGGTTTTTCATTTCCCGATAATGACAACCGTTTTGTCTTTTTTACAAAAGCTGCGATGCAGTTAGCAAAAAAACTTCAATTTAAACCCGATATTTTACATGCAAACGATTGGCATACGGCAGTTGCTCCGCTATTTTTAAATACACATTACAGGTATGATGAAATATATGAAAATTGTGCCTCAGTCTTTACTATTCACAATATGCAGCATCAAGGACAGTTTTACAAAGGTGTTATGGATGTGCTCGATGTAGGATGGCACCATTTTAACCATCATGATTTAGAGGAGCATGACGGGGTGAACCTTTTAAAGAGTGCAATTGTGCATTCAGATGCTTTTACTACGGTGAGCCAAAAATATGCACAAGAGATTCAAACTCCTGAATTTGGATGGGGACTGCAAGATACGGTAGCTAATCATCAAGAGAAACTTTTTGGTATCGTAAATGGAGTTGATTATAATGAGTGGAGTCCTGCCGTTGATGATTTCATCGCAAAAAAGTATGACATCAAAAATATGAGAGGTAAGGCTGCTTGTAAAAAAGATCTGCAAAAAGAGTTCAGTCTAGAAGTCACAGATGATAAACCTCTTATCGGTCTGGTCGGACGGTTGGCTGAACAAAAAGGGATTGATCTTATAGCTGCCTCAATTTGGGAGTTGATGCAGATGAATATACAAGTTGTTCTTTTAGGGACAGGTGAGTATTGGGCAGAGCACTTCTTTAGCGATATTGCCGAAAAATATCCGGGTAAATTTGCTTGTTACATCGGTTATAGAAATGATTTAGCACACAAAATTGAAGCAGGAAGTGACTTTTTCTTAATGCCTTCACACTTTGAGCCGTGTGGATTGAACCAAATATATAGTCTTCGATACGGTACTTTGCCGATAGTTCGTGCAACCGGAGGGTTAGATGATACGATTGAGAATTATGAGCCTCATTCGGGTGAGGGTACGGGATTTAAGTTTTATGAAGCTTCCGCATCTGCACTAACTAACACGGTAAGATGGGCGGTTGATACATGGTACAATCATCCAGATGCAATAAAGAAGTTAATTAAAAATGCGATGAGTCGTCACTTTAGTTGGGACGATGCAGCTGCATCTTACACCGATATATATAGGTATGCACACTCAAAGAGGCTTATCAAGCGTTATCAGTAGAGAAAAATTGTTGTATGGGGGCTTATATGCAAAAAAAACATCCGATCTATTATGACATTTCACTTTTTCAAGAGATGGATATCTATCTTTTTAAAGAGGGAAATCACACAAAACTATATGAAAAAATGGGCGCGCATGTTATAGTCCGAGAGAAAAAAGCGGGTGTACTGTTTGCACTTTGGGCGCCAAATGCAAAAAGTGTAAGCGTTCGAGGAGACTTTAACAACTATGATGTAGATGCCCACCACCTTCATATGAGAGATGACGGTTCTGGGATCTGGGAAGGATTTATTGAGGGTGTTTCGCAAGGTGTAACCTACAAGTACCATATCGTTTCACACAATCACGAAATTGTTCATGAAAAAAGTGATCCATACGCCTTTTACTGTGAAGAGGCGCCAAAATCAGCTTCTATCATAAAAAGTATCGGCGGCTTTGAGTGGAGCGATAAAAAATGGATGAAAGATCGTAAAAAAAATAATGCTCATGATGCTCCCGTAACTATTTATGAGGTGCATTTAGGCTCATGGAGACGAAAAAAAGAGGAAAATAACCGTCTTTTAACATACCGTGAGTTGTCAGAAGAACTGGTTGAGTATCTTTTGAAGATGAACTATACCCATGTCGAGATTATGCCCTTTACGGAATATCCATATTTTGGTTCATGGGGTTATCAGGTAACTGGATACTTTGCACCGACTTCAAGACACGGTGAACCGCATGATCTAATGTACATGATCAACGCTCTGCATGAAGCTGGAATAGGCGTCATAATGGATTGGGTACCTTCACATTTTGCCGTGGATATGCATGGACTTATAAACTTTGACGGCACCGCACTCTATGAGCATGAAGATCCAAGACAGGGTTATCATCCCGAGTGGGGTAGTATTATTTTCAATTACGGGCGAAATGAAGTGCGCTCATTTTTACTGAGCAGTGCACACTTCTGGCTTGATAAATACCATATAGACGGTATTCGTGTCGATGCCGTAGCATCTATGCTCTATCTGCACTATGCAAGAGAAGAGGGTGAGTGGATACCCAATAAGCACGGCGGGGCGGAAAACCTTGAAGCGATCGATTTTTTAAGAAAACTTAATGAGAGTACCTACAGCGAATTTGACGATATCATGATGATAGCCGAGGAATCAAGCGCTTGGCCTATGGTTACGCGTCCTACATCTGTTGGAGGTCTTGGATTTGGATTTAAGTGGAATATGGGATGGATGCATGATAGCATTAAATATCTCAAGCAAGACCCGGTATATAGGCAGTATTATCACCACCATTTGACCTTTAGTATGTGGTACGCCTTTGATGAGCATTTTTTACTCCCTCTGAGTCATGATGAGGTAGTGCACATGAAAGGCTCGATGATCAATAAGATGCCCGGAAGTTATGAGAACAAGTTTTCAAACTTGCGCTCCATGTACGCCTACATGAGTGCGCATCCGGGGAAAAAACTGCTTTTTATGGGTGGCGAGTTTGCCCAGTTTGCCGAGTGGAATTATGAACAGAGTTTAGATTGGCATCTCTTAGAGTATCCTTTGCACCGAGGGATCCTTAAAATGGTATCTGATCTAAACAAGATATACCGCACCTATCCCGCACTCTATATGTATGATGAAAAACATGAAGGTTTTGAGTGGATAGATGAAAAAGATCATCAGCAAAACTGCTTTAGTTTTGTGCGTAAAAGCGACACCGAAGATGAGTGTGTGATCGCAGTTTGTAACTTTTCCGATAGAACGCGTGAACATTACCGTTTGGGAGTTCCGAAAAATGGCTTTTGGGTAGAATTTTTTAACTCACAATCACACTACTACGGCGGAAATAATATAGGCAATACCGGATCATTGCAGGCTGAAAAGATTGCTATGCACAATAGAGAGTATTCCATTGAGATGACATTACCGCCGCTTGGCGTTCTATTTTTAAAACTTGATACAAAGGGGGAAGAATGAGTCTACATCCGTTAGCGGGACTAAAAGCACCGAAAGATATTTTGATCAATGTACCTGAACTGATTTCTGCATATTATACGCTAAAACCTGATGTTACACATGCGGCAGAGGCGGTAAGTTTTGGGACATCGGGACATCGCGGTAGTTCGTTGAAAAAAAGTTTTAATGAAGATCATATTTTGGCGGTTTCACAAGCCGTATGTGACTATAGAAAAGAGCAAAATATCAGCGGTACTCTTTTTATGGGAATGGATACGCATGCGCTCTCACATCCCGCGCAACTCAGCGCTTTGCAGGTTCTATGCGCCAACGGTGTGAATGTTGCTATTGCAAAAGATGGCGGATTTACGCCGACACCCGTAATTTCTCATGCGATTTTAACTCACAATAAAGATGCAGAGCTGCTAAGCGACGGGATTGTTATCACTCCTTCACATAACCCGCCGACTGACGGTGGATTTAAATATAACCCTACGCACGGAGGACCTGCCGATACCGATGTAACGGGCTGGATTGAAAACAGAGCGAACGAGATTTTGAAAAACTCTTTGAAAGAGGTGAAAACGTTCAGTGTCAGCGAAGCACTCAATAGTGAGTATGTAACGGAGTATGACTATATCACCCCTTATGTGGATGATCTGGAAAATATCATCGACATGGATGTGATTAAAAAATCTGGTATAAAAATCGGAGCCGATGCCATGGGCGGTTCAGGCATGAAATATTATAGCGCCATAAAGAAGCGTTATGATTTGAATATGGAGATTTTTAACGACAGTTTAGATTCGTCCTTCTCCTTTATGCACTGTGATAAAGACGGCAAGATCAGAATGGACTGCTCATCGCCTTATGCTATGGCGGGACTCGTAACGTACAAAGATAGCTTTGATATAGCATTCGGCAACGACACCGATTTTGACCGTCACGGTATCGTAACCAAAAGTGTGGGGCTTATGAATCCAAACCACTACTTAAGCGTTGCTATCAATTATCTGATGCAAAACCGTCCAAATTGGTCGAACACTCTTAAAATCGGAAAGACACTGGTGAGTAGCTCCATGATAGATAGAGTAGCGTCTGATTTAGGAAGAAGTGTCGATGAGGTTCCCGTCGGTTTTAAATGGTTTGTTGAGGGTTTGCATGGCGGAACTGTAGCATTTGGCGGTGAAGAGAGTGCCGGAGCGAGTTTTTTAAGAAAAGACGGAAGTGTCTGGTCAACCGATAAAGACGGCATTATCATGTGTCTGCTTGCTGCAGAGATCACGGCAAAAACTTCAAAAGATCCAGGTGAACACTATAAAGAGCTGACACAAAAATTTGGCTCACCTTTGTATGAGAGATTGGATGCTCCGGCTTCAAGTGAGCAAAAAAAGATACTAAAAAATCTCTCTCCTGATGATCTTGATGAGGAGACATTGGCGGGAGAGAAGATTGAGGCTATTTTAGTAAATGCCCCTGCAAACAATGCACCGATTGGCGGACTAAAGGTTGTCAGTAAAAACGGATGGTTTGCACTTCGTCCTTCGGGTACTGAAGATATCTATAAGATATATTCAGAGAGTTTTATAGATGAGAAGCATCTCAAGAGTATTCAAAACGAGGCGCAAGCGATGGTGGCAAAGCTTTTTAGCTGAGCCATCTAATTTGTTTTAACTCAGCGTTTTCAAACTTGATGTAGAGAATGGGATTATTGCATCCATTTGATTGTTTTTCATCTTGTTTGCCCAATTAGGATCGGCTAAAAGTGCTCTTCCGACACCGATGAGATCAAACTCTCTGTTTTTTAGTTTTTCCTCTACCCTCGATAGAGATTTAGGTTTCGTCTGCATATCACCGTCTTCTGCCTCATGTAGATCCAGAATCTTATCGATGCCTATGCCGCCGACCGTTATAACGGGTTTTTCCGTAATCAGTTTTGTCCAGGTTGCAAGACTTAAGTTTGCGTTCTCAAATGCAGGTGCTGCAAAATCTCTTTCGCTTGCATGAAATATATCGACGCCCGCTTGAGAGAGTGCCAGCAATATACTCTCCAGTTCATCTGGATTTTCTGCAATTTTTGCGTTGTAATCATCGATTTTCCATTGAGAGAAACGAAAAACTATCGTGAAGTCTGAGGGTACGGCATTTCTGATTGATCGAACAATCTCGGAAGCTAAACGAATACGATTGTCTAAACTTCCACCATATTTATCTGTTCTTCGGTTACTCTTTCGCCATAAAAACTGATCTATCAAATAGCCGTGTGCACCGTGAATCTCTACTCCGTCAAAACCCATTCTTACGGCGTCGATAGCCGCTTGCGTAAAAGCTTTTATAACTTCATCAATATCATGCTGTTTCATTGCTCTAGTGAGCTGTTTCTCACCATCAAACTCATCCATTGGACCGATATTAAGCATTTGCGGATTTGGTGAAACACCGGGTGTTCTCATATTGCCAGTATGCCATAGTTGCGGCATTATTTTTGCACCGCTTTCATGTACGGTATCGACTATTTTTTTCCACATCGGCAGGGCATCTGCATAGAATGCAGGTACGTTTTCATAGCCGTTGGCAACGGGATGGTTGATAAACGTTCCCTCCGTTATAATGAGTCCCGTACCGCCCTCGGCACGCCTTTTGTAGTATTCAAGCATCTCTTGTGAAGGTATATTGTTAGGTGAAAAAGATCTCGTCATCGGCGCCATCACTATACGGTTAGGAAGTTCAAGCTTGCCAAAAGTTACCGGTGAAAAGATAGTTGCGCCATTTTGCATGCGAGATCCTTTTTTGAAAGAAGCATATCACATATAATAATTAAATACAAGAACTATCAAATAAGTGATATAGACACTAAAAGTATACCTTTATTTTGTATTTTTAGATGATAGATACAATTCTGTTTTTTCCGGCTCTTTTTGCGTTATAGAGCAGATTATCAACTCTTGTAAAAATAGTATCTTCGCTATCATTCTCATTTGCTTCAGATATACCGCCGCTAATAGTAATCGTCTCATTCTTTATGGTATTTAAATTTTCTTCTACACTCTTACAAATTTTTGAGGCTGATGTTAGTGCGTTATCAAGAGAGGTTTCCGTAAAGAGTATGATAAACTCCTCACCGCCAATTCTAAAGAAATAATCACTGCTTCTGACATGTGATTTTACCAATGCACTTATCTCTATCAAGACGTTATCACCCATTTTATGTCCATAAGTATCATTTATATATTTAAAATCATCGATATCAAATAAGAACATGGTAAAAGGGGTCTTATATCGCTTTTTTAAAGTGAGTAGCATTTCAATACGTTCATTATAAGATTTTCGATTATTGAGTTTAGTTAACTCATCTATATAAGTTTGAGATTTTATTTTTTTCTGAGCTATGTGTAGTTGCGTAATATCTCTGCTAATCCCTAAAACTCCTACTTCACCTGTAGTATAATTAAAAGGTATCTTTTTGGTAATGAGATATTTTTTTTCACCGTTAGGATAGGTAATCCATTCATAGTTTGAGGATATTTCATTCTTTTCAAGCATTGCTATATCCATTTTTCTAAAGAGTGATGCCATATCTTCACTAAATAGTTCAAAATCGTTGTGTCCAATCATCTCCTCTTTTGTTTTTCCGACAAACTCTAAAAATGCTTCGTTACAACCCAAGTAATTAAAATTTTTATCTTTAAAGAATAAGAGATCATCATTTGCATTGATTATTGAATTTAGCAGTTGTTCATTATCTTTAATTTTTTGTTGATACTCAACTTCTGAGGTGATGTCAGATACAATACTGATTAGATATGACGGGTTATTTTTTTTATCAAATTTAACATGCCACTCCTCTTTAATCCACTTAACTCTTCCGTCATTCATAAGAAGTCGGTATTTTATACTATGATTATGTCTGTTCTTTAAAGTAGCCATATGCGCTTCATCTACCAAGTTTTTGTCATTTGGATGTATTGCTTTTAAGAGTTCATCATATGTATAGGTAAAATTCTTTTTATCAATTTCAAATATTTCAAATATTTCATTGGAGCAAAAGAGCTTATTTCTAGGTAGTCTTAGCTCCCAAAAACCGATTTTAGAAATTTGATGTGCTTCTAAATATTTATCTATTCTTTCTGCACTTTTTAGTCTATACTCAATTAAATATCCTATTACCATTGCCACCAATAGGGCAATTACGATTTTTGTAAAATCAGAAAAATAGTTTTCATTGATAATTACCAGAATAAAAACTGAAAATATGAAGAAAGTATTGATGAACATATAGATATATTTGTTAAGCATATGCAATTCTAATATATATTATTTATGATTATTATAAAATATAGAAATTATTTGGTAGGAAAATTACTTTTTCTAAAAAGATTAAACAATACTGGAGATAAAATTTGAGACGGATGAAAATAATTTTCACCCATCATATTTTAAAAAAGTTACTCAGATGCAATATTAGCATTTATCTCTAATAGATTTGTAGAGCTTGTGACATTCTTATAATTAATGGATAATGTCGTTGGATCATTACTAAGTGGATACCACCCTGTAGGGAAATAGTACACATTAGAGATTTGTGGGCTGCCTACTGCCTGCCAAGCTGCTAGCATACTAGGTTCGTTTGAATCATCAACCTTTAGTTTATATCCAACATACCATTGAATACCGTTTTGATCAGTAATAATTGTTGTTTCATCATTTGATGTTAGTGCTATAAATCCACCCGAAGTTTCAGTCGTAGTTAAAGTACCGCTTGTAGCTCCGGTAACTGTATAACCGTTAGCAGTATCAACTGTTACATTCCAATCTATATCAATTGTATATTCCGACATTCTTAGATGAAGAACATCTTTTGCATCAGAAGGAATATTAAAATTACGTGTTGTGGACTTATTTTCCATTTTTGCAATTACAAAACCGTTTTCTGAACTACTTATACCGCTATTACTTACAATACCGGAAAATGTGAATTCAAGATTTGTATCTAACTCTTGATTATCTGCGCCGGTATAGGTAAAAAGAAATGCTCCGTCAGATACATCGCTGAGTTCCCAATCATTCGGTACAGATACGGTTGCACCACTTAGTGAATCTAAGATAAAACTAGGCATTGAAACAGTGAGAGTAGTAGTTTTATCCGAGTTGTTATTTAAAATCGTAACAGGGATATTGTCTGCATAAGGATAGTAGTATGTCAATTTTAATTCTGTTGATTCAGTGGCATATATATAGTTTGTATCTGTCGAGGTATTTATAATTGAAATTGTCGGTAGAGAGCTTTTAATAGAAACAGTTTGGCTTCCAGTTACTTTTGCAGCACCTAATGCTATACCTATGTCTCCTCCGATTGAGAGATTATTAAGAACCTTTGGCCAATTAAAACTGTCTACTGTTTGAGTTAGAGCCTTATTATCATAAGGTAAAATTCCAATTGCATGTAAACTTAAGCCTTTAAAAAATGCTAGTTCTCCCATCATACCGTAAAGTTTCGTTGAGCTAACAGGTGTAGCAAACCATAAACTGATATTTATTCCTGCTACTACGCCTAGATCAACTTTTATCTCTGAAGTGTCGTAGTCCCACTGTCTTGTAGCAAATTGAGCCTCTTCTGTATCATCACCTACCGTTTGGGAAAATATATAAATTCCTTCTATCCCTTTTTCTTTGCCACCTTTTTTTAGAAAACCATAGTGATAAAAAAGTCCTAAACCAATGCCTCTGAGTTCAGTTTTTTCACTTGAAGAGTTCGCAGATTCAAGTACTTGGCTGAATTCTGGACTCTCTAGTAACTCAAGTACTAATGTATCAGCATCAATATTTGAGTTTTCATCTTTTAGGTACTCTTCTAGAGAAGCTATAGTTTTAGAGTACTCAGGAGACTTTTTTAACGCTTCAATCATAATAGAGCCAGCATTTATAATATCTGAATATTCAGAAAGATCTTCTTGTGTTATACTCATCTGTTCATCGTTAGATTCTAAAGTTGAAACAGTACTTTCGTTGGACTCACTAGAACGCATATTCATTTTACTTCTCCTTATTTTTAATCTTTAAAAACTTGTCGTAAAAAATTATCTGAAAAAAAGAAATTTTGTATCAGATAAAAACATTATTTTGAGAAACTTCCTTAGAGTACTGTTTGTGATTTTTTTAATTCGCCTCCTTTATGAATTGTATAAACTTAAGAGAACTAACTGTTTTCTATATTAGTCATTATAAAAATATAAAAGTAATAAAAAAGCAATGTGAAATCATAGCATAATAAATTCAGTTAAGTAAATAAAGTAATTAAAAAATAATTATATTTTTATTCAACAGGAGCTGTTTTTTGAAAAGTTAAGATGGAACAATTGGAGAATTGTATAAATGTAAGAAAAATTAGATTAAGTATTGAGTGTCTTTTCCCACTCAAATGCAGTATTACATATAGTCTCTAGATTATCATATTTTGGAGACCACTTGAGTTCACTTTTTATTTTTAAGTTATCCGATATCAGCACGGCAGGATCACCGGCTCGTCTCTGGACGTATTCGGCAAGAAAGTCGATTTTTGTCACCTCTTTCATCGTGTTTATAACAGCATCGACGCTAAATCCGTGACCGTAACCGCAATTGAAGATATTGCTTTTTCTATTTTTCAACATATATTCAAGCGATTTGATATGAGCATCGGCAAGATCATCGATATGTATATAGTCTCTGATACAAGTCCCATCTTCCGTATCGTAATCATCTCCGTATATGAACATTTTGTCTCGTTTTTTGAGTGCCGTTTGCGCAGCAACTTTTATAAGGTGCGTTGCATCGGGAAAGCTTTGACCTATTCTATTTTCTATATCTGCCCCCGCAACGTTAAAGTAGCGAAGGATGACGAAGTTAAAGCCTTCATGAGCCTTTGCTGCATCTTGCAGAATTGTTTCACTCATTAGTTTACTGCTACCGTAGGGATTGATCGGCTCTTTGATTGAATCTTCTTTAACTGGAACCTCTTTAGGTTCACCGTAGACGGCTGCGGTTGAGGAAAAGACAAAATTATTGACACTGTTATCAATGCATTGCTTAATTAAGTTTGCAGTGTTCGCGGTATTGTTGAGATAGTATTTCATTGGGTTTTGTACAGATTCAGGAACGACAATACTTGCGGCAAAGTGTAAAATTGCATCAAACTTCTCTTCTTTAAGAATTTGTGCAATATTTTCAAAATCACTCAAATCCGCTTCTATGAACTTAAAGCGCTCTTTTTTATCAAACATACTTGAAAGAGTATCAATTGTCGCTTGGTGTCCGGTGGAGAGGTTATCTAAAACAGTTACATAGTAGTTGCTTTCATAAGCTAACTGTTTAACAATGTGACTTCCGATATATCCTGCCCCGCCGGTAACTAACACGTTCATATTTTTTCCTTTGTGCGATTATACTATAATCTATTTTTTATTTAGGATTGAAGATGCGCCAACGAGTAGAGTATTTAGTAGTGAAATTTTTATTGTCTTTAGCTTCCATTATGCCAAAGGCAATGATCTACTCTCTATTTCGCTTTTTTGCACTTATAGTTTTTAAAGTCGATACAAAAAGGCGTAAATTGACTATTAAAAATCTCTCTCTTTCGTTTCCTCATCTGGCTAAGAAGCAGGTAGAGGATTTAGCAAAAGGGAGTTTTATCGAAATTTCTAAAACTGTCTCTGAGATACTTTTTATGATAAATAATCGACTTGATGTAAATTCGGTTGTTGAAAACGCTGATGAGGCATTAGAAAAGTTAAAAGGTTTCAATCATAACAAGGGTACACTCTATGTGACGGCACATTTTGGAAATTGGGAAATTTTGGCGCAATTTTTAGCTCTTAACGGCCTCTCTTTAAGTGTAATTGGGCGTAGAGGCAATAACGAGCTTATTGAAGATAAAATCACGACTCCATTTAGGCAGATGAACGGCAATAGAAATATTTTTAAAAAAAATGCAATCGTACAGATGATAAAGATAATGAAATCGCACGGAAGGCTTGGACTACTTTTAGATCAAAAATCGGGTAATAAAAATAGTGTTCGCACAACCTTTTTTGGGCGTGAAGTAAATACTACAACTTCGGTTGCGATGTTAAAGACAAAGTATGATCCATTGCTGGTAACGATGTTTATGAAAAGGGCTGAAAATGGGAAGTATCGACTGATTATAAACGATCCAATCGATCTAAAAGAGGGTGAAAGTAGCGATGAAGCGATAAAAAATATCACACAGCACTGTAACGATGAGATCGAAGCTATCGTAAAAGAATACCCTTCACAATGGTTTTGGATGCATAACCGATGGAAACTCTAATTTGAAAATTTTAATTATAAGTGATAAAAGAGCAGGGCACCTGAACCAATCTTTGGCATTTGCGAAGTACATAGATGCAGAGACAGAAGTCATTGATGTTCATTTTAGATGGAATTTTTTAAAAAAGATAACCTATATATTGGATTTTTTTAAAATATATACGGATACCATCTTTGCTCATAGAGTGAAAAATTATAGTACTTATGACTATGTTGTATCTACCGGCTCATCAACCTATTATCTTAATAAGCTTGTCGCTAAAAGGTATAATATCCAATCAATTGCATTGATGTTACCTAAAGGGTTTAGGTATGACTTTGACCATATCTTCGCACAACGGCATGATAATCCCCCTTTGCAAGATAATATTACCGTGATGGATGTGAACTTTAGCTACTCTATTGCTCAAGGGCTGTTTCAATCTAAAAGAGAGTCAGTTGGTATCATTATCGGCGGAAAAAATAGTATTTATTCAATGGATATAGCAGAGATAAAAAATTACCTTGATAGGATAATTGAGCTTTTTCAAGGGTATGATATCGCAGTGACGACCTCACCTAGAACATCGAGTGCAATTGAGGATTTAGTTGCAAGTTATAATTTTGCTTATTCAGTTTTCTTCTCAAAAAACAGAGTTAATCCGATAGCTGATTTTTTAGAACAGTGTGAGTACGTTTTTATTACGCAAGATTCAACATCCATGATCAGCGAAGCCGTTTCAAACGGCAAAGCTTCTGTTGAAGTTTTACCCCTAAAAAGTAACAAAGAGAGCAAATTTGAGAGCTTTGTTGATAATCTTGCAAGTAAAGAGTTTTTACATATTTTTGATATGAATGTTACAACAAGAGATAAAAAAGTTGATTGTTCTATCTATGCAAAAGAGATTTTTCGATGAAAATAGTGCAGTTATTGCCTGAACTTAATGAAGGCGGTGTTGAAAGAGGAACGGTTGAACTGAGTCGTGAACTTGTGAAAAACTCTCATGAAAGTGTTGTTATAAGCAGCGGTGGAAAACTCGTAGTAGAAATTGAAAAAGATGGGGCAATACATATTGAGGTAAATGTAAGTTCAAAAAATCCCTTTACTGCAATGTCGAGAATTTTTAAGTTACGAGGCGTTTTAAAAGAGTTACAACCCGATATCATTCATGCAAGAAGCAGAGTACCTGCGTGGCTTGCCTATTTTGCAAAAATTGGTCTAAATATTCCCTTTGTGACAACGGTTCACGGCTTTAACAGTGTTAACTTTTATAGCTCCATTATGACTAAAGGAGACGCCGTTATCTGTGTGAGTAGCTCTATCAAAGAGTATATACAAAAAAACTACTCAACTGCGGAAGAAAAAATCACCTTAATTGCTAGAGGGGTGGATTTACACAATTTTAATCCTGAAAATATTGATAGTGATTTTATAAAAGAGTTTCAAGAGAAGTATAATCTACATGGTAAAACTATTGTATCAACTGTTGGTAGAATTACGCAACTTAAAGATTATGAGAGTTTTATCAATGCAATATCTTTACTTAAAGAGGAAAGACCAAACATTGTAGGACTTATTGTAGGAAGCGTTCACAAAGATAAAAGAGACTATTTTCATAAGTTGGAAAATTTAGTACAGAGTTTGGGTTTGAAAAACTATATTGTTTTTACGGGAAGTCAAACAAAGATAGCAGAAATATACTCTTTAAGTCACGTTATAGTAAGTAGTTCAAAAAAGCCTGAAAGTTTCGGCAGAAGTGTTGCAGAAGCAATAGCGATGAACAGAGCCGTCGTCGCAAGTGGGCACGGAGGTGTTTTAGATATCATAAAAAACGAAGAGAACGGCTATTTTTTTGAGGTCGGCAATCCTTATGAGTTGAAAGAAAAAATTCTTCTAGCCTTGAAACTAAAGTTTGACGGTTATCACTATATAGCTAAGAAGTTTTCGCTTGAACAGATGGTAACTGCTACGATAGGAGTATACAAGAAGCTACTTTCGTAACTACTTGGTAAATGTTACTTTCATATTAGTGTTAAAAAGTTTTGTCTCAATCTTTAATACTTTGAAATTATTATTTTCCAGTACTCTTTGAATAGTGGTTCTATCAAAGTACCACAGATGTTCTGATGGTTTTATGGCATCCCAAAGTTGCATATCTTTTTGAATGCTCCAGTGACCTGCATTTGGTACACTGAGCTGCAAGATTGCATTATCTGTAGAAATTCTATGAACCTCTTGTAGAAAATTATCTAAGTTTGGAATATGCTCTAGTACTTCATAAAAGGTCACTATATCAAAAAAGTTATCTTCAAATTTACAATCGTGTAGTTTCATGTTGTAGATGTTTTTTAGTCCTAACACCTCTTTTGCATATTTTGGTCCGGTTTTTTCTATCTCTACACCGTATGCATCAAGTTTTAGATCGTTTGCTGCCTGAACGACAAAACCTGCGGAACTACCGATATCGACAAAACGTTTTGCAGATTTGTTTCTCTTTTTAAGATATTTTAGACGTCTTTTTGCTCTTTTGTATTTGCTTTTAGCTTTTCTGATATATCTTTGAGCATAATTTTCATCATATGTTTCATCAATAACCTCTACAATTGGCTGTGGGTTGATCATAATAAAGGAGCAGTGAACACATTTTTGAAATTTTTCCTCTTCCATTGTGAAAAGGTGTGTCATTTTTTGATTTTGACAAATAGGACAAGCTATCGGTTCAAATTTTTTACCCAAAGGATTCCCCTTTTTTCTTATGAGTTACAAGAGGCATATTTTATCATATATTAATAATTTAGTTTAGTATTATTTTATGAAAAGTATATAATCTACATAGAAAGTTATAGAATTATTTCTTAAGAGTATCTTTTAATCTTATAGAAAAAAGAGTACCGCCATCTACATTCTTTACATCTAAAGTTCCATTATGGTGCTCTTCAACAATAGTTTTAGACATATAAAGACCCAGACCTGTACCCTGTTTTTCATTTTTAGTAGAAAAGTATGGATCAAATATTTTCTTAATTATATCTTCAGGAATTCCTCCTCCGTTGTCCCAAATATCTATTATATAATCTTTGTTATGTTCTTTTGTTGAGATTTGAATCTTTCCATTTTTTATGTTTTTTTCTTGAAAATTATCCTGAGCATTCTTAATGATATTAAGTATAACTTGCATTATTTCATTTTCATGCATTGGCAATACTCTCTTACAAATGAATTTTTCTATAATTTCTATTTTATAAGTGTTTAATGTAGGTTGGATTATATGGAGTGCTTTTTTGATTGGACTTGTAATTGAAGTTTCAATAAGTTCATTATTTGGTTTATAAAAATTTCTAAAATCATTAATTGTTTGGGAGAGTATTTTTACATATGAGAAAATACTATCAATTCTCTCAAAAAAGTAGCTGTTAAATTCATCTTTGCCTTTGGCATTAGATAGATCATAACTCTCTAATGATAGTTTAACCTTCATATTTGAGGCTGTAGCTGATATTGCACTAAGAGGTTGTCTCCATTGATGAGCTATCATTGAAAGCATTTCTCCTATGAGAGCTAAGCGAGATTTATGAATAAGTTCTTCACTTTTTTTACTGACTTCAGCTTCTAATATTGATTGATAAGTTTTTTGTTCTCTTAAATATATGATAATGAGTACTGTCGTAATCAAAATAATAATACTGATCGTTATAAGCAGCATTTCTCTTAAGGTGTTAATGTGATCAATAGATGAATTAATTCTGTTATGAACTATATCTAAATATTGAGCAGATGAGTCTATTAATTGATTATAAATACTATCAAAGTTTATATCATTTTCTGTTCCGGCTGCAGAGTGAGAGAAGTCACTAAGACGTTTTTTTAGTATGATATTTAAATTGTTATGTATTTCATAAATTTTCTTGTAAAAAGTTATAAGCTCTTTATCTTTATTAAGCTTGGATAATTGAAACATTTCGTTATCGATAGATCTGTAGTAATCATCAATGTTCTCAATTGTTATACTTTTATCGCCGCTAAGGAACTCTTCTAGCCATAAATGAGCTTTTGTATGATCAGAAATTATAGAATGTAATTTCATTGAAATAGGGATATAGCGTTTCTCAAGCTTATAAGTAGATTCAGAAAGTTCTTTGGTGAAACTAGTAAGCAGCCATGCACTGAACACAACTATAATAATTACTAAAGATACTTTAATGTAATAGTTATTTATTTTGACACCCAATTTGTAAGAGTCCTTGTTAATAAAGATATATCAGTTAATAAGCTGAACAAATATTTAGAATATATAATATATTAGCTTAATAAATAATATAAAAAAATATTCAGTAATTAAAATTATTGATTTAAATATTTTAAAGTATGTTGATATGTCAGGATAGAGAAAGATTGGAACTTTTTAATAATCTGGAATTGTTATCTTAGCTTGAGTTTTTTACCTCTGACTATTTTGTAGAGTGAAGAAGGGCTACTTTCATGAAACTTTTTTTCGCTTATGTGGATAATATCTGCATTTTCAAAGCAGAACTCTTCGTTATAAGTTTCATTACTTTTATTTGCAGAAGTTGAGTATGCCCAGCCTAAACGTTTTAAAAAGTCGTGATGCTTGCCATCTGATACAACCCTATAGGCTCGTTCTTTAAATATATAGGTTCGTTTTTTTGCACGTCTTAGCTCTTTTCTTAACGAGAGAGGAACTCTCTCCTCTTGTTTTAAAGATTTCAGATCTGGAAGTGCTGTAAGAAACTGTTTTGAAGCATCTCTTTGCTTTACATTAATAAGAGCCTCTGCACTCTGTGAGAGAAAACCAACCGTTGTGTCTGTTTGGGTTAACCAAACAGAGTCCTCTTTAGTTTTGGAGATAGTCTTGAAGTGCCTTTGCATCGAGCACCTCTTTTGTAAGCATCTTCTCTAATGCTTCAATACCGGCTAAGGCTGCGGCAACGGTACTAAAGTAGGGTACACCTGAGCGAATGACTGTTTGGCGTATAGTTTTCGCATCATTTTTTGATACTTGCGTGTTGACGGTATTGATTACAAGTGAGATTTCCCCGTTTTTTAGAATGTCGTCAATATTTGGACGACCCTCACTAATTTTTAGTACCTTATCCGCTTCTATACCCGCCTCTTGCAACATCTTTTGTGTGCCACCCGTTGCCAAAACTTTAAATCCAAGTCTAACCAGAGAAGAGGCTATCTGTGTAGCGTATGGTTTATCTAGGTCTGCAAGCGAGAGGAAACATGTTCCACTGGTTACGAGTTTATTATTCGCCGCAATTTGGCTTTTTGCAAAACTTAGACCAAAGCATGAGCTAATACCCATAACCTCACCTGTTGATTTCATCTCAGGTCCAAGAAGAATATCTGCACCGTAGAGTTTATTAAACGGAAATACCGCCTCTTTAACACTGACATAATCACGTTTTTTTGGTTTCAATACGCCGTTATCAAACTCTACAATATTTCGATCATAGGCATTAAGTGCATCTCTTAAACTTTCACCCAGCATTACCCTTGTTGCAACTTTAGCTAGCGGCATTCCTGTAGCTTTTGAGACAAACGGCACTGTTCTTGAAGCTCTTGGATTGACCTCTATGAGATAGACCTCATTTTTGTAGATTGCGTATTGGATATTTAAAAGTCCCTTCACACCAAGTCCAAGTGCAATAGTTTTTGTCTCGCTCTCAACCATTTTAATAATGTCGTCGTTTAGGGAAATAGGAGGCAATGCACATGCACTATCGCCCGAGTGAATACCCGCCTCTTCTATGTGCTGCATGACTGAGCCTATATAGACCTCATTCATGTCACAGATTGCATCAACATCTAGCTCAATTGCTCGGTCTAAGAATTTGTCAATCAAAACAGGTGAGTCATTACTGACACTTACCGCTTCATCCATATATGTTCTTAGCTCCGCTTCATTATAGACGATACGCATTGCACGTCCGCCTAAAACATAACTAGGGCGAACAAGTACAGGGTAACCGATAGAACTTGCTATCTCATAGGCTTGCTCTTTTGTCGTTGCCGAGCCGTTATCAGGCTGTTTTAGGTTGTACTCTTTGACAAACTCGGCAAATTTCTCTCTATCTTCTGCCATATCGATAACGCGAGCTGGAGTTCCGGCTATCTTTGCGCCTATTGCAGTTAAAGGTTTGGCAAGTTTGAGAGGTGTTTGACCTCCAAAATGTACAATAATTCCATCAGGTTGCTCAGTTTCGATCACCTCTTTTACGTGTTCTAAGTCGATTGGTTCAAAGTAAAGTACGTCACTGGTATCATAATCAGTTGATACTGTTTCAGGATTACAGTTATACATGATGCTCTCAATGCCCATCTCTTTTAGAGCAAAAGAGGCGTGAACACAGCAGTAGTCAAACTCAATTCCCTGACCAATTCTATTTGGTCCACCGCCTAAGATAAGTACCTTTTTATTCTCATTTGTAGGAACTCTACCGCCCATTGGCATACCTGATACATTTGTAGTGGAGTAAAGATAAGGTGTCAGTGCCTCAAACTCAGCTGCACAGGTATCTACTTCATTGAATTCATGTGAGATATTGAGCTTTTTTCTCGCACTATAGATATCATTCTCGCTAAATTCAATATTTTCATTTGTGCTAATGAGTGATGCGAGCATTCTGTCAGAAAATCCGTACGTTTTAGCTTGACGCATGAGGCTCTCATCTTGAAGTAGTTCAAGTGTAACACGCTTTTCAAAAGAGACAATCTCTTCAATTTGATATAGAAACCATGGATCAATTTTACAGATATCAAATATCTCTTCAACACTTAGACCTCTACGAAAACCTTCGGCAACATAGAGGATACGGCTCTCATTTGGACGTCTAATCTCATGGCGTAACGTCTCTTCGTCACAGTCAATTCTATCAAATCCGTTTAGATCAGTTTCAAGTGAACAGAGCGCTTTTTGCATAGATTCTTTAAAAGTACGACCTATCGCCATTACTTCACCGACACTTTTCATCCCAGTGCTTAGTGTTGAATCAGCCTCTGGAAATTTCTCAAATGTAAAACGCGGTATCTTTGTTACAACGTAGTCGATGACAGGCTCAAAGCTCGCAGCAGTCCCCGTAATATCATTTTCTAACTCATCAAGCGTAAAACCGACTGCAAGCATTGTTGCAACTTTTGCAATTGGGTAGCCCGTGGCTTTTGAAGCGAGCGCACTTGAACGGCTTACACGTGGGTTCATTTCTATTACAATCATACGTCCTGTTTTTGGATCAACCGAGAACTGTACGTTACTTCCCCCCGTATCGACACCGATTTCACGCAAGATATCAAAAGAGGAGTTTCTCATGCGTTGATACTCTTTATCAGTTAGCGTTAGTGCCGGTGCTACCGTGATACTATCACCCGTATGCACACCCATAGGATCAACATTTTCAATTGAACAGATTATGATACAGTTGTCATTCTTGTCACGGATGACCTCCATCTCATACTCTTTCCATCCAAGTAGAGATTCTTCAACCAAAATTTCATTTATCGGTGAGGCTTCAAGTCCACGTTTCGCTAAAACTTTATACTCATCGATGTTATAAGCAACACCGCTACCGCCGCCGGCTAGTGTGTATGAAGCACGGATAATGATAGGAAATCCGATCTCCTCTGCTGCTGCAACGGCGTCGTCCATATTATAGGCATATCGGCTATGTGGCAGATCCATACCTATTCTGATCATCGCCTCTTTAAAAGCTTGGCGGTCTTCACCCTTTTTAATAGCTTCAGGATTGGCACCTAAAAACTTTACACCCTCGAGCATACCTTTGTCATGCATGCTCATCGCGGCGTTGAGTGCAGTTTGGCCTCCCATCGTCGGTAAGATTGCATCAACGTTTTCTTGTTTAATAATGCGTGCGATAACCTCTTCATTAATCGGTTCAATATATGTTCTATCAGCAAACTCAGGATCTGTCATAATCGTAGCAGGATTTGAGTTTATAAGGACGACTCTGTAGCCAAGTTCCTTTAACGTTTTTACCGCTTGTGTCCCAGAATAGTCGAATTCACAAGCTTGACCGATGACAATCGGCCCTGAACCTATAAGTAGTATTGTTTGAATATCGGTGCGTTTTGGCATCCATACACTCCGAGCGGAAAATTTGGTGATTCTATCGAATACGGGCTTAAAAACTAACCCGATTTGGAAAGTAGAAAATTTTGAAAAAAAAGATTCAAATATTGATAGATTCTGGAATAAATTTTGCTTTAAAAGCTGCAAAAGGAGACTACAAATGGAAATTAGTAAATCACACAATTTGATGAAAGAGGCATTAAACTACCGCTCACTTCGTCAGGATCTGATTTCTAGCAACCTAGCAAATGTAGATACTCCGTTTTATCGTCCAAAAGATGTAAATTTTGGAAAAATTCTTGCTGCTAAGGCAAACCACGTATTTAACGGCAAACCGACAAATGAGTTAAAACTGGCCGGAACGCACGATGCGCATCTACAGCCAAATGATGTATATAACAATAAAGCTACCGTTTACTTTCGTGACGGGCATTTAGCTAGAAATGACGGCAACAGTGTCGATTTGGACGTTGAAAGTACGGAGATGACGAAAAATACGACGATGTATAACGCTTTAGTAGCGGCAATTAAGAAGGATTCAGGACTTTTCAAACAGGTCATTGAATCATCATCAAGACAACAATAGGACTATAATTAAATGTCAGCATTTTTATCTAGTTTTGATATCAGCGGTTATGGACTCTCTGCACAACGTGCACGTGTTAACGTAATCAGTTCAAATATCGCCAATGCACAAACTACCCGAACAGATGAGGGTGGACCCTACAGACGTAGAGAACTTGTTTTTAAAGCTTATGATTTTAATGAAATACTTAATAAAAAGCTTGGTGAAAACAATAATATGTTAGAATATTCAGATCCATTGGATGAAGGTGAGTTTGGCAAAAAGCCGCAACCCTCCATTATGAGTGTTCTTGTCGATAAGGTCGTAAGAGACGACAGAGAACCAAAGATGAAATTTGAACCGGGACACCCTGATGCAAATGCAGAGGGTTATGTTGCATACCCAAATATTAATCCGGTTGTAGAAATGGCCGATTTAATAGAAGCAACAAGATCATATCAAGCAAATGTTGCGGCGTTTGAGAGTTCAAAAAATATGGCTAACTCAGCCATAGATATATTACGTGGTTAGAAGGAGTAACAGGTGGCTAATTTGAATAACATCGGTACACTCTCCACAGCTGACCTTTTAAACAATAAAAAGGGTTCTGTCAATTCAAAACCCAGCGGTGGCGAGCAATTTGCAGATGTCTTAAAAAAGTCTATTTCAGAGACGAATGCAATCCAAGAGGATTCGCAAAAAGCTATGGCAGATATCGCTACGGGGCAGGTTAAAGATCTACACCAAGCCGCTATTGCGATTGATAAAGCCGAAAATAGTATGAAACTGATGCTTGAAGTGCGTAACAAAGCACTAACTGCTTATAAAGAGATTCTGCGAACGCAGATGTAGTGGAGGAGCTTTTGGCTCATAACACTACCTCTGTTTATGAAACATTAGAAAGTCCTAGAGAAACAAACTATCCATTTAGAGCAAAAGTAGCGGTACTTTTTGCTTTCATCACGCTCGGTTTTGTTGTTTTCTTAGCTGTATTTAGCAGTATCGCATTCGGTGAACGCGATCGTCCAAACGGTTATACGAAAACTACAAGTAAAGCTGGACGCGGGCGTATTATCAGTGCTGACGGTTACGCACTTGCTACGACACAAAAACTTTATAAAGCGGTTATCTCTCCAAAAAGCATTGATCCGGATAAGAAAGAGCTTTTTATAAAACTCTTTAGCATTTACAGCGGTATGAAAGAGTCCTACATTCGCTCAAAACTAAACCTTAATCGTTCAAATGTAGTACTTTCCTACGCGATTGAACCCCAACGTGCGAAAGAGTTAAAAAGACTTGCCAAAATATTTGTTCATATGAATATCTTTAAGAGGATGCATTTAAAAAGCGGCGGGTATTCTATACACGGTTTGGATATTTTAGAGAGCGGTGAGACGAGAAACTATCAGTTTAAGGAACTTTTTACTCCTACAATCGGTTATATCCATAAATTTGAAGAGGATGGATATACTAAAAATATCGGAGTTAAAGGAATTGAGAAACATTATGAAGAGAGTTTAAAAGCGGAACAGGATAGATTGTATCAAGGACAGCATGATGCAAACGGTTATATAATCTTTAATAAAGAGAGTATGACCAAGCATAAACTTGACGGGATGAATGTTCATCTTAATATTCGAATGTCACTTCAAAAAAGAGTCGAGGCGATGCTTAGTTATATGAAAAAAGAGCTAGGAGCAAAAGAGATACTTTTGACGATAATGGAGAGCAGATCCTCTAAAATCGTCTCTTTGGCATCTTCTAACAGATTTAATCCGCAGATGATAAGAAGAAGCGACTATCCTAACCTTAACTCAAATGCAATCGAGTATAGCTTTGAGCCGGGTTCTGTTTTAAAGCCGATTGTTTTTGCACTTCTTTTAGAGCATAAAAAGATAAATCCGTATGATCTAGTCAAAACGTATGGAGGAAAATTCAGATTAAAACACAAACTCATTACCGATGAGCATGAGTTTGATTGGCTGAGTGCCGAGAATGTAATTGTACACTCAAGTAATATCGGAATAGCGCAACTTGCACAAAAACTTGACGCTGTTGAATATAGCCAAGGATTACTACAGTTTGGATTTTCTAAAAAAAGCGGGGTTGATCTTAGCTTTGAAAATGGTGGATCAATTCCAGCGGTCAATCAACTAAGAGATGAGATATACAAGGCTACAACTTCATATGGATACGGTATGAAAGCAAATGCGATGCAGTTGATGAAGGCGTATAACGTATTTAATAATATGGGTATTTCTAATACTCCTAGAATAGTTGATTATTTAGAAGATTCTAGAGGTAAACGTTATGAAATATCAGGATCAGAAAATAGACGTGTCCTTTCTGCAACAACAGCAGAAAAGTTGAAACGTGTTCTTATAAAAACGGTTAAAGAGGGGACGGGTATTGCTGCAAAGAGTGAGGGATTAGTGGTCGGTGGAAAAACAGGAACCGCACAGATTGCAAAAGATGGTCGCTATACACATACTTATAACACCTCTTTTTACGGTTTTGCAAATGACAATCTTCACCATTACACGATAGGAGTTACCGTGGTCGAGCCGAAAAAATACCATTTTGCATCACTCACCGCTGTGCCCGTATTTAAAAAGGCGGTGGAGATTTTAGTTGATCAAGAGTTTTTAAAGCCAAATATTGTCAATTAATCTAGTTGAACCTACTCTCGCAGCTACTAAAATAATCGTATTTTTCGGCTCAATTGTACTAATTTCCTGAAATGATCTATTTACGATAGCAATATATTCGGTATCTATCCCCTCTAGTATCTCTAACATCTTTTTCTTAATGCTTTTACTCTCTGTATGTGAAGCCTGAAAAAGTTGTGCAGCCTTTTTTAAAGAGCGTGAAATTTTAAGTGCTTGTATCTTCTCATCAGCACTTAAGTAAACATTTCTACTGCTTAGTGCAAGACCGCTATTCTCTCTTACCGTATCTACGGCGATAATGTTGACATTTAAAAAGTAGTTTTTGACCATCTGCTCTATAAGTACAAGTTGCTGTGCATCTTTTTTCCCAAAGTATGCACTGTTCGCACGTGTAAGGTTTAGAAGTTTCATAACTACTCGCAGAACTCCGTCAAAATGTCCGGGTCTACTGTGCCCTTCTAAAATATAACCTCTTATTGAAGGAGCATGGATAAGTGCTTCATCTGTAGAATAGAGTACATCTATCTCGGGCATAAAAAGTGCGTCAACGCCTAGAAGCTCACAAATCTTTTTATCTCCATCCTCTTTTCTTGGATATTTGTCAAGATCTTCTCCGGCTAAAAATTGTGTCGGATTTACAAAAATTGAGACTATCGTATGATTATTCTCTTTTACGGCACGTTTGATCAATGTACTATGCCCTTCATGCAAAGCACCCATTGTCGGCACAAAACCGACTGTTCCAGATAGAGTTGAACGCCACTCTTGTAACTCTTCAACTGTTTTAAATATTTTCATTATTTAAAAACCTCGTCTAAAAAATGTGCGTGATTATAGCAAAAACCGATAATATGTTATTATTCATTTTTAAATGGTCTTAAAGGTGCTTTTTATGTTCTTGAAAAAAGTTTTGCTCTTTGTATCTCCACTTTTATTCACTCCATTATTTTCCGTTGAGTACTCCAAGGCTGAAATGGATTTAATGTTTAATATGAGTTTAGAGGAGTTAATGAATATCAGAGTAACAACAGCGACAAAAACTTCTGAAAAACTCTCAAAAGCTCCTTCATCAATGACCGTATTTAAACAAGATCGCATTAATAATATGGGCATTGAGAATGTGTATGACCTGCTCAATTTTGTACCCGGTTTTCAAGTGACTAGGGATGTTGATATTATAGCCGAACCCTCTATACACACTAGGGGTGTAACCAGTCTTAACGGATATGTTTTGATAATGATTAACGGTTTTAGATACAATGAGGTCGCATGGTCAAGATCTACCATGCACAATAACTATATCCCGACTTCAAACGTCAAACGTGTAGAAATTATACGAGGTCCCGGCTCTGCACTCTATGGAAGTAATGCCTATCTAGGTATAATAAATATTATTACCGACGATAAGCAAAACAGTATCTCCTTGCAGAGCGGTTCATACAATAAACAGCATCTATCTGGAAATTTTTATAAGCCTTACTCATTTGATAGCTCCATTAGTGCTTCAATTGATTTTAATAAAGATGATGGAGAAGATTTTGCGCAAAATGGTGAAGATCCAAGTGAACACTTGAATTTAAGTACAAAATTTGTTCATAAAAACAGTTCATTACAACTCTACTATACACACCAAAAGTTGAGGGACTTTTTACAATTTAACTCAAGAGCAAGTAATCAAAACTGGTCAAAAAGCTCCACCTTTAAAGCGATGTTTAATCATGATATTGAGTTTTCAGATAGATTAAATTTAAATACTATGCTCTCATATAGCAGGTATGATATTGATGTTTTAGGACTATTTAGAGAGGCTGCAGCTAAAGAGGGTTCGGTTAAGTACGATCAGTATCTGCTTGATCTTAAAAAAGCCCCTAATCTACATGATATGTATATTGGACCCTACACGCAAAGCAGTAGTTATGATGCAGATATGAAGTTAGAATATAAAATAAGTGATAAACACCATCTCATCGGCGGGTTTGTTCTTAGAAGAGAGGGTGTTGATTATCAAGGGGCAAATACGAATTATATAGCACCTGATAGAAGTTTGATAGCACCAAAAGAGGCCTTTTATACAGGTGAAGTAAAAAAATTTAAAGAGATAGGACAGTTAGATAGCCAAGAGAAGTACATTAACATATATAGTCTTTATGCACAATATAGAGCTATTATAAGTGACAAACTAACTTCATTTCTGGGAGTACGTTATGATAACTACTCACTAGGAGGCAACAGTATCAATCCTAGAGCATCGTTGATTTACTCATATGATGATGATACAACTTTAAAACTGCTTTATGCAACTGCATTTAGGGCACCTACCAATAAAGAGCTATTTGCTAATTCACCTAGAAGTGTGGGCAATGAACAACTTGATCCTGAAAACGTTGCAACTACAGAACTTGTTTTTAGTAAAAAACTCAATAAGTCAACATTTGATATTACGTTGTTTCATAGCAGATTGGATGATATCATACGAGGTGACATAAAAAGTAGAACCGACAATAGATTTACAAATGAAAATTTCGGTGCACGTACGGTGGAAGGAGTTGAGGGGAGTTTGATGTACAGGATAAGTGATGAATTTCACTTATATGCAACTCATAGTCATATATTTTCTAAAATTGAGCCGCAAAATTATAAAGATATTAGTTCTTTAACAGTAAACTACGCGCAACCAAAATATAATGTTAACCTTAATGGAATATTTAGAAAACAGCAAGAGAATGTGCTAACAGGACAAGGTGATTATGCATTAGTGAATGCCCACCTAAAATATAATCTCTCTTCAAATGCAAATGTGACATTTTCGATTGATAATCTGTTTGATGAGCACTATCTGACATATGCTCCAAGACTTACGACACTAAATAATGCTGTTGTAAATAGAGGAAGAACATGGAGATTTGGTATAAAGAAAACTTGGTAAAAGCGAAATAAAATATGGATAACTATGAGTATACCGAACTGCATAAGAGGCTGCAAGAAAAACTAGAAAACATTGCACAAATTGTAAAACCTGATGATCTCTCTTCTCGTCTAAAAGAGATAGAACAGATGCAACAAAATGAAGAGTTTTGGAATAATGCGGATAATGCAGCGAAAATTCAGCAAGAAAAGACGGTAAAAGAGAGAAAACTTGAAAAATTTCAGTCTGCAAATGAAAGCGTCAATGATGCTAAAGAGTTGTATGAGATAGCCGTTGAAGAAGAGGATGCTGAGACGATAGAGAGCCTTTTTGAAGAAGCACCGAGTTTAGAAGAGCTTGTCAAGCAGATGGAAATCGAGGTCATGCTAAGCGGTGAGAATGATGAAAACAATGCCATTCTCTCTATTCACCCGGGTGCTGGAGGAACTGAATCTCAAGATTGGGCGCATATGCTCTTTCGCATGTATTCACGCTGGGCGGAAAGACGCGGTTTTAAAGCAGAAATCTTGGATTTTCAAGATGGAGATGAAGCAGGGATCAAAGATGCGTCAATGCTCATTAAGGGGCTTAATGCTTATGGATATCTAAAAGTTGAAAACGGTATTCACAGGCTTGTTCGTATCTCCCCTTTTGATTCAAATGCTAAAAGGCATACCTCATTTGCCTCAGTTATGGTTTCACCCGAAGTTGATGATGATATCGATATAGAGTTTGAAGATAAAGATATTCGGATAGATACCTATAGGGCAAGCGGCGCAGGCGGGCAGCATGTCAATAAAACAGAGAGTGCTATACGCATAACCCATATTGAAACCGGAATAGTCGTACAGTGCCAAAATGATAGAAGTCAGCATAAAAATAAAGCGACAGCTATGAAGATGCTAAAAAGTAGATTGTATGAGTTGGAGCTTGAAAAACAAAAAGCTGAACAAGACGGCATAGAAAAGAGTGAAATAGGCTGGGGACATCAAATCCGCTCTTATGTTATGCAGCCCTATCAGCAGGTAAAAGATACAAGAAGTAACCAAGCCTATTCACAGGTGAATGCAATACTTGACGGTGATATTGATAAAATGATCGAGGATGTACTTATTTCGCAGAAATAGTACATCCAAACTCACATTTGAATTTTATTTATTCTCAATCGTAATTTTTTCATCTCTAAAGGACTTTACATCAAAAGTTTTAATCTTTTTTGAAATTCTAAATACCATAAGATAACTTACTATTGTATCAAGGCAAATAATACTTTTATATGTCGTACCTGATATAGAATCAGTTCTATATCTGTACAAATAATTTGCATTTATCCCATATATATTGTCTTCAAAATTTATATCTATGTGATAATCACAAATTGAACCTTCATGCATAACATTTAAAAAGATATTATTTTTTTCAAAATTAATATTCTTTTTTTCCAAAATAGAAGTCCATTTCATTACTACTTTTTCAGTTAAAGTACCTTTGTATACTCCTTGTATAGAGGAGTTTAACTCATCAATAATGGTTTGAAATGTTTCTTGTGAGGTAATAATATTTTTTCCCGTATATGAAAACGTTTCTAAAAAACTTGTACGCCCAACCAATATAGGTTCAATCTCTTCATATAAGTTCACGCTACAATTATCATCTGATAAACCGTTTACCCAAAAACCATCCCCTTTTTTTATTCCTCTATCGGCTAGATCATTACCGGATGTACTGGGAGTATAATTAAATTTATACTCTATCCACTCATTGTTTTTATATGTAAAAATGGAGTTTACACATCTGTTTTGAAAAATGCTCATCATATTAATCGGCTCAACTGCACCTAGGAGTTGCCACCCAGATTTAATTTTCATCTCATATGCGCTGAGAGGCATATGAAAAAGTAGAAGCACAATTATTAGTTTCAAGTTGATTTTTATCAGCAATATTATCTCTACTTAACTCTATTTATTTTCAATCGTAATTTTTTCATCTCTAAAGGACTTTACATCAAAAGTTTTAATCTGCTTGGAGATCCTAAATACCATAAGATAATTCACACTACTATCAGCACAATAAAAAGTTTCATAACCTGAATCAAGTGTATAAACATAATCTGTATATATGTGATTAGTATCAATACTGAAAATATCATTGTTTAGATTAATAGCCGTTTGATATTGACAAATAGATGTTTGATAAAGAATATTTAAAAAGATATTATTTTTTTCAAAATTTATATTTGATTTTTCTAAAACAGAACTCCAACTATTCCCGTATCCAGGTACGTTCTTAAACTCATCTATAAGTGACTGAAATGATTCTTTGGAAGTAATAATATTTTGTCCTGAATATGAAAGTAAGCCCGATCTTGTATCTCGAACAACCAATATAGGTTCTATCTCCTCAAATAAGTTTACGCTACAATTATCATCTGATGCACCGTTTATCCAAAATCCTTCACCTTTATTAATCGTATCAATGATATTGATGTCATATACACTGTATTTACCGTTCCTAAAACTGTACTCTGACCATTCGTTGTTTTTATAGGTAAAAATAGAATTTACACATCTTTCTTCAAAAATAGTAAGCATATTTATCGGCTCAACTGCACCTAGGAGTTGCCACCCAGATTTTATTTCCATCTCATATGCACTGAGAGGCATATGAGAGAGTAAAAAAATAACGATAAGTATTTTTTTCATGTAATTTCCAATTGACTGACACACATATTTTTAAAGTATTAAGTAAATCATACTTATAAATATATTAATTAAAGATAAAAATAATAATAAATAAATAATTGTAAGATTATTTCGCTGAAATAGTATTTTCCTCTTTTTTTGAAAAAAAGCTAATTAGCAGTGCTATAGTACCGACTACTATAACAATGATGAGTAGAATTCTATTTTGTTCATCCTTCTTTTCCATATAGCTACTCATAAGAGATTTTGGATTGCTTTTTTGGATATTACTTGAAGATGAACCTCCAAGCAGACCCTTTGCCTTCATCCTTTCAATACTTTTGTTTGCTTTGGCATTCTCTTTAGAAATTGCAGATGAAGAGTTACTCCAGTAGAGTGAAAGTAGGGCACCAGATATCATTAGTATCCCAAATATTGCTAAAATAGATCGTTTATGTTTTGAATAAAATTTATAAATTGTTTCCATGATGTTACCCTTAACACTCTTCTTTTCTATTTTTTGCTTCGTATATAGATAATCGGATATTTTATCTAATTATTTATAGAAAAGCGTAAGATTAAAATATAATATTTTATAACAAAATATAAAAAATGGAATAAAGATTGCTTACTTTTATCTAATTTAGTAGAGGAGGATAAATGGAAGTCACAACACTACTTTATAATGAGTTTAGAAAGCTTCGTCCACAAGAGACTACGGATCCTAACTGGTTTCAAAAGATGTTTAAAACACTCTCTGCTAAAAAATATGATGAGTGTATAAGGTATATTCACCTTTTTGAAGAAAACAATATGATAGAACTCTCAACAGAGGGTGGATTTTTAGTTTATAAGAGAATCTCAAAACAGGAGAATTATGAATCGCAAGTAAAGGATATGCTAAATCTAAAATAGCACTAATTTGCGATTCATTCAAGCTAGCGGAGGATTGCTCGTTTGTAACACACCCACTATAAACTCAAGATCTAAAGCGACTTGATCTATTTTTATAAGCTCTGTTTACTATCCGATAACGTTTAAGGATGAGCCAATCCCAGTTACTTGAGCTGCTTGCTGTTGACGTTGCGCTTGCTCGTTCTCTTGTGCTTTTTGCTGATTATTTTGCGCAGCTTGTGCATTTATTTGTTGCGTATTTTGACTACGCTCTTGTGATTCACCAGCCTGATAAGATGATCTTTGTGCGTATGTATTTAAGTTTCCAACTTCCATGTCGTATCCTTTCACCACTAACTATTGAACATTCTAGCAAATATGAGCTTTAAAAAAGATATAGTGTAGCTATATAACATTTTTATTTAAGTTTTCTATCTCACCATTTGTCTGTTTTGAATTTTTTACTAGTCTTTGGGCTAGAAAACTTTTTAGCTGTCTTAAAACCGATTGGCTCTGTTCACTAAGTTTATAGTAGTGAAGCGTACGTTTTGCAAGCGGTGGTATCTCATTTTGAAAACCCCAACTCTCAATTACGGCAATTGGTTGTTCAAGTATTAGTGAGAGCTCTTTTTTAGTGAGATTTGTCTCTTTCATCCATTGCGCAAGAACATTTACTGGATTCTCTTCAAGATATTTTTGTTTGAGCCATGCCGATATTTCACTTAGAGGCATATTCCATCTATTTTGAGCAAGTTTTACAAGTTTTTCATGCATAAACTGCGTTTTGTAGCGTTTTGCATTCTTTACGGATGTAGCTTGAGCAAGCATAGCAACAGAGAGTTGCATTGGGGCTGTTCCGTTATATCCCCAATCAAAGCCGTCACGCGTTAGGTTAAATATATCAAATCTAGGATCAAGCTCTCTATCGTTAAAATAGACAACTTTACTTCCATCTTCATTAATAAAACCCTTAAACAGGCCTGTTGGTTCCATTGACTCAGTCTCCATAAATTTTTGGAGACCGAAGCAATATCTATTCCATTGCTTATCTAATGTATAAGATTTAGTAGTTCCAAAGTTGAAAGTCGTACCATAGTTTTGCAGCATCAGGATGGCCGCGATCAAGCGCTTTCTTACACCAATATTTAGCTTTTTTCAAATTTTTTGGAGTTCCTTTTGCGTAGGCATAGAGATGACATGTTACAATCTGCTCTTCATAACCTCCCGCACGAGCTGCTTTTAGGTAGCATCTATATGATTCTTCATCCGTTAAAAAACCGCTGGCTCTATTGCCTGGAGTACACGGGTGTTTTTTATCTAACGTAACGTTTGAACCCATACCGCTTTTATTTACATACCACTGAATTGCATTGTCAATATTTTTTACACGTCCGTCACCTGCAGACAAGGTAGTTACGAAAGCAATCATAACTGCAATGAAAACTCTATACATTTGCATCTCCATATTTTATTTTAAAATCTTATTATACCTTAGCTATAATGGGAAAAAATTAAAAAGTAACAAAAATGATAAAATATGCCACTACGTTTGGATCTTCTACCATCACTGAGAATGAAATTGAATATCTAGAAGGAGTTGCAATAGGAAAAGCACTGTCAAAAAAGGGTTATGTTGTTAAATGCGGAGGTTATCAAGGTCTCATGGAAGCTGTAAGCAGGGGTGTTTATGAAGTAGGAGGCGAGTGTATAGGTATGACGTTAGAGAGATTTGAAAAAATACGACCTGAAAATCCCTATCTTACAAAAAAAATCAGACATGCTTCGATCTTTGAGAGATTACAAAGCTTGATAGAGGGTTCAGAACTTTTTATCGTTCAAAAAGGCTCACTGGGAACTATAAATGAAGCTATAATGGTTTGGACGTTGCTCTATGCCGATATTTTAAGTAAGAAGAGCAGACTCTGTTTTATCGGAAAAGAGTGGAAAAGCTATGTAAACCCTGAAAATATTCCGGTTGATAAGAAGCTTTTTGATTTGTTGGAGTTTTATGAGGATGAAAAAGAGTTTTTGAAAACTCTTTGATGTGTTATGACTCGTTAGCGTAACCTTCGATAACCTTGCCCCACATCATTTTGTACTTGCGTTTCATGAAAATTGCCTCTTCTTGGCAAAGTTTAAGCTGTTCAGTAAGTGTCTCTATCGTTTTTCTATCTTCATCATAGAGTTCTTGCATTGAGTAAAGAGCCTCTTTCATAAAGGCATTTTCATCTTTTAGAACCGATATAGTCTCATCTTTTGAATCAATCACCTTTTCATGAAGATTCATAATTGTACCTATTGTTTTTTCAACAAACTGTGTACCTACAAGATGATTTTCATTTCTAGTTTCGTTTTGATCTTTTGAGTTAAAACCGTTTTCTATAACGATATCGGGGGTGAGGACATTAGAAGCTGAGCTACTTCTTACATATAAAGTACCGTTCTCTTCATAGGTTTCGGCACTCCCCTCTTTTATCATGTGGTAAACATCTACTTCATCGATATTTAGAGCCTTAGCAAACTCTTCGACGCTTATCCAGTTACCTTCCATATGTAGTCCTCTATTTTAAATTTATGAGTAGGAGATTAAATTTTCCTAAATATCTAGACGCTTTTCAATCTCCATTGAGTCCATCTCAACCTTTTTAGCCTTTGCAACGCGATCCTCTTGCAATTTTATACGCAGTTCATCATCACTGAGTGCTAAAATCTGCATAGCTAAATATGCACTGTTAATTGCTCCCGCTTTTCCAATAGCTACGGTAGCAACAGGCATTCCAGCCGGCATCTGAACCGTTGAAAGCAGTGAATCAATACCGCTGAGGGCACTTGCACTCATGGGCACTCCGATAATAGGTCGAGTAGTTTTAGAAGCTAATACACCTGCTAAGTGTGCTGCCATTCCTGCAGCTGCTATAAAAACTTGTGCTCCTTTTTCCTCAGCACTCTCAATATACTCTTTTGTTCTCTCAGGACTTCTTAGAGCACTAGAAATTAACATTTCATATTGGACACCAAACTGCTCTAATGTTTTCGCACAATTTTGCATTATCTCATAGTCGGTACTGCTACCTATAACTATAGAAACAAATTTCACTTTCGCTCCTCTTTTTCAATTGCCGTCGTTCAAATATTTTTGGGCAAAAAATTTCTTTTTATAAACTTTTAAATTCACTACTAACATATCAAACATTTATCATCATAGTCGCATTACTATTAAACAAGATTATAAAATTTTATGCATGAATTGTAGCATAAACTACGTTTTTATAGCTTCACCGGCTTCACTTTCAGGAACTTTGATTCTGAAAAATGTGAATTGAGGTAACTTTGCAGGTAGTTGTATCGGAGTTGTATTACCGCTATGTATGGCTTCGTACTCTTTTCCTGCATCTGAAAGAAGCTTTTTGAAGATAATTACATAACCGTCACTATCTCTGGCAATAGTACCGATCTCATTATCAACTAACGGGATATCTGCATCAAGTGGTGCAATAATTTCCATTTTATCATTTGGTTTAGTGGTAAAACGGCATAAGAAATGTGTTCCCTCTTCATTGACAATTGCGGTAACTTGGTGTGTTCCCATTAGCATTGCAGCGTCTTGATTTTGTGTATCATTTCTCTCAAAAGGACGGTGAATAAGATAGGCATCGGTAAAGCCGCGATTTTGTGTTGATGCAAGCTCTTTTTGATAAGTTTCCGGGTACTGCTCACCTTTTTTATAGTCACGCAGTGCCATAGAGTAGGTTCTTGCCGTTATTGCCGTGTAATATGGACTTTTCGTACGTCCCTCTATTTTAATTGAATCAACCACGCCGCTATCCATAATCTCTTTTATATGTGAAGCGAGGTTTAAATCTTTTGCATTCATGATATAGGTACCCACTTCAGGTTGCTCTTCAAGCTTGAAAAGTGTCCCTGTATCTTCATTTTCTGCATAAAGCGTGTAAGGAAATCTGCAATCATTTGCACAACTTCCGCGATTTGGAACACGACCGCTTTGTACGGCACTGATTAAACAGCGTCCGCTAAATGCAAAACACATAGAACCGTGAACAAAAGCTTCTACTTCAAGTTGCGGAATCTCATCTTTGATCGCTTTAAGATCTTTTAGAGAGATTTCACGTGCTGTTATAATCCTTGAGGCACCCATGTCATAATAGACCTGTGCATCAAGTACATTCATAACGTTTGCTTGCGTAGAGAGGTGCATCGGCATATCGGGAGCTATCTTTTTCGCTAAATTAAGTACACCCGGAGTTGCGACGATAAAGGCGTCAGGTTGTAGATCAGCCATAGCTTCGATGTGATTCTTTAAAAGTTTAAGTTGAGAGCTGAAGGGAAAACCATTAATGGTTACATACACTTTTTTGTTGCGCTCATGTGCGTATGCAATACCCTCTGCAAAGCTCTCCATTGTAAACTCTTTACCTGAACGAATTCTAAGAGAGAAGTGACTGACACCGCCGTAAACGGCGTCGGCACCATAGTCTAAGGCAATTTTCAATTTTTGCAGATTTCCTGCCGGAGAGAGAAGTTCTATAAAGTTTTCCTAACCACCAAATGATGCCAAAAGAGCTTCAATGTCATCATTACTGACAACATCTTCATTATGGGTATCCCCTGCAATATGTTTTGCAGAGCTTACACGTTTTGAATCATCCATTTTCCCTGCAAAGAGGTTATTCATATATGTTGAAAGGGCACGCATAACATTGATAACACGCTCGATTTTTTGTCTGTGGATATCTTGATACTGCATAATATCCATAACCGTCATAATCTGATCTTGATTGTTTTGTAGCATCTCTATGTGAGAATCTACCATCTCTTTAGCTTCACTATTTGCGCCAAGCATTTGTGAGAATGTATGCACTTGAGGGAAACGCTCAGAAAGTTTTGTTAAATTTTCAATATTTTGTGCAAAAACTTCAGAAATATTTCTAACACTCTCTTCTGCATCCATTGCATCATTATTTAAGGCTTCAATAATATCAAAAATTTCAGATGCTTTCTCTTCTGATTCTTTTGTTACGTCATCAAGCTGATGAACCATCTTATTATCATCGGTCGGCGGTGGTGGTGGCCATGAATGGTCCGCACGTACGCGATAATTCTCCTCCGTAACTTCGTCATCTGGATTTTTTACAGCCTCAGAAGTATCTCCTACGTCATCACTTGTCATTTCATCAATAGCATCCATGTCCGCGTCACCGCTCATGAGTGCATCAAGTTCTTCTTGGGTCATCGCTTTATGCCTTCAATTTAACGAAAATACCAAAATTATAGTCAAACTAATATATAATTTCTTTTAAAAAGAGTTAAAAGTAATGATTTTTGCAGATTTACATAATCATACCTATCTTTGTAATCATGCAACGGGTAGTGTGGATGAGTATATTCAAAAGGCAATTTCTCAGGGAATTAGGGTATTTGGATTTTCAGATCACGCACCAATGAATTTCGATCAAAAATATCGTATGAATTTTGAACAGATGAATCTTTATGAAGAGATGGTTCTAAGTGCAAAGAAAAAATATAGCGATAAGATCAGTGTACGTTTAGGTTATGAAGTGGATTATCTAGAGGGTTATATAGACAATAGAGTATTAGATAGAGATGTTGATTATCTCATCGGATCGGTGCACTTTATAGATAAATGGGGGTTTGATAATCCTGAATTCATCGGTAAATATGACAATATGGATATTGATGATATATGGCATAAATATTTTGATGCGATTACCAAAATGGCACAATCAAAACTATTTGATATAGTGGGTCATTTTGATTTAATTAAAGTTTTTAAATTTTTCCCGACTCAAGATATAAAAACAATAGCATCCAGTGCTTTAGATGCTATAGCAGAAGCAAATATGGCTATCGAGATTAACGGTGCAGGACTGAGAAAACCCGTTAAAGAGGCATACCCTTCGCTTTTACTACTAAGAGAGGCAAAAAAAAGAGCTATTCCTATAACGTTTGGCAGCGATGCACACGCGGTTGAGCAGATAGGGCTTTTTTCAAAAGATATGGTTGCATTGGCTGTGGAAGCAGGTTATAAAAGTAGTGTAACTTTTGAGAAAAGAAAACAAAAAGTGCTTAAATTTTAAGCAATAACTTATATTATAAATTTAGTTACTTTAGATAAACTGTCAGTTCAAATAATACTATTACCATAAGGAATTACGAATGACAGCAAAAGAATTCTTTGACAAATGTAAAGAGAATGAGATCGAGTTTATCGATTTTAGATTTACTGATATCCCGGGTGTTTGGCACCATGTTAGTTATACTATAGAGTCAGTAGATGAGGGAATGTTAGAGGGTGGATTACCGTTTGACGGTAGTTCTGTTGTAGCATGGCAGCCGATTAATAAATCAGATATGATCTTAAAACCTGATCTTCCGACAGCATTTGTTGATCCTTTTACTGCAGATCCTACAATGGTAGTTTTCTGTGATGTTTATGATATCTATGAAAATGAGATGTATGCTAAATGTCCTCGTTCAATCGCTAAAAAAGCTCTTGAATACCTAAATGAATCAGGAATAGGCGATACTGCATACTTTGGTCCTGAAAATGAATTCTTTGTTTTTGATCATGTAACAATCCGTGATGAGATTAATGCACAATCTTATGAAGTTGATACGGAAGAGGGTGTGTGGAACATGTCTTCAGGTTATCAAGAGAGTTATAACACTGGTCACCGCCCTGGAACAAAAGGTGGTTATTTCCCGGTTTCTCCAGTAGATTCAATGGTAGATCTACGTGCTGAGATGGTTAAAGTTATGAAAGAGGTTGGTCTTGAGATTTTCGTTGTTCACCACGAAGTTGCACAAGGTCAAGGTGAGATCGGTGTACGTTTTGGAACACTTGTTGAAGCTGCCGATAACGTACAAAAAGTAAAATATGTTGTTAAAAACGTTGCACACCTAAACGGTAAAACTGCAACATTCATGCCAAAACCACTTTATGGAGATAACGGTAACGGTATGCACGTACACTCTTCAATCTGGAAAGACGGTAAAAACATGTTTGCAGGTGACGGTTATGCAGGTCTTAGTGAGACTGCACTTCACTATGTTGGTGGTGTATTTAAGCATGCACACGCTATTGCATCATTTACAAACGCTTCAACTAACTCATATAAAAGATTAATTCCAGGATTTGAAGCTCCTTCAATTCTTACATATTCTGCACAAAACCGTTCAGCATCTTGTCGTATTCCTTACGGTGCAGGTGAAAAAGCGAAACGTGTTGAATTTAGATTTCCTGACAGTTCAGCAAACCCATACTTAGCATTCAGTGCTATTCTTTTAGCTGGAATCGACGGTATTAAAAACAAAATTGATCCGGGTGAAAATATGAATGAAGATCTATTTGAATTGACTCTAGATGAGATTCGCGATAGAGGAATTAGACAAATGCCTCACACGTTACGTGAAGGTCTAGAAGCACTTGTAAGAGATAATGACTTCTTAAAAGGTGTAATGACAGATGAGTTCCTAGAGACTTATCGTCACCATAAATTTGATGCTCAGGTTATTCCTGACGAGTCACGTCCGACTGCGTACGAATTTAAAGCTACTTACTCTTGCTAGTAAATCTTTGAGCCTTAGGGCTCAAAGTAAATTTCAAAATTAATATCTTAATTAACTGCTAGGTTTAGTGCACTAAAGAGTGCTTTGATAGATGCCATCGTAATATCGGTATCTTTTCCGACACCAAATTGTGTATTAAAATCAGGTGTTTGAATTTGAATATATGCTACCGCTTCAGCGTCCGAGTGTTCACCTCGTGAGTGTTCAGTATAGCTTAAAACCGTAAAGTCTCTGTCTATAGCCTGTTTGATAGCACTTACACAAGCATTGATCGGACCGTTTCCGTGTGCCTCAACGCTCTTGTCTTCACCGTTGATCTTAAAATCTAAAATGATATCTATACTCTTTTGACGGCGTGAACCGCTTTTTATAGAAAAATCTACGAGTTCAAGATAGCTTTTCGGTTCACAATAGTGCTCTTCAAAAATAGTTACAATAGTATCTTTATCAATTTCAACACCTGTTTTATCAGTATGGCTCTGTACAAGTCTACCCACTTCAGGATACATCGTTTTTGGTAGATGATATCCATATGAATCATCAAGGATATAAGCTACTCCACCTTTACCCGACTGTGAATTGATACGGATTATATCCTCATAGGTACGACCTACGTCACTTGGGTCAATCGGAAGGTAGGGAACCTCCCACTTCGAATTTTCACCTTGTACTCTTTGGTAAGCGAGCCCTTTATTTATCGCATCTTGGTGTGAACCGGAAAACGCCGTATATACAAGCTCTCCGACATATGGGTGTCGTGGGTGTGTCTGCATATTGGTTACTTTTTCAACCGTATCAACAATCTCATTTACGTTGCTAAAGTTTAGTTTTGGATCAACACCTTGTGAAGCCAAATTAAGAGCCAACGTGATGATATCAACATTACCCGTACGCTCTCCATTGGAAAGTAGTGTTCCCTCAACCCTTTGAGCACCTGCAAGTTGAGCAAGTTCACTCGCAGCAATACTTGTGCCCCTATCGTTGTGCGTATGTGCGCTGATGATTACATGCTCTCTTCGCTTTAATGAACGCGACATCCACTCAATTTGATCAGCATAAACATTCGGTGTCGCCATCTCTACAGTTGAAGGAAGATTGATAATAACAGGATTTTGCTCATCTGCTCCCCATGCTTCAATTACCTCATTACATATGTCTCTTGCAAACTCAAGCTCGGTTCCGGTAAAACTCTCCGGTGAGTATTCAAGTAAAATCTTACTTTCAGTCGTTGCTAGCTGCTCCTTTATCCACGCAACCCCTTGCAACGCCAAAGCGATGATCTCATCTTTCTCTTTTTGAAATACGATCTTTCTTTGTGCGATTGATGTTGAATTGTAAAGATGAACTATAGCTCTTTTGACACCCTTTAACGATTCAAACGTCTTTTCAATCAAATGTTTTCTAGCCTGTACTAAAACCTGGATTGTTACATCATCTGGTATCAAATCATCTTCGATCAATTTACGTAAAAAATCAAATTCAACTTGTGAAGCTGAAGGAAAGCCAATCTCAATCTCTTTGAAACCGATTTTTACCAACAACTTAAAGAGCTCGAGTTTATGCTCAAGATTCATAGGAGTAATGAGTGCTTGGTTTCCGTCTCTTAAATCTACGCTACACCAAACGGGTGCTTGCTCAATTGTGCGAGAAGGCCAGATTCTATCTGGCAAGTCCACTTGCGGAAAAGGACGATATTTTTTTATCGCTTGCTGTTCCATGATTTACTCCTTTAAAAAAATTGTCGCGATTATACTATAAATTTATGAATCTCAGCCAATTTCGACTTTAGATTGTTTTTTTAATTAGTAACTTTCTAGGGAGGGTAACTCTACATCAAAGCCTTGATAGGTTTGCTAAACTCTTTGGGAAGAGGATATCTCTTTCCGGTTAGAAAATGAGCAACCATTACATCCATCCAGTAACGGTTTGCTCCAATTTCACTTATCTCTAAGAAGAAACCCTCATCATTTTCGACAAATTGATACTTTTTTAGTTCTACTCTTAAAGGTTGCAGTTCTCCCTTTAGCATAAGCTCTAAACTCATTGCTTTATTGGTTGAGTCAATCTTTATAGAGATAATTTGTCCGTAAGGTTTAATGAATGGATTGATTGCAGCTTTAAACAGAGCAGCATTGGTTGTATCTTTACTTTGGATTATTGCAGTCTTTGCAGTGGATTTCATAGAATCCATTGCAAGGTTTGTAAGTTTAGAAAGAAAAGTTTCTGCCATTGTTACGCTCTATAAAATTTGTATGTAAGTATACCCTAACTCCACTCTATAACGGTAATTTCAGAGCGTGAGCCCAGTCTCATTTTTGGACCCCAAAAGCCTATGCCGCTATTAACGTATATATGTCTGTTGTTATTTAAACTATGCAAACCCTTTAGATAGGGTTGTACAATTGATACCAAAAAGCCAAATGGCCAAATCTGTCCGCCGTGGGTATGACCGCTTAAAATTAGTGAAGGTTCAAATCCCTTCAGCTCATATAGAAAACGGGGTTGATGTGCAAGAAGAAGAGTCGGTCGGTTTTTAGGGACATCTTTCATCGCTTTATCTATATCGGGTTCGTATGCGCCGTATCTATTTCCAAATATATCATTAACTCCGCATAAATAAAAATCTCCTATATGAACTGAGCTGTTATCTAAGATATGAATTCCTAGAGTTTGTAAATGCTTCAATGTTTTTTCAATACCGTGAAAATATTCATGATTACCAGCAACATAATAGGTGCCGTATCTACTGCTGATATTTTTTAGCTCATCAACGGCCTTTGAAACTCTCTCAATCGGTGCATCGATTAAATCACCGGTTATGACGACAATATCTGCTTTTTGCTCATTTATCATCTCTACACTCTTCTTTACAAACTCTTTATCAATGAGCCCTCCAATGTGCATATCACTTATTTGAACAATTCTATAGGGTTCTGAAAATCTATTTTGTAGTACGGGCACATTGTTGATGATAGGCATTTTTGCACCTTCAGCCACTCCTGTTCCGATGTAGAGTGCACCGAGTGAGAGGAAACCTACATCACCTCCTTTTTTAAGAAACTCTCTTTTACTTTGCTCGAAGGGGATTTTATGAAAGATATTCATAATTTCGTAGAGAAGAATAGAGATGAGTATGGTAAATCCAATTCCGATTGATAGAGAAAAGAGAAAGTAGAGGCTGTCTGGTACATCCAGAAAATAGCGAGAGAGCAGGTATCCTAAAATACTGATGTAGTTAAAAATTAAGAGAAAAAGAAAAAACTTTTTCATACTTTTTGAAATGTGTAGTTTTTTTACAACCCTTTTATATCCAAGCAGGTGAATGAGTGCAAAGATAATTGACATAATTAAAGGGAAAATAATTTTTATCATCTGTTATTATATCTTTATTTTTTTGAATTTTATTTTTTGATTTTATATCAATTGTGGAACGACTATTGCATACAAATATAATAAATTTATATATAAGGAAACCCATGAAATCTTTCGAAAAGTACTCAGAAGAAGAGGCGTTTAACAAGTGTGTGTTGTATAAAAGCTTAACCGGCAGAGATCCTTTAAAAGAGGAATTGGTGGAGTTTTTAAACAGCGAGTACAATGATTACATAATCAATGAGGTAAACGGCAGAACTCAAAGCGAGTTATATACGCAGATGTAAGACGGGCATGCAAATGCCTGTTATTGCGTATATAATCATAAAACTAAATTTCTAAATAACTCTCTGTTTTTATCTCATCAAATGAACTCTCGATTATGTTCATTAGAAGAGCTGCATCTATACTGGAATGTCTAACCCTCATTGCTTTGAATAATGAATTTTTTGACTTAACCGTAGTATCGCATCCCGAAAGTAGTAACAGAGAATCTACTTGATTTCTAATTTTTGCTTTTGACATTTTTAGTCTCCATTTTGATAATTAATATCAAATAATAGAGTTAAAGCCCTTAAAATTTGATTAAATTGATAATCATTATTAATTATCTGCAGATAAGAAAGATCACCTACATAGCTATTTCATTTTCAAAGGATGAAGTTTCACGCTCAACTCTTTTTAGATTGATAACTCTTCTATATTTGAGCTCTATAGTTTTTGTCTTGACGTTTAATGTTTTTATCTCTCTTTGATTAAGCATAAAAAGGTCACCGACACCTAAGTCGTAACGTTTTTTTTCGATACTCTCTATCTCTAAGAGCATTTGTAACTGCCTGTAAGAGGTCTGTAAGTTCTTTTCAAGAGTCGCTTTTTCTAAAAGAAGGTTTTGCAGCACAGTTTTTATTTTGTGCTCTTTTAAAAGAATCTTCTGTTTTATCAAATCTTGATGTTTTAGAATCTCTTGTGATTTTGCTTCATATTTTGTTTGATAGAGCGGAAAATTAAGATTGAGTTTTACTTTGTAACCATCTTTATAAAGAGGGTCATACACACCGTACAGATCAAGATCAATTTTTGGATACTGAAGCAGTCTGTTATATTTTTTATCCAAGTGTAGTGCTTTATTGAAATTTTTTAAGATTTTTATCTCATCTCTTTTTGCAAGAGAGCTCTCTATAACTTTCTTGGCATCATACTCTTTAAATTCAATATCAGGAATTTTTGGCAGAGTATATTTTTCTTTAAAACTTTTAAAGTCCAAGTTCATCAGGAAACAGAGATTTTTTAGATTTATTTCAAAACTGTTTTTTGTCTCTTCAAGTCTTTGTTCAATTGCCAATCTTTGCTCATTGGCATCTAAAAGTTCTATTTTTGCCAAAACCCCCTTTTCAACTCTTTTAGCGATAAATTTTTCTCTGGTTTTCACTCTTTGAAAAAGTTCGCTGTGCAGTTCTAAAAGTTCGTTAAAATAGAGTGTTTTGTAATACTGCTCATATAAAGAGAGCTGTAAGTCCAGCAATTTTTTAGAACTTTGCATTTTTGTCTGTTCGTAGCTATATTGTGATTGTTGCAAAGAGTATGTATTTTTATCAATGCTGTTGATAACTTCTAGTATAGGAACTTTTAGGTTTGTTATAAACTCACCGTCACCGCTAGTTTTAATATTGTTGTACTCTTGAACTCCTTTTGCATATCTATATCCAGTACTCATTTTAAGCGTGTTTTGAAAAGATTTTGTAAAATAAAAATCTTCATACTCCGCATCGCTATTTGGATACTGTTTTTTTTCATAATTTGCGTTGAGGTTAAGATCAAATGCCCCTTTAGCAAAATCTACTTTTTTTTGAGCGATGCTATTTTTACCTATCACTGCATAGACGTTAGGGTTGTCTGTGCTGAAATATTTTAGAAGCTCTTTTTCGTCTAAAACTTGTGCATAAAGGCTAGTGTAGAGAAAAAAAAATGATTTAATAATTTTGTTCATGATACTCTAGTCCGCCTGAGGGCATATTAGGAGGCATTGCGTTAATATATCTCCAAATTTGATACCAAATTGAAACTGTCTCAAGTCGTATCCAGGCAACTGCTTTTGTTCCTAGTTTTAAAACATTTTCATCCGGCCACGGTTCATCTTTTGTTTCAAAAACATGCAAATAGTAGGCGCCCTCTTCATGTGTGAGCGGTTCTACGCTTTTTACGTATCCGCCGAATGTACCGTAAGAAATTGTAGGCCAGCCGCTAATTTGCATTGCCGGCCATCCGTAAAACATAATTCGCACAGGTAAATTCTCTTTAATAAGCGGCATATTAAAATCAGAAACTTTCAAAAGAATAGATCTTTGGGAGACTTTTGGTGCAAAGTGGATGAGTTTATCTCCCTCTTTTAAGAGTTTGTTTATATCATTTTGCAAAATTCTCACGACTATCCCATCTTTTGGAGCTTTAATGACTCTACTGCTGTAGCTTTCACTTTTGCTTTTAAGAGATACGATAGAGGTATTGATATTTTTTAGAGAAACTTTTGTTTGTAGCAGATTTCTCTCTAATTGACCGATTGAATTTTCACTTTTATTTGAAAACTTTAGTTTCTCATCATCAAGGATGTGGTAGTTTTTCTCCTCTATAGATATATCAATACCGTTCTTTTCATACATCATTTTTGATCGAAGATATTCATTTTTGGCTTTTTCATAACTGCGAAGAGATTCAATACCGATATCTTTTAAAGATTCCATCCTCTTGTATTGATTTTCTTGGATAATAAAATCTTTTTTCATTGCCTCATTTTGTAGGTGCAGACTCTCTATTTTTTGTTTAGATTGCTCAAGTTTTGTATCATAAATTTTTAAACCGTTTTGATAATAGAGTTTAAGAGATACTATTTGTGACTTTACTATCTCAATTTGCTCTTGAGTACTGATCTGTTGTTTGAGCAGTAACTGCTCTTGTTCTACAAACCTTTGGGAGAGATTTTGATCTTTATCTACAATTTGACAAAGTGGTTGCCCCTTCTTTACAAACTCGTTCTCTTGGACAAAATATTTTTCTACAAATCCGTTCACTGTTGATAAGATGGCATAATCACGTTGTGAAGGATCGTAGGCAATGAGCTTTCCATAGCCAGTGACAGTCTGTTGCCAAGGCAAAAAAAGCATTGCTAAAATGGCTAAAAAAATCAAAAAAGTAAACAGTGTGATCTTTTTAATGAGACTATGTATCTCTAAATCTTGAACGGATTTAAATTGATAGTTATTCATGGTGAACATTTTCCAAAGATTTTGACAATTTTTCTATTTTATATATACCTTCAACCATGTCATAAATATAATCGATCTGCTTAATAAACGCGCGTATTGCATAGACTATTGAGATGATAATAACTTCTGCAGCAACAAACTCACCTACTGGAAGCGTCCCATTTATAACAAGAAGCCCGCCGAGTATAAAAAATCCGCTAATGATGATTGCTTCCATCAAATAGGTAAAAGCGGTTTGCCGTATGACGGTTTTAAACATTTGTCTTCTTTTGAGTAAAAAGTTTTCCAAATAGCTATCAAGCTGTTCTAATATCTGTGAAGAGATACCTTGTTGATGAATAATATTTTGTAGATAATATATAGATTCATGTTTCGCATCAGAGCGCTCTATAGCTTTTTTAAAGCCGCCCCTTCCTAAAAAGAATAAAAGGGAAAGGAAAATAACAAAATAGAGACTTCCTAGTAAAAAAAGAAATGGATCAAATGCCAACAGGAGTAGAAGACTCACAATAACTTTAATGATTAGACCGGCACCCTCTAAAACCAAAAGAGGAAATGTTTTTTGTACAGACAAAATATCAAAAAAATAGTTCATATATCTGTTTTGTTTCTCATTTTGTTCAGCACTGTTTGATAGACGTATACTATCGGCCATCTTACCGACTTTAGCAGAGGTTGTTACAAAAATTTTCTGTTCAAACTTTTCAATGATATATGATTTGGCTATTTGAATAAGTAAAACAATTGCTAAAACCGTAATTACGGCAGAACCTAGAACCAGTAGTGAGATCGTAGCATGTGCAAGGAGTGAATTAATGACAAAAGAGGATGCTAAAGGTATTGAGAGAGTCAATATAGATTCTAGTCCTGAGTAGTATAAAAGTAGAAAAACAGTGTTTTTATCTTTGTCAACTATCTTTGAGAGTGCTTCAAAGATTTTTCTGTTTAAATTGTCGTACATTCATCTCTCATAAGTAAAATAGAATAGGACAATTATACATGAATTACTAGAATTTAAATCAAATGATTATAGGAGTGGCTAGATAGCCGTTAATTTAACAAAGTATTAGGTAAAATGATGCTTAAAAAAGGGTTTGAGTGCATCACGCAAAACAGCAAGAGCTTTTTATTGCCGTTTCATTGTTGATCGCAGTGGGTATACTCTTTTCATACTCCCTATCCTCTTATGCTGTACTCCTTTTTGATTATAAACCCTATCATTTTGTACTTAGACACTCAATTTTTGGATTAACTGCCATTTTAATTATGTGGACTCTCTCACATGTTAGAAGCAATCCTTGGCTTCATTGGTTTGGAATGACACTCTTTTTGGGCGGTCTATTGGTAATGGCTCTTATGCCTCATATGCCGGCCGGATGGGCCGTTGAGGTCGGCGGTGCTAAAAGATGGATTGATTTGAAGTTCTTCTCTATTGCTCCGGTTGAATTTTTTAAAGTAGGTTTTGTCTATTTTTTGGCATGGAGTTTAGATAGAAAGTACACTATCATTAGCGAGAAACAGCCTTTAGGAAGGGAATTCAATGCCATTTGGCCCTATCTTTTGGTTTTTTCAGTCTCTGTTTTTTTAATAGCAGTTATGCAAAATGACCTCGGTCAGGTTGTTGTTCTCTCTCTTACTCTTATTGTTATGCTTATGTTTAGCGGGAGCAGTTATAAGATTTTTGCGATACTGCTCTCTTCGGGAGGGGCTATTCTTATTCTTTTTATCATGATTGCTGACCATAGGATTATGCGTGTTAAATCTTGGTGGATGGGGGCACAGCATTGGTTTTTATCGTTTTTACCCGAAAGCATTGCATCAAAACTTCGTATCGGTAGCGGGTTTGAAGAGGGGTATCAGATAGCGCACTCATTAAATGCGGTTCATCACGGTGGACTTTTTGGTGTCGGTATGGGTAACGGTATCTTTAAACTTGGGTTTTTAAGTGAAGTGCACACCGATTTTGTACTCTCCGGTATTGCCGAAGAGTTTGGTTTTATTGGTGTTTTGAGCGTATCACTGCTAATGCTTTTTGTTCTTTATAGGATATTGGTGCTAGCTCGTTCAAGTATTATTGAAGATAAGATACATGAGAGCGGCTCACTTGTCGGTTTTTTATTTGGAGTCGGTGTGACAATGTTGATTGCGGGTGCTTTTTTAGTTAATGCATTTGGGATCAGTTCAATCACACCGATAAAAGGGATAGCAGTTCCTTTTATCAGCTATGGGGGAAGTAGTATGATCGCAACTGCAATTGCAATTGGAATGGTAATGATGGGAACACAAAGTAGAGCAAAAAAGATGTAGCAAAGGAGAGATAAAATGAATATTTTAATTACCGGCGGCGGCACAGGCGGGCATTTAAGGGTTGCTCAGGCACTTGGACGCTATTTTCATGAAAAAAAGCATACCGTCTACTATATCGGTTCTGTGAGCGGACAGGATATTCAGTGGTTTGATAATGCAGATTTTGTAAAATCCTCCTACTTTTTAAAAACTACCGGAGTCGTTAATAAAAATCTCTTTGGCAAAATTTTCTCTTTAGGAAAAATAGGTACGGCAACTTTACAAGCTAGACAAATTTTGAAAAAAGAAAAAATAGATGCAGTCGTGAGTGTAGGAGGATTTTCTGCTGCTGCGGCTTCAATTGCCGCTATTATGCTTGGTATCCCTTACTTTATACATGAACAAAATGCTAGAGTCGGACGTCTCAATAGACTGCTGCGCCCCTTTGCAAAAGAGTTTTTTAGCTCTTACGATGAGACAAATTCTATTCCATATCCCGTTGAAAAAGAGTTTTTTGCCTCAAAACGCATTCGAAGTGAGGTAAAAAAGGTGATCTTCTTAGGAGGTTCGCAAGGTGCTAGTTTCATCAACGATTTTGCCTTGCAACTAGCTCCAAGACTCAAGGCTATGGATATAAAAATAGCACATCAGTGCGGCAACAAAGATTTTCAAAAACTTAGAACTGCATATAAAAAAGCTGATATCGAGGTTGAGCTTGCACCTTTTTGGACGGATTTATCAAGCCGTTTGAGTGAAGCGGATATGGCGATTTCAAGAGCTGGTGCTAGCACGTTGTGGGAGCTTAGCGCAAACGCTATTCCCACATTTTTCATACCATACCCTTATGCAGCAGGAGATCATCAGTTTCACAATGCTCTTTTTTTAGTTGAACAAGATGCAGCGTGGATGGCTAGACAACAAGATGTTAAAGAGGAACAGGTACTAAGTATTTTACTTGGTGATGTAAAAGAGCAGAGTGAGAAGCTTGCCCAACTTGTGCAAGAAAATGGTACACCAATCATTGGACAGAAAATTTTAAATATGATTTAACTATCAGGAGTCGATCATGCTTTATATATTTGCACTTTTACTATTGCCGCTCTCTCTTTTTGCAGATTTGAGTGCAGAGGATGTAATGCAAAAAGTTGAGTTTATCAACCGTGCCAAATATGCGAAAAATGTAATTGTGAAAAAAACGAATAAAAAATATTCCATTACCGTTAGAAGAACGAAAAAAACAAAACCGCTTATCCTTTTAGCAGAGAGATATCTCAATAATGACTATAGCGACGGTAAAATTATTTCAAAAGATCTGATCATTATTCGCTCTGGAAAGCTCAAAGGTACGGGTGTGTTGATAACAGAGTTTGCAGATAAAGATAAATCACAAGAGTATATGTTATGGCTGCCCGCACTTCGTAAAGTTAGACGTATAGCACAACCTGATAGCGACGGCGGTTTGGCTGAAGTTGAAGTTGCATTTATTGAAGAGACGAAGCTTAGAACAGTTAGTGATGAGAAGCATAAAATTGTCAAAAAAGAGCCTTTTGTTGAAAAAATGGGTTATATGAAATTTAAAGAGCAGAGTAGACACTTGCAACTTATGCCGCAAAATGAATTGAAAATAAGTGCAAAAGAGGTTTATGTGATTGAGAGTACTCCCTTAAAAGAGACATGGTACGATAAACGGTTGAGTTATGTTGATAGTAAAACTTTTGTAGATTATAGAAATGAGTATTTTTATAAAGGCAATAAAGTAAAAGTAATTGACAGACGCTGGAAAGAGGTACCAAATATTAAGAGCGGTTACTACTGGTACTATTGGTATCTTAAAAATTTAGAGACCGGTTATGAGACTGTGACGTTTGTACCTGATGAAAGCATTGCATTCAATCAAAAGAAAAAAAGTTCCTTTTGGAGCAAAAGAACACTTACTAAAATAAAGCGCTAATCTAAATATGATCTAATATTGGTTGCACAAATAGAAATAGCACTAAAAATAGCAGTGACGTGATAAAAATAAGTGCCGTCACATCAACAGGTTTACAATTGTAGAGTGAACTTAAATTGACATTTGCAACGGCTAGAGGCATAAAGAGTTCCATAAAGAGAATGGCTTTATACATATAACTTCCTGAACTAAATTGTAAAAAGAAAAAGGTTAGTAGCGGGATTAGAATAAATTTGATACTTGATACAGTTGTGATCAGCTTAATGTTAAGTTCAGATAATCGCACCTCTCTTATGTAAACACCAAAAAGTATAAGCTGAATTACCATACTTGCATAGGCACCCATAAGTAAAACCTGCTTGAACTCAGCGATCAACACTACATTGTTCAAATTTAAAATGAGCGCAAACAGGGCAAACCAGATGGCTGGCAATTTCACGATTTGAAAAAGAGATTGTTTAGGACTAAATGTACCTCTGGAGTAGAAATAGACCCCAAAGGTATAGACGACAAAGACATTAGCAAGGTTAATAAGCGTTGTATAGGGGATGCTCACCTCTCCAAAAAGTGCAATTCCGAGTGGAATACCTAGGTTTCCCGTATTTCCTACAAGTGCTGCAATGGATGCGATAGAACGATCTTTTTGATCTTTAAAAAATATTTTTGCAATTATGAATGATAGTATGGCTGAAATAGTGATGATAAAAAGATAAAAGAGAGGGGCACTGAGATGTTCTACATAGATTTCACGGCCCAAAAGTCCCCAAAGTGTTAATATGGGCTGTAAAAAGTAGACCGAAAGTAGATTAAGACTTTTTGCATCGAGCCTCTCTTTCAATGTGTACTTTGCACTAAATCCAATGAGAATGAAGATATATATAGATAAAACTAGAGTCATGTTTGGGAGTTTATCAGCTTTTAGATAAAAATATCATCTACTTTTATCTGCTCTTTTCCAAGTCTTTTGTAACGTTGTACACAAAGCTAAAAAGCTCTGCAACTGCTTTATAGAGGTTATCGGGAACCTCTTGATCAAGTTCAACTTTACTCAGTAGTTCAACTAAATCTTCATCTTTTTTAATGGGCAGTTTATGCAGTTGGGCAACTTTTATTATGTTGTTAGCAACACTTCCTTTCCCTTTTGCAATAACGCGTGGGGCTCGCTCTTTTTCTTTGTTATATCGTAATGCAACCGCTTTTTTTGCATTCTCTATACTCATATCTTTACCTCAAAACCGCTATGTAAATCGTCCATGGGAGTTTCGTAACCTTCAGTTTTTAACTTTTCTATATCAAAAAATCGCACCTCTTTTAACATTAGGTTAGCTTCATGAAAGTTGGAACGCAGTAGTTCCAAATGTTGCCTCATAGCAACTTTTAACCCCTCACTTTGGCTATAGGTATGGAGATTTATCTGATTTTTGTTGTATAACGAGAGCATTAAACGCAGTTCACCGTGATCTTTGAGACTAAGATTTATCTCACAATAGAACTTATCCTTTTTCCCTTTTTTTATCGATACCGAGCCATTATCTAACTGATCCCATACAAAAGGAAAATAGAGTGAAGATGAGTTATTGAGGTGCGAATAGAGTTGGAAGTAATCGATTTGTAGGGTAAGTTTGTCAACCAGTTTTTCAATATCACTATTTTGAAGTTGAGGATTTTGTTTGATCTCTTCGGAGAGTTCAAGAAGGTTTGCCTTCATATCATGAATAATTCTCTCATTCATTTCAACATCTGCAGTTGATACATTCGGTTTGGTAAAAAGTTTTACCCTCTCGTTGAGCAGTGTGAATTCATCAGATATGATTGGATCATCGACTGCGATTGTGCTGCTCTCAACAGTAGTTGTTATCTTTTCTATATCACGTAACAGGTTTGAAAAGTGTTCTTTTTGTATTTGGTTTTCAACTATAGGTTTTATGATACTTAAAATTGTACGAGTTATTTCTAAAAGCTCTATTTTCTGAGGAACTTTACTCTGCTCTAGTTTGGTATAGAGGTTTTCAATCTCTTTTGTCAGCTCTTTTATCTCAATGGGTTTTATTTGCGTTTGTATAACGGGCTTTTCTTCTATAACCGTAGGTTTGATAAGATTTTTTATCTTCTCAATGATAGGCTCTAACTCTTTACTCTTTTGCAGTTGAGGCTGCTCTATGAGAGACTGAATGATTTTTTGCACCTTTTGTTCAAGATCAATTCTCTTTTCTATCGGCGGCGGTGTCTGTTTGCTAATCTCTTGTGTAGGTTTTTCACTCTCTTGTTGCATAGGAGTATCATTTTTTTGTTCTGCTTGAGGTAGAGAAGGGGTATCCTTAAGGGCAATGATCACCTTTTCGATTGTCGCTAAAAGCTGCATTTTCTGAGGTATATTTGTTTGTTCAACTTTATTATAGAGGGTTTCAATCTCTTTTGCCAGCTCTTTTATCTCTATAGGTTTTATTTGTGTTTGTAAAACAGGCTTTTCTTCTACAACCGTAGGTTTGATAAGATTTTTTATCTTCTCAATGATGGGTTCAAGCTCTTTACTCTTTTGCAGTTGAGGCTGCTCTATGAGAGACTGAATGATTTTTTGCACCTTTTGTTCAAGATCAATTCTCTTTTCTATCGGCGGCGGTGTCTGTTTGCTAATCTCTTGTGTAGGTTTTTCACTCTCTTGTTGCATAGGAGTATCATTTTTTTGTTCTGCTTGAGGTAGAGAAGGGGTATCCTTAAGGGCAATGATCACCTTTTCGATTGTCGCTAAAAGCTGCATTTTCTGAGGTATATTTGTTTGTTCAACTTTATTATAGAGGGTTTCAATCTCTTTTGCCAGCTCTTTTATCTCTATAGGTTTTATTTGTGTTTGTAAAACAGGCTTTTCTTCTACAACCGTAGGTTTGATAAGATTTTTTATCTTCTCAATGATGGGTTCAAGCTCTTTACTCTTTTGCAGTTGAGGCTGCTCTATGAGAGGCTGAATGATTTTTTGCACCTTTTGTTCAAGATCAATTCTCTTTTCTATCGGCGGCGGTGTCTGTTTGCTAATCTCTTGTGTAGGTTTTTCACTCTCTTGTTGTAGTAAAACATCATCAGTTTTCGTTTTCGCTATCTGAGTAGTTCTAAGAGCGAGGATAACCTTACCGATACTATCTAAGAGTTGCATTTTTTGCGGAAGTTTACTCTCTTCAACTTTTGAGTAAAGATTTTCAAGCTCTTTAGTCAGCTCCTTCATTTGCATCTGCGTAACAGGTTTCTCTTCTATAATCTCAGGTTTGATAAGATTTTTGATTTTTTTCACTATCTCAATGATCTCTTTTGTATCACCCGTTTTTACTCTGTCTTGAACCTGTTCTATAGTATTACTGAGTTTTTTAACCTGTTCAAGAAGTGCCTTTTCATCATTTTGGAGGTTTAAACTCTTTTGAATAAGCGGCTCTAACAGTTTTTCGATTTCACGTGCATTTTCTGTGGGACTTTTTTGAACAAGTTTTTTCATATCTTTTGCGATATCTTGCAAAATTTCTTTGAAATTAGTGGGCGTTAAAAGTTTAGATTCCAAAAAAATACCGGAGTTATGAAACTGCTTTTTCACTGTTTTTGGATCGGTAGATTCAACTGTTTTGATAAATTGGATGAGTGCTAGCTGCTGTTTATTCGGTAGTGTAAAAGATTGCTCTTTGAGTAAATTTTGCAGAGTTAGAATATCTTTTGAGAAACTGCCCATATCTTTAAAAATAGGGCTATTTTTCAATATGTCTAAAATCATACTATCTGATTTACTTGTAGCTATTTTTTCCACAAATAGCGACTCTAAAACAGCTTTAACACTTGTGTGCTTACCGAGCTCTTTGAGTTGTTCGGGCGAGGCTGATTGTAACGCTTCGGCAAGTGCTCTATTAGTATTGGGCAGGAGTATTTTTAATGTTTTATCTAAGCTAGTGTTTATCATTGTTAGTAGTATATCACATGGAATATCTTTTGCTGCCTATTGGTGTACCTTAGGAGGTTTATTATGAAGATAGAGAGTTTCCAACTGCAAATGAGTAGTAGTTACACTCATGAAAGAACCGTTTTAAGTTCATTTGAAGAGGAACTGCAAAATATGAGCATCCAGAGCAAAGAGGCGATGGAGGTTGAAGAGCATCTTCTTGAAAAGGTAAACTTTATGCTCCTGCAAGAGTTGATAAATGCATTTGGATCCAAACCTAAAAGAGGTTTAAGGAGTATGCATGGATTAGATATTCAACCAAAAAAGTTAAAAAAGCTTGTTTTGCACACTCACGAGGTGCAAAAACTTGATTTTGCAATGGATGGATTTATCCAGACGAAAAGTGAAAAAATCTCAATAAACATTAACGTCAGTATGACGCAATCTATTTTTCAGTCTAGAGGTTTTAATACCGGCTCTTTTATTGATCCTTTGGTTATCAATTTTAACGGAGATCTGCCACAACTTTCTCAAACAACCTTTAATTTTGATATAGACAACGACGGAGAGAGTGATCAAATATCAAAACTACAACAAGGAAACGGTTTTTTAGCACTAGATCGTAACAAAAATGGATCTATCGATGCTGGGAGTGAACTCTTTGGAACACTGCTAGGAGACGGTTTTAAAGAGCTATCCGCATTTGATCTTGATAAAAATCTTTGGATTGATGAAAATGATCCTATACTTGATAGCCTACGCATATGGGTGAATAATGATAATGAATCAAAACTTTTAGCACTCGGTGAACTCGGTATCGGAGCTATTTATCTTGGAAATGTTGATACCGATTTCAGATATAAAGATACAAATAGAGATTTAGGAGAGTTAAAGTCAAGCGGTCTATTTTTGCATGAAAACGGTGAAGCTGGAATCATTTCGCAAGTAGATTTTGCAAAAGAGCAAAAAGGTGAAAAAGTAGCCTTGGAAACCCCTCCATCACCGCTTGAAAGCTTAATCAAAAAAGGGCCAAACGAGTAAAAAAGAAAGCTCTTAGCCTTTGTTTATAAGCTTTTGGATAAAATATCGTCTTAATTTTTTCAAAGGCTCATAAAATGGACATTCGAGAGGCATATTTATCATATTTTGAGAGTAAAGGGCATAAGCGCTACGAGAGTTCTCCTCTTGTTCCAGAAGATGCTTCACTGCTCTTTACAAATGCCGGAATGGTTCCTTTTAAGACTATTTTTACAGGTGAAGTTCCCCGTCCCAATCCCCCGATAGCAACCAGTTGTCAGACCTGTTTAAGAGCCGGAGGTAAGCACAACGATTTAGAGAATGTCGGACATACCGCACGTCACCATACCTTTTTTGAGATGCTAGGGAACTTCAGTTTTGGAGATTATTTTAAAAAAGAGGCGATAGCTTACGGATGGGAGTTTGTGACCGAAGTTCTAAAATTCCCGGTTGAAAAACTTTGGGTTACGGTTCATGATAGTGATGATGAAGCGCATGAGCTTTGGAAAACACACATCGCTGAAGATAGAATACTTCGACTTGGTGATAAAGACAACTTTTGGCAGATGGGCGATACCGGACCTTGTGGGCCTTCAAGCGAGATATTTTATGATCAAGGTGCGGAGAACTTTAATACTGAGGAAGATTATTTAGGTGGTGACGGTGATAGGTTTTTAGAGATATGGAACCTTGTTTTTATGCAGTATGACCGTGATAGTTCAGGAAAATTAACTCCGCTTCCAAAGCCTTCAATTGATACTGGAATGGGACTAGAGCGTGTAGTGGCTCTGTATGAGGGCAAACAGAGCAATTATGATAGTTCACTTTTTATGCCGATCATCAAAGAGGTTGAGAAAATGGTTTCTAAAGAGTATGTCTACTCTGAAGGAGCAAGCTTTCGCGTTATCGCCGATCACATAAGAACGGCAGTCTTTTTGATTGCACAAGGAATTCACTTTGATCGTGAGGGTCGCGGTTATGTGATGCGCCGAATAGTGCGTCGTGCTATTCGTCACGGTTATCTTCTTGGTTTAAATGAGCCGTTTATGTATAAACTTGTGGGCACGGTTGTTGAAATCATGGGCTCACATTATGATTATTTGGCGCAAAATCAAGAAAACGTAGAAAATGCAATTCGTTTAGAGGAGGAACGCTTCTTTAAAACCATTGCTTCTGGAATAGAGCTATTTGAACTTGAACTTGCCAACACAAAAGATATATTTAGCGGGGAAGTTGCTTTTAAACTCTACGATACATACGGGTTTCCTCTTGATTTAACGGAAGATATGCTCAAAGAGAAGGGTCTAAAACTTGATACTCAAAAGTTTGAGGATTTGATGCAAGAGCAAAAGAACCGTTCAAAAGGGGCATGGAAAGGCTCTGGAGATGCTAAAAACGAAGGTGATTTCAAAGAGCTAATCGAAGCGTTTGGAACAAATAACTTTGTGGGATACGATAAAACAGCACAAACTGCAAAAGTTTTAGCACTACTTGATGAGGACTTTCAAAGAGTTGATAGCCTGAGTGATGCGCAAAACGGGTGGGTTATGTTAGATAATACCCCATTTTATGCAGAGAGCGGCGGTCAAGCAGGAGATAGCGGTGAATTGCAAAGTGTTGCTACCGTTGTGGATACAAAGAAATTTTTTGATCTCAACCTTTCTCAAGTTGAAGTAACAACTACGCTTAGTGTCGGTGACAGTGTTGCAGCAATAGTGAGCGATAGACGTAGTGAAACGGCGCGTCACCACTCTGCGACACACCTTCTACATGCGGTGCTAAGAGAGCAATTAGGTGAGCATGTAACACAAGCGGGTAGTCAGGTAGGTCACGACAGATTAAGATTTGACTTTTCACACCAAGAGGCATTGAGTTCTAGCGAGATAAGTAGTATCGAGCAAAAAGTCAATGCTTTAGTTGCGCAAGGCATTGCAAACGATACGCAAGAGATGAGCATAGAAAAGGCGCAACAAAGCGGTGCTATGGCACTTTTTGGCGAAAAATACGGTGACATGGTAAGAGTGGTGAATTTTTCCGGTGCAAGTGTGGAGCTTTGTGGTGGAACGCATGTCGAAAACACCTCGGCAATCGGAACTTTTATTATCACAAAAGAGAGTGGGGTGAGTGCAGGCGTAAGAAGGATTGAAGCGGTCTGTTCACAAGCGGCATATGCTTATCTTCAAGAGTTACGATCACAAAACCAAGCCGCAAAAGAACAGGTGAAAAACAGTGATCTCTTAGCAGGAATTTCTCGTTTGAAAGCTCAGGTAAAAGAGCTAAAAGGGGAGCTTGCAGAAGCGCAAAAGGGCGCTAGTCAATCGGTTGAGGGTGAAAAAGTAGGCGATGTGATGGTTGTCGTTGATGAGATACAAGGCGGCGACATTAAAGAGCGTATCGATGAGCTGAAAAATTCACACGAGAAGATTGCCGCAATGCTTTTTCAGGTAAAAGGTTCAAAAGTGCTTATTGCAGCGGGTTCAAAAAACAGCTCTGTTAAAGCCGGAGCATGGATAAAAGCTATTGCACCGATAGTCGGTGGCGGTGGCGGTGGACGTGACGATTTTGCACAAGCGGGAGGGAAAGACTCTTCTAAGATCAATGATGCTAAAGTTCAAGCACTAGCGTTTGCGAAGGAGAATGTATGAGTGAATTTTTTCAATCCAATGCCTCTTTAGTTGTTTTTTTACATGTTATTTCAGCCATCATCTGGGTCGGTGGGATGATCGCAATCAGATTTGCGGTACATCCGGCACTTCAAAATATTGAAGAGGCAAAAGTAAAGATGGCCAGAACTTTAGAGATTTTAAAAAATTTCTTCTCTATCGTTATCATTGCCGTAATGCTTATAATCCTTACTGCTGTTGTTATGTCGGTAGGAATGGGCTTTAAACAGGGTGATCCGACACTGAGTATGATAGTACATGCAAAAGAGGCGATTTGGTTTATTATGACCGTCAACTTTGTTACGATGATCGTAAGACGAAATAGAGCAGAACGTGCATTTTTAAGCGGGGCTACGCATGAGGCAAAAGAGCAGCTTGCTCCACTTGCAAAATTTATGATACCGACTAATATTGTTTTAGGTATCATCGCACTCTATTTAGGGATTACGCTCAGAGGTTTCTAAAAACCTCATGCAGAGATTGTAATGATACGTTTAGGCTCTACATCTCCAGTTCGTGCTGCCATTTTAAAAGAGCACGGTATAGATTTCATGCAATCAGGTTGTAATTTTGATGAAGAGCAGATCACTACAAAAAATCCAAAAAGTTTTGTCTATGCTGCAGCTATGGGAAAATATCAAGCCTGTTATAAAGAGCATGGTGATGATTTACCTCTGCTTATCGCCGATACGGTTGTTACTTCACAAGGATTGCTTCTTAGAAAGGCAAAAGATAGAGAGGATGCAAAGAAAATACTGCTAACGCAAAGTGGCAATACAACTTCAATTTTGACCTGTACGATTTTTAAAACAAAAGAGTTGCAAATCATAGATTTAAGTGCAACCGATTATCTGTTCGAGAAATTTGATGAAGCTGATTTAGAGAGCTATCTTGATTCAAACGAGTGGCAGGGAAAAGCAGGAGCCTGTATGGTTGAGGGCTTTTGTAAAAAATACATTAAAAGCGTACATGGCACACAAAACTGTGCCATGGGTTTAAGTATCGAGAAAATCCTACCCTATATTAGAGTTTTGCAAGAAGTCTATTTAAAAACGTTAAAGCTCTCTTTGTAAATTCAAAACTAGAAGTTTGAAAAATTGTGTTAAAATCCGCTCAAATCTTAGAATTGAGAATATATTATGAAAATAATTGGAATAGGAATTGACTACAGTAATATCTGTAAAGATTTTAATACAGGCTATCTAGATAGAGATAACATAGATGAACCTGATACTGCTAAATGTATCAAACAGGTTCTAGCGTGGACAAAAGATTTTTTTCATGATATGACAGAGCATTTTGGGTATAAAATCTATAAATTAAACTCAAATGTAACCGTACCGGTCGCTGAAGTAGCATCAAAAAGGTTTCTTTTTTACTCTTTGGAAAAAGGGATAACGGATCAAAGTTTTACCCTGCAAACCGAGGGAATGAGATATAACTCTTTTAATGAGTGGACAGATAAGGGTGCTTACGGAACATTTTTGAAAAATGATGAAGATGGTTCGGGTATCTACCTTTACTTTCAAAAAGATTCAGATTTCCACGCATGGCTAATGAAAAAGTTAGAACATTTTTCATTAGAGGAGATTGATATTTAAAAGAGTCGTTTCTTCTAGCCAAGCTCATTTTCAAGATTTCTAATATATCTTCTGAACATTTTTACTTGAATCTCTTCGGTGAACTCCTCCATTGTAATCGCATCGATTATATTGCCCGTAATTTCTAGTTGCTGATGAAGCTCAAACTGTTCAACGGTTTTATTTGTTGCTCTATCTATGAACTGTTCAAACATTGGATCCATCTCTAAAAGAACGACTATACGGTTTGTTAGTTGTTCAATAATCTCTTTTGGTTCTCTTGTTGTATCTATTTGCAGTGACATTTAATTCCTTTTGTATTATGTTGTTAGATTCTTGCTTCGTTAAGAATAAATTGTACCTCTTGTAGTCTAGCTTCTAGGCGTAGAGCTACATCTTCTTGACAGAAATAGTATAAAGCGTCAATCTGGCCTTCAAGAAAGGTAAATTGATCATTTTTGATCCGTGCTCCGGTCTGTTCAAATGCAAAAGTCCATCTATCAAGTTCACTCTCAATTTTTTGGATTAATTCCGTTACTTTACACATGGCAACTTGTATCTTTATTGGATGTATCTAAATCAATTTTACCACCACAGGCTACTCTATAATCTATATTATGGATATCTAAAAAATCAATAACTTGAGGAAGCTCTACTAAATAACCTCCAAGTGCTGATGCATTGTCTATCTTTTTCTCAATACTATTGAGTTCACTGTTAAAAATATAGTATTCGAATTTTTCATTAAATAGTTTTTCAATATCATTTGGTGTCAAGATATAACCTTTTTCTTATAGATTTTTAGGATGGATATAAGTTTTGGTGTAATTATAACACTTGTATCTGCTATAGGGGTAGAAGTCTCATACTATTTTTTAGCGTTTTCTAATTCTGAATTTAAAGTGATTGAACCAAAGAGCAGTTCAAACTTACTCATATTCTGCAGGGAGTTTGAACTTTGTTACAAGAAGTACCTGAGCGATAAAAATATCATAGATGCTAAAATTGCAGCCGCAGGTAAAGTAATAATCCATGCTAATCCGATAGGCTTCATCAACGACCAATTTGCATTGGAATTTACTATACCTATACCTAATACCGCACCGATTAAGATATGTGTGCTAGAGACCGGAATACCAAATGTTGATGCTAAGAGTACTACGGTCGCAGCGGAGAGCTCTGCTGAAAAACCGGACGCGGGATGAATGTTAGTTAAACTATACCCGACGGTTTTAATTACGTGCTTACCGATGAACCATAATCCGACAATCATCGCTGCACCAAAGGTGAGCATAGCAATTTTTGGTACTGTAGCAGATGAGTGTAATTCATTACTTCGTAAAATATCTATAATTGCTGCAAAGGGTCCGATGGCATTTGCTATATCGTTTGAACCGTGTGAAAATGCAAAACCGGCAGCTGTAAATACTTGAAACCAGCTAAAAAGTATGAAGGTTGAGCGTTCAAGGTTCTTATTACTCATGATTTTGGTGATAAGATATACTGAAACCCAAGTAAGCGTTGCAATCATACCCATAATGAGGTAGTTTTCAAGCGTTGAAAAGCTAAGCTCAATATGTTTTAGGCCTTTAAAAATTACCATTCCCGTAAGTATCATTGAACTTAGTGCCGCTATGATTGGCAGATATGTTTGCATAGCGTGATGGGAGTTAATACTGTTTTTCTTATCTTCCAGATCTGCTTTTTTTTGATAATAGTTGCTTAAAAAGTTATCGGATTTCAGATCTTCATCTTGAGATGCATGGATATCAAAAATTATGTTTGATAGGGAATCAACTTTTTCATTACTATCCATTGCTTGAAAACTTTTCATCAGATCTTCATTGAGCTTTTTTTTCTCTATAGAGATTTGTTTAAGATTTTCAGTGGCGTTTTGGTTGTAATCGAGGATTGATTTTTTTATTAGACCAAAGGTGAAATAGGCTAGCAGTCCCCCCATAAGTGGAGAGAGCACCCAAGAGAGTGCTATTGTTCCGATTTTTTCCCAATGAACAAGGGAAAAGGCATTCACACCGTTATCTAAAACAATACCCAGGGTAATAGAAGCTCCTACTATAGAGCCTATAATAGAGTGTGTAGTCGATACAGGCAACCCCTTTTTAGTAGCAATAAGTAACCATATACCAGCAGCTAAAAGTGCAGACATCATAATAGAGACAAACTCCATCGGTTTGATTGCCATACTGTTTAAATCAACTATACCTTTTCTAATCGTATTTGTTACTTCTCCACCTGCGATAAGGGCACCGCTTACTTCAAAAATTGCGGCAATGATAAGTGCTTGTTTTATCGTAAGAGTTCCTGCTCCTACAGATGTACCAAAAGAGTTAGCAACGTCGTTCCCTCCAATATTAAACGCCATAAAGACACCAAACAGCGTTGCTAAAATCAGTATTGACGGATAGTTTCCATGGGTGTAGTCACTTGCCCAAAAAAGAAAATAGGAGAGTGTTCCTAGTAGAAGTATTGAGAAAAAAATATTTTCTTTAGAAAATCTGTTTGAGTAGTTATTTAAATCCATCGAGAGATTTTATAACTCTATTGTTACAAAATGAGAACATTGAGGTTTTTATGACTCTATTTTAAGCCTAGTGAAAATATTTGTGGTATCGGATTACCATTAAAAACATCATAGTCATAAAACTAAAGGCAGTTCCAATGATTATAGAGTAAAAGAGAAATGTCAACATCTCGATCATATCATAGATTGAGAGTGGAAAAAACTTTATTAAAATAAAGGAACCAAATAGGCTATAAACACTTAAAAGGGATAGTATGAATCGCGTGTTATTCATAGAAAAATACATTTGGTTCCTCCTAAAATGTAGTGAACTACTTTTTACTACCGCGGTATTATAGCATAAAGTTTATAAAATTATAATATTATATTATAGTAATATAATTATTTAGTTATATATGTTATTGTGAATATTAATTGTATCTTTGCATGTATTTAAAATGTTTTTTTATATTAAAACGGTTTTTGTTTTTTAAAATTTTATTATCTTAAATCTAAGAGGAATTTTGTTACATTTTTGAAACTTTATAGCCATTACAGGCGCTCAATAGTGTTTTGTAATAGTTTTGTAGCCTATATAAGTTATAAAACCATTATGAAAAATAATTTTTATTATTACTATATTGCGTTGATAAGTGCAACTATTTTTTTTATTTCCGGTATTGTTTTCCAGGCTTTTGTGCAGTTTAAAATTGATGTCGCATCTGAAAAGTTTGAAAATATCGATGGATTGAATTCACTTTTTAATAAACTTACAGCAGCTGAGTTTGCATATTTGTATGATAAAAACTATCCTCTTTTAGAAGAGGTTCATGAAACAAGAAAAATACTTATAGAGTTTAGTAAAAACGGATATAAGAGTAGTTTTCTCGGTGCAGATTTTGATTATGACGAATCAGATGTTGAAACAATGAAAAGTATAAAACATAATGTATATCTCTACTCAGACTTGCTAGAAAAAATCTATAGTAACTTTAATATTTTAGGTACGGATCATACAAAGGGGTTGTATGGAAAACTTAGAATTCATGCACATAATTTTGAAAATACGGTTAATCAAATAGATGATATCGAGTTGATGAATCATATGTTGATGATGAGAAGACATGAAAAGGATTATATGTTACGTGGTCTATATAAATATATAGAGAAGTTTGATGAAGAAGCTTTATCTCTTAAAAATAAACTTCATCAAAGAGATATAAAAGAGATGCAGCAACTAGAAGAATCTTTAACAACTTATGTAGCTACATTTCATGATTTTTTTCTCATAGCTTCAAAATTGGGTTATCTGGATAACTCTGGATTTGCTAAGGAAGCAAAAGAGTTGCGTATCGGTTTTAACTCTTTAAAAGATAATGGCATCCAGCACTATAAGCATCTTTATATGCCGTTAGAGAAACAATCTGATAATATAAAGTTTTTTAATATATTTAGCTTTTTTATTCTGTTAATTGCAGTGTTAGCCGTTAGAAGAGAGGCTGCTTATGCCGAAGAGAAAAATCCGCTTACCGGATTGAACGGAAATAGAAGAATAAATGCTTATTTGGAAGATATTAGTAAACTAAAAACAAAACGCGCAGCTATCTATATGGATTTAGATTTTTTCAAACCCTTTAATGATAAATATGGATTTAATAAAGGCGATGAGGTAATATTGAAGTTTTCAGAGTTACTGAAAAAAGTCTTTGGACTTAAAGGACATTTTATCGGACATATCGGGGGAGATGATTTTATAGTCGTTGCAAATAGAATTGAATATGAAGCAACTGTTGAAAAAATTACAAAACTGCAAAATCTGTTTTTAGATTATATTAAAAAGTTTTACTCCGATGAAGAGATACACAACGGTTTTACAATACAGAAAGATCGTTTTGGTATAGAGAGAAATATGCCTCTTCTAACTTTTAGCTCTGCAATTTTATGCCTACCATCACATGTGCAGACTTCAGGAATTGATGAGATAGTAACAACCGTAAACTCGATAAAAGGGCACGCAAAAGAGAGTGGTATAGCCGGAATTGCAATCTATAAACCTTCTAAAAATAGTTAAGATCTATTAAAAACAAAGCAAATATACAAGCGTATCGGTGTTCTATTTTTATAATTGAATTGTGCAATTGATTATGAATGTTTTGAAGTGGTGGCCTGTCTCGGAATCGAACCAAGGACACAGTGATTTTCAGTCACTTGCTCTACCGACTGAGCTAACAGGCCATTTGTTTGAGGGCAGTATTGTAGCTAACTAAACTTTAAAGAATAATTAGTTTTGGATACAACGTGCAAAAAGTTTTGTATCTTTTGGAGTAGGAAGTGCAAAATAGAGGATCACTTCATACGCTTTACTACTATCCTCTTGATGTTCAGATGATGACCAGTGTCTACCTGAACTATATATGAGTCCTCTTTGAAGTGTAAAAAGGTAGTGAGCCATCTGCTCATCTTTTGTAGGAAGATAGGCATCATACTCTTTACAGTATTCAATTGCCTCTTCATAGGTAAGTCTGACATCAGAAGAGAAGATGGTAGTGTTTTCATCTATATGAGAAACGTCTTGGGTTATTGTAGTATCAGGTTGCGGTACGGGTTGTACGGGAGTTTCCTGTTTTGGTTTAGTTACCATAGGTGGTACGACTATATTTGTTTGGATGGTACACTCTCTTTCACCTAGTACCCAAAATCCCTCTTGTGCATCAATATGTGTAAGCGTAGTATCTGAAGGAGCATATTTAAGCCATTTGTTATCTCTATAGGCAATTACTTCCAAAGTACAGTCAAAGCGAAAAACTTCCATATTTTCTATTTTTTGTGAGGTGCCCATGAGCTGCCATCCTTTTTTTATAGAGAGTGCTTCTGCGTGTAATATATTAATCAATAGTATAAAAGTTATAAAGATAGATTTTAAAATAGTCATGACTGCTCCTAATCGAAGAATTATTAGCAAAAAATATACCAATTTCTGTTATCATTAAGTTTTTGATAGGGGGAATTAAATGAGGTTTATTTTTGTTTTATTTGTAACTACTTTTTTCGCTCATTCGCTGTTTGCAGTCGATTTTAAGTCTGCCTTGGCTGAGTATGAAGCGGGTAACTATAAAGGTGCATTTGATAAATTTTACACTTTGTATACAAAACAGAGTGATAATGCCGAGGTTAACTTCTTTTTGGGTCGTAGTGCTTATGAATTAGGACGATATGAAGATGCATTGAGTGCTTATGATCGTGTTTTAATTGTGAATGAAAAGCATCATAGAACAAGATTAGAGTTAGGTCGGGTCTATTTGAAACTTGGTGATTTAGATGCAGCAAAAATTGAGTTTTATGATGTGCTTGCTTCAGATGCCCCAAAAAGCGTGAAAAAAAATATTGCGATGCTATTAGATCAGATTGAAAAGGCAAGAACAAAACATAGTTTGAGTGCAATGGTCAAGGTTGGTGCAGGATACGATACAAATGTCAATGCAAATCCCGGGCAATCAGAACTATTAAACTATTTGAGTGACCAATTTGACATAACGGGTGAAAACGTTAGAGCTGATGATATACTGAAAGATAGTTTTGCACATGAAACACTGCATGCTTCACACATATATGACATTGGAATGCGTGGAAGATACTATATCAATAGTTCAGCTCTTATATATAATCAGCATCATAATCATTACAGTGCCTATGATATTTTATATATGAAAGCTTCATCTGCACTTTCACACCGAATGGACAGGTATGAGTGGTCACTGCCTTTAGAAGTCGATAAATTTATGTACGGTTCTGACCCGTTACTACACTCTTTTGCCATAGCACCCAGTTTCGTCTATAAATTAAGTAAATCAAGTAGATTAAATGTTTGGGCAAAACTGCGCAGAAAAAACTATGATCAATTTGTACATGCAGATCGAGATTCTGATATGATAGAGGGTGGATTTAATGTGACAAATAGTTTTGATTTCGCTCATATGAGTATTGGTTACAGTTATTTGGATGAAGATAAGAGAAGAGATGCGAGTCAAGAGCTCTATATTGATAAAAAGGTACATAGTCTAAAAGCAGGTTTGACAAAAGAGATTGAAAAATCTCTTTTAAGTGCACAATATATCTATAGGAATTTTGATTTTACAGATGGTATTGGACCAAAGCAGCTGCGTACAAGAGAAGATGATTATCACTCAATCTATCTTTCACTCTCACGTGAAGTTCTCAAAGGCTATAGTGCGGAGCTGAGTTATCAGTATGTTGCGAATAGTTCAAACTATTTACCTTCAGATTATGAGAAGCAGATTGTTTCTCTAAGTATGGTACATCACTTCTAGGAGTTAAAAATGATGAAGATTTTTATTTTATTAGCGTTGAGTATCAATTTACTATTTGCTTCGGTGGCAAAATTGACTGCTCTAAAGGGTGATGTGAGTGTTTTTCGTGCATCTAAAGAGTTGACGGCTAAGGTAGGTATGGCATTAGAAGAGAAGGATAAAATCGTTACGAAAATTGCATCTAAGGCTCAGATGATCTTTAAGGATAAAACGGTTATCACGATAGGAAAAAACAGCTCTTTTTCTATCCACGAGTATCTCTATGAACCAAAGGCAAAAAAAGCAAGTGCAAAATTTGGTGCATCTAGAGGTTTTTTCAAGGCAATTACGGGAGCCATCGGTAAAATTAATCCCGATAAGTTTGCTTTGCAGACAAAAACCTCTACTATCGGGATCCGAGGAACACACTTCTTTGGTATGATGGATGACAAACAAGAGACGATCGGTTGTACCCAAGGGGCAATCGTAGTTTCTGCTAACGGTGTCAGTGTTGATGTCTTAGCGGGAGAAGTGACGGTATTTAATTATGGGGATATCCCTGAACCACCACGTCAGATTGATGTTAAAGATATAAAGAAACTAAGAGGTGCATTAGCATCCAGATCTATCATCTCTTCAAAAATAGCTCAGCTTAAAGTAAAGCAAGAGGGTGGAAAAATAACCTTTGATAAGCAAAAAGTGGGAGAAATTCTTGAATCTATCCGTACAATCAAAGATGCAGATGTTCGCTCAGCAGCTGAAGATGAACTGCAAAGACAGCTCTATAGTGAGATAGATAAAATAGAAGATGATATCAAAGTTGCAGCAGAAGTTGATGTTGGATATACGGCGAAAGATGGTCACATTCCGGTAACATGGGGGTACACTCCTGAGAAAAAAATGCTGAAAACGGATACCGGCTGGAGTGTGGAAGGAAAAGAGTATGCCTCTTTAAATGAAGCATTTATTGCTGCCGTTCCTGATTCAATCTGGGTGAGAGGTGAGATTAGTAAACCTGAAACCCTTAATGCTCTTATAGGACAAGATGCGCAGGGTACGCTATTGAAACATTATGACGGAAGAGTTAAGAGTAAAGAGGTTGTACGATATGTCGGAAAGATACTTGGATTTATCTCCGCAAATAACGCTCATACGTTAATTGAGCAAGATGAAACAAATCAAGTGGTTTTGCAGTATGAGTTTGCAAACAGATATTACAAGGGAACGATGCAATTTAATGCAAAAGACCCACAAAGCGGTGAGCTAAAAAATTGGGCAATGTATCTTAACTCAACCGATCCTACAGCCGTAACTGAACAGAGTTTTGCCAATCCTACATTTATTCCTGTAGCGACAACGCTGCTTACTAGTAAAGAGAAGGGTGAAGGTGAGACGAAAGTGAGTTCTCCTTTACTCTATGATGGAAGATACTTCGGTGATAAGGTTAATCAGATAAGTGCGAACTTTATTATCGATACCGAGGACGGTAACGAGGCAAACGGACTTTTTGTAGTAAATCGTGACGAGAGTGGTTCATACAAATTGGTTCAAAATCCCGTTGCAAAAAATGAGTATTTCTCATGGGGCTATTGGTCAACTGAGGATGACGTAAAAGCAGGAAAGGTAAGTGCAACGACCGTTGGGGGTTGGATGATACCTAATGAGGGGATTGAACTAAGTAGTGCCGAACTGATTGAGTCCTACAAGACAAATTCAATTAAAGTAAGTTATGCAGGAGAGGTTATCGGAACGGTACGCAACGTTGTAGGAAATATTGACGATATCATGCATAACGGAAAAGTGGCACTGGATTTTGATTTCGCAAGAGGCAGTGCAACGGGAAGTCTGAGTTTTGATGCTGCGAAAGAGGCGTGGAAGATAGGAGTTGACGCGGCTGAAATCGTGAAAAACGGCTTTACATTGACACAGATGTCTGCACAGAGCGGATCTGATGTAGAACTGTTTAACTTTAGCGGCGGCGGTAATTTTTACGGCAAAAATGCTGAAGCTGTAGGGGGCGGATTTAAACTAACATCTACTGCGGGGAAAAATGCTATAGGGGCATTTGTAGGGAGTAAATAACTACTGAAGTGTAATGATCTCTTCATCCATAAATGCATGAAGTTCAAGATTGTTACGCTTTATTTTATTTGATAGTATAGCGATAAGGTTTCTATAGACTTGATTGATTGCATCTTTATGTAGAGCTGAGTACTGCATAAGTCTAAAACGTAAAAGTATGGTATCATCATGTGCTACTGCAGTTGCATTTCTTGGCTCACCCGTAACCGCTGCTATCTCTCCAAAGACATGATTCTCTTCCAAATCTACGATGTGCCTGCAGTCATCTAAATTTTGTGAGTTTTCGGTACATACATAGATACCGACCTCACCTTGGATGATGCAATAAATTTCGTTACTCTCTTCTGATTGTTCAAATATCTTTTCGTTCTCTTTAACTTTTAAAAAAGCGATATCTGTGCAAATACCCAATATATCTTCATTCGTAAGATTTTTAAAGAAGTGAAAATTCTTTTTTATTTTTAAGAGCGTCTCTTTAGAATTTTGCATAATGCATCCTAAATATAACAGAATAAGATATTGTAATATTTAAACTCTTAAATTAGTCCTAAAAGTGCGATAAAAAGAACAGGAGGAGTGATAACTATTCCAACCTTCATATACTCAAGCCAAGTTATTTTCACCCCCTTTTTTGCAAGAACATGTAGCCATAACAGAGTAGCCAGTGAACCTATCGGAGTCATTTTTGGTCCCAGGTTTGAGCCTAAGATATTTGCATATGCTAGAGCATTATTTGAAGTTTCGGCTATGGCAATATCCATAATCATAATAGTAGGCATATTATTCATAATGGAACTTAGCACTGCAGAGAGAAAACCTGTACCCATGACGGCATAAAAATCCCCTTTTTGGCTTAATTCTTGGATGATATGCGCTAGATATGAAGTAAGTCCGGCATTTTTAAGTCCAAAAACAACAATGTATAGACCGATACTAAACCAGACCACTTGCCAAGGAGCAGTTTTAATGGTCATTATCGGTTTTGTTGCCCTGTAATGCGTAGCTGTTGCTAAAAAGAGTAGTGCACCTCCTAGAGCAAATACGGAAACAGGAAGATTTAAATAATCACCTAAAAAATAGCCTAGCATCAAAAGGGCTAAAAACCACCAGCTGAGCTTAAACATGGTTTTGTTCTTAATAACGGAAACAGGGTCTGCTAACATCTCTATATCTATATGTTGCGGTATATCTTTTCTAAAGTAGAGCCAAAGAATTACAATTGAGGCAATTATGCTTAAAATATTTGGCAAAAACATCGTTTTTGCATACTCAAAAAATCCTATATCAAAGTAACCGGCCGTTACGATATTTGTAAGGTTTGAGATCACAAGCGGATTTGATGCACTATCTCCAATAAATCCTCCAGCCATTAAAAAGGCAAAAACGGCAACCGGATTCATTTTAAGATGTTTCATTTTAGCCAGTACAATCGGTGTTAGTATGAGCGCTGCACCGTCATTTGCAAAAAAGGCGGCAACAAGTGCGCCAAGCAGGAGGATATATATAAACATAAGATGGGCATTGCCCTTACTCAGACGTGCCATTTTAAGGGCTAGATACTCAAAAAATCCTATCTCATCTAAAACCAAAGAGAGCAAAATTATGCCGATAAATGAGAGCGTAGCATCCCATACGATAGAGGTTACTTCTAATACATCGTTAAAATTTACAACACCGATTAGAAGGGCAACTACTGCACCGATAATAGCAGTCGTGCCGATTTGTAACCCTTTAGGCTGCCATATAATGAAAAGAAGCGTGACAAGAAATAGTGATGATGCGATAATCATAGTAATAGTCCAAAAAGTTTTCGTAACTATATATCAAGATATATTGATTTATTCTTAAAAATCTGTTATAGTTACGGAAATTTTCATAAAGGAACGGATAATGAAGCGTTTACACGTACATATCGCAGTAGAAGATCTTAGTGCAAGCCGTTTTTACTATACGACTCTTTTTGGGGTAGAGCCTACAAAGGTAAAAGATGATTATTTACAGTGGCTTATTGACGATCCCGCAGTTAATTTTGCAATTTCTAGCGGTCGAAATAAAGTAGGTCTTAATCACTTAGGTATACAAGTTGATTCAGGTGAAGAATTAGAGGTTATTGAAAATCGTCTTATAGAGGCAAATTTAATGGGGCAAAAGCAAGAGGAGGCGCAATGTTGTTATGCATCAAGCAAAAAATATTGGTCGGAAGATCCTCAGGGTGTTATATGGGAGAACTATCATACGATGGAGCAAGTGGAATTTTTCGGAGGAGATAGTTTTACCGGCGGAGTAGGCTGTTGTGAGCCTACATTTTCAAAAAACGGCAAATGGTCTGTGGCTCCGGCATGCTAAAATGGATATTTTTTTAAAAAGCATCTCAGCACTTAATGATGAGACAAGAGTAAAGATTTTACGATTTTTAGATGAACATGGAGCATTGTGTGTATGTGATCTGCAAAACTCCTTTGATATGATCCAATCACGCCTCTCAAGACACCTGAAAATCTTAAAAGAGGCGGGTTTTTTACGGGTGGATAGAAGGGGTAAATGGGCATATTACTCTATAAGGAGCCCACTTGACAGGTTTCGTCTTGAAGCACTAAGCGAGATCAGAACATTAGATATAGATTTGCCAGAACTAAATAAGGGGTGTGAAATATGAAAAAAAATGTGTTAGTTTTATGTACAGGTAATAGTTGCCGCTCCATTATGGCTGAGGCTCTTATCAATGCAAGGTTGGGTGAATGCATCTATGCTCAAAGTTCAGGTGTTGCAGCTAGTGGAAAGGTTAACCCTGTTGCAAAAGAGTTATTGGAAGCCAACTCTTTATGGAGAAGTGAATATCACTCTAAAACTATTGATAATGTTCTAGAAGATGAGTTTGATCTTGTAGTGACTGTATGTGATAATGCAAAAGAGACATGCCCAATGTTTCCAAAAGCGGTGAAAACGATTCATGTTGGTTTTGAAGATCCTAGTGGAAAAGCTAAAGGGGAGTATGTAAAAACTCTTGATCTTATAGAAAAAGAGCTTTTACCGGTGATTGCAAATGAATTGTGTTAATTGGAAGCGTTAGAAATTTTGTGTCAGACGTAAAGTTGTAACAATATAATATTTTATAAATATGATATAATGAAATAGATTTCTTAATACTCGATCTGTATCAGATTTCGTTTTTGTAATTCTTCAAGAACATCAAAATAAAAACTATTTAGCTTAGATCTACACAAATTAACAAAACAAATTTTTGTTAAGCTATCTCTTCAATGCACTTTTTAACAGTACTAAACATAATAATGCATTACCCACAAAAGGTATATTCCATTGAATATTGAAATTATTACAACACCAAATGAAGACTTAATTGAAAGTGGATTTGGTTCAATAAAGGTGTGTAGCAATATGCTAGAAACAATAATATTTCTAGGTCATAATGTTATATTGAACATATGTAAAACTGAAGTTGATCTATACAAGACTGTACTTAGAAAGCCAGACTTAGTTATTTTAGCAGTAAAATATCTTTCAATTGAGAATGAAAATAATATTTGGTTATCAGAGTATTTAAATAAGCATAATATAAATTACACAGGTTCTACTCGATTAGTATTGAATTTTGATTCAAATAAGGTTTTAGCAAAATCACACTTAAAAAGTATTGGTATTAAAACAGCTGATTTTTTCACTGCAATTCCAAATCAATACAAATCTGAAGATGAACTGCCACTTTTGTTTCCACTGTTTTTAAAACCTTCTAATGCTGCAAATGGGAATGGTATAGATGATTTATCTTTTGTAACATGTTTTAGTGACTTTGAAGACAAGGTGTCATCGCTGTATGAATTATTTAATACACCAATATTGGTTGAAGAATTTCTAGGTGGTAAAGAGTATACTGTATCGGTTATGCAAACAAATGATGGTGAATTAATTGTTTCAGCAATTGAAATAGTTCCAATACTTTCTACAAAAGGACTTCGAATATTAGGTCAACAAGCAAAAAAAGATGATTTAGAAGAACTAAAGAAAATAAAAAATAAAAATATTAAAAGAATTTTAGAAAAACTTGCTATTAAAGTATTTGTAGGCTTAAATGTAAGGGATTTTGGAAGAATGGATTTTAAAACAAATGATAAAGGTGAATTTTTTTTTATGGAGGCTAATTTGGTTCCAGGAATGACAAATGGTTCTAGTTATTTTCCAAAAGCTTTGGAAATTGAAAACGAATTATCCTATAGTGAAGTTGTAGAAATGATGATATCAAATGGTTTAGAACGCATTAAGCCAAAAGTTAAAATAGATAAATATATAAATAAATATCCAAGGTACTTAAATAGTTTATTGAATACGTCAATAATGAGATTTTTTAGATAGTGTTCAATAATCTGTGTCAGCATCAAGTAATTCCTAAAATTCTATCATAAATTTAAAGCATCATCTTAACCTGCCGTCAAAATGGATGGTAAGCTCAGAGATTGTAAGTGACCAATTTCTAATTGGCATAGTCCACTTCTTTTGAGCATTTTGCACACCCATGTAAAGTAGTTTGAGTAGACTTTCATTATTAGTGAAGCAGATCAGCTGCTACAAGAGCATTTTTTGGATCATATAGTTTACAAATTTTAGGAACTATCGCTCACTAACACAAAACTCTGAACGGTCTCTGTTAATTAGATTTCTTGCAAAATTCTAATAGCCATCAGCTTTTCAAAGAGAGTTTTAATCAAGGCAGATGTTCCTAAGCGTAGCCGTAGCTAGGGTTAGGTCTATTTAGTAATCTAAGGGCATCTGCAATTTTGAAATAGATATAAACTTCGTCTCAGACGAGAAGAAGTTTTTCCATATATCTTCGGAGGTTGCATTGTCAATATTGTAATTTTTTAGCTCTTTATTCATATTAATTTTTTCTGCCTCTTTACAATAATATTCTGCTCTGTGTTTATATGATTTGAGTGTATCTTTTTCAACGACCTTTGAATAGGGGTTGCTCTCTATCTCGTTCGCTTTGTTTGTAAATATTTGACATTTTGTTGTTTCAATATTAATTATTTCTTCTTTCTTTGGACAGTTCGAAGCAAAAAGATTGCTTGAGAGTACAAGAGAATAAAGGATTGTTAAAGTTATTAAAGTTTTCATGGTTTTTCTCCTATAGTTATTTGTCTTATATGAGAAAATTTTACACGAAAAGTGTTATGTATAGAAGAAAGTTTTATTACTAACTCCTATTTTTAAGATAATTAAAGTTAATTAAAGAAAGTTTTGGTATTTAAAAACAGAAATTAATATTTGTTAGAAAAATATTCATAATAAGTTTAGTTAATTTTTTTTAAAAAAGTGTATCCCGGTTTATCAAAGTTTTCATTTTCGTAAAATCTATGTGCATCAACTCTTTGTACTCCAGATGTAAGTGCGATATGCTCACATTTATGCATTTTTGCATAGTCATCTAAAAACTGCATCATCTGATGTCCGTAACCGCTGCTGCGTACATTTTTCTTTGTTACAAGCTCATAGATAAAGAGATGTTTGTTCCAATAGAGGTTTGTTTGAATAGAAACTCCGGCATAAGTTTGGATAGTACCCCTATCCCATAATCCAAACATGGTATAGGAGTATTGCTCTTGCATCTCTTCTACGAGATCGGTGAAAGTTTCATATTCAAGTGAGGTTCTAAGCTCTTTTAGAACCTCGTATGCCTGTTTTAGGTCTTCTGTGCGCAGTTGTAATATTTGCATAAATGTAATAGTAGCAAACTAGAACTTATAGCTAAGGTTTGCATAGAAATAACGTCCCGGCTCATTCAAAAGCATAACGTTGCCATTGCTTGCTGGATCGGTTCCTAGTAAAATTAGATCTTTGTATGTATTTGATATGGCATATGTATTATCTAAGATATTATCAACTCCAAGTGTAATGTCAAAACCGTTTGAAAGATCCCTATTGTATCTTGCATTAAAGATAGCATATCCGGCAACCTCTTGTTCACCGTTGCTAACATCAAAATCATCCCATCTATCAACCGCAACCATATTTAATGAGAAGTCATCTCTATCTGTCGGTTCATACCCCAGCGCTAGATTAAGCTTTAAAGGCGGAATTTCGGCCAAATCTTTATCTGTTTGGTTTGTTAGCGCATTATCTTTTTTACCTCTTTGATAGGCTAGTGCATAATCAAGCGTTAATGTATCATGCAACATATACAGACCGCTTAGCTCAATACCGTAGATATCCGCATCGACATTTTCAAAGGAGTTAGTAGCTTTAGATGCATTAAACGCGATAAAATCATCGAGCATGCTATAAAATAGTTTTACTTTTGCCATACCGTTCTCATATTTTTTATTGAAACCGATATCAAATTCAAGATTATATGTTTCATCTAAATTCGGTGTTCCGATACTGCTTTTTTGCATACTTGTAAAGTAAAGCTCTCTTGCATCAGGAACTCTTGATGAACGACCGACTCCTCCAAAATATTCAGTTGATGCATCGGCTTTATATAGAGCAAATATATTTGCACTTAAAGATCTATAGTCATTATCTTGTTGCATGTCGGCTGTTTCAATTTCAGTATCATCATATCTTGCGCCAAACTCTAGATTGAGATTTCCGTAATCTTTGGATATTGTAAAAAAGACAGCTCTGTTATCCGTATCAACGTCATTGAGTGATTTTCCCCTTTTCATCTTATCATTCATAAGGTACTCGCCGTCCCAATTTCTTGTACTTGCATCTAAACCGACTAATAGATTAAATGTGTCTACTTTGAAACTATTTTTGATTTTTACACCCGATATAGTTGAATCAAGTTTATGTGTCATATAACCTTTGGACATCATAGGATTCATCGCCCAGTTTCTATATTTTGTAGACATTGGATGTTCTACATCTGAGTAATAGTAGTTGAGGCTTAATGAATCTGAATATTTTGAGAGGTTGTTAATAGAGTAAGTTGCGTTGAAAAGATCAGAATCGTCATAAATCGCATCCATCATAGAGTTTGGATAGAGAACATCGTCACTTCTATTTGCGGTGTAGCTAAGTTTAAGTTCCTGATTGTCAGTTACGTCGACAAAGATTTTCCCCATAAACGATTTTTTTTCAAAAGCATCCATATTTTCATATTTCGTTTGGTATAAATCTTTTTGTGAAGTGGCCTTAAGTTTTGTCTGCTCTGCTAGAGTATGACCGTCACCGTCCTCGTACTGCTCACCTTTTTCCGTTGAAGCACTAAGAAGAACTTTTACTTTCTCAAAACCACCGCTAAGAGATGCTGTAGCTTTTTCATATCCAAAACTGCCTAGATTGATATTCACTTCACCTGAAGTTTTATCTGAGGGAGCTTTTGTATTTACATTAACTACACCGCTAAGTGTTCCAAAGTTTTCGACATCAAAAGGACCCTCTTGAATCTCGATATTTTCGATATTGTTTGCCAAGACGTGAGATGTAGGAGGATCCATTCTATTTGGACATGCGCCGTGAATCTTCGCTCCGTCTATGAGGATATTAATATTATCTTTTTTCTGACCACGCAAGATGATGTCGTTTGCAATCCCGCTTCTTCTTACGAGTGAAATAGTTGGAACATTTTTACTGAGGGCCTCTGCAACATCAGCAGATTTGACCTCCTCTTTACTTACCTCTTTTATAGAAGTTGTAATACTCTTACCCTTAACGGTAATTGGATCAAGTTGCTCTGTCGCTAGTAGTGTAGAAGCTGCTAAACTTAAAAGTGCTATCTCTCTTTTCATCTGTTGCCTTTTTTGAATAATTTGGGTCACGGTATTGAGAATGGAAGGAGTTTTAAGGGGAAGGGCAAAATACCGTGGATGTGAAATTATAAAAAATTAGTGTTAATTATGTGTTAATTGATTTATAGTTTAAAAAATATAATAAAATTGATATTATTTTATGTTAGAATGATCACTAAAGTTTTATGTTATGAGCTTTCATAACGGTAAGTAGAGTAGTATGATAATGAAGCAAAATATTTTGATTGTTGATGACAACGCAAAAAATATCCAATTAGCTGCTAATGTTTTAAAATCTACCGGTAAATATAATATATATTTTGCCACAAGCGGCGAGAAGGGTATAGAGCAGTTAAAACTGCGAACCTATTCATTAATCCTTTTAGATATTAATATGCCCGGTTTAGATGGATATGAGACTGCTCGCCATATAAAGAGTAATGAGCTTTATAAAAAAATACCCATAATTTTTCTCTCTGCAAATGCTAATAAAGAGAGTATAAAAAAGGGTTTTGAAAACGGTGGAGAGGATTATATAACAAAACCGTTTGATGAGTCAGAACTTATTAATCGTGTGAATACGCATGTTGAACTTTTTTTAGCAAAAGAGAAGTTACAAGATGAGGTAAATGATACGAAAATACTACTTGAACAGTATAAATTAGCAGTAGATATAGGCTCACTTGTTTCTAAAACAAACATTGATGGTGTTATCACCTATGTCAATGATAAGTTTTGTGAGGTCTCCAAATACACAAAAGAGGAGCTTTTGGGCAAAAATCACAATATTGTGAGAAGTCCAGACACCTTTGATAGTGTTTTTCAAAATTTGTGGCAGACGATAGAAAATAAGAAAACATGGAACGGTATTATCAAAAATAGAGCAAAAGATGGAAGCTTTTACTTTGTTGACGGGACGATTATACCTCTTTTAAATGCAAGCGGTGAAATTATTGAGTATATTAGCCTAGGAACCGATATCACAAATGAGATTGAGCTTAGGCACGAAATTCTCGATGCACAAAAAGAGGTGTTGTATACATTAGGTGAACTTGGTGAATTACGATCAAATGAGACGGGTGATCATGTGAACAGAGTTTCGCTCTTTTCAGAACTTTTAGCCCGAGCATACGGATGTACGGCCGAAAATGTTGAACTGTTAAAAATGGCATCCCCGATGCATGATATTGGAAAGGTGATAATACCTGATGATATTCTTTTAAAACCGGGTAAACTGACCGAAGAAGAGTTTGAAAAGATGAAGTATCATACGACATACGGTTGGGAAATCTTTAATAAGTCAAAACATGAGCTTTTAAGAACTGCAGCATTGATATCATACGAACATCATGAAAAATGGGACGGAAGCGGTTATCCAAGAGGGCTTAAGGGCGAGGATATACATATTTTCGGTCGAATTACCGCAGTTGCGGACGTTTTTGACGCACTTAGTCACGACAGGGTCTATAAAAAGGCATGGAGTATTGAAGAGACTTTGGATTTTATGAGAAAAGAGAGTGGCAGATCGTTTGAGCCAAAACTTGTAGATCTACTTTTTGAAAATATCGAAGAGATTAAGAGAATAAAACTTCAGCACAATAGGTGATGAAAAGATTTTTTTCACTCGTTATTATTCTTTTTGTTCTACTCGTCTCTATTTTTATTATGATCAGTCCCACCTTTTTTGGAAATACTCTTACTCGCTTCGAAGTGAAAAAAGAGGTAAAGTTACCCCTTGTTTTGGACGATAGTAGGGATGTTAAGTTGCTCTTTTTCGGATACAGCGGTTGCATAAATGTTTGTACACCCAGACTTAGAGATTTAAGTACTCTTTATGAAACGTTTGATGAAAGCATAAAAAAAAGGGTAGGTATTGAGTTTATAGATATATCAACTCCTGATGATGAAATGCTTCCTCAAGCCTTTGCAACCGCTTTTCATCCTGATTTTAAGGGAATATATTTAAATTCTAAGGTATTAAGAGAGTATACGAAAGCATTTGAGGTCTACTTTTCCCAATCCTTAATAGATAAGACCGAGTTTTACCATACCTCTAACCTCTATATTCTAAAAAAGGTTAATGGGAAAAAAGAGATAAGGTTCATTTATAACACTTATCCATATAATTTTGAACAAATTAGGAGAGATATAATGGAACTAATCAATGAGTGATACAAGAAAGATATATGATATAGTCAATGCCGATCTATTTATGCTTCGGCTCATTTTCTATCACTGGTTTATAGTTGCAGTCATTACGGGTTTCATTTTCGATGCTTATCTGTTAGGTTTTATCGGTGGAGCACTTTTATCGTTCATTTCATATTCAGCCTATAAAGCGTACAAAGGAACGCAGACATATAGGTATGTGGTTGCATTAGTTCTATTAACCTTTTCCATTATCATGATACAGCAAAGCCTTGGACGCATTGAGATGCATTTTCATATTTTTGGTGCACTCTCTTTTTTAGTCATATATAAAGATCATCGAACAATCTCTATCGGTGCAGTCTTTATTATTATGCACCATCTCATATTTAATTATATGCAGCAGTACGGTGTAAGCTTTTATGATGTTCCTATTATCGTATTTAATTACGGATGCGGTTTTGATATAGTACTTTTTCATGCAGCATTTGTGATTTTTGAGTGGTTGGTTCTTCATAGAATTGTTAGCAATATGTATAAAACCCAAAGTGAGTTGCAGCGCACTCGATTGGCATTGGAATCGGTTAACAAAAACCTTGAGGGTATCGTAGCGGTTCGAACTATGGAGTTAAAACATGCGAAAGAGGATGCTGATCGGGCAAACAGAATGAAGTCTGAATTTTTAGCAAATATGTCTCATGAGATAAGAACTCCTATGAATGCGATTATCGGCTTTACCGATCTGTTAGAAAAAGAGGTAGAAGAGCCGACGCAGAAAAATTATGTGAAATCTGTACAAGATAGCTCAAAAGTTTTACTCACAATCATAAATGACATACTTGATCTATCCAAAGTAGAGGCCGGAAAATTAGAGATAGAGTATCTTCCTACGGATGTACGTTCGATTGCCGAGGGGATAAAAAATGTTTTTTACCATAAAGCTACGGCAAAGATGTTGAATTTAGAGATAAAAGTCAATGATATAGTCCCTGAAGTGCTTGTTATAGATGAAGTTAGGGTAAGGCAGATACTTTTTAATCTCATTAGTAACGCTTTAAAGTTTACAAATGAGGGATATATAAAGGTAAAAATCACTGTCTCTTCAATCCGAGAGAAGAGAGTCAATCTGATAATGGAGGTTGAAGATAGCGGTATCGGTATCGATCTTGAAGAGCAAGAGCATATTTTTGAGGCATTTGCACAACATTCGCATCAGAGTAATAAAGAGTTTGGAGGAACCGGACTTGGTTTGGCAATTATAAAAAAATTGGTAAATCTAATGAATGGAAACATAACTTTAAAGAGTCAAAGAGATGTCGGTTCCAGCTTTATAGTTACGCTTAATGATATTAAGATAAGTGACGAAAACGTAAAAAGTTCTCTTCAAAGTGATAAAGAGGTAATCTTTGAAGAGGCTACGGTACTAGTCGCTGACGACATAGATAAAAATAGAGAATTGATCATGGAGTACTTAAATAAGACTCCATTAAAATTGATTGAGGCAAAGGATGGTGAAGAGGCTGTAATATTAGCGAAAGAGAATGATATAGATCTTATCTTAATGGATATCAAGATGCCAAATAAAAATGGATTTGAAGCCACAAGTGAGATAAAATCATTCAAAAACATTCCTGTTATCGCAGTTACTGCTTCAGTTGTAACACAAAAAGAGAGTATTGAAAATAGAGTTTTTGATGATTTTTTACATAAGCCGTTAAAAGAGAAAGAGCTTATTGAATCAATGTCACAATTTTTAAAATGTGAAATAAAAAGTGTGGATAATAGGGGAGTTAAACAAGATAACAAGCTTAATGAAAAGATATCACTGAACAGATATCCTCATTTGGTCGACCTATTACTACAGGCCAAAACCGGAGGGGATATAGAACTAATACAAACATTTGCCGATGAATTAGGCCTGATAGGAGAAAAAAATTCTGTAGAAAGCTTTAAAGTGCTTTCAACTCAAATCTCTTCAGCAGTAAGCAGTTTTGATATCGGAGAATGCGAGGTATTGTTAGATAGGTTTTTAGTTGAGATTTTCTAGTCTCCCTATGGGCTTCACAAAGAGAACATTACTCTACGTTAGATAATTCCTAAAAAAAATTGTACTTATTTTTAGAATTGGCGGAATGTAAATTGTACCTCTAATTTTAGTGTAGTTATGATACAATGGTTAGCATGTATTTTCGTAAGATAGTATCAATATCATTGTTGTTTAGTATGGCTTTTGCTATGGCTCATGAAATTACCTTTTCGTTAGTTGAAGTTGATCACTGTACAGTTCAAGAGTATGCCAAAGAGATAACTCAACCGGTTGAAAAGGGTGATATATGTGATATCCATTTTGAATATCATCACGCATTTTTATTGCCTGCTAGTACAAAGCTTTTTGTGCAACTTGAACAAAAACAACTCTATTTTTTATATGAAAATTTGAACTCTTATAACTTTTTTAACTTTCTCAAACCACCAATTTCTTAACTTTTTACTAATTAATAAAAAAATCACTACAAAGTAAAAAATTGAAAACAATACTACTATTTGTAGTTGTGCTTTCAACATTTGGCCATGCGCAAAATTTTGATGCATTTCTACAAACGGCAATAGAAAAAAGTCCATACTTGAATACTCAAGTATTAGAAATTAAACAAGCTTCTTTAAAGGGAAGTAAATTAATGCGTTATAAGAATCCTGAAATTGAAATAGAGGGTTCACGTTTTAAGCCTAATGGTGCTGGTAAAGATAATGGTTACCGCTCAACTTTAACACAGCCAATAAGGCTTTGGGGAGTAGGTAACGACAGAGAAAAATTAGCGGAAGCATCAATTAAGAGTGCTAATGCTAATTATTCACTAACTCGTGCGGAGTTTATTCGTGACTTATCACTTGAATATTTGTTATATAAACAGAATAGTTTGATGATTAATCTTGGTAATCAAGAAGAGGAAATTGCTAAAGAAATTTATGAAATTTCACTTTCACGTTTTAATGGTGGTGCAATCTCAAGAGGTAGAATGTTGCAGTCTAAGGTGAGTTACCAAATGGTTCATTCTAGCAATGAAGCATTAAAATTAGAGGGTATGCATGTTTATTATAATCTTCTAAAAAGAGCAGGTTTTAGTGAAGAAGTTGTTTTAGATAATTCACATAAATTCAGCACTATTTCAAAAGAGAAAGAGAGTAAAAATCCAAAAATTAAATTTGCACGTGCAAATATAGAACAATCTTTAGAAAATGTAAAATTATTTGATAATAAAATTGAATGGTTAAATGTTTTTGTAGAGTTTGAAAGCGAACCGGAACAAGATGTCACACGGTTTGGTGTGAATATTCCTTTAGCAGTTTTTAATACAAGAAATGAGGAAAAACAAATTGCAAAACTTGAAGCAAAAAAGTTTGAATTACTTGAAGACCTTTATGAAAAGGAGCTTAGTTTAGAAGAAAAAAGACTAAGAAAAGAAGCAAGTGGTTTAGAAAAGATGCTCTTTGATAATGAAGAAATTTTAAAAACTGACCTAGAACTTTTAGAACTGTTTAAAAAGAGCTACAAACTAGCAAATGCAAATTTATTAGAGCTTTTAGACATTCAAAGCAAAGTTATAGAAACAAAAGAGCGTTTGATTGACATAACAATTAAATTAGATGCAAATACAATTTTACAAAATTATTATAGTGGAGCTTATAATGAATAGAATAATATTAATACTTCTACTTTTAGTCTTAGAGTTAATAGCAGTAGAAATTCCAACTGAAATTGCAACAAGTAGAGCTTTTGGAAAGAGTGTACAATTTAACGCAAAGATTGTGCAGCTTAGTAATGCGCAACAGTCTATTACGTCATTAATTGATGGACACGTTGAGAAGTATTTTGTAAAACCTGGACAAAAAGTTAAAAAGGGAGAAAAAATTGCCCTTGTAGATTCAATAACACTTTCACAAATGAGCTCTGATTATATCTCTTTACAAGAGCAGTTTAAAGTGTTAGAGAAAAATTATAACTCTACAAAAAAGCTTTATGATGCTGGTATGGCATCTATGCGAGATGTGAACACACAGGCAATAGAAAAAAATGCAATGCTATCTAAAATTAATGCTTTAAAATCTCAACTTGAGACATTAAGAATTAAGCCAGATAAATTAAAAAAAACAACATCAGAATACATACTTTATGCTCATAGCGAGGGAACAGTTTTTGAATTATTACAATCACAACATTCAGGAATAAGCGCTAATACTCCCATTGTTAGTATCGTAAAAGATAAAGCATTTTTTGTACAATCCTATTTACCACTTCGTTATGCAAGTAGTATTAAGGTTGGACAACGTGCAGTTATTGAAGTAAATGAACGAAGTGTTATGACTCATGTTACGCAAATTTTGCCACAAGTTGATGAAGTTACTCAAAGAATTATTGTTCTTTCTTCAATTGATGAAAATGTAGATAATCTTTTTGTAAATACTTATGTTCCATTAACCTTGTATTTTGATGCAAAAGAGAAATATGTTGCCGTTAAAAAATCAGCTCTTTCATTTTTTAGCAATGAGTGGGTTGTTTTTATCCCAGAAAATGAAGAACATGGTGAATATAATGAACAAGACGATGAAGGTGAAGAACACAGTGAACATGACGAAAATGAAGAAGAATCTGCTCCATATTCAATACGAGTAGTTGAAGTCATTACTAGTGATAATGAATTTACAGCCGTTAAAGGTTTAAGTGAAGGAGAAGAATATGTAAGTGATAAAAGTTATTATGTAAAGTCAATGTTACTTAAATCTTCTCTTGGCGATGGAGATTAGACAATGTTAGAAAAACTTATTGATTTATCCTTAAAATATCGCTTATTGGTCATTACGCTTTTTGTATTTATTAGTGCATTCGGTTTTAAAGCATATCAAAAAATTCCAGTAGATGCTTTTCCAGACATTACACCTAAGCAGGTCGTTGTGTATACTGAAAGTATAGGAAACTCAGCTGAAGATATTGAAAAACTTGTAACTTACCCAATTGAATCAGCACTTTCTGGAATGGCAGGAGTTAAACTTATAATGTCTAATTCTATTTTTGGACTTTCTTATGTTTCAGCCTTTTTTGAAGATGAGATGGATATATATTTTCTGCGTCAATTAGTCAGTGAAAGACTTACAAGTGTAGATATTCCTAAAGGCTTTGGGAAACCGGTTTTAGGACCAAATACAACAGGGCTTGGACAAGTTTTTTGGTACGAACTTAAAGATACAACGGGCAAATATTCTTCAAATGAAATTAGAGAAGCACAAGAGTATATTGTGGCTCCATTATTTAAAAGTGTAAGTGGGGTTGAAGAGGTTATTGGTTGGGGTGGAGATGAAAAACAATATAATGTTTTAATTGACACGAAAAAGCTTCAAAACATAAATGTAACCTATGAAGATATTATTGACGCTTTGCAAAAAAGTAATCAAGCTGCTGGTGGGCAATATTTAGAATTTAATCGTGAACAGTATTTGATTCGAGGTGCAGGTCTATATAAAACATTAGATGATATTAGAAATACAGTCATAAAATCATTTAATGGACGTTCAGTAACTATTGAAGATGTTGCCATTGTTGAAGAGGGTTCTGCTCCACGATTTGGCTCAGTTGTCATTGATGGAGAGGAATCAGTTCTTGGAATGGTACTTCAGCGCACGCAGACAAATGCTGCACATGTTGTAGATTTATTAAAAGAAAAGTTAGATATTGTAAATTCTGCACTTCCCAAGGGTATGGTAATAAATACTATTTACGATAGAACAGAAATCACACGTAAAGCAGTAGATACAATGACAAGTGCTCTTGGAACTGGCGTTGTGCTTGTTGCTTTTATATTATTTCTGTTCTTATTTGAATTACGTTCTGCTTTCATTGTAATTTTGGCACTGCCTCTTTCACTTTTAATTGCATTTTTATTAATGGACTATTTTGATTTAAGTGCAAACTTAATGAGCCTTAGTGGTTTAGCCATTGCTGTAGGAATGATAGTGGATGGAACGATTGTAATAGTCGAAAATAGCTTTAGAAAACTACATGATGAGCCAGATATCACAAGGAATGAAGTAATCGCAAGTGCGGCAAAAGAGGTAGCAACTCCTGTTGTGTTTGCACTTTTAATTATTGTAGCGGCTTTTATTCCACTTTTAAGTCTTGGAGGTCTTGCTGGAAAATTATATTCTCCAATGGCATTAAATATTGTTTTTGTAATGCTAGGCTCACTTGTAGTTGCATTTTTGCTAGTACCTGTATTAGCTGCTATGATGCTAAAACCTGTAAAAAACAGTGATAATATTGTAATTAGAGCTATTAAAGTAGCATATACACCTGTTTTAATTTTTGCATTACTTAATGCTAAAAAATTAATAGCAGCTGTTAGTCTTGTATTTGTTTTATCTGTTGCTCTTTTAATGCAACAAGGTCGTGAGTTTATGCCTGAGCTTAATGAAGAATCTATAATGTACCGCATTATTTCTATACCGGGGACTGCACTTTCTCAATCTATAGAGACATCAAAAGAGGTAGAAAAACATATTTTAAAAAACTATTCAAAAGATGTTCTTTCTGTTCTTGCAATGATCGGACGTAGTGAAAAAGGTGAAACTGCACAAGCAAATTATATGGAAGTGCTACTTACACTTTCTCCTGATATTGAAGATTTACCTGCATTAGAGAGTACCATAAGTGAAGATTTAGAAAAAACTTTTAGCACATCTCAATTTGTTCCAACTCAGCCAATTGCCATGAGAATTGAAGAGCTACTAGAGGGTGTGAAAGCTGAGCTTGCCATTAAAATTTATGGTAATGACCAAAAGGTTATGGATTCTATTGCAACTCAGATTCAGCAAATAATTTCAAGTGTAGATGGCTTAGAGAGAATGGAAGTTGAAACGCAACTTGGTCAAGCTCAAATTAAAATAGAGCCTGATTATTTGGCATTAGCACGTTATGGCATAAGTGTTGAAGAGGTAATGCGCGTTATTCGTCATGGAATTGGTGAGGAGGGCGTAAGTGACAAGATTGAGGGCATTAGAAGTTTTGCAATTGTTCCTAAAATTAAAGAAGCTAAAACCGACATTGAAGCAGTTAAAAATGTAACAATGAGAGCATCTAATGGGGCACTTGTTACGCTTGATCAGCTTTGTAATATAAGTGTTAAACATGGTGTATCTTTCATTAAAAGAGAAAATCTAAGTCGTTATATGGTTCTTTCAATGGATGTTGAGGGTCGTGATGTGGCATCTTTTGTTAAAGAGGCAGATGAGTTAATTAAAAAAAGTGTAAATATTCCTGATGGTTATTTTATCGGCTGGGCAGGAGACTTTAAAAATATGAAAGAAGCAACAAATAAATTAATGGTAATTATCCCTGTTACTATTCTTTTCATAGTTTTACTTTTATATACAGCATTTAACTCATTTTCTAAAGCACTTCTTATTTTAGTAAATGTTCCTTTTGGTCTGATTGGCTCTATTTTAGCTCTTAGTTTAAGTGGAGTTTATTTGTCAGTTTCTGCAATTGTTGGATTTATTGCTATTTTTGCTATTGCTATTTTAAATGGAATTGTACTTGTTAGTTTCATAGATGAACTTCGTCTAAAATTTCCAGATGTGAAACTTGAAACATTATTAAAAGATGCAGCTTTGCTTAGACTTCGTCCGGTATTGATGACAGCTTTTACAACTCTGTTTGGAATCATACCGTTATTGTTTGCAACAGGAGTAGGAAGTGAGATTCAATATCCTTTATCTGTTGTTGTTGCGGGTGGAGTCATTAGTTCTACACTTTTAACTCTAGTTTTATTGCCATCGGCATATTTATTGTTTTATAAAAAGGATGCATCATGAAGTTTTTATTTGTTTTGTTAGTGTTGTGTAGTTTTATGTTTGCTGAACATTCACAGATGACTCCGTCTGAACATAGAAAGGTGCATGCAATTAATCAAAAACCTTTGGTTCAAAGAGCTACAAGACAAAATATGCATAAAATCCATCATATTGATGAGAAAAAAGCAACTGAGATTGTAAAAGATGAATTCAATGAAAATATAAAACGAATGAAGTTACATCACAGAGGAAAAATTTTGTTTTATGATATTTTAACTGAAAACTATCATATAAAAATTAATTCTTTAAACGGCGAAATAATTTCTAGTAAGAGGATTGAAAAATGAGAAGAACAACTGTATTATTACTTTTACTGCTCTCTTTCTTAAGAGCTGAGTATAAAGGTATGAATAATTTACAACTGCATTTGTCAAACCAGTTTGATAAAAAACTTGGAATGATTGATACGAAAAGCGGAAATAAAGCAACTTTAACTTTTGAACATTTTGGAAAGTTTGATCTTGGAGATCACTTCTTCTTTGTTGATCAGTTTGAGGGTAGCTTTTTAGATGGCTCAATCAGGCGTACTTACATTGAATATTGGCCTCGCGTAAGAGTTGCTAGTTTTGAAAATAGTTTTGTAAAAAATTTCTATGTGGCAGGACAATATAATCAATATGTTAAGAAAAATAAAGACTTACAAGCATATCTTTACGGTGTAAGTGTTGATTTAAAAGTTCCATACTTTAAGCATTTTGAAATGAATTTATATCAAAGAAACAGCAACTTAGAGGATAATCAGCCACAATTAACATTTAGGTACGCTTCATTTTTGCCTTCTGGATGGAGTTTTACAGGTTATTTTGATCTGACGGAAGATAATATGCTTACTTTTAATCAATTAACCTATGATATCGGTAAATTTGTCGATACAAAAAAACTATATGCGGGAATTGAGCTTCTTTCATACAATCAAAGAGGGATTAAATCGCGTAATGTTCCGCAATTGGTGATAAAAAAGATTTGGTAGAGCACTACACAAAGTCTACACATTAAACGACTATAATACTTAATCATAAGGAGAAAACGATGAAAACTTTACTAAAAAACTCAACAGTATTAATTTTAGGTGCTACATTTTTAATCGCAGATTCAAGTGCCTCACTTGCAACAAATAACGACGGTTCACAATCTATAAAATATACAATAGATATGACAACAGGATGGAATATGTTTGCAGTTCCTGGATACAAAGCCTATAAAGTTAATGATTTGCTTGGAGACAATGACAGTGTAGATAAAGTTTATCAATATGATAAAGAAAATTCTGCTTGGCTCTCTTTTAGTGCAGAAGAATCCAGCGGAGAAGTTAAAGAGTTAATTCCTGGCATTGGGTATTGGATAAATGCAAGAGAAAATATGCAACTTATATTTGAATCTAATGTTTCAAGCATTGGAGAATATGAAATGGCATCTATTGTAATGAATCCAAATCAACAAAATCAGAAAATGATGAATATTCCAACTGCGGGGTATAACCAAATGTGGACAAGTAATGGTACTTTAGAGACTAACTTTTCACAGGGGTATGGTTCAACTAATTGGGATGTCGCAAAAAGTGGTAACGGAAATACTTTTTGGAATAAATCTACAAACTCTATGGACTGGATGTATACAGAAAATAGTGGCACAAATCAAACAGGATGGACAAATTATATGAATGATTATGGTTCAGGGAATATGTGGAATATGAATGGTTCTATGGGACAGTAAGAGTATTACATACTAATAAAAGGAATTCGTCATGGGAGCAGAGTACAATTGGTTTGGTGGAATGTGGTTTATGCCTTTAATTGGTATGCCAATTTTTTTACTGATTTTGTTTTCAATTTTTAACAAAAATTCTAATCAAAATAGGGAATCTGCTATTGAAATCTTAAAAAGACGTTATTCAAACGGTGAAATTTCTAAAAATGAATTTGATCAGATGAAAAAAGATATTTCTTAAGGGCTTAGCAATGAAAAGAAGAACTTTTATACTTCTAAGTACAGTAGCAGCTACAAATCTTTTAGCTTGTCCTAATGGCATGCGAAATATGTGTATGGAAAATAATAGATATATAGATAATGAAAATATAGATTTTACATCTAAATTAATTATTCCACCAATTCTTGATGGTGTAAACAAAAATGGTATCTATCATTATGATTTAGATATTCATGAGGCAAAACATGTTTTTTTTAAAAATTTTCATACAGACACTTATGCCATAAACGGAACATATTTGGGACCGACTCTAAGATTAGTAGATGACAATGAAGTTTCTATAAACTATACAAATAGCTTAAATGAAACAATCACAATGCATAGTCACGGTATGCATCTACCTGCAATAATGGATGGAACACCACATCAAAGAATACTTCCAAATACAACGTGGTCTGCAAGATATAGAGTTAATCAGAAAGCTTGTACTAACTGGTACCACCCTCACACAGAAGGTCAAACAGCAAGACAAGTCTATAAAGGTTTAGCTGGTATTTTAATAGTTGAAGATTCTGAAAGTAAAAAATTAGATATTCCGAAAGATTATGGGGTAGATGATATTCCTTTAGTTTTGCAAGATAGATTTTTTACTTCAGATAAACAACTAGTTTATGCTCCAAATATGATGGAAATTATGATGGGTTACAAAGGGAATGTTTTTGTAACTAATGGAGTTCTTAAGCCTTACTTGGATGTAGAGGCTAAAGAGATCAGATTAAGAGTGTTAAATGGCTCTAACTCTAGTGTCTATTATTTAGGTTTTAATGATGAAAGAATTTTTAAACAAATTGCAACTGATAATTCGTTTTTGGAAAAGCCGGTATTATTAAAATCTGTTCGTCTTAGCCCTGGAGAAAGAGCTGAAATAGTAGTAGATTTAAGCGACATGCTTGGCAAAACAATCTACCTAAAAGAATTAGATCAAAATAAAGCATTTTTAAAATTAAATGTTTCTAAAAAAGCTTCTAAAGTTACACGAGTGCCAGAAGTTTTAACAAAATTAGAACGATATTTGCCTCAAGACGCTACAAACGTAAGAAAATTTGTACTATCTGGGAGAATGGGAAATCTATACATCAACGAAAAAAGTATGCGTATGAACAGAATTGATGAAGTTGTACCCGTTGAAAAAGTAGAAATTTGGGAAATATACAATCAAAGAATGATGATGATGGGCATGGAACACAATTTTCACATACACGCTACTCATTTTATGATTTTAGAAAGAAATGATAGTAGTGCTAATGTTTTAGAGAATGAAAAAGGGTATAAAGATACCATATATTTAGCACCAGGTGACAGCGTTAGGCTTTTAGTGAAAATGAGTGATTACACTGATAGCAATACTCCATATATGTATCATTGTCATTTCTTAGAGCATGAAGATAGAGGTATGATGGGTCAATTTGTAGTGGTATAAACTTTACAAAACAGCTAGATATATTCGATAATAAAAGCCGAATATATCTTAGAGAAGTTATTGTTAAGTAGAATATAAACCTACTCTGGTTAAGTCTCGTTTACTACAGTTTACGCTTTAACCTGATATGTGCTTTTATAAATTGCGACCGTGGTTTTTGAACAATATGATGGGTTATGAAAGAAGTCTATAGTTTTATCAAAAACATCCGAAATTAGTTACAAAAAAGATTTGGTAGAGTACTACACAAAGTCTACACAAAAAGTAGATATACTTACTTCATAACTATTAAAAAAGGATTTCGCAATGAAGTTATTAATTACAATATTAACAATAATGTTAACACTAGGTCTTGCAAACGCTTCTGGTTTTGAAAAAACAGCTAAGTTTCGTACCATTACGGTTGAAATGAGTTCAGAGAAACCTCTGACTACTGGTATAAATAAAGTTACATTTGAAATAGAACAAAAAAGTAAAGCTTTAAAAGAAGCGCAAGTAAAAGTTAAAGTTTTTATGCCCGAAATGCCAGGAATGCCTGCAATGAATGCAATGGCTGATGCTAAATCTTTGGGCGCTGGAAAATATGAAGCAAAATTAAACTTTTCAATGGGTGGAACATGGCAAATGCATATCTTCATTGTCACAAAAGAGGGTAAAAAGTACCGTGTAAAAAGTTCTGTTAATATCTAATTAAGTCAAGGAAAATAAATGAATACTTTCGCTAAATCAGCCTTTTTGATAGGCTCTTTAGCGGTGTCGCTAAATGCATCATCGCTTGATTTTTTAATAGAAAACGCCCTTTCTAGTCATCCATCTTTACAAGCAATTAAGCAAAAGATACAAGCAATAGATTCAAACATTGCGCTCTCACGTCAATTTTCTAACCCTAAACTTAGTCTAAGTATCAATGATATTCAATTAAGCGATATAGATAATCGTTCAATTGAACCTATGCAGACAAATATGATCTCTTTAGAACAAAAATTGCCATATTTTGGAAAACGTGATGCAAAAGAACAAAGTGCAAAAGAGAATAAAAAAGTAGAACAATTAATGCTAGAAGAAGTTAAAACAGAGCTTGTTTCAAGAATTAAACAAAGTGCTTATAGAGTTTGGGAATTTACAACTCTTTATACGATTATTTGTAAATTTGAAGAATTAACTCAACAGAGTATTGACTTAAACACGGCATATTCAAGTACGAAGTCAAATCAACACATGGGCATAATGTCTGCTACTATGAGTTTATCTGAACTTAAAATCAAAAAAAATAGACTACTTCAAGCATTAAAATCTGAATATGCAGTACTTTCATATTTAAGCTTTCAAAAAGTTACAGATTTAGATTTAAGTTTAAAAATGCACAAATTACCAAATTTGTCTAATCTTGCACAAGGTTTAGTTAATAACTTCACTATTAAAACCAAAAAAAGTTCTATTGATGAAGCAAAAGCAATTCTTTCTTTAAAAGATTTAGAACATTACCCAGACCCAACAATTAAAGCTGGTTATTTTCAAAGAAGTAGTTTTGAAGATTATGTTTCTTTTACCATTGGTACGGCATTACCTCTTTATGGAAGTGAAGAGCTAAAAAGTGAAAAACAACGAAAAGTTGTATTAGAGCGTAAAAATTCTTTAGCAAACACTGAACTGAAAGTAAACTCTGAACTTAAAGCAAATTATGCACAAATGAGACAAGCGTATATTACACATACTATTTTAACCGAAGAGAGTATGCCTCAGGTTGAGCATATGTTTGATTTAAGTACCTCAAGAATAACTTCAGGTGGAGATTTATTTAAATATATTGATTTAATTAAGCAAGAATTAGCCCTTGAAGAGCAACGTGTTCGTGCAATTGGTGAGTATCATAAGTATGAAGCAAAAATTGAAGCACTATTAGGAGTTCAAAAATGAATTTTAAAAAATATATCTTATTAGCGTTTTTACCACTTGCACTAAATGCAGAGATTTTAAGTGTTGAGCAAATTTTTAATATAAAAACGGTTAAACCAGAGCTTATAAAAAGTGCCCAGTCAAAACAATTTTTTGGATATACGGCAGCTGATGAAAGCCGTGTTATTGACATTACCCCTCGTTTTTCTGGTTTTGTAGAAGTTTTATATGCAGATAAACATTTTCAAAAAGTTAAAAAGGGCGAAGCATTAGCAAAAGTATATAGTCCTGAAGTTCTTCAAGCAAAAGAAGATTATCTAAATTCTTACCGTTACAATTCAAGCAGGTCATCTAAAGCAATGTTAGCAAGCGCGAAAGAAAAACTTGTTTTACTTGGGGTTAACAGTGATGAGATTAATTCAATTTCAAAAAAGAAAAAAGTAACTTCATACACTACAATTATCTCGCCAATTGACGGGTTTGTATTTATCAAAAATGTAAATAAAGGAAGTGCTTTTAAAACCGGTAAAAAGCTTTTTGAAATAGTTAATTTAGATACTTTATGGGTTGAAGCTAAAATTTACACAACAAATCTTCCGCAAATTCCAACTTTTAAAGAGTTCTCTGTAAAAATTGATGGTCAAACAATGCCACAAATTGCTAAGGTAGAGAAACTTCTTGAAAAAGTTGACACCAAAGAAGCAACTGCCACTCTAAGACTTAGTATAGAAAATAAGAACAATACAATTTTCCCTGGACTTTATTCTAAAATAGAAGCAAAAACAGAAAGTTCAAATTTTTTAGTGCTTCCTAGAACTGCCGTAATGCGTAAAAATAGTCAATTTTATGTTTTTATTGCAGGAGAGTATGAGGGAGAATATGAGCCATCTGTTGTTGAAGTAAAACCATTAAATGGAAAACAATTCATTATAACTTCTGGACTTACACAAGAGCAAACAGTAGTAGATAACGCCCTGTTTATGATGGACAGTGACGCACAAGTTAATGGACTTTACTAATGATTGAAAAACTAATTGGCTGGAGTGCTATAAACAGATTTTTTGTCCTAATAATGGCTCTGTTTATAACTGCAGGCTCATACTGGGCAATGAAAAATACCCCACTTGATGCTATTCCTGATCTTTCTCCTCCGCAAGTAATTGTGCAAGTTACGTGGAAAGGTCAATCACCTGAAATTATTGAAGACCAAGGAACATATCCTTTGGTTTCACAATTCTTAGCAATTGCAGGAATTGAAACTGTTCGTGGATATTCAACTTATGAGAATGCTCTGATTTATATTATTTTTAAAGATAATGTAGATTTATATTGGGCAAGAACAAGAGTTTTAGAGCAATTATCTACAATTCAAAGCCAGTTACCAGCAGAAATGGAAGTAGCTTTAGGACCAGATGCTTCTGGTGTTGGCTGGGTTTATGAATATGCGCTAAAGTCTAAAACAAAAGATTTATCTGAACTTAAAACTTTGCAAGATTATTATTATAAATATGCACTTTTAGCAGTTGATGGAGTGAGCGAAGTTGCAAGTATCGGTGGTTTTGTGCCAACATACCAAATTACTGTAGATAATCACAAACTTACAAAATATAATCTTTCTATTTCTGATGTAGTCAAAACTTTGAAGAAAAACAATAATGATGCAGGTGGACGCATTGTCATTCAAAACGGATTTGAATGGATGGTTCAAGCTAAAGGTTTTTTAAAAGATTTAGATGAAATGCAAGAGTTAGTTGTAACTACTCGTGCAGGTATTCCTATAACATTAGCAGATATTGGACGAGCTGAACTTGTGCCTCAAAATCGCCGTGGGGTTGCTGACTTAGATGGTGAGGGTGAAGTTGTAGGCGGAATTGTCATGGTTAGATACGGCGAAGATGTTTATAAAGTCATTCAAAGTATTAAAGAAAAAATTAGCGAACTTAAAGTTGATGGTGTTGAAGTTGTGCCCGTTTATGACAGAAGTGATTTAATTGAAAAGTCAGTTGAAACATTAGAGGGTACACTTATTGAAGAGAGTATAATTGTAATTATTGTAATTGGTTTATTTTTACTTCATGCTAGAAGTGCGCTTGTAGTTTTAATTGTTTTACCTCTAACCATTGGTTTTACATTTTTATTAATGAAGCTTTTTGGAATTGGCTCAAATATTATGTCACTTGGAGGTATTGCAATTGCAATTGGAGCAATGGTTGATGCCACCATTGTAATGATTGAAAATTCTCATAAGTCTATTCATAAAATAATAGATGAAAAAGGGAACATTACAAATGAAGAGAGAATTGAAGCAATTATCGCCTCATCAAAACTTGTTGGACGTCCAATATTTTTTGCTTTAGCTCTTGTAGTTGCATCATTTGTGCCAATCTTTGCCCTATCTGGTCAAGAAGGTCAGTTATTTACTCCACTAGCATTTACTAAAACATTTGCTATGAGTGCAGGTGCTCTTCTATCTGTTACTTTAGTTCCAGTACTTATGATTTGGCTTGTAAGAGGTAAAATTATTTCTGAGAGCAAAAATCCATTAAATCGTTTTTTTATTTGGTTGTATCATCCAATATTGACATATGGTTTGAAACTTAGATATTTTGTTTTAGCAGGAGCAGTTTTACTTCTAGGTTACGCTGCACCACTTTACCAAGGTCTGAAATGGGAATTTATGCCAATGCTGAATGAGGGAACAGTTATGTATATGCCTGTTACTCCTTATGGGCTTAGTGTAGATATAAGTAAAGAATTAACTCAAAAAACAGATAAAATAATCAAAAGTTTTCCTGAAGTTGCAACTGTTTTTGGAAAAGGTGGGCGAGCACAAAGTGCAACAGACCCAGCACCTCTTGGAATGATAGAAACTATCATAACCTTTAAACCACAAGAAGAGTGGAGAGAGGGAATGACTTTTAAACAATTACTTTCTGACATGGAAGATGCACTTCAAGTACCTGGTCTAATAAATTCATGGACATACCCAATTAGAGGGCGTATTGATATGCTTCTTAGCGGCATTCGTACTCCGCTTGGAATTAAAATATACGGAAATGACTCAGCTACTTTAGAAAAAATTGCCTTGGACATTGAAGCAACTCTTAGAAATTATAATAAAAGTATGTCAGTATTTGCAGAACAAAGTGGCGCGGGTTATTACATTGACATTGACATTGATACCAAAAAATTAGCTCGTTATAACATTACAAAAGATTACTTGTTACAATATACTTCAACAGCAATTGGTGGAATGAAAGTATCTACTATGTATAAAGATTTAGAGCGTTACCCTATTGCTCTTAGATTTGAGGAAAATCAAAGAAGAACGCTAGACCAAATTAGAGATATTTTAGTAAAAACTCCGCTTGGGGCTGTTCCACTTTCGACTTTTGCAAAAATTGACTACCGAGAAAGCGGCTCAGTAATTAAAAGTGAAAATGCTCAACTTGTTACTTATGTCTACATAACTCCAAAAGAGGGAGTTAGTGCCTCTGAATATAAAACAGAAGCTAAGGAAATGCTAAAAAATCTTAAACTTCCTGATGGTTATTTTTTAGGTTGGGCAGGTCAGAGTGAATACCTTGAATCAGCAATGGAAAGAATTCAATGGATTGTTCCTGCTGTTTTAGTCATTATTTTAATGTTAATCTTTTTTGCCCTAAGTGAAGTTGCTAGTACTTTAATTGTATTTTTTACTTTACCTTTTGCACTTTTAGGTGGACTAATTTACATTGACATTTTAAATTTCAACATGAGTGTTGCTGTTATAGTAGGCTTTTTAGCTCTATTAGGAGTTGCGGCTGAGACTGCAATTGTTATGATTGTTTATTTACAAGAATCAGTTGATGAAGCTATAAAAAAATATAACAAATTAACAATGAAACAATTACGAGATGCTATTTATGAGGGAGCTGTTCAACGCGTACGCCCTAAACTTATGACAGTTTTTGCCATTTTAGCTGGACTACTTCCAATCATGTACAATCACGGAATAGGAAGTGAGGTAATGCAAAGAATAGCGGCACCTATGATCGGCGGAGTAGTAAGCTCTGCAATTTTATCTTTAATTATCATTCCCTTGGCATATGAGTTGTTGATGAAAAGAAGAATGAAATTATGAGTATAGAAAAAATTTAATAAAGAGATAAAATGCAGAAGCAAGGTTATAGGTGTCTTTTCTAATGAAGGTTCAATATTAAGATTATTGGTACTTCCAGCCATTAATACTGATGCAAGATGGTTTGAATGAAATTATGTTTCGTTTGATAATTGTTACAATATCGAAAAACTATTGATGAATTACAGAACTATTCTGATGCTATCCTTCTACACAAAAACTACACAAACAATCGTTATACTTTAACAATATAAAAATAAAAGGATTCATGATGCTTTATTCAGTAAAAACTGATTTGCCAATAGATATTGTTAAAACAAAAATGGATGAACGTGTAAAAGAATATATGTTTGGATTGCTGAAAGACTATAACTTTCAAGAGATGTTAGAGATTAAGCACTTTCCAATTCAAAGAGAAATTCATGTTTTTGAAATCTGTTATCCACCAGCAGCCCAAAAGGCAATGGAAAGTATTCCAACAATGTCAGTTTATCTACCTTGTAGAGTTTCAGCTTTTGAAGAGGATGGAAAAACTGTTCTTACTACGATTGGAATGGACGAAATTATGCATAATTTTGAATTGCCATCAGAATTTAAAGAGGAGATGGGAAAAGTTTATGCGAGGCTTCAAGACTTAATGAAAAGTTTTGTTGAAGAGAACTTGTTATGAAAAGCAATATAAAGAATTTGATAATAGTACTTGCTGTGCCGATACTGATTAGTGGTTGTGTTGGACCGTTAATGATGGGTACACCATACAGTGGAGGTATGATGCGCAAACAAGCTTCATCGCACAATCCTAACAAAGAGACTTTAAAGAATGATTCTTCTCAGTTAAGCCCACTCGAGCATAGTACAATACATAACTCTAATCATAACCCCATTGTTAAAATCAAGAAAAAAACAAACATTAGTAAACTTGCTAAAATAAGTGAACAAGAAGCAATTCATATTGTATTAAATATGACAGATGAAGAGCCAAAAAGTATTCAATTGATCCATAAATCTAACTATGTTGCGTATGAGGTTATTACTACAAATCATATTTTTACGATCAATGCGCTGGATGCCACTCTAATGGATAAAAAAAGATTAAAAAGAGAAGATGGGAAAGAAGGGATAAAGTAACCTTTTAAGCGTTATGAACAGTATAAGGTTTTTGTAGAATATTATTTGGGCGATATACTGATATTTGCAAAAAGATCTCTTTAAAAATAGGATAATGTTATGGCATATGCAAACAAACTATTTATTCATCTGATAGCGGCAATGTTCTCTGTATGGCTATTAATAATTATAAGTACCCTGATTTATGAAACTTTACATATTGAAGAACATGTAAGAATAAAAGCGCTCATTGCATCAAAAAATTTCAGTAATCAATATATGCAAATGAGTAGTTCCTTAATGTCTAAATCTATGATGAGAAATTCTCAAGAAAGTATCCTCAAAGATACAAATTTTCATCTATTTAACATTACGGATGATAAGGGTAATACATTTGTTAATGAAGTATCAAACAATTATGAGAGAATTCAAAAACAGATTAAAAAGTTCAAACATGAAGTTACAATTGATAATTTTAAAAATTCAAAAATTACTCTATCACATGATCATGATAATAACATTTTCTATTTAGATGTAAAGATACCATGGAAGTTATCAGAAGATAAGATCGGAAAATTACACACATTTTATGAAGCGACAGAGCATGTAGAAAATATATATAGTATGTGGTTTCAAAGAATGATGCAATCAATTGTAGTAATGGTTTTGTTTTTTATTGCAGGCTATCCTACGGTATTACTACTAAATAGAGATATAGTACAAAAGAACAAATCTTTGTCTAAAACAAATATAGATATATTAAATTTATTAGGCAGTGCCATTGCAAAAAGAGATAGTGATACAAATGCACACAATTTTAGAGTAACTCTCTATGCATTGCATTTAGGCGAACATCTTCGTTTAACTAAAAAGGATTTAAAGTCACTTATCAAAGGCTCATTTCTTCACGATGTTGGCAAGATTGGTATTAGTGATACAATTTTATTAAAACCCTCAAAGCTAACAGATGATGAATTTACAATTATGAAACAGCATGTTCAAATTGGTGAAGAGATAATTCTTAATAGCGAGCAGTTAAATGATGCCAAAGACGTTGTGAAATACCATCATGAAAAATATGACGGTACAGGATATCTACATGGTTTAAGCGGTGAGAGTATTCCTCTTAATGCCCGCATATTTGCTATTGCCGATGTCTTTGATGCACTAACATCGAAAAGACCCTATAAAGAGCCCTTTAGCTATGAAAAGGCTTATGAAATTATGAAACAAGATTCAGGAAGCCATTTTGATCCTAAGCTATTAGACCTTTTTTTTCAAATAGTACCTAACCTGTATAAAGAGATTAATTCTTATATTGATGTAAATGGTAAATTAAAATCTAAATTGAATGAGAAAATATTAGTTTATTTTTAAATAATTGAAAAAATTAAACTTTTTGAACAAACGAAGAGAGAATATCTCTTTTGTTTCCTCCAAAATTGATGTTGAGCTTATAATCTTTTCCGGACTTGTTCACACTCATAACCCGTCCCATACCAAAAATTTTATGCTGGACAATATCGCCTTTTTTAAAACTAACGGATTGTTCAAGTGAGAGAGAACCCTCTATCAGACCTGCCTCTTTTAAAAATCTGCTCTTTGTAAGCTGTTCACGTCTTCCTTTGTAAAATCTGCTTTTTGTAGTACTGAGAGTGAGCCTCTCTTTCGCACGAGTAAGTGCAACATATCCAAGACGTCTCTCCTCTTCAATATCACTACCGTCTCCGATAATAGGTAAGAACTTCTCTTCAAATCCTATCACAAAGAGATGTTTAAACTCTAACCCTTTGCTGGCATGGATACTCATAATATAGATAGTATCATTATCTATCTGATCTTGATCACTTTGCAGTGCTAACTCATTTAAAAAGTCATCGAGCGAAATTTCCGGATTTTGTTTTATCTTATCTCTAAAAAGACCGTAAAACTCATCGATGTTGCTTACTTTATCCATACCGTCAGGTAAAGGCGCATAAAATTTCTTCAACGCGATCCTCTCTTCGAACAGATCGATAAATGTATAGAGACTGTTATCGGCATTCCTTTGTAGATAAAGAATATCATCGACAAACTTATTGACGTTTTGTATATTCTTTTTGCCTAGAACATCACTTAAATCATGGTTTTTAAGTAGATTGAACATAGAGATGCCTAGTTTTGCCGCCGCATCTTCAATCTTTTTTACACTGACAGAACCTAATGAACGACGCGGTTTATTGATGATACGTTTGAGTGAAAAATCATCATCTTCGTTGCCTATCAGTCTTATATAGCTGATGATATCTTTGATCTCTGCTCTATCATAAAATCTGAGTCCGCCCACTAAGCGATAGCCGACACCTTCACGGTTCAGCCCCTCTTCGATGGAACGGCTTAATGCATTGATCCTATAAAGAATAGCGATATCTGAAGCATTTTCACCGCTTCTAAGCAGTTCATTGATCTTTTTCGCGATGAGGTATGACTCCTCTTTTTCATCATGAGAATCTAAAATCTCAACCTTTTCGCCCGCACCGTGAACACTATGTAAAGTTTTACCAAGACGTGAGCGGTTATGCTCGATCAGTGCATTTGCCGCCTCTAATATCTTTTCCGTAGAGCGATAGTTCGTTTCAAGTTTAATGGTCTTTGTATCTTCAAAACTTTTATCAAACTCTAGAATATTTCTGATATTTGCACCGCGCCAACCGTAAATACTTTGGTCATCATCCCCTACGACACAGATATTATTATGGGTATCACAAAGTTGCTGTACGAGTTTAAATTGTAGTAGGTTCGTATCTTGATACTCATCTATCATAATATATTGATATTTTCTGCTTATCTCTTCTCGAAGAGATGGATCGCTTTCTAAAAGTTTATAGCTAAGCAGCAGCAGGTCGTCAAAATCGATCAAATTATTTTGTTGCAGATAGAGTTCATATCTCTTATAGAGAGAAGCAATAAGCTTCTCCTCTTTAAGCTCAGCCGAAGCATCAGCGTCATCAGGCGTTATAAGCGAGTTTTTAAAGTGTGATATCTCGTTTGCAATCACAGATGTTGCAATGTCTGAATTAAACTGTTTAATTATACGCTTTTTATCATCGGTATCGATGATGACAAAGTTGTTATCTCTATTAAGACGGGAGATATACATCTTAAGAAAAAGAAGTCCAAACTTGTGAAAGGTACAAAGAAGTGGGGGTTGCACTTCACTGTTAATCATGCTAAGCGCGCGAGAACGCATCTCTCTTGCAGCTTTATTGGTAAACGTTAGTGTGAGAGTCTGCTCTGAGGGAATCCCTAAAGTGTCAATTAAATAGGCAAGACGAGCCGTAATGGTACTTGTTTTTCCACTTCCTGCACCTGCTAGAATAAGAAGCGGTCCGTCTATATGTTCAACAGCAGTTCTTTGCTCACTATTTAACTGATTTATAATTTGTTCCATACAGTTCCCCAAACAAACATTATATGAGATATTCGATTTTTTATAAAATTCTAGTAAAGCTTAGCTTAGCAAAGAGAGTTTTATAAGATGTATATTATATCAAAAAAAGAAGCAGTACTTGCTATTCTTATTATTCTTAGTTATAATTCTGCTCAATATTAAATTTAAAAGGAATTTTGATGCTTAAGGATTTTGCAAAATTAGAAACATTCCTAACAGTTATGAAAGAGCGAAGTTTTTCTAAGGCATCCGCAAAATTAGGTATTTCTCAGCCTGCCGTAACGCAGCAAATAAAATACATTGAAGACTATTTGGATGCAAAAATTGTTGAACGTAAGAAAAATGGAATTAAGCTCACTAAAGAGGGTGAAGATCTTCATGCAATAGCGATGAAATTAAATAAAGCGATCCTTTCTGCCGAAAAAGATCTATTAAAAATTATCAATAAAGAATTTACTTTTGTAATGGGCGCATCATTTACAATCGGAAACTATCTGCTTCCTCCATATTTGAATTCGGTAAAAGACAAAATTAAGAATGAAGTCTATGTAAAAGTTGATACGGATGAGAGAATCGTTGAAGCTATAAAAGATAAAAAGGTTGATTTAGCTCTTCTTGAAACTCCTGAATTTAGTGATGGACTAATCCAAAGAGAGTGGTTAGAAGATGAGCTTGTAATCTTTTCAAATCAGCCAATACCAAAGACAATAAAACCGGAAGATCTATACAATTTTGACTGGATTTGGAGAGAAGAGGAATCACCGACTAGAAAAGTTGTTGAAGAGGTTTTTGACGAAATTGACGTAAATTGTGGCAACTTTAGTGTTCGCTCAATCGTAGGAAGTACGACGGCGGTTAAAGAGACTATTTTACGTTCTCCAAAATCTGAACGTCCAACGGTTTCTGTAATTTCTCGCCACGTTATTCGTGATCAGGTAAATAGCGGGCAGCTTTTTGAAGCAAGAATTAGACAGTTTAAAATAAAAAGAAAGTTTTACATTGCTTACCATAAAGAGCGTAAGCATGACGCTTTTATCGATAATGTTGTGAGTTATTTAATGACATTTAATTAGTCACCACCGCATGTGCCAATTTGGCACATGTAAATTTTTCCTCCTCCCTTTTTTCACAGCTTTATATTTTTTCTCTCTGTATGTATATTATGACACTTCTATTGTTTAGAGTTAAAATTTCCTAAATGAAACGTCATATATTGATAATCACTTTCAGTATTAATTAAAGATTTTTATTCTATACTTTCCTTATAAGCTGTTATAGAAGGTACAAAGGAGACATTATGTATGTATGTAATTGTCATGGAATTAATGAAAAAAGTTTACAAAAATCTATAAAAAATGGGCGCTGTTCATTAAAAAAATTGCAAGGAGAAACCTCTGTAGCAACAGGATGCGGCATGTGTGCAAAAGATGTTAGAAACATGTTAAAGCTAAGCAAAAAGCAAGCTAAGTTTTAGCAGAATATTCATGAAATAAAATTACAAAAAGGTAGTTATATGAAATTAGATACTAAGTCAAATAAACACTTAAATAGACAATTGAAAAATGAGCTTACTGCGATAAATCAGTATTATCTTCATGCGAAGATGTATAAAAACTGGGGATTTAATGCACTCTACGCACATGAGTATAAAGAATCACTTGATGAGATGAGACATGCTGATGAAATTATCGAGAGAATTCTTCTGCTTGAGGGATTACCTAATGTTCAAGAGATGAAGAAGATGATGATCGGTGAGAATGTTCCTGAGTGTTTAGCCTCTGATTTGAAACTAGAACAAGCAGCAAGAGAGGACTTAGTTGACAGCATAAGCTATTTTGAGAGTGTAAAAGATTACGGCTCAAGAGAGATGTTTGATAAATTGTTAGTTGAGACCGAAGAGCATATCGACTATCTTGAGACACAACTTGAACTTATAGACAAAGTTGGACTACAAAACTACCTTCAAACACAAATGGGGCAAGCAGAGTAGCTCACCCCGGCTACTTTTTAAAAAGTTTTCTATTCTCAGGATTTGCCATAAGCGCAGCCATTGATTTATCTACACTTCCGTCAGTTTCTTTTGGACGCGGTTGAGCGATATTGACAAAGATAGGGGTCTCTTCAACAATGAGTTGCATAACGGCAAGAACGGGTAGAGTTACGATGCTTCCGAAGTTCTCTGAACCAAACCCTGCTTCAAATGATATAAAACCACCCTCTAGACGAGTTGATTCATAAGTGTAACCCGCTAAGAAAAAGAGTGTTATTTGATTGAGTGTCTCTTTTATGTGATCAGGAAGCGGTGGATTGAAATCAACATTTTCAAGTTTGCACACCAAACCGAAGTGTTGTTCATTTGTCAGTAAGTAGCTGACAATATCCGTTATATGGTTCTCCATACTTGTCTGAAATGCGTTATCTTTCATCATATCCATTAGCATGGGTGTATTATACCATCTTGTATTTTTAAAAATCCAATCATAGCGTTCATTAGAGCAAATTTTTCAAAGTTTTTTATATCATTTTCATATAGCTGCATGGCAAATATCTTTTTCTCTTCGAGTAGACGCTCTCTGGTCGTACCTTGCAGTAGCGGATTTTGAGGAGTTAGCCATTTTGAGCCGTCATAAAAAGCAATATTTGCAATTGAGGTATCTGTAATAACTTTATTTTTGATGATTAAGATATCATCTGAGGTTTTTTTCATTTTCATTAGCTCTTCAATGTTTTTTCTATCGGCATATTTAAAGGGATACTCAATCGTATCGTCTCTAACTATCTGTAAACTCTTAATGGTCGGAACCGTATAGGGATGGTACTCGATTTTTTCAATTTCTTCCTCGTAGATAACTCTAGCCTTATAGACACCCTCAGTTGGTGCCTTAAGTTCAAAATTAAAATCTTTTTTTGCCGCCTTTTGCATTCTTTTTAGATGATATTTTAGATATGGAGCGTGACCGTCTACTATTTTGATCGTCTCTAAATATTTCATCTTATGATCGCACTGCCTTGTGAATTTGCACTATGATAGATAATAGTTCCAAATTTACGTGCATAATATGTCAAAAGTAGTTTTTGCAGAGTCGGTTCAATTGAAGGGGTAAACCACGCATTATTACTCATAGCAACCATAATTTTTGGATTTGATTGAAATAGCTCTTTTGAGGTGGCTTCATAGCAGATAGCATTTCGTATTGTATGTGAGTTGATTATAAAGTCTGTCGGTCTGTTTGCTCGCAGATAATCTTCCGCACCGTTAAAAAAGGTTTCGTTTATCCAATCTCTTATAAAACCGGGAAGCGGGGTGTACTCTCCAAATGGAACTAAAACCATCTTTTTTGCTATCTGCATTTCTCCATCATGAAAAAAGTATGTAGCGTTATAAACGTGGTTATCCTCTTTATATAACCCTCCGGCGATAATGGCAAAAGAGTGACTCAGCTCTTTTAATGCGCTTAGAATTTTTTCGTTTTTGTTCAGATATAGCGGGAAAACACTCTCAGGTAAAAGCACTGCATCATACTTTTGCTCTTTTGCATTTTTAATCTCTACTAGATTATCTTTTATCTGTTTATATATAAAGGATGGATTCCATTTATTGTACTGAGATACATCTGTAGAGACAATTTTGATATTGAGATTATTCGGTAAATCCTTTTTTGTCGGTTGCGGTAAAAGTAGTAACAACGGTAGTGCCAATAGAATGAGTTTGTGATAGCGGATGGAAAGAGCCAGCAAGAAAAGCATAACGCCAAGAGTAACTATATCGGCGCTCAAGGGAGTGTTGATGAACAGTAGTTCAACTTTAAACCAATTAAAATTAAACGGCTCAATTAGGCTTAGTAAAACTAAAACTATCCCTCTATAAAATGGATTTTTAAAGTATGCCAAAACAGCAAATAAAAGGGCGTAAATAAGTCCAAATCCAATGATAACGAAAGGAATAAGATAAAACAGATCGTAAAATCTAAAACTAAAAGATATCCAATAGAACCAAAGAATTCCGATAAAAAAACCGGTGATTGTCACTTCTAGACGATTACGCAAAAGAATTCTATAAAGAGCGTAAGTGGCAGCTAAAATGTTTATCCAACTATTTGTTATATCAAAATATTCAAGATAGATAAAAAGGCTGAAAAGTGTTGCTGTAAAGAGTGCGTTAAGTGTGGTGTTAAAATATTTCACACGAGTTTCGACCGTTTTGTTTTGCTCTATAAAGGGCAATATCTGAATTTTTGTATATGACATCCTTGTCGTAACCGTAGAGATCATTGGCTACAGAGACACCGATAGAGACGGTTAAATAATTCGAGACTTTGCTTTTTTCATGATTTATAGCTAAATTTTCTACACTCTCTCTGATTTTATTGGCATACTGCATCAATTTTTCTGTATTGTCCGGTGAAGTAATGAACATTGCAAACTCTTCACCCCCAAGTCTAAATGCCCAATCTGCATGTCTATTTGCATGGTTTTGAAAGACCTTCGCCACATTAGTTAGGGCAATATCCCCTTTGTCGTGACCATATTTATCATTGTACTGTTTAAAATAATCCACATCTATAATAAGAAGATAGAGATTGAGACTTTTAGCATTCTCTTTTAAATCCATATTGTGTCTATGGGTTCTATAGAGTTCATCTTCTAAAACTTCATTGAACTTACGGCGATTATAAAGATCGGTCATTGGGTCGGTTAAAGAGAGTTTTTCAACAATTTTTTTATCGGTGATATTTTGTCTGATTGCCGTATAACCTATCGGTATACCATTGTCATCGACTTTTTCAGATATTGTTGCATATACCCAATACTCTTCACCATTCTTTTTTTGATTTTTTATTTCACCTTTCCAGACCTTATGCTCCTTAAGAGTCTCCCACAACTCTTTAAAAACTTTTTTATCCATATCCGGATGGCGGATGATATTATGATTTTTGCCTATGAGCTCATCTTTAGAGTAGCCAGATATTTTGGAAAATGCATGTGAAGCATGCGTGATAATTCCTTTTAAGTCTGTGCTAGAGGTAATAATATTTTCATCTATGACATCAATATATTGTTCAAGTTCTTTACTTTTTTTCTCTAGTTTTGGATTAATAAGTGTATAAACAAGGTAAACAATTATCGTTATAAATAATAGATCAATAACGAGTAGCATAAAGAGATAATTAAAGTTGTTTAACTCCTCTTCATTATTTTTTTGCAGTTGTAAGACTAAGTTGTTAGATTGTGTCCATAAGTATTCACTTTGTAACAATACTTCATCGCGGCACTTTGAAGTTTTACACTCTAGCAGGTTTTTTGTTTTCTCCCAATCGGTTTGAAGTTCATCTATTTCTAAATCATAATATGAAAGTACACAATCATGATTTCTCATTGATTCTATAAGCTTGTCTATTTTATGAACATCTTTGTCTAAATCTATGTCGGCGAGATAGCGTTTAGTGACAAGTTGGATACCACCGCGTATTTGACCCATCTCATTTATAGTTTTGGCATCATCTTTGATTGCTTCATATATAAAAAATGCTACAATCCAATTGACTAGTACAAGCAATATGTGAACAAAAATTATAGAAAGTACTTTGCTGGATTTTAGTCCCAAATTGATCACCATTATACTTTTGATTGAACGACTAAGCGTTTTGCATTGAATAACTCTTTTGCACGTAGTACCATTGGCTCTTTGAGCATAGCCTCAGCATCTATCTGTTTTGGAGGTGTGTCACAATTTGATACGCAACCGTTGATATTTTGATCATCATCTTCCTCTTCAGCTAGATCAACAATATCAGCTTCACGGTTAACCTCTACGTTAAGCTCTTCTATTATCTCATTTGGTTCAGACTTTTTTTTTATCTCCTCTTGAGGTTTATCACACGCTTGATTGACTATTTTTACCTCAAGTCCCCAAATCTCTTGAACCATGAATTTTATAACAGAGTAGCCGTTTCGAAGAGCCTTTTTACAATCTTCATCTGCACAGCTTTGCCAAGTCAAAATATTCTCTTCAAAGCCGATAAGTGTAACTGAATTTTCAAAACAGTCGCCAAGCTCAGCATTTCTATCTTGAAGTCTTGCTATAAGTTGATTAAATTTATCATCTTTTGGTTTCTTTATAGGTTGCTCGACAGTAGTTGCAGGTTCAACATATGTTTCTTCTTCAATCTCTTGTTTGGAGATTGGAGTTTCTACTTCAATTTTTGTAATTGGATTTTGTATCTCTTTTCTTGGATGCGGTTCATGTGCACTCTCTTCAAGCTCTGCTATAACTTCATCGATCTCTTTGAGTTTCAACGCTTCCATCATCTTTGAAAAGAGCAGAAGAAGAACAAAGCCGCTGTCTGCATTGATGTAAAAAAGAGATTTTGCATCGCTTAGTACATGTAAAAAACGATCCAAGATCATTGCAGGAAATTTTATGTCATGGGCAAAAAGTTTCTCTTTAAGATAAGCTATTAACTCATCAATGACCATTTCACCGTCATACTCTTGTAGCTCTTGTACCATTGAGGTGATCTTTTTTCTGTCTTTAAGAAAAATTGCATCAAAGATTGAGTCGATGAAAGCAGGGTCTATTAGCCCTAACATTCGAGTAACGGTTTGCACGTCAACAAACTGTTTTGAATAAATGATTGCCTGATCAAGCAGTGTTAAGGTGTCTCTGAGTGATCCCGAACCGCTTCGAGCGAGTATTTCAAGTGCCTCTTTTTCAAATCCTATCTGCTCTAAATTGAGTATATGTGTTAGATGATTGACAATCTGAGTTTGAGGGATTCTTTTAAAACGAAAATGTTGTGTACGGCTAAGAATTGTGGCTGGAAGTTTAAGAGGATCAGTAGTTGCTAGGATAAACTTTACAAAAGCGGGAGGCTCCTCTAAAGTTTTCAGCAGCGCATTAAATGCCTCTTTTGTGAGCATATGTACTTCATCTATGATAAAAATCTTAAATCTCGCAGCTGCAGGTTTGTACTTCGTATGTTCTATTAAGTCACGGATATCGTCAATTTTACGACTACTCGCCGCATCCATTTCGATAATGTCAATGTGTCTGCTCTCATTTGCCATAACACACTGTTCACATTTGTCACAGGGAGTACTAGTTGGACCCTGCTCACACATTAAAGCTTTGGCAAAAATTCTAGCGGTCGATGTTTTTCCGCTTCCTCTAAGTCCTGAAAAAAGATAAGCGTGCGAGAGTCTGCCGCTTTGCAGGGCAAGTGATAGAGTTTGTGAGATAGTATCTTGTCCAATGAGATCTTCAAAACGCTTTGGACGGTACTTAATTGCTAAAACATCGCTTTGTTGTGCCAAATTTTGCCTTTTTTTAACTCCAAGTCGGTATTATAATACAACTATTTTAGAATAAACTTTTTTGGAGATTGTGTAGTGTCGCAACAACGTTTTAATGAGCTTCGAGAGCAGTATAAGAAGTTTATCTACAAGAGCTATGACGTTAGTGAAAATGATGAAAATATTACTTTAACATACAGATATGAAATAGTCGGTGATAAGAGTCTAGAGTTTACACATACACTTCTCTTTGAAAAAAATGAACACTTTGTCGCAAGTGCACATGATGTCAAGTTTCAAAATTTGGTTTTTCATATCGGAATAGCAGAGCTGATTAGCTACTACAAAATTACCTGCGCACCACTTATTGAGTTAGAAGCGGGTTATATTAGTGATGCACAGTGTGCATGGTTTAGCAAACTCTTTTTTAAAGGTTTAGGTGAGTTTTTATTTGTTAATCAGATAGAAACAACGCAAGATGAGCTTTTTAAGATTGTTTCGACCTCACCCAAAAGCGGATGTGACCCGATTCAATTGGAAGGATTTAGCGGTTCGCTTGTTCCCGTTGGCGGCGGCAAAGATAGTGCGGTGACACTTGATATTTTAAGAGATTCAGAGTCAAAAGTGGTAGGAATGTCGATTAACCCCACAGAAGCTTCTCTTTCTGTGATGGGTCAATCTGATATTTTAGGTAATCCGATCACTATTAGACGTAAACTTGATAGGCAAATTATAGAGTTAAATGCACAGGGCTATTTAAACGGCCATATTCCATTTTCCTCTATTGTAGCGTTTATCTCCGTTTTTACCGCTTCGCTTTGTTCACTGCGTTACGTTGTACTCTCTAATGAAAATAGTGCGAATGAGGCAAATGTTGTCTATAATGAGCTAGAGGTCAATCATCAATACTCCAAATCGTTTGAGTTCGAAGCTGATTTTAGATTTTACTGCTCAAAATTTTTGGTTGAAGGCGTTGATTACTTTAGCCTGCTGCGACCGCTACATGAGTTGCAAATCGGAGCTATGTTTGCGAGAACTCCAAAATATTTCACCCATTTTAGAAGTTGTAACGTCGGAAGTAAAAGCAACATTTGGTGCAACAAATGTCCAAAATGTCTATTTACCTATATGATGATAGCACCGTTTGTTGATGAAGATGAACTCTACTCTATTTTTCATGCAAATCTGTTAGATGATGATGAGCTGCTAGAAACTTTTGAGCGTTTAGTGACTCCCGAACTTGTAAAACCTCTAGAGTGTGTCGGTAGTTATGATGAGGTAAATACGGCGGTCGGTTTATCTATTAAAAAACATAACGAAAATTTGCCGAAGCTCCTACGATGGTATACAGATCATAAAGAGGTGCAGGTAAATAGTTCACTGTTAAAAGATTTTTTAACACCTCATGCACTGCCGCGTGATTTTGAGAGAATTTTGCGAGAGCGTATTGCAAGAATTACTAGCATACCTAAAAACATTTAACTCCTTTTTAATTTGGGGTTTTGGCATTGAAGGGCGTTCAACCTATAGATTTTTACGTAAACATTTAGGTGATGTAAAAATTGCAATAGCTGATGCAAGGATAGATAAGACGTTTCCTGATGATGCACTTCACATTGAAAAGAGTGTACCCTTTGATGAGCTTAAAGCGTATGATATAACTATAAAGTCACCAGGTATCTCACTATACAGATGCAGTATTGAACCTGGTGTTTACCCCATCACTTCTCAAACAGAATTGGCTTTAAGATTTTTTTCCAAGCAGATCATAGGAATTACGGGAACAAAGGGTAAAAGTACTACGGCAACCTTGACATATAATCTTTTAAAAGCGGAAGGTTTTGATACAAAATTGGTTGGAAATATAGGTCAAAGCGTTTTTGACGTTTTAGATGAGATAACGCAGCAAAGCTACCTTGTCTATGAACTCTCAGCCCATCAGTTAGATAATGTACACTTTAGTCCACATATCGCGGTACTACTCAACCTCTATCAAGAACATCTTGATTACTATAAAGATGTAGAGAGTTATTTTGGTGCGAAAAAAAATATCTTTAGATATCAAAATAGCGGAGACTTTCTCATTCTTAGTGATAAATATGAGTTTGCCAGCAGTGCAAAAACGGTTACGGTATCTGAAGAGAAACAAAAAAAAGAGTTTGAAGCTCCCTTGAACGTACATCCGTTAACTGTCAATGTTTTGATAGAGATTGCAAAAACTTTAGAGATAAAAAAGAGTTTGCTTAAAGATGTATTAAAAGAGTTCAAAGGTCTAGAACACCGTTTAGAACTTGTCGCACAAATTGAGGGTAAAAGTTACTACAACGATAGTATCGCAACGGCAGTGGAAGCCACACTTTTTGCACTCCATCAGCTTCCAAATATTGACACGCTGATAATGGGAGGAGATAATCGAGGGATCGACTACCAACCCCTAGCAGACTATTTGAAAAAATCAAATATACAACGTGTCGTTACAATGTTTGAATCAGGAAAAATACTGCAAAAACTGCTTCAAGGAAGCAATATTGAACTTTTTCATACAAATAGTTTCGATGAAGCCCTACGTCACTCTAAAAATAGTGTTCTCTTTTCTCCCGCATCGGCAAGTTACGGAAGTTTTAAAAATTTTGCTAAGCGAGGGCAGAAATTTAAAGAGGCGGTTCTTCATAAAACTAATTAGAACCCATCTCAAAAATGCCTCATAAGTATCAAAATACATCCAAGTTGCACAAAACCTTGATAATTAGCTAAATGATATTCCCATCTAGTCTGTATTCTTCTGTAGTTTTGAAGCCATGCAAA